>JADHED010001069.1_pt1 | contig 25600 bp, 29 predicted proteins | sample 8952041 | NCBI WGS metagenome assembly JADHED01 (sample SAMN16124423, study PRJNA663239) | bioreactor sludge metagenome | isolation source: sludge (control) | place: India:Bengaluru | collected 2018-09-08
CCCCGGCGACACCCGCGGAACAGCTCGGGTTGATCCGCCGCGGACGCGGCAGGTTGAGCCGACTCCGCCGGGACCCTACCTTCACCGCGTGACCAGCACGTCGAAGACCGGCCTGAACGACATCGCCGCCGCCGCCGAGAGCGCGAAGGGGCAGGCGCCCGGTCGCGGGCTGCCGCCCGTGCACCTGTGGAATCCGCCGCACTGCGGCGAGATCGACATCGTCATCAAGCCCGACGGCCGCTGGGTCCACGAAGGCGCGGTGATCAGCCGCGAGGCGCTCGTGCGCCTGTTCTCCACCGTGCTGCGCAAGGACCCCGACGGGATCTACCTGGTCACCCCGGTCGAGAAGCTGAGGATCACCGTCGAGGACGCCCCCTTCGTCGCCGTGCGGGTGGACCGCGAGGGCGACGTCCTGAAGTTCCTGACCAATGTCGGCGACGAGGTCACAGCCGGCCCTGACAATCCGATCCGCGTCGAGACGGCGGCGGACGGCGAGCCGCGCCCCTATGTCCACGTCCGCCGCGGCCTGGAGGCCCTGATCGCCCGGCCGGTGTTCTACGAACTCGTGGAGATGGCCGAGACCCGCGAGACGCCGGGCGGCCCGATGCTGGGCGTCGGCTCCGGCGGCGCCTGGTTCCCCATCGGCGCGGCCGAGGCGGAGGGCGCGTGAACCGGATGACGCCCATCTCCGACCTGCGCGACTGGATCGGCCAGCACCTGGACCCCCTCCACGACGAGGCTGTCCAGGGTGCGGCGCGGCGCTCGGACTTCGACCTCACGCCCGGCGGCTGGTCGGGCATGGCCGTGCAGGATCTGAAGCCCGCCGCCGTCCTCATCGGCCTGATCGAGCGCGAGCAGGGGCCGACCGTGCTGCTGACCCGTCGCTCGGAGACGCTGCGGAACCACACCGGCCAGGTGGCCCTGCCGGGCGGCCGCCAGGATCCGGGCGAGAAGCCGTGGCAGACGGCCCTGCGCGAGGCGCACGAGGAGGTGGGGCTGGAGCCGCACTATGTCCATCCAATCGGACTCTCGACGCCCTACCAGACCGGCACTGGCTACCTGATCACGCCGGTGGTCGGCTTCGTGCGGCCCGGCTTCAGCCTGTCGCCCAACCCGCACGAGGTGGCCGACATCTTCGAGACGCCGTTCAGCTACCTCATGGACCTCGCCAACTACGAGGAGCACGAGCGCGAGTTGCCGACGGGCGAGAAGCGGCGCTTCTACGCCACCACCCACGAGGAGCGGTACATCTGGGGCGCCACCGCCGGCATCCTGCGCGCGCTCTACGAGCGGCTCTATGGCGCGGCGCTCGGCTGAGGTAGTCCAGCGGCCATGACCGACAGCCTGGGCCAGCGCCCCTGGATGACCGCCCCCGAGACCGTCGCGGTGTTCGACGCCCTGGAGGCCGAGGGCGGCCCCGACTGCGCCCGCTTCGTCGGCGGCTGCGTCCGCAACACCCTGGTCGGCCGGCCGGTGGACGATCTCGACATCGCCACCACCCTGACGCCCGATCGCGTGACCAAGGCGCTCAAGGCTGCGGGCATCCGCGCCCTGCCCACCGGCATCGACCACGGCACGGTCACCGCCATCTCGCGCCACAAGCCGCACGAGATCACCACCCTGCGCCGCGACGTCTCCACCGACGGACGCCGGGCCACCGTGGCCTTCACCACCGACTGGGCCGAGGACGCCCAGCGGCGCGACTTCACCCTCAATTCGCTCTACGCCCGCCGGGACGGCTCGATCTTCGATCCCACCGGCCACGGCGTCGCCGACGCGAAGGCGGGCCGCATCGTCTTCGTCGGGGATCCCGAACAGCGGCTTCTGGAGGACCACCTCCGCAACCTGCGCTTCTTCCGCTTCTTCGCCTGGTTCGGCCGCGGCGCGCCGGATGCGGCCGCCGTCGCCGCCTGCGCGAAGCTGAAGGACCACATCGACGCCCTGGCCGCCGAGCGCATCCACAAGGAACTGCTGAAGCTGCTGGCCGCCGATGACCCGCGCGCCGCCGTCCGCCTGATGGCCGAGACGGGCGTGCTGGAGATCATCCTCAAGACGCCCGCCAACCTGGCGCGCTTCGACGGCCTCGTGGAGATCGAGACCGAGCAGCTCTTCGACTGCGATCCCGTCCTGCGCCTCGCCGCCCTGCTGCCCGACGACCAGGTCGGCGCCGGCAAGCTGGCCGCCCGCATCCGCCTCTCCAACGACGAGCGCGACCGCATCACCGCCGCCCTCGCGCCGACGCCCCGGCTCAAGAGCTGGATGAGCCCGCGCGAGATCCGCCGCGAGGTCTATCGCGGCGGCCAGGCGGTGTTCCGCGACCGCGCCAAGCTCGCCTGGGCCGCCAGCGACCGCTCCGCGGCCACCATGCAGTGGCGCGGGATGATCGCCCTGGCCGACGGCTGGAGCCCGCCGACGTTCATGATCACCGGCGAGGATGTGATGAAGGCCGGCGTGCCCAAGGGACCGCTGGTCGGCGCGGTGCTGCGCGAGGTCGAGGACTGGTGGATCGACCATGACTTCCTCGACGACAAGCTCTCGGCGGTCGAGAAGCTCAAGGCCGTCGCCCAGGGGATGGCCTATTGAAGGTCGGCATCCTCAGGACAGGCCGGCCGCCGCGCCCGGCGATCGAGCAGTTCGGGACCTATCCCGAGATGTTCATGGAGCTGCTCGGCCGCGACGCCTACGACTGGCGGACGTTCGCCGCGGACGAGGGCGACTATCCTGACGTGCCCGAGGCCTGCGACGCCTACATCGTCACCGGCTCCTCCGCGGGGGTCTATGACCCCGACCCGTGGATCGGCCAGCTCCTCGACTTCCTCCGCGCGGCCAAGGGGCGGGCGAAGCTGGTCGGGGTCTGCTTCGGCCATCAGGCCATGGCCCAGGCGTTCGGCGGCCAAGTGATCAAGTCGCCCAAGGGCTGGGCCATCGGCGCGCACGAGTACGGCGTCCTGTCCCAGGAGCCCTGGATCGACGCCGCCACGCCCATCCGCCTCCCGGCCTCGCACCAGGACCAGGTGGTGGAGAAGCCGCTGGGCGCCGAGGTGCTGGTCGCCAGCGACTTCACGCCCTTCGCCGGCCTGGTCTACCGCGACCAGCCGGCCATCTCGATCCAGCCACACCCCGAGTTCCGGCCGGCCTACGCCAAGGCCCTCATCGAGGCCCGCCGCGGCAAGGTCTACGCCGACGATCAGGCCGACCGCGGCCTCGCCACCTACGACCTGCCCGACGACCGCGCCCGCGTCGGCCGCTGGATCCGCGACTTCCTGGCCGGGTGACGCCCACCGGCGACGCGAGCCGGACTCGCTCAAAAGATGAGTCCGCATTGACCCCATGTGTCCGGAGATTGTATTGGCATAAATAGTGTCAATACGTCGCCGCATTTGATCGGCGACTCCGGAGTGGGGGTTCGGGATGCGGACTGCGAGCTTGGCGGCCCTGGCCGCGGCGGGCGCCATGCTGGCGGCGGCGCCGGCCGAGGCGGCGATCATGATGGCCACCTTCTACGGCTCGACGCCGTACGGCGGCTACGACTACGCCGGCGTCTTCGGCGCGCCCGGCCAGAGCCTGGCCTACAAGTCGGCCACCGTGAGCTTCACCTACGACAGCGAGCGCGGAGACGGCTTCACGACGCCGACCGACGACTTCCGGGTTGGCGGGACGATGTGGGGCGGCGTCGGCCCGATCCTGTCGGCCAAGGTGACCATCGACGGCGTCGACCTGGACCTGGACCTGTCCCACTACAGCTACGCCGACTCCTACGGCGGCGAATGGACCTGGCTCTTCGGGCGCACGCCGACGGCCGGCAACAACGACAGCTCCCTGTCGGCGCTGGTCTATCACGACGCGCCGGCCGACCTGTCCGCGCCGTTCTTCGTCTACGCCTACGGGTCCGGCGCGCTGCAGCTCTACAAGCCCGACTCCTGGGGCGAGATGCTGGCCGAGACCGAGTTCGAGTTCGGCGGGCTGGAGGTCACCTACGTCGGCCCGTCCCCGGGCGCCGCCGCCGTGCCCGAGCCGGCGGCCTGGGCGCTGATGATCGCCGGCTTCGGCCTGGCGGGGCACGTGATCCGTCGGCGGCAGGTCCTCTATCCGATCGCCATGTAGACGACCTGGGCCGTGCTCGCGCCTTCCAGCCGACGGAACCCATAGCGGTCGTAGAAGGCCAGGGCGCGGGCGTTGCGCGGGCTGCAGCCCAGGTGGGCCCGCCCGCCGACCAGGCCCAGCCAGCGCTCCATGAGCGCCCGGCCGAGCCCCTGGCCCTGGGCGCGGGGCAAGAGGTCGATGTGCAGGTGCGCCGGCGCTGCGGCGACGGCGGCGTCGGGCGCGGGCGCCGGATGATGGATGATGACCGCGGCCCACTGGTCGGGCGTCCGCCGCCCCGCCGGGACATCCGCCGCGTCGGCGTATCGCGCCCGCAGCGCCGGCCACCACGCGGCCTCGCACCTGGCCTCGAAGGCCCGCGTGTCGGCGGTTCCCAGGATGTAGCCGCAGACCCCGGCCGCGTCCTCGGCCACCAGCGCCCGCGCCGGCTCCAGGCGGGCGTAGGGCGCGGCGTAGATCTCGCCCAGGATCCGCGGGTCCGCGTAGAGCGCCGTGGCGTCGCCGCCGGCGTCTCCGGTCCTCAGGCAGATGTCGTAGAGCGCCGGCAGGTCGTCGGGGCGGACCGGCCGGACCTGCGCCACCTCAGGCCGCCCGCTGCAGCGCGCGCAGCGGCGAGAAGTCGATCAGCGTCGCGCCCGCCGCCGCGATCCGGGCGGGCAGGGCGGGGTCGGTGAGCGTGCGGTGGTCGGCGACCCGGCCGTCGGGCTGCTGAAGATCGTAGGCGCGCAGCTCGGGCCCGTCCTCCACCGGATGGAAGTAGACCTCGGTGACGCCCGGCCTCAGCCCCGCCAGCAGGTCGTCGAAGGTCCGGCCCAGTTTGGCGTTCTCCAGCGAGACGCTGGTCAGGTAATCGGGGAACAGGACTCCCCGCTCGGCGGCCATCTTCCGCCCCGGAAAGCCGATCTGCGCCTCGGCCCTGGCCCCGGCCATCCGCAGCGGGAGGCGGTATTCCGCCGCCAGGTCCAGGTAGACCTCGAAGAAGCGCGGCTCGAGCTGCATCACCCCCATGTGCGTGTCGAGGTGGGTGACGTCGACGCCCCAGGCCAGCGCCTGTTCCACCTGCGCCCGGCACTCGGCCCGCACGTCGGCGAGGTCGGCTCGGTCCCACACTTCCCGCGTCGTCGCCGGCATGTGGCCCGTGGCGTCGTGAAGCGACGGGGCGCCGGTCAGCGCCCGCCAGCGGTAGGTGGGGTACTCGCAGGTCAGCGTCAGGTGCACGCCGATCCCGCCGGCCTTGCCCCTCGCTGCGCCGTCCAGCGCCCAGGGGCAGGGGACCATCAGGGTGGAGCTGGTCGCCGTGCCAGCCACCAGGCAGTCGGCCGTGGCCCGGTTCGCCGAGGCGCTGGAGCCCAGGTCGTCGCAGTTGACGATCAGCAGCTTCGCATCGGGCCCGTAGCCCAGGCGCTCGGCGAGGCTGGCCATGCCTAGGGCCACGCCACCATCGGCGGCATCGACGACAGGATCGTCTCGATGTTGCCGCCGGCCTTCAGGCCGAACATGGTCCCGCGGTCGTAGAGCAGGTTGAACTCCACATAGCGGCCCCGCCGCACCATCTGCTCACGCCGCTCGGCCTCGCCCCAGGGCTTCATCATCTGGCCGCGGACGATCTTCGGATAGACGTCGAGGAACGCCTCGCCGACCGCGCGGGTGAAGGCGAAGTCCTTCTCGAAGTCGCCGCTGTTGTGCCGGTCGTAAAAGATGCCGCCGATGCCGCGCATCTCCTGGCGGTGCGGCAAGTAGAAGTATTCGTCGCACCAGGCCTTGTACTTCGGGTACCACTCCGGATCGTACGGGTCGCACGCCGACTGCATGGCCGCGTGGAACAGCTTCGTGTCGTCCGCGTCCTGGCTGCGCTGCACGTCCAGCATCGGCGTCAGGTCGGCCCCGCCGCCGAACCAGCTCTCGGCCGTCGAGAGGAAGCGGGTGTTCATGTGCACCGTCGGCACCCACGGGTTCAGCGGGTGGATGATCAGGCTGATGCTGGCGGAGACATAGGACGGGTCCTTGTCCGCGCCCGGCATCTGCGCCGCCATCTCGGGCGAGAACTTCGCGGTCGCCGCCGAGGTGTGGATCCCCGCCTTCTCGATCAGCCGTCCGCGCAGGAAGCCGCCCGTGCCGCCGCCGACGCCGGTCTCGCGCGTCCAGGGCTTGTATTCGGTGCGACCCGGCGCGCCGGGGTAGAGCTCGGGCGGCGCCTCGTCCTCGAGTTGCTCCAGGGCGGCGAAGATCCGTCGCTGCAGCGACTCGAACCATTCCTGCGCGCGGCCGCGCCGCTCCATGATCTCGGGGGTCAGGCTGGACATGGGCCCACCTGCTAGCCCGTCGGGGCGGGGCTTGGGAAGCCGTTCGTCTGCCGGAGCGCCTCGCCGAGCGCGAGCGCGGCGGCGGTCACCACGTTCAGCGACCGGGCGCCGGCCGCCAGCGGAATCAGCAGCCGCGCGTCCGCCACCTCATGGACCTCGTCCGGCACGCCGGCGCTCTCCCGCCCGAACAGCAGGATGTCGGAGGGCTGGAAACCGAAACCGTGGAAGGGCTCGGCGCCTCGCGTCGTGAACAGGACCAGCCGTCCGGTCCCAGCCGTTTCCCCTCGGAAGGCGCTCCAGCTGGCGCGCCGCCGGACCTCGCCGATGGCGGAATAATCCATCGCCGCGCGGCGGATCGCGGCCTCGCTCAAGGGGAAGCCGCAGGGCTCTATGACGTCCAGCGCCACCCCCAGGCAGGCGGCGAGGCGTATGGCCGCGCCCAGGTTTTGCGGAATGTCCGGTTGAAAAAGGGCCAAACGCATTCTAAGGCCTCTCGCCATCGGGAGTGGCCGGGGCATAGGCGCACGAATCACGGGGGCGCGGACACGACGTTCGCATAGGTCCCAGTGTAGAGTGTCCGTTCGCCGACCGTCTTCCGAAACGGCCTTTCACCAGAACCTGGCGCAGGCCTCAAAAGCTTTACGGCCCCTTGGCGCGTCGAGGGGCCCTATCGAAGGGTAGCTTCAAGGTGGCCGACACCGTCGTGGGCGCAACTCCCGACCCGCACGCTCCGGGTGATGACCCGAGCCGTCGCGATTTCATCCATATCGCCGCTGGCGCGGCCGCCGTCGGGGCCGTCGCGGCGCTGGCCTGGCCGCTGGTCGACCAGATGAACCCTGCCGGCGACACGCTGGCCATGGCGTCCATCGAGTTCGACCTCAGCAAGGTCGGCGACGGCCAGCAGGTGGTCCTGAAGTGGCGCGGCAAGCCGCTGTTCGTGCGCAAGCGCACGCCGGAAGAGATCGCCGCCGCCGTGAAGGACGACAACGCCGCGCTGCGTGATCCGGCCACCGACGAATCCCGCCACAAGCCGGGCAAGCCCGAGTGGCTGGTCCTGGTCGGCACCTGCACGCACCTGGGCTGCGTGCCCACGTTCCACGGCGGTGACTACGGCGGCTGGTTCTGCCCGTGCCACGGCTCGCACTACGACACCTCCGGCCGGATCCGTAAGGGCCCGGCGCCGAAGAACCTGGCCGTGCCGGACTGGGAGTTCCTGTCCGACACCAAGATCAAGGTGGGCTAAGCACCGATGAGCGGACATTCCACCTACGAGCCGAAGACCGGCATCGAGCGCTGGCTCGACACCCGTCTTCCCATCATCCGGTTCATGAAGGACACGGCGATCGACTTCCCGACGCCGAAGAACCTGAACTACTGGTGGACCTTCGGCGGCATCCTGGCGCTGATGCTGGGCATCCAGCTCGTGACCGGCATCGTGCTCGCGATGCACTACGTGCCGCACGTCGACCACGCCTTCGCCTCGGTCGAGCGCATCATGCGCGACGTCAACTACGGTTGGCTGATCCGCTACATGCACGCCAACGGCGCCTCGATGTTCTTCCTGGCGGTCTACATCCACATGATCCGCAACCTCTACTACGGCTCCTACAAGGCGCCGCGTGAGGTGCTCTGGATCATCGGCTGCCTCATCTACCTCGCCATGATGGCCACGGCCTTCATCGGCTACGTGCTGCCCTGGGGCCAGATGAGCTTCCACGGCGCCGTCGTGATCACCAATCTGTTCGGCGCCCTGCCGATCATCGGCGAGCCGATCACCACCTGGCTGTGGGGCGGCTTCGCGGTCGACAACCCGACGCTGAACCGCTTCTTCTCGCTGCACTACCTGCTGCCCTTCGTGATCGCGGGTCTCGTGATCCTGCACATCTGGGCGCTGCACGTGCCGGGGAACAACAACCCGACCGGCGTGAACGTGAAGTCTGAAAACGACACCGTTCCCTTCCACCCGTACTACACGGTGAAGGACGGCTTCGCGATCGCGGTCTTCCTGCTGCTGTACGCCAGCTTCGTGTTCTACAACCCGAACGTCCTGGGCCACGCCGACAACTACATCCCGGCCAACCCGCTGGTGACGCCGGCGCACATCGTGCCCGAATGGTACTTCCTGCCGTTCTACGCGATCCTGCGGGCGGTTCCGGACAAGCTCGGCGGCGTGCTGCTGATGTTCGGCGCCATCGCCACCCTGTTCGTCCTGCCCTGGCTGGATACGTCCAAGGTGCGCTCGATGCGCTACCGCCCGACCGCGCGGCTGTACTTCTTCATCTTCGTCCTGGCCGCCCTGGTGCTCGGCTTCTGCGGCGCCAAGCTGCCCGACGATCCGGTGATCTTCCAGCCCAGCGGCCTGCGCCTGCTCGATGCGGACATCAACAGCTTCGTCTGGCTGAGCCGCGTCGCCACGCTCTACTTCTTCGCCTACTTCTGGGTCATCCTGCCCGTCCTCGGCATCACTGAGACGCCGCTGCCCGTGCCGGAATCGATCTCGGAACCTGTCCTGTCGCATCCCGCCTCGACGCCCGCGGGCGCCGCGGCGTCGCCTGAAAAGAGGGGCTGAGCCTTAAGATGCTGCGCAAAGGTATCGCGCTCGCGGCGCTGGGGCTGGCCCTGATCGCCGCCCCGGCCCAGGCTTCCGGCGGCCATGCCGTTCTGAAGCACCTGTCGTGGTCCTTCGACGGACCGTTCGGCAAATACGACACCGCCCAGCTTCAGCGGGGCTACAAGATCTATCGGGAGGTCTGCGCGGCCTGCCACTCGATGGAGCTGCTGTCGTTCCGGAACCTCGGTGAGAAGGGCGGGCCGTTCTACGACCCGGAATACCCCAACCCGAACGACAACCCGTATGTGAAGTCGCTGGCCAAGGACATTCAGGTCCCGGACATCGATTCCGAGACCGGTGACGCCATCCAGCGTCCCGCCGTCCCGGCCGACCGGTTCCCGAAGCCCTTCCCGAACTCGGCTGCGGCCGCGGCCGGCAACGGCGGCGCCATTCCGCCGGACCTGTCGGTGATCGCCAAGGGCCGCTCGGGCGGTCCGGACTACATCTACTCGCTGCTGACGGGCTACAAGGCCCCGCCGGCGGGCCTGACGGTCAATCCCGGCCAGAACTACAACGTCTCCATGCCGGGCGACGTGTCGGGTCAGTGGCACGGCGACCACCACAAGGTGCCGCCGGGCGGCTTCCTGGCCATGCCGCCGCCGCTGGCGGACGACAAGGTGACTTTCGACGACGGCACCAAGTCGACGGTCGACCAGCAGGCCAAGGACGTCTCCGCGTTCCTGATGTGGGCCGCCGAGCCCAAGATGATGGAGCGCAAGGCCTTCGGCTTCGGCGCGATGATCTACCTCGCGCTGTTCACGGCCATCCTCTACTTCAGCTACCGCCGCATCTGGCGGAACGTCGCCCACTAAGGGCGCCGAAGCTGGCAAGACAAAGGGCTCCGGAGCGATCCGGAGCCCTTCTTCTTTGGTGGGGACCCTAGAGCCGTTCCATCCCGTTCAAGCGGGATGAAATGGCCTAAATCCAGAGTTCGAGCGCGTTCCGATCGCAAGACCGGTTTCCACGCTTGCGGAACGCGCTCTAGCGGGTCGGGGCGACCAAGAGCCGGCCAGCCGGGAAGTCGAAGCGCAGGCGGAAATGGGCCAGCACGGGTCCACCCAGCACTCCGACGGCCTCGCCCTGCGGCGGCATCAGGCCGGCGGCCACGTCGCGACCCACCGCGCCGGCGAACCACACCTGCGGCAGGCGCGCGAACCACACCCCGTCGGGATAGAGCTCGGCCGGGTCGGCCAGCCCCGGCGCACTCGCGAGATCGTCCGCCAGCCGCACCGGCGCGTTGGCGCCTGTGGCCACCACGAAGCGGCCCCGGATCTCGTGCGCCCCGTCCGAGACGGCCGCGACGGCCGTCGGGCGTCCAAGGTCCCAGCCGAGGTCCAGCGCTCGCCCCTGAAACGGCGGCGCCGATCCAACCTCGGAGATGCGGACGCGACAGGGCGCGTAGCTGACGTCGACCACATGGCCCTTCAGCGCATCGGCGCCGATCACCCCGGCCAGCGGCGTGGCGAGGTTCCAGCCCCGGACGTCCAGGTCGGCGACGCCCACCGCCAGCCCTGCGACCGTCGCGCCGGCCACCCGCACGTCGCCGACCAACGCGTCGCCTTCGACGCCCGCCGCCTGGGCCTTGGTCTCGTGCAGCAGCGTGCGCGGCGCCCCCGTGTCCAGCACGAAGTCCCCGGCGATTCCGGCGACGATGGCGGGCAGCACGGGGACACCGCCCTCGAACCGGCATGCGACGTCGCCCGCGCCCGCCGGTCCGGCGGCCAGGAGGCCGATCGCCAATGCGGGAAGACTCAGACGCGCCACGCCCGATCATAGCGCGAGAAGGCCTCCCGCCGCCTTACGCTCGCCATGCGGCGCGCTACATAGGGCTCATGGCCCACTCGCCCGCCTGGCGGAATTTCAAGCGCACCGAGGACCTCACGGTCGCGACCGCGGTGCTGATCTATGCGGGCGCGGTGCTGCACGCCTTCGACCGGCTGCCGGGCGGCCCGGGCCTGATCGCCGAGCGGACGCTGATCTGGCCGGGGATATTTCTCAGCCTGTCGCTCTCCGCACCCCTGGCGGTCGGCGTCCTTCGCCGAACCCTGGCCCGCTACGTGTGGATGAGCTTCCAGGCCGGGTTCGGCCAGTCGGCGCGCTCCATCCTGTCGGGCGTGGCCCTGCTCGCGGGCGCAGCGGCGTTCATGTACTGGCAGATCGCCAGCGCGGCGAACGGGGGCCGTTACCCCGCCGGGGTGTTCTCGGGCTACGCCGCCGGCATCGGCATCCTCGCCGCGCAGGCGGCGCTGGTGCGCGTGCTGGAGCGCCACCCCGACGTCCGCAAGCAGATCGAGGTCTAGCCTTCCTCGCCGCCTCGTCCGCCGCCTTGGCGGGCGAATTGGGCCAGGGTGCGCAGGCGCGCCAGCCGTGCGCTGTCTTCATGATAGTCGCGCCGACGGTCCGACACGAACCCATGGCCAGCGTCGTAGAGATAGATCGGCGTATCGGGGTGTTTCTCACGCACCTCTTCGACCTTCTCCATCGGGATCGAGGCGTCGGTCTTGCCGTAGTGCAGGATGGTCGGCGCCTTCGGCGTCTCGTCCACCAGCTCGCTGATCCGGCGGCCGTAGAAGCCCGCGGCGGCGGCGAGGCCCTCGCACCGGCAGGCGGCCAGCCAGGTCGCCGCGCCGCCCCAGCAATAGCCTGTCACGAAGACCGGCGGCTTCAGCGCGTCGATCGCCGCCTGCGCGTCTCCCGCCACCTGGTCCCACGGAGTCGCGGTCGAATACTGGACGCCCTTCTGGATCGAGGCCTCGGAGTAGTCGGCCTCGAAGCCGCGCTCCAGCCGGTCATAGAATGACGGCGCGATGACCTCGTAGCCGTCGGCGGCGAAGCCGTCGCACAGCTCGCGGATGTGGTCGGTGACTCCGAAGATTTCCTGGATCAGCAGCAGGCCGCCGCGCCGGGCGTCGTCCGGGCGCACGTGATAGGCGTCGAGCTCGAACCCGTCGAAGCGGCTCTTCAGGCGGATCGTCTCACCCATGCCCGGTCGCGCTCCCGTCCCTAGGCGTTGTCGAAGAGCTCGAGCGTGCGGTGGCGCGCCAGGTCGGCGGCCTCGGCGTTGTAGCGCTCGGGGCTCTCGTTGTTGAAGCCGTGGCCGGCGCCCTCGTAGATGTGCACGGGCACCAGGGGGTGATGCTGGCGGATGGCCGCCTCCACCTCGTCGGCGTCGATGCCGGGGTCGGTGCGGCCCAGGTGGACCAGGGTGGGACAGGCCGGCGTCTCGGCCGCGAACGACTTCACGAGGCTGCCGTAGTAGCTGGAGGCGGCCGAGATGCCCGGCAGGCGCGTGGCGCTGAGCCAGGTCAGCGAGCCGCCGTAGCAGTAGCCCACCACGCAGACCTTCTCGCCCCGCTGCTTGAGGAAGTCGCGGCAGGCGGCGATGTCGCCCAGCGCCTGCTCCAGCGGCGTGGCGCGCGCTTTCTCCAGGCCGGCCTTGATCCCCGCGTCGTCGTGCTCGGCGTGGAAGTCGCGCTGCAGACGGTCGAACAGCGCCGGGGCGAGGGCCTCGTAGCCCATCTTCGCCCACCGCTCGACGTCGGCCCGGACGTGGCGGTCGATGCCGAAGATCTCCTGGATCACGATCACCCCGCCCTTGCGGGGCGTGAAGGCCGGCTCGTGGTAGGCGGAGAACTCGAAACCGTCGGCTCCCGCCAGGGTGATCGTCTCCGCCATCGCCAGCCTCCCGTATCGTGTGTCAGACGTTGAACCTGAAGTTCATCACATCGCCGTCGCGGACGACATACTCCTTGCCCTCGGAGCGCAGCTTCCCGGCGTCGCGCGCGCCGGCTTCGCCGCCCAGGGTCACATAGTCCTCGTAGGCGATCGTCTCGGCGCGGATGAAGCCCTTCTCGAAGTCGGTGTGGATCACACCGGCCGCCTGCGGGGCGGTGTCGCCCTTGTGGATCGTCCAGGCGCGCGCCTCCTTGGGGCCCACCGTGAAGTAGGTCTGCAGGCCCAGCAGGTGGTAGGCCTCGCGGATCAGCTTGTTGAGGCCCGGCTCGGTCAGCCCCAGGGTCTCCAGGAACTCCGCACGCTCCTCGGGCTCCAGCAGGGCGATCTCGCTCTCGATCTTGGCCGAAATGACGACGCTGTCGGCGCCGTCGCGGGCGGCGCGCTCCTGCACCTGCTTGGACAGGGCGTTGCCGTCGGCCGCCGAGCCCTCGTCCACGTTGGCCACGTACAGCGCCGGCTTCGAGGTCAGCAGCTGCAGCATCCGCCAGGCCTTATCGTCCTCGGCCGAAACCTTCGCCACCCGGGCCGGGCGGCCTTCGTTCAGCTCGGCCAGGGCCAGCTTCACCAGGCGCAGGGTGGTGGTCGCTTCCTTGTCGCCCACCTTGGCCCGCTTCTCCAGGTTCACGACCCGCTTCTCCAGGCTCTCCATGTCGGCCAGCATCAGCTCGGTCTCGATGGTGTCGAGATCGGCCAGCGGGTCGATCCGGCCTTCCACGTGGGTGATGTCGTCGTCGATGAAGCAGCGGGCGACGAAGGCGATGGCGTCGCAGTCGCGGATATTGGCCAGGAACTGGTTGCCCAGGCCCTCGCCCTTGGACGCGCCCCGCACCAGGCCCGCCACGTCCACGAAGTTGATCCGCGCCGGGATGATCTCCTTCGAGGGGATGATCGTGGCCAGCTTCTCCAGCCGTGGCTCGGGCACGGCCACGTCGCCGACGTTCGGCTCGATGGTGCAGAACGGATAGTTCGCGGCCTGGGCGGCGGCGGTCTGCGTCAGGGCGTTGAACAGGGTCGACTTGCCGACGTTCGGCAGGCCGACGATGGCGACTTTGAGAGCCATGGGTGCGGTGCGGTTCCTAGAATGAAGGCGCCGCACCTAGCACGCGCGCGCGCTCACGCGAAGGGCGCAAGGCCGCGGTCAGGCCTCGGCAAGCGCCTTGGCGGCCAGGTCGCGCCAGTGCTTGCCTTCACGACGGAAGTGCGCGGCCAGCTTGACGAGGCGCTTGTCCATGTCGGCGACCATGGCGCGGGCCCGTTCCTTGTCACCGTTGCGCGCCAGGAACGCCGCGTAGCGCCCCATGCCCTCGAAGCCTGGGAGCCGTGCGGCGGCGTCGCTCAGGGCCGCCTCGGCTTCCTCCCTGCGGCCGACCGCCTCGTAGGCTCTGCCGAGGGCCAGGACCACGCTGGGGGTATGCCCCTCGGAACTGTCGGCCCGAAGACGCTCCAGAACCGTCAGCGCCTCTGCGCCCCGGTTGAGCTCCAGCAATGCATTGGCGCGGCCCAGCAGAAGCGCGGGGTCCTCGGCGTGGATGCCCTGCGCGGCCTCGGCGTAGAGCCGCTCGGCCTCGTCGTATCGTCCAAGAGTCGCGGCGGCCTGCGCCAGCCTCGACTGGTTGCGGACCGTGGGGGTCTCCTCGCAGGCGGCCTTGGCGTCGCGGTACTCCCGCGTGGGGTCCAGGGCGGCGCGGGTGGCGGCGCCCAGACGTTGGGCCCCCGGTCCCCGCATGAGTTCCGGGATGACGATGGCGATCAGGTAGATCACCCCGCCCAGCGGCTGAAAGATCAGGATGATCCAGAGCCAGAACAGCTCCCGACCGGTCCGCACCACGTGCACGGCGAGCGCGATGGAGACAATCAGCGACAGGCCGATCAGGGGCAGCGATCCGCCCAGCAGTCCGAGGGAGCTCATTCTCCCCCCCGCGCCAGCTTCCGCGGATCGGCCTTCTCGGCGGGGGCGAGGCGCATGACCTCGGCCTGGTACTTCTCGTCCTCGCCCAGGGCCAGCAGGGGCAGGGCGTCGGCGCAGGCCTCGAGCAGGGGTTCGACCCACTTCATCTCGACCTTGTGGAAGTCGGACAGGACGTGGCCCTGCACCAGCGCCTTGTCGCCAGGGTGGCCGGTGCCCAGCCGCGCGCGGCGGAAGTCCGGGCCGACCTGGGCGGCGACCGAGCGGATGCCGTTGTTGCCGGCCGCCCCGCCGCCGGTCTTCATCCGGAAGCGCCCGGGGGCCAGGTCGATCTCGTCGTAGAAGACCACCAGGTCCGCCGGCTTCAGCTTGAAGAACTTCAGCGCCTCGCCGACCGCCCGGCCGCTCTCGTTGTAGTAGGTCTGCGGCTTCAGGATCAGGGCGCGCACCGGGCCCTGCGGCGTGTCGATGGAGCCCTCGGACGCCTGGCTCTGGAAACGCGAACGCGCCGGCGAGAACCCCCACCGGCGCGCAATCTCGTCAACGGCCATGAAGCCGATGTTGTGGCGGTTCTTCGCGTAGGTCGGGCCCGGGTTACCGAGCCCCGCGATGAGCAGCATCTTCGTCCCTCAGCTGAGGGGCGAGGAGGTCAGCCCTCGCCGCCGGCCTCGCCTTCGCCCTCGGCGTCGGCCGACTCGGTCTTGGAGCCGGCGATCGAGGCGACGACCAGGTCGCCGTCCACGGCGGCGGTCACGCCGGCGGGCAGCTTCAGTTCGGAAACGCGGATGGCGGCGCCGATCTCGAGGCCCTTCAGGTCGATCACGATCTCTTCCGGGATGTGGTCGGCCGAGCAGGAGACGTTCAGGGTGTGCAGCACGACCGCCAGGTTGCCGCCGCGCTTCAGGCCCGGGCACTCTTCCTGGTTGGCGAAGTGCACCGGCACTTCGATCTTGATCTGCTGGTGCTCGTCGACCCGGTACAGGTCGAAGTGCCACGGCTCGTCCGTCACCGGGTGCATGTCGACGGCCTTGGCGATGACCGGCTGGGTCTCTTCGCCGTACTTCAGGGTCACCAGGTGGCCCAGCAGCTTGCCGGTGTAGAGCGCCTTGCGGAACTCGTTGGACTTCACGGCGATGGCCACCGGGTCCTTCGCGCCGCCGTACAGGATGCCGGGCACCTTGCCGTCGCGGCGAGTGGCGCGCGCGCCACCCGTTCCGGTCTGTTCGCGCACTTCAACGTTCAAAACGATCTCGGCCATGGCCTTGCCTCAAAACGAAGCCGCCGCGCGACTCGCGCGCGGCGACAAATTCCGTGACCTGTCGGTCGAAAGGGTGCGCGTAGATACACAAAAGCTCCGGCCCGCGCAACGGGGCCTGACGCGCCTGTTTCAGCTCTTGCGTCGGCCCTTGCGAACCGGGGGCTTCTTGGCGGGCATGCCCTTGTTGATCGACTCCTGGCTCGGGATGAACCGCGGCTCGTACGGTTCGGGAAGGCCGGCGGCTTTGATCATACAGCGGCCGGTGTCCATCATCGCGTGCTGGCCGAGGCAGAAGACATCCTCGTAGTGCGGACGCGCCACCGCCAGGCACTGGTAGAGGTTCAGCTTCGACATGTTCATGCACATGCCGATGTTCTGCTCCTGCATCAGGCCCAGCACCTGCTCGACGTTGGCGTCGCCGGCCTCGCCGAGGGCCGCGAGCGCGGCGATCGCCAGGCTGCGGACCACGGTCGGGGTGTAGGGCGGGCCGGCGGTGGCGGCGGTCACCGCCAGCGGCGTCGCGCCGATCGAGGCCTGCTGCAGCCGGGCCGTCTCGGCCACGTCGCCGGCGATCGGCGTCGCCGACAGGGTCTTGGCCGCCTGCAGCCGGGCGACGCGGTCGGCGACCTCGCCCTTGGACCAGGGCTGGCGCTGGATGTCGTAGGCCGACTGCTTGACGCTCTTGCCGCCGTCGTAGAGCCGCTGGCCCTCGCCGCCGATGGCCCCGATCACCAGCCCCGCGGCTCCGGCCGAGCCCGGCAGGCCGGCGGCGTAGGCCGGGTCGCGCAGGATCTCGTTGGCCACCTGCCGGCGGGAGGCGGGGTCCTTGGCGTACACGCGCACGCCGTCGACGAAGGCCCTGTCCTGCAGCGCGGCCACCGCGCCGTAGGCCATGGCCCCGCGCAGCAGCTGGTTCGGCTCGTAGGCCGCGCCCACCTTCAGCGAGCGCGCCACGCCCTCGCCGTCGGCGAAGTCGGTCGTGATGCCCGTCGAGCGCACCATGTAGTAGCGGTAGGCGCTGGCCAGCTCGATCAGCTTTGGCGACAGGGCCACGCTGGGCGGCGCGGGCGGCGGCGGCGGTGGAGGCGGCGGCTCGGCGCACGCGGCCACCAGGCCTGCGGCGAGGATGGCCGAGAAGGTCAGTCTGACCGGGAAACGGAACGGCATCAGGCGACTCCCCCTCTTGCGAGTGGTGGTTCTAATCAATTCGCCCCCGAATTGACCCCTGGCTTACCTGCCGTCGCACCGCCACGGCAAGCGCGGGCGGGCCTTATCCCTCAGTCGAAGAGTTTCGACACGCTCTCTTCGTTGGCGATGCGGCGGATCGCCTCGCCGACCAGCGGCGCGCAGGTCACCCGGCGGATCTTGCTCTCGCCCGAGACCTGTTCCGACGCCTCGATGGAGTCGGTGATCACCAGTTCCTTGAGCACCGAGTTCTTCACCCGCTCGGTGGCCGCGCCCGACAGCACGCCGTGGGTCACGTAGGCCGAGACCTCGACCGCGCCGGCGTCGATCAGCGACTTGGCCGCCGAGCAGAGGGTGCCCGCCGAGTCGGCGATGTCGTCGAACATGATGAGCCGGCGGCCGACGACGTCACCGATGATGTTGGCCACCTCGGACTTGCCGGGGCCGGTCCGACGCTTGTCGACGATCGCCAGATCGGCGTTCAGGCGGCTCGCCACCGCCAGCGCCCGCACCACCCCGCCCACGTCGGGCGAGACGATCATCAGCTCGGACGGCTTCTCGTAGTTTTCCTTGATGTCCTGCGCCATCAGCGGCGCGGCCAGCAGGTTGTCGGTCGGAATGTCGAAGAAGCCCTGGATCTGGCCCGAGTGCAGATCCATCGTCAGCACCCGGTCGGCGCCGGCGCGGGTGATCAGGTTGGCCACCAGCTTGGCCGAGATCGGCGTGCGGCCGCCGGTCTTCCGGTCCTGCCGGGCATAGCCGAAGTAGGGCATCACCGCCGTGATCCGCCGGGCCGACGCGCGCTTCAGCGCATCGATGCAGATCAGCAGTTCCATCAGGTGGTCGTTGGCGGGGTAGCTGGTCGACTGCAGGACGAAGACGTCCTCGCCGCGCACGTTCTCGTCGATGGTGACCCAGACCTCGTTGTCTGCGAAGCGCTTCACCTGCGCCTTGGTCAACGGCAGATCCAGGTGGTTCGCAACGGCCTGAGCCAGCGTATGATTCGAGTTGCCGGCGAGCAGCTTCATCGGACCCCCTTGGACGAATGCGCGGGCTTGTAGCAGCGCCGCGGCCTGAGTCCATCCCTGACGAGTCCGTCCCCGACGCTAGGTCAGAGCGATCGCCGACAGCAGCCGCCCGTAGTCCGGCTCACCTTGCTTGAACGCCCGGCGGTTGGAGAAGAACAGCTCGGGCTCGGCGCAGGTGTCACGCCCGATCCACCCGCAGGCGGCGATCCCCGCGGCCTGCAGGCGGTGCAGCACGAAGGCGGGCAGGTCGAATTGGCGCTTGTCCGGCCCCGCGCCCGCGCCGAAGAAGCGGCCATAAGCCGGGTCCGCGTCGGTGAAGCGGTCCATGAACTCCAGCCCCACCTCGTAGGACGCGGGGCCGATGCACGGCCCGACCGCTGCGACGATTCGCCCGCGCCGGGCGCCGAGCTCCTCCATGCGCGCGATGGCGTCCTCCGCGACGCCGGTCAGGGCGCCCTTCCAGCCGGCGTGGGCGGCGGCCACCACCCGGGCTTCCGCGTCGGCCAGCAGGATCGGGGCGCAGTCGGCCGAGAGCGCCCCGCAGACGATCCCCGGCGTTGCCGTCGCCACCGCGTCGCCCTCGGGCGGTGCGCCAGGCCAAGGCCGGTCGGCGACGTGCGCCGTCGCCGAATGCACCTGATAGGCGGTCACGAGGTCCCCGCCCAGGTAGGCGGCGGCGCGGCGCCGGTTCTCCGCCACGGCGTCCGGGTCGTCCTTGGAGCCCACGCCCACATTGAGGCTGGCGTAGATCCCCTGCGAGACGCCGCCCTGCCGGGTGAAGAACGCGTGCCGCACGCCGGGCAGGTCCAGGAGCGGCGCGGTCAGCACGGGCAGGTCGGTCATCGTTCGTCCTCCGCGAAGGCCGGCGGGGCCCAGCCGGGCGAGCTGAGGCAGCAGGCCTTGAAGAGTTCACCCATCTCGTCCGCGCCGACCAGCCGTTGCAGCTGGCGGCCAATGCTGGAGGCCCGGTCCGGCCGGGCGCGCACCAGCGCTTCGGCCCGCGCCCCGACGCCCATCCGCGCCAGAAACGCCGCCTGGGTCAGGATCGCCGCGTTGGCCCCGCCCTGCCGCGCCGCCGCCATCACCCGCGGAAAGTCGGCCCAGACGGTGAGGTCGGCCTCGCCCGGGCAGGTGAGGGGATCGACCTTCTCGTGCCGCCGCAGCGCCTGCAGCGTGTCGCCGAAGCCGGGCGTATCGCGGCCGTAATCGATCAGCAGCGCGGCCCCGGTGTCGCGCGCCACCCGCTCGCCCAGCGCAAGCCCCAGCGCCGCCTGCGCGCCCGAGACCTCCACCACCGCCCCGTCCCGCGCATCGGCGACCGGGGCCGGCGCCGGCACACGGCCGAAGGCGAGTCGGCCGTCGGGGGACAGGCCCACCACCTGCTCGGTCCAGCCGGCGGCCGTCTTTACGAACTGCCGCGCGGACAGGCAGTCCAAGAGTTCGTTCGCCACCAGCAGCAGCGGGCGCCCGCCAGGGACCTCGTCCAGCGACCGGGCCCACCGCACCGCCTCGCCCAGGCGGTCGCGCTGCAGCGCCATCAGCGGTTCCGACGTCTCCACCAGCCAGACCTCGGCCGCCTCCAGGAAGCCGGGCAGTACGCGGGCCGCGCGCAGCAGGTCGCTCATCAGCGTCCCGTCGCCGGGGCCCATCTCCACCAGGACGAACCGCTGCGGCGCGCCCAGGGCCTGCCAGGCGCTGGCCATCCAGAGGCCGATCAGCTCGCCGAACATCTGGCTGACCAGCGGCGCGGTGATGAAGTCGCCGCCCGCGCCCAGGGCCGGCCGTGTCGCGTAGTATCCGTCCCGCGGGTCATGCAGGCAGGCGGTCATGAACTGGGCCACGGTCATCGGGCCAGACTGCCGGATCTCGGCCGCCAGCCGTTCGGCCAGGCTCATGCCGTCGCGGTCGCCGCCGCCCGCTCGGACGCGGGCAGTTCGGGCGGCAGCGGCTCGCGCATCCCACGCCAGATCAGATAGGCGCCGCCCAGCAGCATCGGGACCGACAGGATCATTCCCATGGTCAGGCCGAGGGGCAGGTGCTCCAGGCCCGCGTCCGGCTGGCGCACGGTCTCGATGGCGATGCGGAAGACACCGTAGAACAGGATGAAGAGGCCGGTGATCACGCCGCGGCGGTTGCCCAGCTTCGCGACGTGGGTCGCCCAGCGCAGGATCAGGAACAGCACCAGGCCCTCGAAAAGCGCCTCGTACAGCTGGCTGGGATGACGCGGCACGGACCCGGCCGGGCAGGAGCCGTAGGTCTTGACGATCTGCTCGTTGCAGAACCGCACCGCCCAGGGCACGCCGGGCGCCTCTCGGCCCCAAAGCTCGCCGTTGATGAAGTTGGCGCAGCGGCCGAGGAAGTGGCCGATCGGATAGGCCGGGGCCACCACGTCGGCGATCCGCAGCAGGTCCAGCTTGTTGCGCCACGCGAAGAGAACCATGGCGACCGACACGCCGATCACCCCGCCATGGAAGCTCATGCCGCCTTCCCAGGTGCGGAAGATGCTGAGCGGGTCGGCCAGGGTCTCGGAGAAGGGCGTGTAGAACAGCACGTGGCCCAGCCGGCCGCCGCCGATCACACCGATGGCGATCCACAGGATCAGGTCGTCCATCTGCGCCGGCGTGAAGGGCGCCGGGCGGCGCGTCCACAGCCGCTCGTTCTTCAGCAGGCCCGTGGCATATCGCCACCCCAGGAGAATGCCCGCGACGTAGGCCAGCGCATACCAGCGTATGGCGAGCGGCCCCAGGTGCACGAGGACGGGGTCGATATTGGGGAAGGGCACTGGCGCTCTGCTCCGGCGTTGGAGCTGTGGACTTAGACGAGAAGCCCTTCGCTTTCATCCCCTGAAGGGCCATATAGAGCCTGAACGGGACGGTTGACCGGCCCTTAAGAAGACGAAGATGCAGACGCAGAACCCCATCCTCGACGAGATCGCCCGGCTGACGACCGCCGCCATGGGCTTGGCCCAGGCCGCGGGCGACGAGGCCAAGGCCGCCATGCGCAGCCAGGCCGACCGCATGGCCGCCGAACTCGACCTCGTCCGCCGCGAAGATTACGACGCCCTCAAGGCCGAAGTGGCGGCTCTGAGAGCCGAAATCGAGACGTTGAAGGCCGCGAAGAAGCCATCGCGGCCGGCGAAACAAGCGTGACCGTAACGCATGCCACGCGAAACCGGCTCGCGCGTCACAAGAACTCGCTGACACCTCTGTCAGGAAACAAGTTAGCTTCGACAATGCGGACGATTCGGGGGCGGCGTTCCGTCCACCGTCCGTGTCGAAAGGGGTCGTAATGGACACCTCCCAGGCGGACGACAGCGTCGTCCTGACCAACGATCCGCTCGACGTGGTGGAGCATGTGCTCACCGCCGAGAACCTGCCTTTCGACCGCACCGAGGACGGCGACCTCGCCTTCACCCTGGCCGGCGACTGGAAGGACTACGAACTCTGGTTCGCCTGGCGGCCAGAGGGCGACACCCTGCAGCTCTGCCTGTCGATGGACCTTGCGGTCCCCCGCGCCCGCCGCCAGGTGGCGCAGGAACTGATCGCCACCATCAATCCCCGGGTCTGGCTCGGCCACTTCGAGCTGTGGGACGAGGGCGAGATCATCTTCCGCCACGGCATGGCGCTGATGACCGGTGAACAGCCCAGCCTCGCCCAGGCCGCGGCGATGATCGACGTGGCGGTGGAGGCGGCCGACCGCTTCTTCCCGGCGTTCGACTTCCTGCTCCGCGGCGCAAAGACTCCGCAGGAGGCCATCGCCGCCTGCATGTTCGAGACCGTCGGCGAGGCCTGATACCGGGTTTCGCCGCGGCGGCTGGGGCGCCCTCCCTCGGGGGAAGGCGCAGAAGCGCTCCTGCGGCTTGAAGAATTCGTCGGCTTGCCGGCGAGCCTCGCCTTGGGGCACGAGGCGCGCCCATGCGTTCGACCCTCGTCACCCTATTGCGCGGCCCCGTCCCGATCCGCTCGGGCGAGGCGGCGCGCGCGGCGGTCGGCGCGCTCGTTGGCGTCATCGCCTCGGGCCTCCTGGCGCGCGCCCTGGTCGACGGCGCGGTCTCTGACATTCCGCTGCTGGTCGCTCCCATCGGGGCCTCGGCGGTGCTGGCCTTCGCCGTGCCGGCCAGTCCCCTGGCCCAGCCCCGGGCGGTGATCGGCGGCAATGTGCTCTCCGCCCTGGTCGGGGTGACCTGCGCCCTGGCCGTTCCTCATCCTGCCGTGGCCGCCGCCGTGGCGGTGGCCGGCGCGATCCTCGTGATGGCGCTGCTGGGTTGCCTGCACCCGCCTGGCGGGGCCGTGGCGCTGGGCGCGACCCTGGGCGCGGGCGCGGTCTCGCCGGCGGGCTACGCCTATGTCCTGGCGCCGGTAGGGATCTGCTCGGTGCTGCTGGTCCTGGCCGCCATGCTCTACGGACGCCTCACCGGCCATGCCTATCCCCACCGGGTCGTCCAGGCCCGTTCGCCGCACCGCACGGCCGACCCGCCGCCGGGTGAGCGCCTCGGCTACACGCCCGCCGACCTCGACCGGGCGCTGGCGCAATATGGGGAATTGCTCGACGTCAGCCGTGAGGACCTAGACGCCCTGTTCCGCCAGGTGGAGCTCCAGGCGCACCGGCGCCTGCACTCCCAGATCTTTTGCCGCGATATCATGTCCCGCGACGTGATCGCGGTGGACCTTCATCAGACCGCCGAAAGCGCGCTGGCCTACCTGCGCCAGCACGAGCTGCGGGCGGCGCCGGTGATCGACGCCGACCGGCGGGTGGTGGGGATGGTGCGGCGGGCCGAGCTGGTCGCCGGACGCGGCCGCCGGGTCGAGGCGGTGCTGGATCCCTTCGTCCACAAGGTCCGGCCCGGCACGCCGATCGAGTCCCTGCTGCCGCTGCTGTCCAGCGGGGCGACGCACGAGGCCCTCGTGGTCGACGAGGCCCGCCGCCTCGTCGGTGTCATCACCCAGACGGACCTGCTCGCCGTGCTCTACCGCGCCCACGTGGTGGAGGCGGTGGTGTCTGCGAACGCAGCCTGACCGCCGGAATCCACAATATGGGCAGGGCGTTCGGGGGCGCTGGCGAGGCCTCCGGCCGCGAGTAACTCCCCTTTAACCGTGACCGCGCGTCAACGACGGCGCACGCAAACGGGAAGACGGGCATGGCGGAGGGACTGGCGGCGCTGAGATTGCTGATCGTCGACGACAATCCGCAGATGCGGACGATCGTCGGCACGGTGCTCAAGGCGGCCGGCGTCCGCGACCTCCATTTCGCCCCGAATGGCCGCGTCGCCTGGCACAGCCTCGCCGAGATCCAGCCCGACATCTGCTTCGTCGACTACGAGATGCCGGTGATGAACGGCCTGGACTTCCTGTCCATCGTCCGGGGCCTGAGTTCTCCGCTGCGCTTCATGCCTGTCGTCATGCTCACCGGCCATTCCGACGAACTGCGCCTCACGGCCGCGCGCGACCGGGGCGTCAACGAGTTCCTGGCCAAGCCGGTCAGCGCCCGCGCCATCCTGCTGCGGCTCCAGGCCGTCATCGTCCGGCCGCGCCCGTTCGTGAAATCCGAGACCTATTTCGGGCCCGACCGCCGTCGCCGAGTGGTGGAGGGCTACACAGGTCCCTTCCGCCGCGCCGACGAGCGGGTCAGGGACCGGCGGGAAGTCTTCGAACTCTGAGGCGGGGCCGGCGAACAGTATCCGCCGTGCGATGGCCGTGCTCGAACTCGTGCGGCATGCCGCCGCACTGCAGCGCGTCCAAGATCCGGAAATCCTTCGGAAAACATCTCCCAGATTGAAGTTGCGGGGATCGCGCAACTTCCGCGCGCGCTCGCATAACAGCGTGTTAGGCCATGAGAAAGGTTAGCGGCCGCATACCGCGTTCCATGACCCCGACGGTCCGTGACTCCCTGTTGGCGGGCGCCCTCTGCGGCGCCATCGGCGTGTTCAGCGCCGCCGTTCTGCTGGGCGCGTCACGGAGCCCTGATCCCACCGAGGCGGCGGGGGTCTTCCCGCCGTGGTGGAGCCGGCAGGCCGTGCTGTCCGCCGCCGGTCAGGCGGGCGTCATCCGCGACCTCGGCGCGGTTCCGTTCATCGTCGTCATTCACGATCCGGCGGGTCAGGCGCAGGCGCGCCTGCGCGCCGCCGGCGCCCTCTTCTCGGTCGGGCCCGCAGGCTCGTTCGCGTGCGGAAGCTAAAGGACTCACCCGTGTTCCAGACCATCGCCGAACAGCGCAGCTTCGCAAACCGTATCGTCATCGGCGGCCTCTGGCTGCTGGTTCCCGTCATCGCCGTGGCGGCCATGCTGGTGCACGGCAACTGGCTGCCGCTCACCCTCGCGGCCATGGGGATCGCCGGGGGATCGACCGCGGCGTGGCGCCTGCTCAGCGAGGGGCCGGTGGTCCGCATCACCGCCGGGGTCGCCCAGATGGCGCAGATCTCCCTGCTGGTGGGCGGCTTCTCGGGCCATCCGTGGCAGATCGACATGCACATGGCCTATTTCGCGGGCCTCGCGGTGCTGATCGTCTATTGCGACTGGCGTGTGATCGCCGCGGCCACGGCGCTGGTGGCGGTCCACCACCTGCTGCTCTCGTTCGTCCTGCCGGCGGCCGTCTTCCCCGGCGGGGGCGACATCGCCCGCGTGCTGGTCCACGCGGTGATCCTGCTGGTGGAGGCGGGCGTGCTGATCTGGGTCGGCCACAACCTCTACGCCATGTTCAATCGGTCGGGCGTCATGCTGAAGGAGGCGTCCGACGCCCGCGACCGCGCCGAAACCGCCATGGCCGACGCCGAGACCGCCCGCGCCGGCGAGGCCAAGGCCGCCGCCGACCGCGAGCGCGTGCGCCGCGCCTCGGAACAGGAGGCCGAACTCGTCGTCGGCGCCCTGGCGGCCGGCCTGGGACGCCTAGCCCAGGGCGACACCACGCACCGGATCTCGGCCGCGTTCCCCGAGCAGTACGGTCAGCTCAAGGCCGACTTCAACGCCGCCGCCGATCAGCTCCAGTCGACCCTGCGCGCGATCGTCGAGGTCAATGGCCGCGTGCGCGGCAGCGTCTCGGAACTGGCCGGCGCCTCCAGCCACCTGTCCCAGCGCACCGAACAGCAGGCGGCCACCCTCGAGGAGACCGCCGCAGCGATCGATGAGATCACCGCCACGGTGAAGCGTACGGCCGCCGGGGCCCGCGAGGCCGGCCAGGTGGTCGGCGCCGCCCGCCAGCACGCCGAGCAGTCGGGCGAGGTGGTCCAGGCCGCGGTCGACGCCATGAACGGCATCGAGCAGTCCTCCCGCCAGATCAGCCAGATCATCGGCGTGATCGACGAGATCGCCTTCCAGACCAACCTGCTGGCGCTGAACGCCGGCGTGGAGGCCGCCCGCGCCGGCGACGCCGGCAAGGGCTTCGCGGTCGTCGCCTCGGAAGTGCGGGCCCTGGCCCAGCGCTCCGCCGAGGCCGCCAAGGAGATCAAGGCGCTCATCACCACCTCCTCCACCCAGGTGG
>JADHED010001071.1_pt1 | contig 25590 bp, 25 predicted proteins | sample 8952041 | NCBI WGS metagenome assembly JADHED01 (sample SAMN16124423, study PRJNA663239) | bioreactor sludge metagenome | isolation source: sludge (control) | place: India:Bengaluru | collected 2018-09-08
CCCCGGATAGATTGGTCAGGGCTTGAACGACCAGCTCCGTGGCACGGTAGCCGATTGCGGTCGGAATCTTCTTATCCCTTTCCGCGGTGTAAATGTATGTGTGAGTGCCGGACAGGCGTTGGTTTAAAGCCATTTCCATACCCGATACAAATGCTATTTTGTAAAGTTTGCAGCAAAACAGTCGATTTTAGCGTCCAGGGAGCCCTTCTTCGGGCCAACTTGTAAACTTTGTGATTCCACGTAAAATCGTAGCAGGCACAGGTTGATGTCTTCGAAATCAAGACGCAAGGCAATAGCGCCGTGGCGGGGGGGCTGCACCATAGCGCAATAGACGAGTTGGAAAGGCTGCCCCGAGGAAGTTCGTGGCTCAAACGAACAATACCCACTCACTTGCGATCAATTTCATCCTCCAATGCCTTGCCAAGGTCGATCCAACTCTTGTTTAGAGAAGTGAGTAGCCGGTCAATGTTTTGCAAGGAGATGTTGCGCTCCCCACGCTCGACACTGCTGACGTATGTTCTGTGAACTTCGGCAACGTCCGCGAGATCCTCCTGGGACATTCCTGATTGCAATCTGAACGCACGCATCACGTTCCCAAAGGCACTGGTCAAATTTTTCCGAATAGTCATACCCTTGACAAATAGCCGGTATGGAGACTATACGTCTACAGACTTTAAGTCTACAGACTTTAAGTTTCATAGCGCCCGCCCAAACGCCCGATAGCCCTACACGCAAGGAGGTTGGGGATGGACAGCTCTGAGGTCAAGAATTTGATCGGCAAAAAGGTAATCGGGTTCAAGCACTGCTTTGTCGACGAAAAGGGAACGAGGCAAGACTGGCTGGTCGAGACCATAGAGGCAATTGGCCCGGATTGGGTAGTTACAAGAGGTCGACATCCTTCTCTTACATGGGTGTGGGTGGACAACATCTGCGAAGGGCTCCAGAAAGAAATCTTGAACGAGGGCGAACAGGGGCAGCCGATCAATGAAGCCCAGTTTCGTGCTCTGACCAAGCGGATGGCGGAAACCTTGGCCGTAGATGGTGTTACCATCCAACGTCTGGAGAGTTTCAAGGAGGCAAAATTATTTGACGACTTGGATGCATATCGCAGGCTATGCTTGCACTACTGCTCTGGGGGAAAACCAACAGACTAACCACGGGCGAGTTTGGGTGCCTGCTCGGGCCTACCCGCATTATAGCCCAACGTCCAGCCTGAGGGCAGGCGCAGCCCAAGAATATCAAGGTTCACATTCCACCCTCAGTGAAAACCTCAGCGAATCTTCGTCCGTATCGGTCTTTACCTTTCGGATCGATTGTTGCCCTGGTTCATTCTTGCTGTGAGAAGATGGGGCATCGATCCCCACAAGCCTGACGACAACCCGTGCGTCTCCATCCCTTCTCCCCATTTTGTCCCCATCGACAACCCGTGCAACTTGGATCGTACCCGCATGGGTCGCCTCCGCAAACGCCAGCAGACAAAACCCCAAAAGGCCTCGCTATTCGCGAGGTAGAGCGATTTAAGATCATGTTAGCGTGAGTTCGCATCTTGACCTTTCAGGGCCTGGTTGGTAGCATGCCACAACTCTTTGTTTTCCTTCCGCGTTACCGGCCCTAAAGGGCCTTTCTTTCTGGCGTGAGGACAATGAGGCTTCATTCCGGAACAACGCAGCAGATTCCAATCTTAGCAAATGCCATGGGGATCGACGGCTCCCCCTTTCCTCTTGTGCAAATTCTCCAGCAATCTGGGCATACGCGTAAGGAGATGAAATGGCGAACCACCTCAAGCTGAAGAAGATACAGCCTGTCCGCTTGCGAGATGCTGGCTTTGGCGAAGGCTGGCTTCAAGAGCAAATCGCGAAAGATACCACGCTCCTTGGGCTTGGTGATCTTCATCTAATTGAACGCGAAAGAGTTCAACCTACTGGAGGTCGGATTGATTTTTTGATGTACGACCCCGAGGGCGAAACGCGATACGAAATCGAAATCATGCTCGGAGCTGTGGATGAAAGCCACATCATCCGTACAATTGAATACTGGGATATTGAACGTCAGCGCTACCCAACTTTGGATCATCGTGCAGTAATTGTAGCTGAAGAGATCACCGCACGTTTTTTTAATGTCATACGGTTGCTGAACAGGGCCATTCCGATAATCGCAATACAACTGAGCGCCTTCGTAATGGATGATTCGATCGTCCTCCACTTTACACGTGTTTTAGACACCTACGAATTCGGCGCAGATATAGATGACGAAGAGAGCGGTGAAAGGGCAGATCGCACCTATTGGGAAAAGCGCGCGAGCAAGGAATCTCTCGAAGTTGTTGATGCTCTGCAATCAATGATCCCGAGCCCGAATAGCGAGCTACGAGTCACATATAACCGCGGCAACATAGCGGTAGGCACATCAGGCTATTACTTCTTTTGGGGTCATCCTCGAAAGGCTTCCTACTGCCATTTACGTGTAAAGGTCCCACCTGATCAACGGCAAGGCTTAATCGATAAGCTTGAAACCAATGGTCTCGATTGGGTGAGCCGGGGGCAAAGTTCGATCCGCTTACGTCTTACAAAGCAAGACGTAACACAAAATCAAGCCCTACTGACGGAAATCCTGAAGGTGGCAGAAGAATGGTCGCAGCGATAAACATAATGCCAACACCAAAGCAGTATTTCGAGTTTAAAATGTGAAGACAATAGACGAGCTATAAACACCGAATACCAAGGTGGGCTCAATGAACTTTTCGTTGGTGCATGACCCCTGGATTCCGGCTGTTGATCTCGAAGGCAACCATACTCAAGTAAGCTTGCAATCCCTTTTCGCCGATGCCCACAAATTGGGCGATGTCGGCGGGACTCCCTCCCAGCATCTATCCCTGATGCGGCTTTTGGTGGCGATCTCGCAAGCGGCAATCGATGGACCCAAAAACAATCAGCAGTGGCTAACCTGCCGACTTGACATCCAACCCAAAGTTGCCCCCTACCTGCAGCGCTTCACTGACCGATTCGATCTCTTCGGAGATCGGGCATTCCTACAGGTTCCGAAACTTACCAACGAGCAGAGCGTGCCGGTCGATGCCCTTGATTATGCCTTCGCGGTGGACAGCCGCACGACCTGGCGGGACAATGCCGCCGAAGACGGTCCAAGAAAGAGGCCTGCTGCTTGGGTCGCCTTGAACCTGCTCGCTCATCAGTCTTTTGCCGCTCCAGGGTTAATAGCCTCAGGTACCTTCAATGGTTCCACCTCCGCACGTTCCGCCACAGCAGGACCTGCTATAGCTACTACGCCGCTCCACACGCTCCTGGTCGGTGCCACCCTCTTGGATACGATATGGCTGAACATGGTCCCATTCGATCGGCTCGCGCCCATGATACCCGGTTGTCCAGTCTGGGAGCGCCCTCCATTCGACACCGCATCGGCAGAGATACATTCAAGGGGCTTCTTCGGGCGTCTGGTACCGATGTCACGGGGCATAAGCCTTCTCAAGGATGATAGGGATGGCAACTACGTTGCCAGCATGAGCCGCATACAAGCGGTGCAATTCCCTGGGCTTCCAATCGGCCGCGAACCGTGGGCCACAGTCATTGAATACAACCGGAGGGATGAAGCTGCAGAGCCTGGCTATGTTTCGTTTCGCCCTGACCAACACCCGTGGAGAAACCTCTCGTCTGTCCTTCAACTGCATACTGCCCAGAGCACAGCGGCTTCTCCACCGCTCCAACTTCCAAACATCCTCCTGCTCACAGGCGAGAACCGCGGAGTAGAATCTGTCACGATTTGGACAGGCGGCATGGCGTATGATCCCTCGAACGCCGCAAAGATCCTTGGACAAGGGCACTGGCTCTTCTCGGTCCCTATTCAGTTGCTGGGGGATGCGGCATTGGCCATATACGCCGAAGGCGTATCCCTTTCGAACAGTATCGCGCGCAGCCTGCGGAAGGCGATTCGCATCTATGACGAGACGGTTGCTACGGATGGGGTCAAGGCGTATTGGCACGACTGCGCCGTCAATCATCCGCGCCTGATTTCGATGGCTGCGGCCCTCAAACCGCTCGATGATTGGCGACGCACCGTCATTGGGATTGCCATGAAGCGTCACGAAACCCTCTGCCGCCCCACTTCTACAACGCAATGGGAGCGGTTCTTCCACGGGCAGGCCATCATCAAGAAAGGGGCGGCTAAATGAACATCGCAGCTCTTGTCGGCCATCTGTCCACGCTGGCACAAGCAGACAAAGGAGCGAAGGCGGCCATGCGGGCAGCCCTCTTCCCCCAGTTGGAGTACCGCACTTACCCCTACATCGTTAAGTTTGTCGACCTTCGTAATCCGGTGGAGGTCACAGTTGCCAATGTGATCGCCTTTGGGATCGCATCAGGTCTGCACGTCAAGGACGGCGGCAGTTTGGGGGCTGCTCTTCGAAAGCTGGGCGCAAAGCGGGAGTCCGGAACCGCGGAGCGCATATTGAACTCTCTATTTTTTGTTCACAACCGCAGGACCAGAGCCGAGATAGCGGCCAGATCGATTGCGTCGCTCACCGACTTGAACCTGCGTCTCGATTTGGAAGAGCTGGGATATGACCTGTTGATGTTCAACCTCAGGACACAGCGCAAATGGGCGGCGGACTTTTATGCGGCTACCGAACCCGCGGAGGATAAGGCAGCAGCACCAGCTTGATTAGGGGAGGAGCGATGTATCTGACCAAGATCGAGGTCGACCACATCGATGCGGCCCAGAATGGATTAAAGGGTTATGGCTGGCACACCGGGCTTTGGTCGTCTTTTTCACCTGACCTCCGACAACGCCCTTTTCTTTACCGTGTCGATCGGGTACGCGGCGGTTCAAAGATCTACATGCTCTCCGAGCTACCTCCTGATCCCCTTGCTTGGGGGAACTGGAACACCAAGCCGATACCACCTTCATTCCTGCAACACCGCTCCTACTTCTTCACGCTCAGAGCCAATCCGGTTCGGCGGCACGAAAACACGGCGAAGGCGTTGATCGATTCTATCGAGGTAGAGAAATGGTTCGTGGAACGCCTCTCAAAGACGGGGCTAAAGGTGATTGCCTCAGAATACAGCCCGCCGAGAGCCGAGCATTTGGCCAAGAAGAACGGAAAAACCCAGGAAATGACGTTTAACCGAGTAGATGCGACTGGCGTCGTTGAAATAGCTGATCGTGACCTTTTTGTCGCAAAGTGGCCGAGGGGTATCGGGCGGGGTCGCGCATTCGGTTTTGGACTGATGCTGCTAAAGCCGCTCACATAGCGCCACAACCTGTTTTGATCTCTTACATCGTTTCAGCCGCTGACCCTTCTCGGGCATCAGAAGGTGCCCATTAGATTCGGAAGCATTGCTTGGAGTAACAATTTGATTTAGTGCCGCAAATGAACACCACACTTTTCACAAAGGAGAAGCAGATGAAAAAGCCCATCGTAGTGGCGCTATCAACCATTCTCATACTGTGCATCCAAACCGGCTCGTTTGCCTGCAGTGAAGGCATTCTAAGATCCTTAAAAGAAGAGGGCCTGAGTCCGAAACAGATCCAACTGATCTGCGAAAAGGCTAAGCTGTACGATGCGGCAACTGGTACTCAAACAAGTACGTCCCAGGGCACCATATCGGAAGATCAGCTAAAAAAGGATTTGGAGGCGATGGCTAAGGTGGCTAAAGTGTCGTTTTTTGATGGACCCCGAGTTGTTAGTATCCCGATCAGTGAGTTTTGTGCCTTTGGTGACATAAAAAAGACTAACGGAATTCCAAAAGGCAGTAATAACTATACAGTAGAATTCACTGGAACTATTACCTTGAAGCAGCCCGCCAGGGGAGCAGATAATCTCTCATCTAGACTCGTGCCCTCGAAAGCAGGACCGTTGCCCGCTGGTTACACGGAGTCATTAAAGGGATCGGTCCTTTATGAGCAAACGGAAAAGGGCTGGCGTATTTCGAAGTACGACTTGAAAGCTAAATCTGGTAGACTCGGCGACGATGGAAATTGAATGAAGCATATTCGCAAAAAGGCATGAATCTGCTTTTTAGGAAAGGAGCGCCGCATGCGGTTCATCGAGCTTCATGTCCTTCAGTCGTTCCCCGGCGTGTTGCTGAACAGGGGCGAGTTCAACGAGCCCAAGACGATCCTTTTTGGTGGCGCAACACGCGCCAGGGTTTCAAGCCAGGCCTGGAAACGGGCGGCCAGGTTGTATGCACAGCAACTCATGCCTGACCTCTTTGGGGGCATTCGCAGCAAAAGGTTTTTGAAGATTCTCCGCCAGGCATTCATTGATGCAGGTGCACCGGAAAAACAGGCTGAAGAAACTGTTCAAGGAGTCGCCAAGATCATTGGTAGTGGTATGTCGGACGATGAGCGCGCGAAAACCGTGCTTTTCTTCTCTGAGCAGGAACTTCGGCATATTGCCAAGCGGGTGTGGGAGGTCAAGCCGGGAAAGGACCCGAAGAAGCTTACTGCCGCCATATCGGAAGCTGCAGGCTCCGCTCCGATCAGTGCGGATATTGGGCTCTTTGGCCGGATGGTGGCATCTGCCAGAGCTATGGACGTGCATGCAGCGGCTTTTCACAGTCACTGGATTGGGGTTGCTCCGCATGCAAGTGATATAGACTTTTTTACAGCCGTTGACGACCTGCTTCCTGAAGAAGAATCAGGCAGCGGCCACATGGGGCACAGCACAATAGGTGCGGATACGTTCTATCGCTGTGCCGTCCTCTCGCTTGATCAGCTTGACTCGAACCTGAAACATTATGATGCCAAGCAACGTCGCGACGTTGCCGCCGCCTGGATTGAGGCTTCGCTTTTGGCGGTACCCGCAGCATGTCAGACCGGAAAGTTCGGGGCAACCTATCCAGGATACGTCATCGGGATGGCGGGCAATGGCAGGCCTGGCAGTTACGGAGATGCCTTTACAAAGGCGGTCTCAACCAGCGGAAGCGGCGTTGCCGCCAACGCAGTGACAGCGTTGAACAACAGAGTTGAAGAGATAGAGCGGACCTTCCCGCGCAATGTCCGAAGGGCTGAGATACCAAAACTAACCCTGACTCAGTTCAAGGAGGAACTGCTGCAATAGCTCGGAGGTCGTTATGTTCCTTGTTCTTGATCTAAAAGGCCCGATGCAGGCCTATGGGAGTGCTGGTAACTTCGATGATCGTCCGACCGGTCTCTACCCGCTGCGGAGCCACATCGTTGGGATGATAGCGGCTGCCATGGGTATCCGGAGATGCGATACGGACGGGCTTGCAGAGTTTAACCAGCTTTCATTCGAAGTGCTGGTGTGGCCTGGGAACGTCCTATCGGATTTTCGGACGATCGGAAACGGGTATGAAGAATCCGACCTTGCCAGTGCGCGGCTTGGTGGGCCAGCTCCAGTTCCGAGATCCGCCGACAACAAATACAATCGACCGGTGATCGGCAGCAAAGAGTATCTGATCGGAGCAAGGTTCTGTGTTGTCTTGCAGGGTCCTGATGAGATCGTGATTCACGTGGGCAAGGCGATGGAGAACCCTGTTTGGATGCTCTTCCTTGGGAGGGCAAACTGTCTGCCATCAGTTGGCCCCATGGCTTACGGTCCATTTGAGAACAGGCAAGCTGCTGTTGAACATGCGATTGCGGTGGTAGGCAATGATCCGGCACTTGTTGTCATTGAAACAAGACCGGGCGCTGGCGGGATCGCCATGCCTGCAAGGCCAGTCGATTTCGCGAGCCGATTGTATGCACCTCAATATATAGCGGAAGATTGGGCTTCAAAGCCCTAAATGGCAGAGTATTCCCCGCGCGTGCAGGGATGGTTCGCATCCCAGCGAGGAGCGTGTTTTGGAGTATTTGTATTCCCCGCGCGTGCGGGGATGGTTCCCGACAGGTGATATTCCCGGCCGCTACACCACCGTATTCCCTGCGCGTGCGGGGATGGTTCGTTACCGTTGGGCTCGTGGCGCTTGACAACCTCGTATTCCTCGCACGTGCGGGGATGGTTCGTTCCCGAGCAACTGGATGTTCGTCCTCGACACGTATTCCCCGCGCGTGCGGGGATGGTTCGTTGTCCACGGTGATCGCGGTCAGCGGCAGGCAGTATTCCCCGCGCGTGCGGGGATGGTTCGTGGCAGGTATCGTAATCCCGTGCCCGCCGCCCGTATTCCCCGCGCGTGCGGGGATGGTTCCGTCATTTGCCCCTCATCACGAATCCCGATGCGGTATTCCTCGCGCGTGCGGGGATGGTTCGTTCGGGACGGATTGGGCCAAAGCCATGATGGAGTATTCCCCGCACTCGCGGGGGTGGTTCGGCATCGCAATCGATGTAAATGTGCCAATCGGCATATTCCCCGCGCATGTGGGGATGGTTCTGTGGCATGGAATTTAGCAAACTCGGCAGCACCGTAATCCCCGCGCGTGCGGGGGATGGTTCGTGATCTCTGCAAATTTTTTGCACTTCACCGGGGTGTTCCTCGCGCGAGCGGGGATGGTTCTCCATAAAACTCAGTGTTTAGGAAAAACGCTGTGTTTCCCCGCGCGAGCGGGGATGGTTCCGGCTTCTGGTCTGACGCCGAGTGGATCTGGTGGTATTCCCCGCGGGTGCGGGGATGGTTCTTCATATTCGAAGTAGTCAACCTGGAGTTTGTTGCATTACTCGCTCGTGCGGGGATGGGTCGCGGGAAATGATGTAAACGAACAGTAGCCCTAAATGCAGTCGGATATCGATGACCACCTTTTTCCTGAAAAATGCTTGTACCGAGGTTCCTTCTGTAACGAGGTGGCAGAGTTGTATCGCTAAATCGCCAATCGCAGGACAAGCTGCCATTTCCGTCCTTGATCACAGCCGGTGCACCGCCGCCATGGCTACAGCTTTATCGGAAGCTTGGGGGTTCTCGAAGGATCTGCCCGAGCTTGCTGCCATTGCGGCAATTCACGATGTCGGCAAAATATCACCGGGATTCCAACTCAAGATCGGAACACTGTCCGAAGCACCTGGAGCGGAATCCAGCCACACTCGCATTGGACAAGCTTCCGTCACTGCGTTCATGGGCGCTACCATATGCACGCCTGTCGTGGCTGCTATTGTAGGCGCACACCATGGCACTCACCTGTCGATGGTTCCATTTGATGATTCAATAGGGACGATGGGTGGAGCGGCCTGGGCGGCCGAACGGCGTACATTCATTCAAGAGATGGAGCGTGAGTTCGGGAGGCTTCCGGCCGATATCCCGAAGCCCCTTATCCCAGTAGCTACTGGCCTGATAGTGCTGGCGGACTGGCTTGCGTCCGGGTTTCCTGGCGCAGATCCCAAGGGTGTTCTTGAAAAACTTGGGCTAAGCCTGCAGCCAATGGCGTGGCCAGGATTTGTCCCTGTGTTCAAATTCGAACCAAATGATCTTCAAGCGCAGGCCTTAGAAGCCTCTCTTGAACCAAGCGGCCTTTACCTGATCGATGCTCCAATGGGCACCGGCAAGACAGAAGCGGCGCTGGCATTGGCCGGACGATTCCTTGAGTCAGGCGTTTGCAGAGGATTGTATTTCGCACTTCCGACGATGGCGACAGCGAATGCAATGCTGGCCCGTACCCAAGCGTTTCTCGGCGCATTCGGAACACCTGGCGCACGGATCATCCATGGACAAAGCTGGCTAAATCCTACAGGGGGTGGCGAGCTGGCTCCGGGCGGGTCGTGGTTCATCCCAACGAAGCGAGGGTTGGTCTTCCCGTGTGCCGTCGGCACCATTGATCAGGCTCTGCTGTCCTGCATGCGGGCCAAACATTATCAACTGAGACAAGCGGGGCTTTCCCGCCGTGTTGTAATCATCGATGAGGTTCACAGCTACGATTGCTACACCGGCACCTTGGTCAATGAAATGGTCAAAACCCTCAGGGGAGTTGGGTGTCCGGTCATTGTGATGTCCGCAACTCTAACATCCTCGCAGAAAGATCAGTTCCAATCTGCGGGTACCTACACACTCCGACATCAGGCGACTGGACCTGAAAAGCATGTCCGACTGTCGATCGAATCGCTGTCATCTGAAGGTGTGGCTATAGCAGCAACTGCCGCGGCTAACGGTGGAGCCGTAGTGGCTGTGATTGCGAACACGGTTGCAAGAGCGCAGGCCTATTACCAGGCGATAGCAGCCCTACAGAGCGACATCCCTGTCGGATTGATCCACAGCAGACTGATCGCCGCTGAGCGCGCTGCGCGGGAAAGTCACTGGCTCCAAGCCTTGGGGAAAACGGCAACTTCAAGGCCAGGCTGTATACTTGTGGGCACTCAAATTCTCGAACAGAGCTTGGATGTCGATTTTGACATCATGTTTTCTGAGCTTGCCCCAATTGATCTGCTCCTTCAGCGGTTAGGACGGCTGTGGAGGCATCCAAGGGAGCATAGGCCAATGGCTCACCCGCGAGCTGTTGTTATAACCGCTAATTTGGACACTGCGTCTGACGGCGAAAGCTTGGCAAGTCTCGTAGGAAGTGGCTCCGCAAAGATCTATGCGCTTCACCTTCTGTGGCGAACGCATCGGACTCTCGCCGGGAAGTGTTATCTCAAGCTGCCCACTGACATCACTCCGCTAATTGAAGCAGTTTATGATGCCAAGTCCAGTGAGCCGATGTTTATAACCAAACTTTCAAAGTCGGCTGAAGACAAAGCAAGGGGCATGCAAGAATTGGCTATAGCTGCAGGTGCTGATGCTGTTAACCTGCCTGTTGCTGATGATGACACGGTGCGTACCAGGTTGGGCAGTATCGAAACTGTCCCAGCCGTAATTGCGTCTCGTTTAGATGGTGATATGCTCCGCTTGATCACTGGTTTCGAGGTTGACGTTTCTGAAATATCAAACCGCATCAAGACAGCGGCAGAACTCGCTTTGTCTTTAGTTCCCGTGCCCAGATACCTCCTGCCGAGACAATTGTCAGGACCTGTGTGGTTGAGCCGTTTCTTGTACCAAGCGGTCCTGTTATCGCGAGACGAGGCGGGCCGATTGGGAATCGAACAGCAGGACCTAAAACTCAGGTATGATGACTGCATAGGCCTCGTGGGTGAATAAACCTTATCAAAGAGTCGGATTTTTTCTAAAATAGGATGTTTAGTGGTAAAATGACACTGCAACTCAATCTCTCAACCCACAATAGAAGAGGATAGCAGTGCTGCTCGTACTTCAGACAAGGTTTTTTTGGGTTATAGCAGCGTCATTATTTGCCAGCGCAATCATGGGATGCTCGCCGAAGTTCATTTTTGGTAATCAATCCTATTCGACAGCCAATGAAGCACTTGCAGCGGCACAGAGCCAGGCTAGAGAAAATATTCAAATAATTGGCACCCAAATCGAACCCTTGCCCAACCCCATAGCGAAATCCGCAAAGATTGTCTTCCCGAACCGACGCAGACTTATCGATAATTTCAGCAAACGCAACCCTGGAGGCAATCGGGAGGTGATCGGCTATAATGCCGACTTAATGGAACTTCGATCCCAGCAAATTGTTGCCAGCATCAAGCACAGAAACATTTTTACGGAAGTAAGCACGATCGAAGTTTATGATACGACGAAGGAAAACCCTGGAGACGCAGATGTGATGCTTGGAGTATATCTGTCGAGCAACGACCACGCTGTTTGGGTCATCCAGATGAAAGGGGAAAACGAAAGCCGCGCACTTGGATACGACACCTCAAAAAAGGGCATAGACCAAACAAAATCATTTCTACAGGCGATCGAGCGCGCAATTTTAAAAGATGGAGGAGCGGCCAAGCAATGAAACGATATCTCGGAGCAGTTGTGTGTGCCCTCGTTTTATTGGGCTGCGCCGTCAGCCATAACGACCTTGCCCGCTATCAGAGGACGGGATCGATCAAGGTGGAAGCCTCTCCCGACCCATCCTACGATTACCGCTTCACCTTTTATAACACTTTTGACCCCGGAGTTTTCGACGGAGGAAACACGGACGATCGGCTGAAGGCCGTAAACATGATCTTGTCTGACCGCTGCCAGAAAATTGCTATCATCGAAGAAAATATGTACGATGCAGGTTCGTATGGGCTCAGAAAAAAGGAAGTGTACCACATAAAGGTAACCTGCAATCGATAACTACAAAACCGTCCTCTTCCCTTCGAACGCCGTCACTGAAGGAGGTGAGCAGAACTGAAATGAGCGACTTGGATATATGCTGATCTTTCCAAGAGCGTTCATTGACGAAAGGGTGTCAATAAGGCCGGGGCACGAAGGTTTTTGAAAATACCATTTAAATAATTGAAAACATATACGGAGAGCATCGAAAATAGTCGTTCAAGACAGCCACACCGGCTTGAAGGCCTTGTATGTGTACAAAGGAATTGTTCGCAAGTACCGCCCAGACTTTCTGGTTCGGCTTACCTCTGGCGAGATGTTGGTCTTGGAAACAAAGGGGCAGGACACGGAACAGGACCGCGTAAAGTGGCAGTACCTGAACGAATGGGTACAAGGGGTGAACTCGCACGGAGGGTTTGGAACGTGGAAGTGGGCAGTGGCTAAGCAGCCGGGGGAGATTACGAGAATCTTGGGGATAGAATAAGCTTTCAGGCACGGATCAACTTTTGCTAGCAAAAGCAGGAGATTGGCATGGAGAAGTTCAAGGCAGAGACGCCGCTATCGTCCCCCTGGTATTTTACTGAGGATTTTGGCGAAGTCGAAGATCAATTAAGAGAATTCATTCTCAAGGAGTCAAAGATTGATATCGAAAAAGAGCCAATACGGATCGCAACATTCATAGAAAACAAGAACTTCATGACTTTGTTCAATCTTACCGTAGGCAACTTTGTCGTAATTACTGATACGCGTGTAGTTTCAAAGACCCCCCTTTCACTTCAAACCGACTACTTTACCGACTTGATTGGCGTAAAGCGCGGGATTGGCAGCAATGTAACTCTGCTCTCGGCGGGGCATAGGTCTGATCTGTTCGCACTCCTAAACTGGCCTCCGACAGCATTGGCAGACAAACTTTACAACATCATTTTCGAGCGATGGAACAAGGTTAAGCCGCCACCTCAAAGCAGCCAAGCCTCCGAAGTAACAAAAGTATGCCCCTTCTGTGCGGAAACAATCAAGAAGGCTGCGATTGTTTGCAGGTACTGCCAGCGCGATTTGCCCGAATAAGGATGGTTACAGAGTCTCTACACGCCGCTGAAGTAGTCCCCAGCCTATTTGAAGAACGATACTTGATAAATGAGGTGGCCGCATGAGTCTTGATACCAATCTCACGGGCAGACTTCGCAACACCACTCTGCCTGCAAGCAACGGGCTACTCCCCCTTTTCGATGCGGTAATCAATGGTATCCATGCAATAGAGGAAGCGAAGTTGGGGCCTGAAAAAGGTCGCATAGAAGTAGAAATCATTCGTGATGGTCAGATGCCCCTAAGTTCCGGTACAGGAAAAAAAGGGCAACAGTTCGAAAACAAAGGCGAGATTATCGGTTTCAAGGTCACCGACAATGGGGTTGGTTTTAATATCGTTAACATGAAATCCTTCATGACCCTCGACAGCGAATATAAGGCTGCTCTTGGTGGTCGAGGCGTGGGACGCCTCCTTTGGCTGAAAGCATTTTTGCGCGCGACGGTCGAGAGTGTGTATGAGGATGAGAAGGGCCAGATGAAAAGGCGATCCTTCGCCTTTGATTCTCGTCTCGGAGTTTCTGAGGCAACCGTGGTCGATGCTCCCCGTGGGAAGCCGGGGACAACAGTTTACCTGTCGGGTTTCCTTAAAAAGTACCGCGATTCTTCACCCAAAAGCGCGAGGGTGATCGCCAATAATTTGCTTGAGCATTGTCTTTGGTATTTTATTAGACCTGGTGGCTCACCTAAAATGAGCATCATCGACGAGGGCGAAAGAATATTCCTTGACGATGTGTATCATGAGCACATGATCGCTCGCGCCGACACCGAAGCGATTTCCTTAAAAGGACATCCGTTTGAGCTAACCCATATAAAGCTGTCCGCATCATCGACGAGAAATCACAGCATCGTATATTGTGCGGCAAATCGCCTCGTGACAAGAGAGAACATCAAGGGCAAGATTCCTGGCCTCTTTGGGAGCTTGCATGACCAAGCTGGTGATTTTGTGTACGAATGCTATGTTAGTTCGCCTCTCCTCGATGAGCATGTGCGTTCAGAGCGTACCGGATTTGAGATTGCGGAGGAACCAGACGACCTCTTCGCTTCAGAAGATCTGTCTCGCCTGGAGATCCGTGATGCAATTATTTCTCGTGCATCAGAATTTCTTTCTGGCTACCTTGTTGAGCAGTGCCGTCTTGGGAAGGAGCGAGTCACCAATTTCGTATCGAATAAAGCTCCACGGTATAGACCCCTGTTAAGCCGTATTCCGGAGGGTCAACTTCTGGTCAACCCAGATATTTCCGACAAAGATCTTGAGGTTCACCTTCACAAGCAATATGCAGAGATCGAAAGCGATCTTATAGAATCTGGGCACGACATCATGCACCCCCAGCCGCAGGAGAGTTTCCCTGAATATCGAAAGCGACTTGATGTGTACCTGAAAACCGCTGCCGACTTCAAGAAATCTGACCTCGCGAATTATGTATCGCATCGTCGCGTTATTATCGAACTGTTGGGAAATGCAATCCAGAGGAAGGAGGATACCACTTACGCGCGTGAAGACTTGATACATACCCTGATCATGCCCATGAGGAAAGATTCAACCGAAGTCCCTTCCGAAAGCTGCAATCTCTGGCTAATTGACGAACGGCTCGCGTTCCATGACTACTTGGCTTCGGATAAACCCATCGGGTCGATGCCCATTACTGGAGGAGGGGATGCCAAGGAGCCTGATATTGTAGCCTTAAACTTCTTCGACAATCCCATCATGGTGTCCGAAGGATCACGCCTGCCCCCGGCTAGTCTAATTGTAATCGAACTCAAGCGACCGATGCGGGACGACGCTGCTCAAGGCGAGGGAAAAGATCCGATCGAGCAGGCTCTTGGCTATCTTGACCGAATTCGCTTCGGCAAGGTCCAAACTGCTACCGGGAGACCTATTCCTGCGTCGGAGGACATTCCCGGCTTCTGCTATGTTTTGTGCGATCTTACCCCAACAATCATTCAAAGGTGCAGGTTACATGATGCTATACGTACCAGCGATGGACTTGGATATTTCTTCTATCACCAGGCATATAAGGCCTATGTGGAAGTGATTTCTTTCGATCGCCTTGTGAATGCGGCCAAGGAGCGTAACAAAGCTTTCTTTGATAAGCTGGGACTGCCCACCACATAAGAACACTCAACTTAGACTTTGGGGCAGGTGACGGTATTTCGCAATAGAAAAGCTATTGCCCGGTTGCAGGATTAAGAGAAGTCCCCGTTCTCGATCCGGCCAAGAATAGCCTCCACCTCGCGCGCGCCTTCCTCGGTAGACAGAAACTCAAGCGGCGTCTTGCCGCCAAGCGCGATCAGAGGGCTGTGCATCCATTCACGAGCGAGCGCCGGGTCGCCAAACACCTCGACCGCATTGTTGAAAATGTTGGTGATGGTAGCGTCGAACTTGTCCATAATTCCAAGCCCCTTGTCCCCTTGGTCCGGGAACGGGCATTGGTATGCCCGTTCCAAGCTCACCAAGGGTTCGTCATCAGCGCGAGCGCTTGGCCGGTTTTCTGCCACTCCATACGGCGACAAGATCGGACGGTAAGCCGCCCTGCTTTATAATCCGTTCCGCGACTGCGGTGCGCGACAGGAACGGTTTGGCGCTTCTGTCATCCCGCCATCCCATTTGGTAGCACCGAATCATGGCTTCTTCCTGAGGGGGAAGATGGTTCTCGTCACACCACCGGGAGAAATTTTCGTTCCACGTTGCGCGAAAGACTGTTGCGGAAAGGTTCTTCGGCAAGTCAGGGTGCTTTCGCAGAACCGCGAGGATGCACTCAGAAGCGGAAAAGGACATGGGCTGTCCATCTGGCGACACGAAGAGGTATGGGTTTCCCGCCGCGCCCTTGATCTTGGCCCGGACCTTCGAGAGATAGTTCTTGATAAGGTTGGCGAGAGAGTCGTTCACCGCGAGGAGTCGGTCAAAGGTCTTTCTATACGTGCGCGGGGAACTCGTGTTGTCCCGCCCACCATGGACGAGAATGGAGGCCTGTCCCGTCTCGTCCCGCTTGATGTCCTCGATCCTAAGACCAAGCAACTCCGTCCTCCTGACGCCGAGTTCAAGGAGCATCCGAATGTAAAGTTGATTCCGGACACGCACGGCCTTATCGGGCCAAGGGTTTTCCTGCGACTTCGGAGAAACGATTTCCAAGAGCCGACGTTGGGTTTCCTCTGGCAAGCCGTGCGTAGGTGCGATGGTCGCGTTCTTGAAGGCCTTATAACCCTTTTCCGTTGTGTGTTTTTCGGAACCCGCCTGGTCGCTTGTTTTCTTTGGCTTGGCCGCGCTTGACTTCTCCCTGACGCTCATCCTCGCTCCTTCTCGTGCAAGTTCAGGTTTGCCGTAGCCCAATGCTGCTCGTTCAAGAGGAGTTTATCTTTTTGCCTGGCCGTCGCAGGAAATCACGCAGTCACCTGGTTGCGGCAGCCTTGTTTGGTTTGTCGCTCATCTCATGGTTCCTTTCCGGGTTGGCTGTGCATCCGAGTCTTCATGGATGGTGATGAAGCGATCATGTCTTCTTTTTGCAGGCGTGTCCGAGGAGATTATAGTACTGCCACGACGAACTCACCAAGGCTCTTCCGGCCCGTCCTCGAACGCCGTCAGGTAGTAGTCCATCGCGGTTTGCCTGCGGCTCGGGTTGGGTGGATCGATGACCGACCGCTCGAACGCCAGCCGATCACCGATGATTACGACCTGGTGCTCGGCCCGCGTGATGGCCGTATACACAAGGGTTCGGTCGAGAATCTTGGACTTGAACAGCGGCACGACCACGCGCGGGAACTGGCTTCCCTGGGCCTTGTGCACCGTGATCGCGTAGGCGAGATCCATGTCATGGGTGTCCGTTATCTGCTTCTCGTCTTCGCCGATCCAGCTTACGGTCAGCCCGTCCTCCACGGAACGAACGCGACCAAGCGAGCCGTTCATCAAACCAAGCTCGTAGTTGTTCTGAAGCCAGATCACCGGCTCGTCCGCGCAGAATCGATCAGCAAACGCAGGCCTGCCGGGCGATATCATCTCGTGACACAATTGGTTAATGACCCGCGTACCAGCAGTGCCCGCATGGTCGTTCTTGATCGGGCAGATGATCTGGGCATCCTCGAACCCACCGAGATCGAAGGCCACATCGATAGCTCTGTCTCCGGCTTTGTCCCTTGGGCAGTCGATAAAAGAGACCCCTACGCCCTTGCCTTTGTAACTGGTCAGCTCCGGCACCTGACCCAATCGCACAGACAGCGACACCTGCGGGATTCCGGTTTCCGCAGCGTGCCGGTGGATTTCGGTAAGCTCGACGCGCGGGATTGCTGGAGTCTCACAGAAGGCGTGGAAGACGAGACCAAACCCGATGGGCGGGAGCTGGCCGGGGTCGCCGATCATCACGAGCTTGCAGCCGGGCCGCATGCGGCGGAGGATGCGGTACATGGTCGAAAGGTCGATCATGCTGGCTTCGTCGATTGCAAGCGTAGGCTCGGAGTCGAGGTTGATCTCTTCGCGCTCGACGGCGTTCAAGAAGGAGGAGATGGTTCGTGCAGGGTGGCCAGTCGCTTCCTCCATCCGACGTGCAGCGCGCCCGGACAGGGCCATGAGATGGACTTCGGCATTCAACGGTCTGGCCGCCTGGGTAATGGCGTGGAGGGTAGTAGTCTTCCCGACGCCCGCTCCGCCTTGGATGATAGATAGCGGCTGCGATAGCGCCATCCCGACGGCCTGCTGCTGCTCGCCGTTGAGCGTCAAATCGAAACGCTTGTGGTAGTCGGCAAAGAACGAATCCAGGAACCCTTGGTCGGCTGCGCGCCGGAAGGTCATCTGGTAGACCTCGTTGCCCGACAGCAGATCATTCACCCTTTCGGCCACGTAGTTTTCCATAGAGGCCGGTCCGAACCCCTGGATACCGGAGGCCACCTCCACGACCGATCGCGCCTTAAAACCGATCTCAAGGGCTTTAACGGCCACTTCCTCGGAGCAGCCCAGGATGTCCCGCACTTCCGCCACAAAGGCATAGCGCTTGGCCCAGGTGTGCGCGTATTCGAGGAGGTGATAAACGGCCGCATCGGTTGCGGCCTCAAGCCGCCTTTCATCCTCGGGCTCGATCCCCATCGCCCGCCCCAGCGCGTTCGCTTGCTTCCAGCTTGTGAATGCCAGCAGCCGATATGGGTTTTCTTCGAGCTTGCGGATCACCTCGTCGCCGTAGATCGCGATCAATCGCCTGGCCAATGCTGGCGTTACGGCGTGCTTGTCGAGCCAGGCGTAAACCGAGGCTTCGACAGAGAGCGCGCGCCAGCCATCGACAAGCACCTGCGCGCGATCGGGGCCGAGTATTTCTGCGAAGGGTTCGGGGTCGCCTTTATCAAGCTGGCTGTAGATTTCTTCGCCGAACTCCTGCCACAGCCGCTCTGCGCTCTTGATGCCGATGTCGGGGAAGGACCGAGATTTCGAAATTGTGTGTATCAGCAAACGGCCGCTGGGGCGCTGTAGAGAGACGGAATGGACTTCGATTTGTCGCCCGTATTTCGCGTGCTGTTTAATAACGCCGTCGATCAGCCAGGCTTCTCCGACCACAGGGGCGCGTGGCATCACGTCTGCCGAGGCAATAAAGCGATGGTGCTGCCCTTCCTCGCAGATCCCAGAAAATATGGCCCCACCGTGGGTTCCCGCAGAAAGGATGTTGTCGACGGTGATCAGCCTCACAGGATGACCCTTTTCCCCTGGGCGTACATTTCTTCGATGTGCTTGTATTTCTGGATTTGGCGGCGAAGCTCGTGAACCTCGGCGTAAAGGGCGTCGTTTTTGTTCTGAAGTTCGGTGATCTTCCGCTCAAGCACAGCCTTCTCGTGATCGTGCTCGGCCGCGACCTCGATCTCGCGGAGGCCCTTGTCTTTGATGGCCTTGTCCAGCAGCTCCTTGCATTTTTCGTTGTCGTAGAGCGGCTGCCGGTCTTTGAGCCCGGCGGCTCTTGCAATAGCGGTCAGGTTCGGCTTGCCTTGTCGCGCGGGTAGCGCATCGACGGAGTCCAGATACTTCCGGAGCTTCTCCGCGTTTTCTTCGCCGATTTTCTGGCTCATTAGGTGTCCTTCGCCCTTGGAGCGATCGCAGTTCCCGGCGGATAGGCGGGATCTTCAAGAACAGCGACGAACTCGCGCAGGCACGACACGATCATGCGCTGGCGAGTTGCTTGATACGATCGGTATTTTCGGAGCTTCCTTTGACAAACATATGCTCGCCGCAGTTGAAGCAATCCATGGCCTTCGAAGAGCATTATATACCGATCACGCATGAAGTTCTTGCGATTTGTTCGTTCTACAAGCAAACCTCGCGCGCATATCGTGACAGCGTTTCTCCGCATGTGTTTAGACCATGCCCGGCCCAACTTTAGTCGGCCTCCTGTCGATCTTTCGGATAGGAGCACCTTTTTCCTTGCCAAGGAAGGTGTTGTAGGCTTCACGGTTGATCTGTTCCTGCAAGATCGAAACTTGTCTCATGAGCCTTTGGTTTTCGTCCTTCAGCTTGTCGCGTTCCAACAGCGCATCGCGCAGCTCCGGGTCCTTGTCTCCGTATTTGCCACCCTTGCCGCAAACATCTTTCCGGTCTTTGAATGCCTGGTAGATCCTATGATGTCTGTGCAGAGCCTGCCTTGTGGGGATGTCCTCTCGTTCCGGGAACAGCGCAGGGAGAGATTCGCGAAATAGCTCCCACTCCAGTTTTTCGCTGATCGGCCAATTGTTGAGCGCCCAAACGATTTTGGTGATCTCGTCTTCCGTTAGTTGTTCTCCCATGCGGATTCACCCTTCGAGAAGTTGTTTGTCGCTTTCGGGCAAAAAGGCCCTAAGCCTGCGGCTTTGCTCGTTGTCCAATTTGGCGAACTCCAGTATCGCATTATCGAGGCGGGAGAATTCGTTTTTGACGGTCAGAGAGAACCAGGCACCGGGCTCCACCTCGGGGTCATCCATGATCGACATAACTTGCGTGAGCATCGATTCCCGCAAACGGAGAACCTCCATTCCCCGGTCAACATGCTCGCCCTGAGTCCCCTTCCGCTGGTAGGTGATGAGATTTCTGATCTGCCCGCGCACGCGTTGGAGTCCGATTTTCACGCGCTGTATCCGATCGGGTAGTTTGACCAGAAGATGTTGCGAGCAGATCAGGCACTGGACGAATCGGGGGCATGGCATTGCAACGAGTTCCCTGCTACAGTATCCAAACTCGCTACTGTGCAGCGAAACCGTTTTCAATTGCATAAACTCGTCGCGGCCTATAATCCGCCTGTATGCTTTTCGCTGAAAATCAAGCGGGCCGACCGTGCGAAGTTGATCCGCTCCATCCCGGTGAACCTTCGTTGCGAGTTGTCTGTCGGTGATATGGATGTAGTTCCCTTGCTGTGCCGGTGTTCTGTTCGCCCACTTCGCCATCACCAAGGGGTCAAGCCCTTCCTCGATGGCACATGTGGTCAAATAATGCCGGAACTGGTGCGATGTCACTGAAACCGGCCTTCCGTCGGGTAATTCTATTTTCAAGCGTTCCCACACACGTTCTTTAAAAGCGCCAGCCATGTGGTTGTAGAGCGCATGAGATGTAACCCGCATAAACATGCACGGACTATCGTTCCTATTTGCATGCAAAAGGTTGCATGGAATTACAAAGAGTGCTTCGCTGTATTTAACCCCACTACGTTTATCCAGCAGTGGCCCACGAATTCTACGTCGAAGGTCGGCCAGAACCGCTTTCTCGACTTCCTTAAAGGAAAAGTGCAGGACTTTTCGTGGCCCACGTTTCGAAGCAGATGCGGCACGGATGGAGTATAGCTTATGGGCCCTCGCCCAGCGCCACGCTGCGACCGGCTTAAAAAATCCCATTATAAGCATTATCTCCCCTACTGAAATGTACTCTTTTCGTCGCAAATGGGCCAACTCTTCGGGCAGATAGAGCACATCCGGATTCTCCTCGTACCACTTGGCGATCCGACGCCCCCCCTCGGTTAGCTCCTTGAGGTTCTTGAACGCTTTTCTGGCTGCCGGTTCAATTATGGGCGGAATCCACTTAGTGTCCCACTCTCGGACCTTGAAGGAGTACCATCCGAGGCCGTAGGCTTGCTCGCCGTCATAGATACCATCAAACTCGGCATTCGCTTTGATCCCAAGAAGCTCCTCGATCCTTATGGGCGCGGAGTGAAGCAGCGCCAGAACGGAGGTAACCAAAATGTCCGCCTTTGTTACCTTCACGTTCGCCGGAGGATCATTCGCAATGTGAAATGCCATGGCACATGCGTCGAGAACGTCGTCGGTCGGCATTTTCTTTTTGCGATGATCATCCGCTTCCGGGCCAACCCGGTAATTGAGGCAGGGCTTGACGGTTGTGATTCGCGCCCAATCGAACCGCTTTAATACCAGTCTCTCGTCATTGAGCAATTCGGCCAAGGCATTGAGGGCACTTAAAGTAGTACTGATTCCGCTTTCGCTACGTTTGCTCCGCAACAACTTCTCTGCCTCATCGAATACCGCTTTGCTGGCCTGTGTAACGTCAGCTCCGTTTGACTTGGTAACTGCATTTTCAAGCAACAACGCACGCTCAAGACATCTGAGAGCGAATACGTGCATGTCGAGTTGTTGCAAATACGGCCGGTCTGCGACCATCTTTCGGATACGAGCACGGGCAAAATCGATGAAAGGGTACGAGAGTGGCGGGGCGTGGCGCTCTTGTATGCTAGCATCCAAGTTGCTCCAATGAAGGCCGCGGCGTTCGGATACGACCCAGTATTCACGTTCCCACTTCTCGGGCAAGTGCAATTCGGGATCAAACGCGACGAGTTTGTATCGCGCTGTGTATATAAACTTCTTCAGCCTCCCGGCAGCAGAATCCGGGAAAGAGGGCTCTTCGCCAACTGTCTTGCGAATGCCGGTAACTTTGTAAGCGCTCATGCCTTCCCCCCCGCAGCCTTAATCTCCGAGATTTCATCGATAAGCTGATACAGGGCAAGAATCACGTCATCGTACGCTGTGGCAAGAGGGTTTGTCGGGTCAGTGTCCATGTATTCCTTTCTTCTTCGCAAAAGCATGTCGAGAATTTCTTCGTGTGGCGCATCGAGCAAAGGGTAAAATCGTTTACACCGGTAGCAACTAAGCGGGGCAGCATTGCCGTTGTCACAACGCCCGAATTTCCCGCAGTTGCCAACGCATTTCCCGTTCTCAGTGTTCGCTACCGGGATTGGAGAGCCGTTGAAGCGGGGAGCAGCCTCTTCGTTGGGGATGATTTTGCCTAAAAACAGCCCCGCACGCTTGGCCAAACGCGGGTCAAGTGCTTTGGAAATTCGTCGGATAAATTTGGGAGTTGCCCGGACATACATCCAAGCAGTTTCCAAAGTGCTGTGGTCAAGCCACTCCGCGATTATCCTTACGCCGTAACCCTGTTCTGCGGCGCGGGTGGCAAGAGTGTGGCGAAACCGGCGAGCGGTGACCTTTAGCAGCCCGTTCGTTCGTGCAGACGGCAGCGCAAGTCGATTAAAAACGCGCTCGATTCGCTTTTCAAGGGATTTCGGAGATGCATGTAGTGCTGTATTTTTTGGCATCTTTTGCATGGGGCTGAGAGGTGGGAAAAGCAGATGTACTGCTCGTGTTGATTGACCCTTAGCCGAGGTCTTCATTGCGCGAGGAAAGATCGGCAACTCTTCAAGAGCCCGATCGCTTTGATCGCTTTGCGGGTAAGTTGCGCGATACGCATCCTTGACTTCTGAAACCCACCAATCCAACATGTCTCCGATGATTTTTTCGGGGATCTCCCGCAATTTTTGCTGTGTGCGATATTTCTGTTTTTTCTGTTTGCCTCTTGGGAGGTTGAGCCAGTAAACTGTCGGTGCGCCGTCTGCGCGTTGAACTTTGAAGTCTTTGATTTTCGTATGGGCAAGTTGGACCGGTCTAGTCCCAAGGAGGAGCAGAAGTATCACCACCAGGAAATCATATGGTTGGGTTTTCTGGGCTTTTTCTTCCGAATCTTCCGAAAGTGAGTTCCCCAGCGCAGTCAAAATGGATATCAACTCGGCGTCGGTAAAAGCGCCCTCGTCCGGATCGTTCGAAAGGGCTATCCTGCCTTTGGGAGGATTGCGCGGCTTCCAGGTTTTTAGCCAATCCAATAGGGCCGGTTCGATTCCGGGCAGGCGAAGCTTCCGCCAGCGGTTAACAAGAGCCCTCAACCTAATCGTATAGATGGCGAGAAATTCTCCGCTCGATCTGCTTGCCGAATTTATGAAATCTTCTTTCGTGATCCGGGTCAAGAGGCAGCCGGGTTTCGCCTCGTGTTCGGCAAAGTGAGCAAACCCAAAGTATAAGCTTTGCGCCGTGGGCAAAGCGCCATTCCTAAGAGCGTGAACCAAAACCGCTTTCAGCGTATCCAAGAACTCCGTACCGCAACATTGCCGTAATCTCGTAAAATCAAAGGTGGCTGTCTGCGCCCCGCCGAATTGCCAAAGGTCATCGTGTGGGCTGTACTCGTGTTCGTCTAGTGTGGTGGCTCTTTCCGGCAGTTCGAAGGAGCGGTCGCGGGTGGGTCTTGGATTGGGCATGTCGGTTACCTTTCTTGAGAGCCGGTCTGGGGACACCCGAGTTTCTTTCGTTTCTTCGCGAGCGTCAGATTGAAGCTCATTCTATTGGATTTGCTCCAGCCTGTCTGAGGAAAAATTCAATTCCCGTGACAGGCGTGACTCAATTCAAAATGCGATGTCGTTATACTCGTCGCCCGCTCGCGGTATCGGAGTTGGTCCAAGGATCGCGTGCACGCGAGAATGAATCGTGTCCTGGATCTGCATGGATGCAGATGACATCTTTTGTTGAAGCGCGGCGGCGTCCAGCTTGGGCGCGATCTTTATCCTTTCCATGAGTTCATCTTGCATCTTGCGGGCTGCGGCGGCGGTTGCGTTTTTTGTGCTGCGCCAGAGGTAGTAGCGGCTGGCCGTCTCATCGCTTGAATGGCCCATCATGCGAGTACGTATCAGGATCTCGATTTCCGGAGGGTACTCGTCTCTGTGCTTTTGGCAAAATTCCCAAAAATTTTCATTCCAAGTGTGCCGCAGAATGTGAGGATGCATCAAGCTTTCCGGCAATTCCGGGTGTTTCTTTCTGATCGTCTCGAAGATCTGGGTCGCGGTCGAATCGGACATTTCGCGGCCGGTGAGGGTCGAGACAAAGAGAAACGTGTTCGAACCCGACCCTTCGATCTTGGGTCTGACGTTCTCGCGATAGTAGTCGATGAGATCTGCGAGCGGTTCGTTGACCGGAAGGAGCCTTGCATTGGTCTTGGCGTTAGGCTCACGAATGCGTTTATCTCGCGGATTATCCGGTGACCTCCGGATAAAGACCATGGCCTCGTCTTTTCGATCGGTATCGATGTCTTGCAGCTCAAGGTTTAGCAACTCGCCACGCCGCACACCAAGATGAAACAGCAACTGGACAAAAAGGAGGTTGCGGATACGCTCGAAGAACCTTCGCCGTCGTACTCGGGGATTTCTGGAATTAGACTGCCACGGGTTTTCCGCCGACTCATGATGAACAATTTGCAGCAAGCGATCTTGATCTTCAGGTGCTAGGCCCTCGGCGCGACTTTCCGACGGTATGTTCGAGACCTCAGGAATGCGGCCAATCAGGTCATTCAGCATATCCTCGCGTTCTTTGTCGAGACGAGCGGCTATTTGTATGTACTTGCGCTTTCCCTCCAGTTCGTAGAGCCAATATTTTGAAAGCCAGTCCAGGTAATCCGTGATATATTCAAGGGTCACCTTCTGATACGCAGAAGAAACTTTTCTATTGTCTCCAGAACGCTTTTTTCTCCTTTCGAAGTCGACGATTTTTTGGCCGGTCTTTGAAGAACTTGCTTTCGAAAATGCCGATCGCTCAAACGGGTCGGCTGGCAGGATCGCTTTGCGTAATTTGGAGAGATTGGCATCGCAGTAATCGTCGTATCTATCTTCGGTCGCAGCGACCAATTTTAGGATCTCATCATAGCTCAGCCATTCGCCGTTTCGAAATCGTTGCTCGATGTCGATTCCGCTCAATTGCGACCATGTGTAGAGGAACATGATCGCTTCAAGACGCCGCCTAAGCGTCGAGGCTGAGTTGCCGCTTTTTTTCCTGCGGCGGAAACCTGATTCACCCCGCCGCATACTTACACCATGTCGTGAACGATCCATTGAGTATAAAGATGGCCAGAAAAGCGGGACGGCGGTTTCTCTGTTGATCAGGAGGGGCAGTCGTTCACCGAGCTGTTCTCCGTGTTCACAGATGATCGTTATGACCTGGAAATGAGGATTCATACTTTACGCCTTTAAAAAGGGATGCCAATTTGACAAACTATAGCACTACAGAATTTAAGTGTAAAGAGGAGGCAGAGAGGAATTGAGTACTACGAAGGAAAACCGGAGCGAAAGTATACAAAAGGCAGGAAACGGGATACCAAATGGCCGTAACCCCGCGACGGAAAGGTGTCTGTTGCCGCGCCAAGAATGACACCCCGGAA
>JADHED010001074.1_pt1 | contig 25476 bp, 27 predicted proteins | sample 8952041 | NCBI WGS metagenome assembly JADHED01 (sample SAMN16124423, study PRJNA663239) | bioreactor sludge metagenome | isolation source: sludge (control) | place: India:Bengaluru | collected 2018-09-08
GCCGGGGGCATGTCCCGCTCGGGTTTATCTGGGATCAGCGAGCTGGAGCCAATGGCCGCCGGCCGCGCCCTGAAGGCAAAGACGCAGCCGTGCTTGGTCTTGGGCCCGGGCGGGGGGTGCGCCGCGCCCTTCTCCAAATCTTTGGGCCCGAGGCTGAGCCGCGGCCTTCTCTAGATCTTTGGGCCCGCGGCTGAGCCGCGGCCTACTTCAGCAGTGTGTCCCGTGCGGCGTTGAGCTGCGCGGCGAGGCCTGCGGTCCCGCCCTTGTCGGGGTGCACCGCCCGCATCAGGCGCGCATAGGCGGCCTGGATCTCCTCCCGCGTGGCGCCCTCTGAAACCCCCAGGATGCGCCGCGCCTCCGCGACACCCATCCGGGCCGTGGGCGTCGGCGCCGGGCCGCGCCGCTCGGGCGCCTTGCGGGCCGTGGCGGCGAACCAGAGGCCCAGCACCACCAGCACCACCACCGCGCCCCAGCTGCCGCGCACACCGGCCCAGGCCGCGCCGGTGAAGGCGGCCAGCGCCGCCGCGCCCGACGCCACGCGCCAGTCGCGCCGCTTGAACAGCGGCCCGCGTCCCATGACCCAGAAGTAGAGCGCCAGGGCGGCCGCGCCCAGCGCGAGGTAGAGCATCCGCCTACTCGGCCGCGATCTTCTCGGCGTCGTCCAGGCCGTTGAAGCCCAGGGCGACCATCACCGCGCGCAGTTCCTGCCGGGCCGCCACGTGCTGCAGGCTCATGGCCACCGGCCGGATGCTGGGCGACAGGTCCGCCACCGTCAGGCCGAACGGGAACAGCTCGCGGTAGATCACCCGGTCGCGAAGGCCGGGGCCGACGCGGAACCCGACCTTGCGGCTCAGCGCCTGCACCCGCTCGTCCAGGCGCTTGCGGTTGCGGGCTTCGGTGGGGGCGAGGCGGTTGCGCAGCACCACCCAGTCGATCTGCTTGCGGTCGGCCGTCGCCCGCTGCTTGCGGCAGGCCCAGACGGTCTCGGCGTAGAGGCTGTGGCGGGTGAGGTCGAGGGTCACCGGGTCGACGACGCCCAGCATGTCGAAGTCGACGAAGCTGTCGTTCATCGGCGTGACGATCAGGTCGGCCTTGGCGTGCGCCGCCCGGCTGATGGCGGTGTCGGCGCCGGGGGTGTCGATCAGCACGAACTCGGCCGCGCCGGCCACCTCCGCGAACGCCTCCTCGAAGCGGGCGAGCTGTTCGGCGTCGGGCGCCTTGGCCAGGGCGTCGCCGGCTGAGCTGATCGGATGCTCGATCGGCATCGGCGCCTCGGCGTTATTGGCCGCCAGCCACTTGGCCCGGTTCGAGAAGAAGTGGCCCATGGTCTGCTGGCGCAGGTCGAGGTCCAGCACCGCCACCTTGGCGCCGGCGTGCAGCAGGGCGGTGACGATGTGGATGGCGAGGGTGGACTTCCCGGCCCCGCCCTTCTCGTTGCCGACCACGATGACGCTGGCCTGGCTCATGATTCGCAGCTCCCCGGACGGCCGCAGCCGACTCAATCCTTAACGGGAAATGAGCGCGCGCCGGGGCTTGGCGTCAACGCGCACTTCGTCGCCGTCTGTGGATGGACGCGGGCCCTGCCGCTGGCCCATAAGCCGGCCATGCCGCAGCCGCTTCCCGTCGTCCGTTCGATCGCCGACCTCCGCGCCCGGGTGCGCGCCTGGCGGGCCGAGGGCCTCAAGGTCGGGTTCACGCCCACCATGGGCGCCCTGCACGAGGGGCACCTGTCGCTGGTGCGCCTGGCCCGCACGCGCGCCGACCGGGTGGTCGCCAGCGTGTTCGTGAACCCCACCCAGTTCGGGCCGGGCGAGGACTTCGAGGCCTACCCCCGCGACGAGGCGGGCGACGCGGCCCTCCTGGCCGGCGCCGGCTGCGACCTGCTCTACGCCCCCAGCGTGGACGAGATGTACCCGCCCGGCGCCTCCACCACCGTGACCGTGGCGGGGGTCTCCGAACCGCTCGACGGGATCGCCCGCCCCGGCCACTTCGCCGGCGTCGCCACCGTGGTGACCAAGCTCCTGAACCAATGCGCGCCCGACGTCGCCGTCTTCGGCGAGAAGGACTGGCAGCAGCTCCAGGTCATCCGCCGCCTGGCCCGCGACCTGGACCTTCCCGTGGAAATCCTGGGCGCGCCGACCGCCCGGGCCGAGGACGGCCTCGCCCTGTCGTCCCGCAACGCCTACCTCACCGCTCAGGAACGCCCCGTTGCCGGGCGGCTGAACCAGGTCCTGCGGCGGGTCCACGCGCGCCTGCGCGCCGGAGAGCGGGTCGACGCCGCCGAGTCCGAGGCGGTGGCCGAGCTGCTGGCCGCCGGCTTTTCGAAGGTCGACTATGTGGAAGCCCGCGTCCCGGAGACCCTGGACCGCCTTGGGCCCGGCCCGGCGACCGGCCCGATCCGCGTCCTCGGCGCGGCCCACCTCGGCAAGGCCCGCCTGATCGACAATCTCGGGGACTGAGGGGCTACCAGGCCCCGGCCTCCCGGAGCTGGCGGGCCAGCTCCTCGGGGATCTCGCCGAAGGCGGCCTCGTCCAGGTCGGGCGGGGCGTCCTTGGCCTCCAGGTAGCGCCAGCCCTGGAACGCCCGGCGCGGCGTCGGCGCCACGCGCACGATCTGCTCGTCCAGGGTGATCTCGCAGCGCGCCGTCACGCCCTCGCCGACGGTGTTCACATCCAGGATCTTCTGGCGGCAGAGGATCACGCCCTTGAACACCCGGTAGACCGACCCGCCGTCGATCATCTCGTCGGCCCGTTTGGGCGTCATGCGGGTGCGCAGGATCCACGGCTCCCCGGCGCGGGCGTGCGCCGCGCGCCAGTCCAGCAGGTCCTCGATGGTGGCCGCGCCGACCACCAGCTTGATCATGTGCACCGGCATGGCGACGCGGGCGCGGCTACTCGCCCGGCGCCCAATGCGGCTTGCGGCGCTCCAGGAACGCGCGGACGCCCTCCTGGCCCTCGTCGCCGACGCGGGCGGCGGCGATCCGCTGGGCCGTCAGCTCCATCAGCGCGTGGTCGATCACCCGGCCCGACACGTCCTCCACCAGCTCCTTGCAGGCGGCGACGGCCTCGGGGCCGCAGGCCAGGATCTCGCCGGCGATGCGGTGGGCGACGTCGCTGAGGCCCGCCCCGTCGTCCACCAGTTCGGAGACGAGGCCGATCTTCTCGGCGTGGGCGGCGTCGAACACCCGCGCCGTCGCGAACAGGGCGCGGGCGGTGCGCGGGCCGATGGCCTCGATCACATAGGGGCTGATGGTGGCCGGGATCAGGCCCAGGCGGGCCTCGGAGAAGCTGAACTTCGCGTCCCGCGTCGCGACCGCCAGGTCGCAGGCCGCCGCCAGGCCCGCGCCGCCGCCGAACGCGCCGCCCTCGACCAGGGCCACGGTCAGCGCCGGCAGGTCGTGAAGCTCCTTCAGCATCCGCGCCAGGGCGAAGGCGTCGGCGCGGTTGTCGCTCTCGCTCCGCTCGATGGCCGCCCGCATCCAGTCCAGGTCGGCCCCGGCCGAGAACGTGCCGCCGGCGCCGCGGATGAACACCACCCGCACGCCCTCGGCGCCCTTCAGCGTCTGGAACGCCTCCTCCAGCGCCGAGATCAGGTCGTCGTTGAAGGCGTTCTTCTTCGCCGGGCGGTTCATCGTCACGGTCACCGCGCCGGCCAGCGTCGCCTGGATATGCACCAGGTCGGTGGTGGCGCTGACGTCCGGAAATTCGACGAGCGGGTGGGCGATCTCGTTGGTCACTGGCGGACTCCTTGCTCGGCGGCAGGCATAGCGGTCGGCGCATGGCGGCGCTACCCTCCCGCGTCGTGGGTCCCTTGCCCGAAATCCCGGCCGATTCGGTCCTAGCCCGCCTGTTCCGCCAGCCGAGGGCGCGGGAGGCGACGATGTGGTTCTCGCTGCCCGGCGGCCACAAGCTGTTCGGACAGGGCGACAGCTCGGACCAGCTCTTCGTCGTCCGCACCGGCCGCCTCGGCGCCTTCCGGCGTGAGGAGGGGCAGGAGCCGCACTTCCTGGGCATCATCCGGCCGGGGGAGCCGGCAGGCGAAATGGCCCTGATCGCCGGGGTCTCGCACTCGGCCGACGTCTACGCCCTGCGCGATTCCGAGATCCTGGCGATCCCGAAGGACGCCTTCTTCGCCGCCTGCGACGCCGACGCCCATGTGATGACCGAGCTGGCGCGCCTGATGATCCTGCGCAGCCGTCAGGTGGCCCGGCGCGGCCCGGTGGGCGACCCGTCCGTGTTCGGCTTCGTGCCGGCCGGGCGGCCGGGTGCCATCCGGCCGATCGTGGAGCGGCTGGAACGCCAGATCGCCGCCCTGGGCTATGCGGTCACCACCGTGGGGGCCGAGGCGGCGTCGGCGCCCACGGAGTGGTTCTCCGAGGTCGAGCGGGTGCACGACTTCGTCCTCTATGTCGCCGAGCGGGACGATACCGCCTGGGCGCCGTTCGTGCCCCGCCAGGTGGACCGGATGTTCCAGGTCGGGCGCGGCGACCGCCCCGCCCACATGGAGGGGCCTCCTCCCGGCTCGGCGACGCTGCACGAGCAAGGGCTGGTCGACCTGATCCTGGTCCAGCCGTCGGGGCTGGCCCGGCCGCAGGGCTCGGAGGCCTGGCTGGACGGCACGCGGGCGGGTCGGGTCTTCCACGTCCGGCGCGGCGAGGAGGAGGATTTCCGGCGGCTGGCGCGGCTGGTGACCGGCCAGTCGGTCGGGCTGGTCCTGTCGGGCGGCGGCGCGCGCGCCTACGCCCACGTCGGCGCGATCAAGGCCCTGCGCGAGCGGGGCGTGCCCATCGACTACGTCGGCGGCTCGTCCATGGGCGCGATTGTGGCCGCCGGCGTCGCCATGGGCTGGGACGAGGCCGAGATGGACAGGCGCCTGCGCCAGGCCTTCGTCACCACCAGCCCCCTCGACGACATCGCCCTGCCGCTGCTGGCGATGACCCACGGCGTGAAGGTCAGCGAGCGGCTGGCGACCCATTTCGGCGAGACCCAGATCGCCGACCTGTGGCTGCCGTTCTTCTGCCTGTCGTCCAACCTCACCACCGGCGCCTACCAGCTGCATCGCCGGGGCCTGCTGCGCCAGGCGCTGCGGGCGTCCATCGCCCTGCCGGGCGTGATGCCGCCGGCCACCGACGGGCCCAACGTGCTGGTCGACGGGGCGGTCATGAAGAACTTCCCGGCCGACATCATGCGCGCCTCGCACAGCGGCCCCATCGTCGGGGTCGACGTCACCACCGCCCGCAGCATCACCGCCCAGGACGTGGCCCGGCCCTCGTCGGTCTGGCGTTGGATCCGCTCAGGCCAGTGGCGGCTCGGCCCGCCGATCGTCTCGCTGCTGATGCGGACAGCCACGGTCTCCACGGGCCGCGATCTCGCCGCGGCGCGGGAGGCCACCGACATCCTGATCCAGCCCGACGTCTCCGGCATCGAGATCCGCGACTGGGAGGCCTACGACCAGGCCGTCGAGGCGGGCTACCGCGCCACCCTGGCCGTGCTGGACGATGTCAGCCGGCCGATTCCCGAGCTGCGCCGGCGCCTGTCGCTGAGCGAGCGGGCGGCGGAAGGCGCCGCCCAGTCGCCCTTCATGGTCTCGGCGCACGCTGCGGCGGAATGAAGCTGCGGCCACGTTTGCACGACGCCGCGGCGCGTCCCATATTCGATTTGTCTTCAACAGCTGAAAGGAGGTGACCCAGTGTCTCATAGTGAAAGCCGCGCTGCGGTGACCGTGACCTGGACCTCCGTGAACGGGGTCCGCGCCTGAGCCATTAGGCAGGTCGCGTACCGCTAAGCGGTCCGACTATGGAAAGGCCGCTCCAGCGATGGGGCGGCCTTTCGCTATTTCGGGGCCCGCTACTTCCGCCCTCTGCGCGCGCGCCACAGCAGCCACAGGCCCGTCAGCAGCGCCACCTGGCCGACGCCCAGCAGCAGGGGGCCGGCCGCAAGCCCGAGCCGCCAGGCCAGCGCTTCCAGCGCCGGCGGGCCGCCGGTGTTCGCCGCCAGCACCAACGCCGTCAGGGCGGCGCCCACAAGCGTCAGGACCAGGCCCGGCAGCAGCGACCGGGGCGGGGCGGCGTCGTTCATGGCCTTCGGCTCCCTCGATTGGCGCGCGTGGTGTTTGGCTCGCCATCCGGACATCGGCCTTGACCCCGGTCAACCAGGGGGTGCGCGCGGCGCCGTCCTGCGCTATGGAAGCGGCGCAGGAGACGCGAACAGTCCATGGATCGGACCCCGTCCATCATCGCCGCTGACGCCGCCGGCCGCCTGGCCGACGCGGCGGTCGCGCGCGCGCCTGCCATGACCATGATGATGATTATCACCCGCCATGCGGGGCGACGGCGCACGTCCTAAGGACGCCGCCACGATCCGATCGGATCGACGCCCCGGGCCCCTGGCCGCGGGGCTTTTTCATATGCGGCCGCTCCCTCCAGGAAAGGCCAGTCCCATGATCCTCATCCCCCGTATCGACACCGCCCGCCCCCTGCGCCCCATGCGCCCCAGCGCCCCGCAGCGCCGGCCCGCCGCCCAGTCCGGGAGGGTCTGTCATGGAGGGCGCTGACGTACTGCAGGTCTACGTCTTCGCCGCGCCCCATCCCCGCGCGGCGCTGTCGGCTGTGGAGGACGCCCTCGACCGCTCGGCCGGCGAGCTGGCGGCCCTGCGGCTGAAACCCGTCGGCCGGATCGTCGAGGCCACGCTGACCCTGCGCGGCCTCAGCGCCGCGGCCGCCGACGCCCTGGCCGACCGCCTCTCGGGACAGGCCGGCGTCCACGCCCTGCGCCTCGAACACCTGCGGGGGCGGCCATGAGCGGCGTCGCCGAGGGGCGCTGCTGGCTGTTCGTCGTCGAGATGGATCCCGGCGGCGACGGCTTCCTGCGGGCGCTGGCCCCGTTCCCGGTCCAGGGCGCGGAGGTCACGCGGCTCGACCTGCGGGCCGACGGCGATCTCGCGCGGCTGGAGATCGAGGCGCAGGGCCTCTGCGGCGGCCGGGCGGGACGTCTGCAGGCCCGGCTGCAGACGCTCACCGGCGTGCGGTCGGTCGCCTGCGGCTGGCGCTAACCGGATCTGCGTCCGCCGGCTCGGGCGCCAGCACGCGGGACAGCACGGCGACGAACTCGTCCAGCTTGAACGGCTTGGCGAGGAAGGCGTCCATCCCCGCCTCGCGGCAGGCCGCCTCGTCGCTCGCCATGGCGTTCGCGGTCATGGCGACGATCGGCGTGCGGCCGAGTTCGCCCGGCAGCCGCCGGATGCGGCGCGTCGCCTCCAGCCCGTCCATCACCGGCATGCTGACGTCCATCAGGATCACGTCGAACGGCCGCGCCGCCGCCGCCTCCACGGCCTCGCCGCCGTGTCGGGCGCGGTGGACGCTGAAGCCCAGGGGCTTGAGGATTTCGGTCGCCAGCAGGGCGTTGATGTCGTTGTCCTCGGCGAGCAGCACGTGCGCCGCCTGGGGTTCGTCGGCGACGGTCGGGGGCGGGGCGAGGGGGGCGACGATCTCGCCGCCCGCCGCGAGGCTGAGTTCGAACCAGAAGATCGAGCCTCCGCCGGGGCGATCCTCCACGCCGATCCGCCCGCCCATCAGCTCCACGAGCTGGCGCGAGATCGACAGGCCTAGCCCCGTCCCGCCGTACTTGCGGGTGATGGAGCCGTCCGCCTGCTGGAAGGTCTGGAACAGGCGGGGCTTCTGGTCGTCGGCCACGCCAATGCCGGTGTCCCGCACCTCGACGCGCAACGCCGCGCCCCGCGCGTCGGGGCGGCAGCGGACCACCAGCTCGACGTCGCCCTGCTCGGTGAACTTCACGGCGTTACCCACGAGGTTGAGCAGGATCTGCCGCACCCGGGTCGGGTCGCCGCGCAGCGACGCCTCCGCGCCCTCGTCCACCTGGCAGACGAGGTCCAGGTTCTTCTGCGCCGCGCTGGGGGCCATCAGCTCGACCACCTGCCGGGCGATGGGGCCGAGGCGGAAATCGATCTGCTCGATCTCCAGCTTGCCGGCTTCCAGCTTCGAGATGTCGAGGATGTCGTTGATCACGCCCAGCAGCGCCTGGGCCGATACCTGCACCGTCTCGGCGTACCGGCGCTGGTCGCCTTCCAGGCCGGTGCGCAGCAACAGCTCGTTCATGCCGACGATCCCGTTCATCGGCGTGCGGATCTCGTGGCTCATGTTGGCCAGGAACTGCGACTTGGCCCGGTTGGCCGCCTCGGCCCGGTGCTCGGCGGCTTCCGAGCGGGCGAGGGCGGTCCGCAGCTCGCGAAGGGCGGCGTTGGTGCGGGTGTGGGCGTCGGCCGCGCCGTCGATCAGCTTCCGGGTGGCCAGGATGATGAGCGCGCAGGCGAGGGAGAACCACAGCAGGGCGGCGGCCAGGCCGAGGCCCGAGCGGAGCGTCATCCCCGGCGCGGCGGCGGCGACCGCCGCCACGACGGCCGGCGCGGCCATGGCGACGCACACCCGGCGCGACATCCAGCCGACCGCGTTGGCGCTGGCCGTCAGGGTCGCCATGGAAAGGGCGAGGACCGTGTAGGCCACCGGCCCGCCGTCCATCCGGACCATGGCGACCGGCGCAATCATCCAGACGAAGGAGCGGAGGAACAGGCAGGTCGCGAGGCGGTTCAGGCCGGGCCCGGGCGGATCGGTGGCGGCGGTGGGGACCCAGCGGCGGAACAGCGCCTGCAGCGCCTGGTCCAGGGCGAAGGAGCCGACGGCGAAGGCGAGTGCGGCGGGCAGCCCGGTCATCGTCGCCATCGCGCCGGCGACCAGCACGTTGAACAGCGCCGAGACCGGCCAGGGCTGGAGCGCGCCGACCAGGCTCGTCCGATAGGCCGACGGCGCATCCTGCTCGAGCGTGGAGTCTGGTCTCAAGTCGTGTCGGTCCCGTCGCCTGGCGGTGCGCACTCTGGTCGCGGGTCGTTAACCGCGGGTCTGTGGATTGGCGATACCTGCCCCGTCTCCGTGGGGCCGTTTGTCGCAGGACTGCGGAACGGGCCCGCGCCCGGCGGCCGAGGCCCTCGGGCGTCAGCCGACCAGGCGCAGCCGCCTCGCCTCGCCCAGGTGGGGCGGCGCCACGTGGTCCCGGCCCGAGACGCCCGGCGGCCGAGGCGCCGTCGGATAGCCGATGACCGTGTCCAGGGCCGGATAGGCGCTGATGGCGTACGAGGCCAGCTTGCCGCTCATCGTGGCGCCCTCGAAGCTGCCGACGTTGAGGCCGGTGTAGATCCAGTCCCCGGCCAGGGTCAGGTTCTCGTAGCCCGAGCCCCAGGCCTCGAGCCGGTAGTCCACGCTGCCGGGCGGCGACGACACATACCGCTCGGTGGGGTCGATGTTGGCGCGCCAGAACTGGCTGTCGAACCGCTTCACGCCCTGGGCGCCCCCATCGCGGGTGTCGACCAGCAGGTCGAAGTCGAGGCCCATGGGATCGCCCAGCCCGTTGTTGGCCCGCACGGTGGCCTTGGGCAGCATCGTGCCGATGGCCGTCTGCAGGTACTGGATGCACTGGGCCTTCACCCGCTCGCTCTGCCGGCGCGGATAGTCCGTGTCGGTGAACGGCGGCGGCGGCTCGTAATCCGGCATGAGGCCGCAGAAATACCAGAGCGCCTTGGGCATGTTGTCGGTCGGCCAGTCCTCCCATTTCAGCAGGTCGGGGAAGTTGGCGTTGCCGTTCGGCGGGCAGAAGTAGGTGCCGCTCAGCGCCAGCTCGTTCTTCGCCGGGTTCAGCGGCTCGGCCCAGCCCAGCTCGTAGAGGTCGCGCGACAGCCAGACCTGCATGGCCTGGGTGGTCAGGGCGGGCAGGTGCTGGACCATGCCGCTCCAGGCCGGGTCATCGGCGACCAGGTCCTTGCAGAGGTAGGGGATGGCGCCCATCGAGATGGCGAAGACCAGCTCGTCGTAGTCGACGCCGGCGTGCAGCACCTTGGGCGTCTTCAGGTGCGGATGGCTCGCGTCGGGCCAGCCGTTCCAGTAGGATTCCAGGTCGATGCCGGTGGCCCGCAGGTACTCGCCCTCGCGCAGTTGGTCGTACAGCGGGGTCTTCGGCCAGGACGGCAGGCCCTTCACGTCGATCAGCGGCTGGTAGCCGCGCTCCGGGTCCTTCAGCGTCGCCTGGACGGTCATCTCGACCGAACCGATCCGGCGCCGGTCGCCGTAGGTCGGGCGCAGGGCCTCCACCTTGTGGAAGAATTCGAACTTCACCCCGCGGCGCTTCAGCACCTCGTACATGGGCGCGACGACGGTCTCGCCCGTGCCGGCGCCGAAGCTCCAGATCAGCGAGCCCATGTAGGCGCACGAGCGGAGGGTCCAGTCCAGGTAGCAGCCCGCGCCCATCCGGGCCGCCAGGCTCGTGTCGCCGTTGGGGCTCTGGTAGCAGATGTTCACGGTCACCATGACCACCGGCGAGGCCAGGGTCGCCGGGTGGATGCCGTGGCGCGTGAGCCAGTCGCTCCAGTTTTCCTCGTCGAGCCGGTCGAAGCCCTGGGTCGCCACGTTGTCGACCAGCGTCCCGATGATCAGCGTCGCGTAAAAGTCGAGCGTCAGCAGCGCCCGCCGCAGGTCGTCGGCCTTGCTGGCCATGCCCGGGGCCGCCGCCGCGAACGCCTTGACGGCGCCGGCGACCAGCTTGCGCGCGCCCTGCACCTCGGCCACCAGCGGGTGGCCGGGGCCTTCCGACAGCGGGATGTCCAGGCTCTTGCGGGCGTTGTCGATGAACAGCTTCAGGCCGTCGCCGACCATGCCGGGCACGCCCTGCGCCGTGGTCAGCATCTTGGCGATCTCCTCGAGGATCGCCGCGATCGCCGTGCCGACGCCCTTGTAGGATGACCCGTCGGTCGGCGGGATGTCGTTCGACGGCGTGCGCACCGGCCAGGGCTTCAGCGCGCCGTTGTCCCACTCCCACAGCATGGTCAGGTTCGACGGGAGGAACGCCTCATCGAAGGTCGCCATCGGCTGGTCCGGCCGCCGGCCCAGCTCGGCGTACAGGTCCGACATCATCGGCAGGGCGTTGAAGTAGCTGCCCATGAAGCCGTGGATGCCGTGCTCCTCGATCCGGGCGTTCTCGCCGCGCGACGAGGCGCACTTGCCGCCCAGTCGCCAGCCCAGCTGATAGAGGGTGATGTCGTACTGCTCCTGCCAGCCGGGCTGGTTCGAGAGGTAGTACGCGGTGACCAGGCCGCCCATCCCGCCGCCAAGGATGGTGACCTTCTTCGGCGCCGTCGTGCTGGACATTTTCCCCATACCGGGGCGTTCTTCCCCGGTCCCGCCTAGGTTGTCGTCCTAGGAAGGGTGCCATCCAGACTTTTGCAGAGCCTTAACGATAAGGTCCAGGTTGGCCTTGCGGGTGAACGGGTGCCCCGTGGCGAAGGCTTCGAGGGAATAGGCGCTGCCGTGCGCCGGCGCCGAGCCGACCCCGCCGCGCGATCGCGCCAGCCGCTCGCCGTCCTCCAGCGCCCGCCGCGCCTCGTCCATCCGGTCGCCCGCCGCATGGCAGGCCGCCAGCAGGAAGTGCAGCGGGAAGCGGTTGGGCCCGCGCGCGCAGGCGTCGGCGGCGTCCCGCGCCGCGCCCTCGTAGTCGCCGGCGATGAAGCGCGCGAGCGCCTTGCTGCGGAACCACAGCCAGGCGTGCGGGTCGTTCGGACTGGCCGCGATGGCCCGGTCCGAATAGGCGATCGCCTCGGCCGACTGGCCGTCGAACGCCAGCAGCCGGCCCAATTCGCCCAGCGCCGCCGACAGGTAGGGGTTCAGCTCCAGCGCGCGGCGCTGCTCGGCCTTGGCCTCGGCGGGCCGCCGCATCATCGAGAGCACCACGCCCAGCGTGTAGTGGGCGAAGGCGTCCGACGCGCCGGCCGAGACCGCCCGCAGGGCGATCCGGTGCGCCTCGGTGATGGCCGCGCCAGGGTTCCCGGCCGATCCGACCCACACGTCGAACAGCTTGCAGTGGGCCAGGATCGCCAGCGCCGACACGTCGTCGGGCTCCAGCTTCAGCGCCTGCTCCAGCAGGACCTCGGCTTGCCGCACGTCGTCCGGGGTGGAGCGCCAGAAGTGCCGGCGCCCCCGCACGAACAGGCGCCAGAATTCCAGGCTGTGCTCGGGGGTCTGCAACGCGCGCGACTCCTCGCGCTCCAGCACCGCCGGCTCGACGGTGCCGATGATGGCGGTGGTGATCTCGCCCAGGATCGAGAACAGGTCCGACATCGGCCGGTCGTAGCGGGCCGACCAGGCGCTGGTCTCCTCGGCGCCGTGGATCAGGTCGACCGACACGCGCACCACGCCGCCCAGGCTGCGGACCTTGCCGTCCAGCACATAGTCCACGCCCAGCCGCTCGCAGATCGCGCCCGGGCCGTGCCCGACCACGTCGGAGGTCAGCAGCGATTGCCGCGGCATCACCGACAGCAGCGGCGACTTGGAGAGGCCCGCGGTCAGCTCGTCGGCCAGGGCCTCGGCGAACCAGGCCTGGTCCTCGTCGCCCGGCGGATGGGTGAACTCCAGCACCACGAGCCGCGGCCGCGCGGCGGGCGCGGGCGACTTCAACGCTGGCTTGTCCGTAATCGTGTTCATCGCGGAGGTTGTGAGACGATAGCCGACACGCGGCACCGTCTCCACCGCAAATGGATCGCCGTGACGCGTCGCCAGCTTGCGCAGCTTCATCATCACCAGGGTGATCGCGTCCTCGCCGACCACGCGGCCCGACCAGCAGCGGGCGATCAGGTCGTCGCGGCTGACGACGGCGCCCTCGGCCTGCGCCAGCGCCACCAGCACCTGCATCACGCGGGGCTGCAGCACTTCGCGCCCCCGCGGGGAGCCCACCTCCAGGGTGGGCGGGCGAACGTCGAGCGCGCCCAAAGCAAAAGCGGCCTCATGGGCCAGCTGAATCGAACTCACAGTCCCGTTCCTGATGGCGAACACGCCGTTTTCGTCGTGCCGCCCCCCGTCCTACCGACTTACCACAACAGTTCGCGTCGCAAAGATCGGAGTCTGCTCGGGGAAAGATCGGATCGGGGACCTGTCGATTCGGCGCGGCGGCTGGTCTTGTGCGCTCGAGTTTCGACCGTTTCCGGATCGTGGGTGGACCCGACAGTTGACCCCCGATTCCCGGCCCCGTCCTCGCCGTCCCGTTCCCGCTGGTGCGCGGCGCTGGGGGTGGCGTCCCTGAGGCCGCCGCAAGGCGACCGGAACTCGTGCCGGGCGAACGCCGGATGGGTCCCCCCATTCGGCCCGGCCGATCCAGCTCCTGGGGGGGAGCCTGGATTGGCCCGCCCGCCCGGCGACAGGCCCGCGGAAGCCCTTGAGCCGCGCGCCTCCTCTGGAGCCCCCGATCTGGCCGGATCGGGGGCTTTTTTTCCGGCCCTCCGCGCGTTCGGGCGTCTCGGCTCAGCCGGTCTGGGCGCCCGTCAGCCAGGCGCGGGTCTGCCGCTGATAGCTTGGGCCGACCGGAACGGCGGCTCCGTCCGCCAGGATCAGCACCTGCCCGCCGGCGCCCGACGTCCTGAGCGCGCGCACGGCGGCGGGCCGCACCAGGGCCGAGCGGTGCACCCGCAGCAGGGCGGGCGGCGGGTGCTGCGCGGCGATCGACGACATGGTCGCCCGCAGGATGTGCGAGCGGCTGGCCGTGTGCAGCAGGACGTAGTCCTTGGCCGCCTCGATCCAGGAGATCTGTTCCAGGCCCACGCGCACCAGTCCGTCGCGGCCCTGGACCCAGAAACCGTCCAGCGCGCCGTCCGCCGGCGCCGGTTGCGGCGGCTCCGGCGCGTCGCGGCCGGGCCCGTGGCGCCGCCGCCGGGCGCGCTCCACCGCCTGCCGCAGCCGTTCCAGCCGCAGGGGCTTCAGCACATAGTCCGCCGCCTCGACGTCGAAAGCGTCCACGGCATGGCTGTCGAAGGCGGTGAGGAAGATGATCTCGGGCCGGTCGTTCGGCGGCAGGGCGCCGGCGACGCCCAGGCCCGTCCGGCCCGGCATCTGGATGTCCAGCACCGCCAGGTCCGGCCGCAGCGCCGCGATCAGGTCCAGCGCCTCCAGGCCGTTCGCCGCCGCGCCGACCACCTCGGCCCCCTCGATGTCGCGGAACGCCAGGGCCAGGCGCTCCAGCGCCAGCGGCTCGTCGTCGGCGATCACCACGCGCAGCGGCGGGCTCATGCGGCGCCCTCCGCCCACTGCAGCGGCGCGCGCACCTCCGCGACAAAGCCCGCGCCCCGCCGCCCCGCGTCCAGCCGCGCCCGGTCGCCATAGAGCAGCGCCAGGCGCTCGCGTACGTTCCGCAGTCCGGTGCCGGTGCCGACGGCGGCGGGCGCCGCCTGTCCCGGGCCGCTGTCGGCGACCTTCACCACCAGCTCGTCGCCCTCGCGCCGCGCCGAAAGGCTCACGTCCACGGGGCCCAGGGCGGGCGAGACGGCGTGCTTGATGGCGTTCTCCACCAGCGGCTGCAGCAGGAAGCTCGGGATCAGCGCCGCCCCCAGCCCCGGCTCGTGGTCGTAGGTCACCCGCAGCCGCGCGCCGAAGCGCACCGCCTCGATGTCGAGGTAGTTCTGCAGCGTCGTCAGCTCGTCGTCGAGCGTCGCCAGCGGCCGCGCGTCGGCGCTCAGCGAGGCGCGCAGGAAGTCCGAGAGCCGGTCGATCATCGTCTCCGCGTCGTCGTTGCGGCGCATGGCCACCAGAGAGCCGATGGCGTTCAGGGTGTTGAAGATGAAGTGCGGGTTGAGCTGGTGGCGCAGCATGGCCAGCTGGGCGCCGACCGCCAGGGTCCGGGCCTCCGCGAGCTGGGCCTCCCGCTCGCGGGTCTCGGCCGCCGACCGCAGGATCGTCGCTCCCATGCCGAAGATGGCGTAGACCGTCGCGAAGACCACGATGTGGCTCTCGGCGATCAGCCCCATCACCATGATCCGCAGGGCGCTGTCCGACATGATCTGGCGGATCCGCGGGTTGGGATCCAGCCAGTCCAGCAACAGCGCATCGACACGCAGGTCGAGCCAGGTATGCGCCGCCGTCGCGGCGACGAGGCCGCAGGCGAGGGCGGGGATCGCCCAGCGCGGGCGGGCCGGCAGGGTCGCGATCCGCCAGAGGCCGAGGCTCAACGCCGCCCCCACGAGCGACATGAGCACCGCGCGGATCGCATTGGGCGGCAGCGGTTCGTACCGGGTGGCTACGCCGCTGGCGACCATCGCGCAGGCGCCCAGTGTCCAGAGCCCCGCGATCAGCCGCAGCACCGCCGCCGGCGGCGGCCAGGCGACTCGGTCTGACGGGGTGGACGTGGCGGCCAAGCAGGGGCTCCGGGCGACGGACTCCCGACCACCATAACCATGGGCGGCCCGGCTGACGCCTGGCTTCGTCGCAAGGCCGTCGCAGCATCGTCGACCGGTCGCCGCGCCGTCGCCCGGTCGCAGGCGGCGAGACTCGGGCCCGCCGGCCGCCGCATGGGGCGGTCCGTCACGACCGGGAAGGCCCCATGTCCATCCGTACCTCCGCCGTCGCCGCCGCCATGCTCCTCGCGGCCCCCCTGCTGCCCCCGTCCGCCTGCCTGGCGGCCGAGCCTGCGGCTTCGGGGCCCGCCGCCCTGTCTCCGTCCGACCAGCGCGAGGTCCTGTCGCGTCTCGCCGATGTGCTGGAACGCCGCTTCGCCGACGCGGCGACCGCCCGCCGCTACGCCGCCCGCCTGCGCGAGCAGGCGGCGGGCGGCGCCTACGCCGGGCTCACCGACCCCGCCGCGTTCGGGCGCGCCGTGACCGCCGACCTCCAGGCCGTGTCGCCCGACGGCCACCTGCGGCTGGGTCCGAAGGGAGTGCGGGCGAGCCGCCCGCCCAGCCCCGACGCGCCGGCCAGCACCCGCGCCAGCGGCCCGCCGGGCCTCGAGGAGGCGCGCATGATCGGCGACGTCGCCTACCTGCGCTTCAACGAGTTCCCCCAGGGGCCCGAGACCGGCGCCGCCGCGCGCGCCTTCCTCCTCGCCCACGCCGACGCCCGGGCGGTCATCCTCGACCTGCGGCCGCACCGGGGCGGCGGCCAGGAGCCGATGGACGCCATCCTGCCGTTGTTCTTCGCCCAGCCGGTCACCCTGCTGCGGATGGACACGCGCGCCGACGCGGAGGTCGATGACCCGATCTTCGTCGCCCCGACCATGGTGCGCCAGCCGGCCCCCGAGGGGATCATCCGCCGGGACCACATCGTGCAGCCCGACGCGTCCGAGGCGCGGCTGCGGGACGCCCCGCTCTACGTCCTCACCTCGCGCCGCACCGCCTCGGCCGCCGAGCACCTGACCCTCGGCCTCAAGCGCACCCACCGGGCCGTGATCGTCGGCGAGACCACCACCGGCGCCGGCCGCTTCGGCGGCATGGTCGACCTGCCGCACGGCTTCTCGGCCTTCGTCCCCATCGGCCGCACCTACGACCCCGACACCGGCCTCGGCTGGGAAGGGCGCGGGGTGGCGCCCGACGTCGCGGTCCCGGCCGACGACGCCCTCGCCACCGCCCTCACGCGGCTGGCGCAAACCGACGCCGGCGCGGCCTCCCCGCCGCCAGCCCCGCGCTGACCGCCGGCCAACCCCCGAAAAGGAGTCCTCCCCATGTTCCTCAAAGCCAAGACCCTGGCTCTCGGCGCGCTCGCCGCCGTGGCCCTGGCCGCCGCGCCCGCCCAGGCCGCGGTCACCCTGTTCCAGCAGGATTTCAGCCACGGCCTCGGCGCAAGCGAGCGCCTGGCGGGCAACTTCAGCGTGGGCCGCGGCCGCATGGGCCACGTCAACGGCTACTACGGCAACAACGAGTATTCGTACTACGACCTGAAGCTCGACCTCACCGGCGTGACCGACGCGCTGCTCAGCTTTGACTTCGTCACCGACACCGAGCTCGGCTGGGACGGCTGGAACCTGCTCGGCGCCCGCGAGGGCGAGCTGTTCAACGCCACCAATCCGCTGGTCGCCACGCCGGACGTCCACAACCGTTTCGTGGAGGGCCTGCTGGGTCGCGGGGTGACCGGCATCAACTCCGGTCGCGCCACCTACGACCTCACCGCGTTCGCCGGCCAGGTGGTGAACCTGCGCCTGCGCTTCGCCAGCGACCTCTCCATCACCCGTCCGGGCGTGACCTTCGACAACATCCTCGCGACCGGCACGGCCAGGACGGTCTCGGCCGCGCCCGAGCCCTCGACCTGGGCGATCACGATCGTCGGCTTCCTGGGCGCGGGCGCCATGCTGCGTCGTCGCCAGGTCGCCTTCGCCTGATGCAGCTTGCCTGACGGCTGGAGCGGGTGGAGCGAGCGCCGCCTCGCCCGTCCCGGCCGCCGGGCGCCGCGCCTCCGCCCGGACCGCAGTCCCCGGGCGGGGGCGCGGATCAGGTATAGAAGCTGTCGGGAACCCGGCCGCCGTTCTCGGCCAGCTTCTTCATCACCGCCTTGTGCAGCGCGATGTTCTGCTCGGCCGAACCCGCCTCGCCGACGTACACGCCCAGTTCCTCCGCCAGCTCCTTGCGGGCCGGCAGGCCTGAGTCCATGTGCAGAAGCTTGAGCAGGTCGACGATGGAGGTCCGCCAGTTGCCGCCGCCACCCTCCTGCAACCCGGCCATGCTCGTCAGCACGGCCTCCACGTCCACCGGCTCCACAGGGCTGGCGGCCGCCGTGCTCGGCGCGACGGGGCTCTGAGCCGCGGGCGCGGCGGTGGGCGCGCTCGCAGGGACCTGCCCGGCGGTCGTTGCGCCCGGCTGTGGGCGCGGGTGGCCGAAGATCTTGTCGCGAATGGCCGCAAAGATACCCATGGCGTGCTCCTCCGATGTCCGGAGGAGGCAACCGGCAGGTCGCGGTGTGGTTCCCTTTCGCGGCGCCGGTGATCCCGTCCGGCGCCGTCCGGAGACGACGCCGTCAGGGCGATGATCACGCGTCTCAGGCGGCCGCGGCGGCGCGCCGGCGGCGGAGCGCTGCGCCCGCGCCTGCGAAACCGGCGATCATCAGCGCCCAGGCTGAAGGTTCGGGCACGCCGCCGACCGGGCCGCCCGACTGGCCGAAGCGGACGTTGTCGAGCCCGATGTTGTCGCTGTTGTTGTTGAGGCCGGCCAGGTTGAGCCGCAGCGTCAGGGTCTGGCCGGTCAGGCCGGTCCCGAAGTCGATGGACGTATGGCGCGGGCCGACGCCGTTGCCCTGCACCAGCACGTTGTTCTGCGAGAACAGCACCGTGTTCCCGGCGCCGATCACCTGGAACCCGGGCAGCGTGTAGTCCGACTGCGGCCAGCCGCCGAGGTCGAAGCCGAACAGGCTCACCTGATAGCCGGCGTCGGCCACGAAGCTGACCTCCAGGACGCTGGCGCCGTCGACCTCGTTCTCCAGCACGTTGACCAGGTCGCCATAGTTGGTGGTCCAGCGGATCAGCGAGCCCGCGGTCCCGCCGGAGTAGCTGGTCAGCACATTGGGCGTGAAGCCTTCGGCCCCGACGCCATAGGTGGCGCCGTTCTGGACCGTGGCGGTGACGCGGTCGCCGTAGGCCTGGCTCATGGCGAGGCTGTTGTTCGGTTTGGCGTTGTCGATGTCGAAGGTCAGCACGGTGGCCGCCGCCGGCGTGGCGGCGAGGGCCGCGAGCGCGGCCGGGATCAGGAGCAGGTTTCGCATGGCGGGGAGTCCTTATGCGGTGGGAGAAGGCGGAGGCGTGCGCGATCGCGCCGCCGGGGGGCGGTCGCTGACGGGCGCCAGGAGGGTGGGGTGGTTCAGCCGGCCTTGCTGAGCTGCCGGCGCGAGGCGACGAAACCATAGAAGGCGGCGTGGACCTCGCCCCAGGCGGGCCGCGCGCGCATCCGGTCCAGCCAGGCCTTCACGTTCGGCCAGGGCGACAGGTCGAAATCGACGGCCTGCGACAGGCCGGTCTGCACCGCCCCGAAGTAGTCGGCGATCGTCACGTCCGGCCCGCACACGTAGCGGTCCTTCAGCATGTGGCGGTCCAGCACGCCCAGCCAGTGGCCGGCCCGCTCCAGGGCCCGCTGGGCCACCTCGGGGGCCAGCAGGCCCGGCGGCATGAACTCGGGCAGCAGGCGCGGATAGACGTAGTCGCCGTTCAGGTCCTTGGAGAAGTTGGTGTTGAACCAGTCCATGGCCGAATTGACCCGCGCCCGGGCGCGCAGTTCGGTCGGATAGGTGGGCGAGCCGGCCAGGTCGGCCAGGTACTTCAGGATCGCCGAGCTCTCCGTCAGCACGAAGCCGTCGTCGTCCAGCACCGGCACGGTCAGGTTCGGGTTCAGCGCCGCGAACGCCGCGCTCCGCGTGTCGCCCGAGATGATGTCCAGGGCCTCCAGGTCCGCGGCCAGGTCGTGCTCGGCCAGGAACAGCAGCACGGGCCGGGACGTGGTCGAGATCGGGTCGTAGTAGAGCTTCACGGCGGTCGTCCTTCGAATGCCCGCCGGATACGCCTGGGTTGCAGGTCGCTCAATCGACAAGCGTGACCGATCGTTCTACAGAAATGTTGAACATGGCCGCGCCCGACTGGAACGACGTCCGCTTCGCCCTGGCCGCCGCCCGCACCGGCAGCGCGCTGACCGCGGCGCGCGCCCTCAAGGTCAGCCAGCCCACGGTCGGCCGCCGGATCGCCGCGCTCGAGGAGGCGCTGGGCGTCACCCTGTTCGAGCGCAGCCAGACCGGCCTCAGGATCACCGACCAGGGTCTGCTGCTCCTGCCGCAGATGGAGGCCCTTGAGGCGGCGGCCGGGGCGCTCGCCGCGGCGGCCCGCGCCGAGGCCCGACGCGTCTCGGGCGTGTTGCGCGTCACCACCAACGAGATCATCGCCAACTACGGCCTCGCCCCGGCGCTGCGTGAGTTCCGAGCCCAGTACCCGCAGGTCCAGGTGGAGGTGATCGTCACGGACGATTTCCTCGACCTTGCGGCCGGCGAGGCCGACGTCGCCATTCGCGGTGGCGCACGGCCGTCCGAGGCCGGGGTGGTGGCCCGGCGCCTGGGCGTGTCGCCGCTCGGGGTCTACGGCAGCGAGGACTACTTCGCGCGCCACGGCCGCCCCACCTGCGTCGCGGAACTGGACGGTCACGTGTTCATCGGCGGCGACAGCGGCCCCTTCGCGGCGCTGGAGCGGATCATCCTCGGGATCGTGCCCGGCGCCCGGATCGACTACCGCACCTCCTCGCCGCTCAACATGATCGCCAACGCCCGCCACGGCCTGGGCCTTGCCGTCCTCCCCGCAGCCTACTTCCGCCGCGAACCCGGCCTGATCGCCTGCGTGGAACTGCCGGGGGTCGAGGTCGAGGACTGGCTGGCCGTGCACGAGCGGATGCGCAACGTCCCCCGCGTCCGCGCCTTCCTCGACTTCGCCGCCGCGTTCGAGGCCGCCCGCCGCCGGGCCTGAGACGCTGGCCCTCGGGCGCTCGAATGACCTCTTTGGGTCGAGCCGGGATACAATTCTCGCAAAAGTAGGTTAACGTGGCCGCAGTCCTGGGGGGTGCGGCATGCCAGACCTTCAAGATCGCGCCGTGGAGTCGACGCCCGAACCGAACGATGGTCCCGCTCCCGAGGCGCGGGCGGCGTTCACCAGCGTGGTCTACGTCCACGGCATCGGCAGCCAGCGCCGCTACGAGGAGACGAGCCGCCTCGTCGATCGGCTGGACCAGTATCTCCAGCGCCAGCACGCCAGGGGCAATTCCATCGGCATGCTGAGCAAGATCCGGCCCCGGGTCGAGCCGCTGCGGCCGGACCCCGGCAAGGGCATCATCGCCTACATCCGCACGGTGTTCTCGACCGGACCCCGGTTCGAGAACGCCCGCTCGGTGCGCTTCTACGAGATCTACTGGGCGCCGATCATGGCGCAGACCGACTCGGCGCGCCGGGTGATCCAGTGGGTGTTCCGCCAGCCGCTTCGGCCCTGGCGCACCTTGCCCGCCCCTTGGCGCGAGCGGCAGCGGCTGCGCCGCGCCGCCCTGGCCGCCCTGTTCGACGGCGGCCGCAAGCCGCCGCCGGGAGTCGAGGCCCGGGATTTCGACGGGCTGATCGGGCTCTACAACGACTTCGAGGGCCCCGAGGCCCTGCGCGACTATCCGCGCGGGACCTTCAAGGACTTCCTGGCCTTCGTCGCGAGGGAGTCGGAGGGCCACCCCGAGACGGCGAGGCGGCGCGAGACGCTGGCCCGCGCCTGGCGGAACCTCTACGTCCGCGAGGAGCTCCGCAACGCATTCGTCCTCACCACCATGGCGCTGGCCCTGGTCCTCTCGGCGGCCGGCGTGGTCCTGGGCCTGCTCTGGGCGCTGCAGGGCCTGGCGCGTCTCCCCCTGCTCACCGGCCTGCTGCAGTCGGCGGACGTGCCGCTCAAGGTCGACTGGAGGACCGCCGCGACCCTGGCGGTCTCGCTCGCCAGCCTGCTGGGCCTGGGCAAGCTGGTCACCGACTACCTGGGCGACGTCGAAGCCTGGGCCACCTACGAGGAAACCGACCTCAAGCACGTGGCGCGCCAGAAGGTCATCGACAACGCGCTCGAGACCCTGACCCACGTGCTGTGCGATCCCGACTGCGAGCGGGTGGTGATCGTGGCCCATAGCCTGGGAACCAGCATCGCGCACGACGCCCTGCTGGCGCTCACCCGGCGCAACCGCGCCTTCAACCCGACGGACGTGATGGGCGGCCCCGTCCCGCTGGGCAAGATCGAGCACTTCATCACCCTGGGCAGCCCGATCGACAAGATCGAGTACTTCTTCGAGAGCTACGCCTCGGCCTTCCACCGCTACAAGCGCGTGGTCGAGACCCTGCGCGGCGACATCGGCGACGCCCCCTTCAGCGACAACCGCCACCCCCACATCCACTGGATCAACTACTGGGACGAGGGCGACATCATCAGCGGCGCCCTGCAGTCGCCGACCGCCGCCGCGCCCAAGCGCCAGCGGATCGACAATGTGCACGTGGCCAGCTTCCGCTTCCCCGCGCCGGGCGCCTCGCACGCCGGCTACTTCGACAACGCCCGGGTGATCGGCGACCTCTTCCAGGTGATCTTCCACCGGAAGGCCTCGTTCAAGGCGTTGGAGGAGGCCGCGGGCAGGGGGCCCTACGACTACGCCGCCGCCTACCTGCATCCGGGCGAGCCCACGGGCGCCCGCACGCCCTACTTCGCCCTGATCCTGCTCGTCCCCTGGCTGGTGCTGTCCGGCGCGGCCGCCTGGCTGCTGGACGCCCGGACGCTCGCCGCGGGGCTCGGCGCCGCCGCCGGCGTCCTGACGGCTGGCCTGGTCGCGGCGTTCCTGGTCAGCCGCGCCCGCGGCCAGCGCAACCCGATCTGAGACACCTTCGGCGTCGCCGGGGCCATCCGCCGCGCTGGCGTCCGGGGGGCGCAGGCCCTACATCGGGCGATGCAAACTTTCCGAGCCTATCTCCAGGACGCGTCCGGCACGGTCACCTGGGCCGCGTGGATCGAAGCCGACCACCACGACGACGCCCATGCCCAGGCCCTCGCCCTGCGCCCCGGCCAGACGCCGACCGTCGACCTCTGGTCCGCGACCGAGCGCCGGCTCAGCGGCGAACACCGCCTCGATCCGGTCTAGGCCCGCCCCGGTCGCCTAACCCTCCGGCTTCGGTCCCAGCAGCGGCATCACCTCCACCCCGTCGCAGGGGAAGATCGTGAGGTGCGGATGGCCCTCGAACAGCCGCGCCGCCGCCTCGTGCGAGGCCGCCCGTACGACCACGAACACCGTCAGCAGGTTCACGATGTCGGCCACGCCCTCGGCCGTGGTGCGCTTGGTCGGCCCCAGCGGCCCGCCCGGATAGACGATCGCGTCCCGGTGCGCTTCGTCCCACGCCGCCAGCGCGGCCAGCCCTTCCTCGTCCTTGAGCCGCCGCTCCTCTTCCGACATGGCGTACCAGGCCCGCCAGCGCGGCCCGGTCTTGTCGCTGGTGAACACCGCCAGGTAGTGGCCGGTCTCGCTCATGCTGGGGCTCCCTTCGGCGCGGCGAGCTTAGCGCGCCCCTTCCGGAACCCCCACGGTCCATTCGGGCTTCCTCCATCGAATGCAGGAGGATCCGATGGGCGAACAGAACCGCAGGGCCGTCGAGGTCGAGCCGCCGCCGTCGCAGGCCGCGCCTCATCCGCCGCGCCCCGTCCACCCGGCGGGCCACGCGCCTGAACCCGGCTCGCCGGACCGCCAGGCCCTCAGTCCCGAGGCCGACGAACGCCAGACGGCCCGCCAGGCGCCCGCCGGCGCCTCGCCGGGCGAGTCCGCCGAGGACGACTCCATCGGCTGAGCCGCCGCCCTCAGCGCGTGTGGTCGAAGATCACGTGCTCGCGGGTCAGGAACAGGCGCGAGGCGTCCATCTGCACGAAGCGCCGCTCGTCCTCGACCAGCGCCGCGGCCGCCTCCGCCGCGCCCTCGCCGCCGGCCAGCTCCTCCATCGAGTTCACCCAGACCTCGGTGATCCCGTCCAGCGGCGGCTCGTAGCCCCGGCCCGCCTGCATCCCGGCGTTCACCTCGGGCGCGATGGCGTGGCTCTGCACGTACTTCGCCATGTTCAGCGGCCCGGCGAAGCTCGCCACCAGCGGGCCGTGGTCGTGCAGCCAGGTGTCGTGGCACTCGGCCTGGGTCAGGCCGTCGCGGCGGGTCAGCAGGTAGGTGGCCTTCACCGCCTCCGGCCCCGGCCCCTTGCCGCCGGTGTGGTCGAAGATCAGGTGCTCCTCGGTCAGGAACACCGCCGACCTGCCGAAGTCGATGAACTTCGCCTCGTCCTCGGCCAGCACCGCGCCCGCCGCCTGGCCCTGCGGCGTCGCATAGGCGGCCTGGAAGTCCTCCAGCGAGTCCCACCAGACCTCGGTCACCCCGTCCGCCGGGCCGCGCATGCCGCGCACCGCCCGCATCGCCTCGCTGGCCGGGTCGTCGAAGGGGTGGCTCTGGACGTACTTCCTGAGGCGCAGCGCCTTCGCCTGCGCCGCCACCAGCGGCCCGTGCCGGGTCAGCCAGTAGTCGCGGAACTCGCCCGCCGACAGGCCCTCGCGCCGGACAATGACGTACACCAGCTTGATCATCGCGCGTCCTCCCAACAGCCCCGCCATGCGGCGGCCGCGCCGCCGGTAGGTCAAGGAAAACCGACACTTCGCTGACGCAGGGGCACGCCGTTTCGGGTGCAGGATGCCTCCAAGGACCCAGCCGGATCCAAAGGAGGAAGCCCCATGTCCCGCATGCCCCTCGTCGAGCCCGAGGCCCTGCCGCCCTACCTGAAGGCCATCCACGACGCGACGCCGGAGGAGAACTGGCTGGGCCGCCACTTCGCCCGCGCCTTCGCCCCCAATCCCGACCTCGTCCAGGCCTACCAGGCCTTCTACTACCCCTGGCACACGGGCGAGGCCGGGGTGCTCGACGCCCGCCTGAAGGAGCTCGTGCGCCTGCGCATCGCCACCCTGAACGGCTGCGTGCTCTGCAAGACGGTCCGCATGGCCCCGGCCGTGGTGGGCGAGGACGAGGCGGCCTCCGGCGTCGACGACGCCGACAACGCCGGCTTCACCCCCCGCGAGCGCGCCGCCATCCACTTCGCCGAGAAGATGGCCCTCGACCACCACAACATCGGCGACGACGACGTGGCCGCCATGCGCCGCCACTTCTCCGACGCCGAGTTCCTGGAGCTGGCGATGATGGCCGGCCAGTACATCGGCTTCGGCCGCGTCCTGGCGATGCTGCAGCTCGAGGTGGCGAGCTGCCCGATCTGAGGAGGCGGGGCCGTCAGCGCTTCGCCCGCTGGCCCCATTTCCCCGGCCGGTGGCGCAGCCGGGTCAGCTGGCGGCTCAGCCCCGCCGCCGCCCGCCGCGCCGCCGGGGTCGCGCCGCCCCCGGCCTCCACCGTCGCCACCATCGCGTCCAGGTACACGTCCTCCCGGTCCTCGCAGGCGCGGGTCACCGCGGCGGCGAAGTCCGGGTGCTCGGCCATCCAGCGATAGAGGGTGTTGGCGGCGGGCGCGCCCGGCGCCTGCGAGGCGGTCAGCAGCGAGCCGCCCGCCCGGATGTGGTCCACGATCGCCGGGGTCAGGGCCGCGCACCGCGCCCGCGCCCGCCGCGCCTTCCGCAGGCCCTTCCAACCCTCCAGCAGCCGGCTCAGCCGCGCGTCGAACGCCGGCTCCTGCCGCCGCCACCGGGCCAGGGTCTGATAGCAGGGCAGGGTGGGGTCGGCCTTCAGGATGGCGTGCAGCGGCGCATCGCTCGCCCACACCCGCGCCAGCACCCGGTCGGCCAGCCCGGGGTCGTAGTCGCGCCGCCCGGCCCGTCCGCGCCCCGCCAGCCGCTCGCGCTGCCCCGCGCGCAGCCGCCGCATCGCCTCGGCGAACGCCGGCTGCGTCTGGCGCCAGTAGTCATAGGTGGTCCGCCCCGGCATCTGCGGATCGGCCCACAGGTCGGCCAGCCGCTCTCCCGCCGCCACCCGCGCCAGCAGCGCCTCGGCCTTCGCCGCGTCGAACGCCCGCGTCCGCCGCCACCGCCCGTCGACCAGCGCCGCCTCCAGCTCCTGCCGCAGCGACGGATACCGCCGCGTCCAGCCATAGAAGGTCCGCAGGGCCGGAAACCCCTCGCCCCGGCA
>JADHED010001075.1_pt1 | contig 25462 bp, 23 predicted proteins | sample 8952041 | NCBI WGS metagenome assembly JADHED01 (sample SAMN16124423, study PRJNA663239) | bioreactor sludge metagenome | isolation source: sludge (control) | place: India:Bengaluru | collected 2018-09-08
CAGTCCGACCTGATGATCGTCGCCGGCACGCTGTGCAACAAGATGGCGCCCGCGCTGCGCAAGGTCTATGACCAGATGGCCGAGCCGCGTTGGGTGCTGTCCATGGGCTCCTGCGCCAATGGCGGCGGCTATTACCACTACAGCTATTCCGTGGTGCGTGGCTGTGACCGTGTGGTGCCGGTGGATGTGTACGTGCCGGGCTGTCCGCCCACGGCCGAGGCGCTGATCTACGGCATCATCCAGCTGCAGCAGAAGATTCGCCGCACCCAGACCATCGCGCGCGTTTGAGGGGACTTGATGACCGACTTTGCCATTCACCCCGAAAAGCTGCACGACGCGGTATCCGCTGCGCTGGGCGACAAGGCCTGCGACATCAGGCTGGCGCTCGACGAACTCACCATCACGGTCGCAGCGGGTGACTATTTGGACGTGATGAAGATCCTGCGTGATGCGCCGCAATGCCGCTTCGAGCAATTGGTCGATCTTTGCGGCGTGGATTATTCGGCGTATCGCGACGTCGGAACCGATGGCCTGCGTTACGCAGTGGTGTCGCACCTGCTTTCGGTGTCGCTGAATCAACGTGTGCGCGTGAAGGTGTTTTGCCCGGATGACGACTTCCCGGTGGTTCCTTCCGTGACCGACATCTGGAACGGTGCCAACTGGTTCGAACGCGAGGCGTTCGATTTGTTTGGCATTGTTTTTGATGGTCACAACGACCTGCGCCGCATCCTGACGGACTACGGTTTCATTGGCCACCCCTTCCGCAAGGACTTTCCGCTGTCGGGATATGTGGAAATGCGCTACGACCCAGAGCAGCGTCGCGTGATTTATGAGCCCGTGACCATAGAGCCGCGAGAGATCACCCCGCGCATCATCCGCGAAGAAAAATACGGAGGCCTGCACTAAGGCGGCGCGCTGCCCAGGTGTCTGATCATGGCTGATATCAAGAATTACTCCCTGAACTTCGGTCCGCAGCATCCTGCCGCGCACGGTGTGCTGCGACTGGTGCTGGAACTTGACGGTGAAGTGGTGCAGCGCGCCGATCCCCATGTGGGGTTGTTGCACCGTGCCACCGAGAAGCTTGCCGAGCACAAAACCTACATCCAGTCGCTGCCCTATATGGATCGGTTGGACTACGTGTCCATGATGTGCAACGAGCAGGCCTATTGCCTGGCGATCGAGAAGCTGCTGGGCCTCGAAGTGCCGCTGCGTGCCAAGTACATTCGAACGATGTTTGGCGAGATCACGCGCCTGCTCAACCACCTGATGTGGCTGGGTTCCAATGGCATGGATCTGGGGGCATCGACCGTGCTGATGTACACCTTCCGCGAGCGTGAGGTGCTGTTCGACATGTATGAAGCCGTGTCTGGTGCGCGCATGCATGCTGCGTACTACCGCCCGGGTGGCGTGTACCGCGACCTGCCCGACAGCATGGCGCAACTCAAGCCCAGCAAGGTGCGTAGCGCCAAGGCGGTGGATGACTTCAACCGCAACCGCCAGGGGTCGCTGCTCGACTTCATTGATGATTTCTGCAAGAAGTTCCCGTCCTATGTGGATGAATACGAAACACTGCTGACCGAGAACCGCATCTGGAAGCAGCGCACCGTGGGTATTGGCGTCGTCTCGCCTGAGCGCGCACTGAACCTGGGCATGACTGGCGTGATGCTGCGCGGCTCCGGCGTTGCCTGGGATCTGCGCAAGAAGCAGCCATACGATGCCTATGGCATGGTGGACTTTGATGTGCCGCTGGGCAAGAACGGCGACTGCTACGATCGCTATCTGGTGCGTGTCGAGGAAATGCGCCAGTCCAATCGCATCATCCAGCAGTGTGTGAAATGGTTGCGAGCCAACCCAGGCCCCGTGATCGTTGAGAACCACAAGGTGGCCCCGCCGTCGCGTGAACGCATGAAGACTGGCATGGAGGACTTGATCCACCATTTCAAGCTGTTCTCCGAGGGTTTCAAAGTGCCCGAGGGCGAGGCCTATGCCGCCGTCGAGCACCCCAAGGGGGAGTTTGGTATCTATATCGTGAGCGACGGCGCCAACAAGCCCTATCGCCTGAAGATCCGCGCCCCTGGCTTCGCCCACCTGTCTTCCTATGACGAGCTGACGCGTGGCCACATGATTGCCGATGCGGTGGCCGTGATCGGCACCATGGATATCGTGTTCGGAGAGATTGACCGATGATTACCGAAGCGACCAAGGCGCGTTTTGCCCGCGAAGTGGCCAAGTACCCGCCAGAGCAGAAACAATCCGCCGTCATGGCCTGTCTGTCCATCGTGCAACAGGAGCAGGGCTGGGTCAGCCAGGAAAGCGAAGCGGTGATCGCCGACTACCTCGGCATGCCGCAGGTTGCGGTGCATGAGGTTACGACCTTCTACAACATGTACAACCAGCACCCCGTGGGTAAATACAAGCTGGCCGTGTGCACCAACCTGCCGTGCCAGTTGCGTGGCGGCAGTCAGGCGCTGCATCACCTCGAAGCCAAGCTTGGAATCGAGATGGGCGAGACCACGCCCGATGGCATGTTTACCCTGCAGCAGTGCGAATGCCTGGGCGCCTGCGCCGACGCGCCGGCGATGCTGGTGAGCGACCGCCACATGTGCAGCTTCATGGACAACGACAAGCTCGACCAACTGGTGGACGGCCTGCGTGCCGCGGAGGGCCAGCAATGACCACGGCAGCACAAGTTTTGTCCCAGTTTCAGGCCACGGGCGTACAGACCTGCTTTCATGACCGCCATATCAACCCGCAGATCTACGCGGATTTGAATGGCAGCAACTGGAGCATCAAAGACTACGAAGCACGTGGTGGCTATGCAGCGCTGCGCAAGATCCTGGGCAAGGATGGCGGCGAGGGACTGACCCAGGATCAGGTCATCGCCACCGTCAAGGAATCCGGCTTGCGTGGCCGTGGTGGCGCGGGCTTTCCGACGGGCCTGAAGTGGAGCTTCATGCCGCGCCAGTTCCCGGGGCAGAAGCATTTGGTGTGCAATTCAGACGAGGGCGAACCGGGCACCTGCAAGGATCGCGACATCCTGATGTACAACCCGCACATCGTGATCGAGGGCATGATCATTGCCGCGTACGCGATGGGTATTTCGTTGGGTTACAACTACATCCACGGCGAAATCTTCCAGGTTTATGAGCGCTTTGAGGCGGCTCTGGAGGAGGCGCGCGTCGCCGGTTATCTGGGCAGCAACATCATGGGCAGCAGCTTCAGCTTCCAGCTGCATGCTCACCATGGTTTCGGTGCCTACATCTGTGGCGAAGAAACCGCCTTGCTTGAATCACTGGAGGGCAAGAAGGGTCAGCCGCGCTTCAAGCCGCCATTCCCGGCCAGTTTTGGCCTGTATGGCAAACCCACCACCATCAACAATACCGAGACTTTTGCCGCCGTGCCCTGGATCATCCGGAACGGCGGGCAAGCCTATCTGGAGTGCGGTAAGCCTAACAACGGCGGCACCAAAATCTTCTCGATATCGGGTGACGTGGAGCGTCCGGGCAACTACGAGATCCCGCTCGGTACTCCGTTTGCCAGGCTGCTGGAGCTTGCCGGTGGCGTGCGCAAGGGGCGCGAGCTCAAGGCGGTCATTCCTGGAGGGTCTTCATCTCCCGTGCTGCCGGCTTCCATCATGATGGATTGCACCATGGACTATGACTCCATCGCCAAGGCCGGCTCCATGCTGGGTTCGGGGGCGGTGATCGTCATGGACGATTCGCGTGACATGGTCGAATCGCTGTTGCGCCTGTCGTACTTTTACATGCACGAATCCTGCGGCCAGTGCACGCCCTGCCGCGAAGGCACGGGGTGGCTGTGGCGCGTGGTCAACCGTATCCAGCACGGTCAGGGCCGTACGGAGGACATCGAGTTGCTCGACAACGTGGCCTTCAACATCATGGGACGCACCATTTGTGCATTAGGCGATGCCGCGGCGATGCCGGTGCGCGCCATGATCAAGCATTTCCGCCACGAGTTTGTGGCCAAGATCGAGGCCGCGGTCAAGCAGGGCGCATCCGCCGCCCGCGCGTGAGAAAAGCATATGGTTGAAATTGAACTGGACGGTCAGAAGGTGGAGGTTGCCGAGGGCAGCATGGTGATGCATGCTGCCGAAAAGTCCGGCACCTACATTCCGCATTTCTGCTACCACAAGAAGCTCTCCATTGCGGCCAACTGCCGCATGTGCCTGGTGGACATCGAGAAGGCACCCAAGCCCATGCCGGCCTGCGCCACGCCGGTGACCCAGGGCATGATCGTGCGTACCAAGAGCGACAAGGCCATCAAGGCGCAGCAGTCGGTGATGGAGTTCCTGCTCATCAACCACCCGCTTGATTGCCCGATCTGCGACCAGGGCGGCGAATGCCAGTTGCAGGATCTGGCCGTGGGCTACGGCGCTTCGGCCTCGCGCTATGGAGAGGAAAAGCGCGTCGTCCTCAAGAAGGACATAGGCCCGCTCATTTCTACCGAGGAAATGACGCGTTGCATCCACTGCACCCGTTGCGTGCGGTTCGGTCAGGAAATCGCCGGCGACATGGAGTTGGGGATGATCAACCGGGGTGAACACTCCGAGATCACGACCGTCAAGGGCGAAACGGTTGACTCTGAACTGTCGGGCAACATGATCGACATCTGCCCGGTGGGGGCGCTGACCAGCAAGCCTTTCCGTTACAGCGCTCGTACCTGGGAGCTGTCGCGTCGCAAGTCCATATCCCCGCATGATTCCACGGGCGCCAATCTCGTCGTTCAGGTCAAGAACCACAAGGTGATGCGCGTTGTGCCCCTGGATAACGAGGCAGTCAATGAATGCTGGATTGCCGATCGCGACCGCTTTTCCTACGAGGCGCTGAATGGGGACGACCGTTTGCAGCGTCCCATGCTCAAACAGGGCGGCCAGTGGCAAGAGGTGGATTGGCAGACGGCGCTGGAGTACGTGGCCAACGGGTTGAAGTGCGTCCGTGACAAGCATGGTGCGTCGGCCATTGGCGCTTTGGTCAGCCCGCATAGCACGCTGGAAGAACTGCATTTGGCTGCTACCCTGGTACGTGGGCTGGGCAGTGACAACATCGACCACCGTTTGCGCCACGCAGAGTTTGCGGCACCAGAAGGCGCACGTTGGCTCGGAATGCCCATCGCAGCCTTGAGCGACCTGCAATCGGCCCTGATCCTGGGGTCTAACCTGCGCAAGGATCACCCGCTGTTTGCCCAGCGCCTGCGCCAGGCCGCGCGCAAGGGCTGCCAGCTGTTTGCGATCAATGCACAGGCCTATGATTGGGCGTTACCCGCTACACAATCTGTAGTGGACTGCGCCGACTGGACATTGGCTCTGGCGGATATTGCTGCTGCGGTCGCGCAGGAAAGGGGTATTGCAGCGCCGGTTTCTACGGGCAAGGTGAACGACGAGGCGCTGGCCATTGCCCGTGCGTTGCTGTCGGGCGAGCGCAAGGCCATATTGTTTGGCAACGCTGCAGCCCACCACGCCCAGGCTTCCGGCTTGTTGGCCTTGGCGCAGTGGATTGCCCAGGCCACCGGTGCCGCGTTCGGTTATCTGACCGAAGCTGCCAACACTGTCGGTGCCCAGTTTGTCGGGGCGCAGCCGCGTCAGGGTGGCCTCAATGCGGCGCAAATGCTGGCGGGGCAGGCGAAGGCACTTGTTCTGCTGAATATCGAGCCCGAATTCGATTCCGCAGCAGGTGCCGATGCGGCTAAGGGCCTGGCTGATGTGGACATGGTGGTCACGCTGAGCCCGTTCAAGACGAATCTGGATGTCAGTGATGTGCTGCTGCCCATCGCACCGTTCACCGAGACCTCCGGCAGTTTCGTCAATGCCGAAGGCCGTGTGCAAAGTTTCCACGCCGTCGTGCGCCCTCTGGGTGATACCCGGCCCGCGTGGAAGGTGTTGCGTGTGCTAGCCAACATCATGGGCGTACCGGGTGTTGAGTTTGAATCTTCGCAGGACGTCTTGACACATGTCACGGCAGGAGCGGCGCAATTGCCTGCCGATCAGCTGAGCAATGCCACGCAGGCACCTATGAATGCCGTTCGCGGGCCGGTGGCAGCACCGGTGGTTGCCAGTATTTACCAGCTCGATGGTTTGGTGCGCCGTGCCCCAGCACTGCAACTGACCGCCGACGCACGTGTGGCATGTGAAGGAGCCATTGCATGATCGACACGATTTACAACGGTGGTTTGGGCCTGATCGCGGCAAGCTGGTGGGCTGGCGTGGCCTGGCCTGTGCTCTGGAACCTGATCAAGATCGTTTGCGTGCTGGCGCCCTTGATGATAGCCGTCGCCTACCTGACGTTGTGGGAGCGCAGGTTGCTGGGTTTCATGCAGGTGCGTCTGGGGCCCAACCGCGTTGGTCCGCTGGGCTTGTTGCAGCCCATGGCTGATGGCCTGAAGCTGCTGACCAAAGAGGTGATCCAGCCCACGGCGGCAAGCAAGGGGTTGTTCTTCCTGGGGCCCGTGATGGCCATCATGCCGGCCTTGGCGGCGTGGGTGGTGGTTCCTTTTGCTCCCGACACGGCCTTGGCCAACGTCAATGCGGGGCTGCTGCTGGTCATGGCCATTGCTTCAATCGAGGTCTATGGCGTGATCATCGCTGGCTGGGCATCCAACTCCAAATATGCCTTGCTTGGCGCGCTGCGCGCTTCTGCACAGATGGTCAGCTATGAGATTGCCATGGGTTTTTGCTTCGTCGTCGTGATCATGGTGACGGGCAGCATGAATCTGACCGAGATCGTTTTGGCCCAGGCGCGCGGCAGCATGGCAGGAATGGGCCTTGGCTTCCTGTCCTGGAACTGGTTGCCCTTGCTGCCTATTTTTCTCGTGTATCTGATCTCGGGTGTCGCAGAGACAAACCGCCACCCGTTTGACGTGGTGGAAGGTGAGGCGGAGATCGTCGCGGGCCATATGGTCGAGTATTCGGGCATGGGCTTTGCCATCTTCTTCCTGGCTGAATACGCTGCCATGTGGCTGGTATCCATACTTGCCGTGATCATGTTCCTCGGTGGCTGGCTGCCGCCAGTGGAGGCACTTAGCTTCATCCCGGGATGGATCTGGCTGGGCATCAAGACCTTTGTGGTCGTGTCCATGTTCATCTGGATTCGCGCCACCTTTCCACGCTATCGCTATGACCAGATCATGCGCCTTGGCTGGAAAATCTTCATTCCGGTGACCCTCGTGTGGCTGCTGGTCGTGGGCGCGTGGCTTTTGTCGCCCTGGAATATTTGGAATTAAGCGGGGACGCCATTCATGTCAGCTGTTGTTGCGCCTGCATCGTTTTCGATCAAGGACTTTTTCAAGAGCTTCATGCTCTGGGAACTGGCCAAGGGCATGGTCCTGACCGGGCGCTATGCCTTCCGTGGCAAGGTCACGGTGCAGTTCCCTGAAGAAAAAACGCCACTGTCCCCGCGTTTTCGTGGGCTGCATGCGCTGCGTCGTTACGAAAACGGCGAAGAGCGCTGCATTGCCTGCAAACTGTGCGAGGCCGTATGCCCGGCAATGGCCATCACCATCGAGTCCGACGTGCGCGCCGATGGCACGCGTCGTACCACACGGTATGACATCGACCTCACCAAATGCATCTTTTGCGGCTTCTGCGAAGAAAGTTGCCCGGTGGACTCGATCGTGGAAACGCAGATTTTTGAATACCACGGTGAAAAGCGTGGTGACCTGTACTTCACCAAGGAAATGCTTCTGGCAGTGGGTGACCGTTACGAGCCCCAGATCGCAGCAGCCAAGGCTGCGGATGCCAAATACCGCTGATCGGGTGACGCATCACCTGAACTTTTGAAAAGACCCGATCCATGGACGTTAAAACCGGATTTTTCTATCTGTTCTCGGTAGTTCTGCTGTATGCAGCCTTCCGGGTGATCACTGCGCGCAACCCCGTGCATGCTGTGCTTTACTTGATTCTGGCCTTCTCACAAGCCGCCGGTGTGTGGCTGCTGTTAAAGGCGGAGTTCCTGGCGATTACCCTCGTGCTGGTATATCTGGGTGCTGTGATGGTGCTCTTCCTGTTCGTGGTGATGATGCTCGATATTCGTATCGATACGGTACGGCGCGGGTTTTGGCGACATTTCCCGTTGGCTGCGCTGATTGGCGCTTTGGTTGCGTTTGAGATGGCAGCGGTGCTCATGACCGGCTTTCGTGGCGTGGAAGAACCCAAGACCGTCGCGGCTGTGGTCAGCGCGGCGGGACAGGTGGTTCCATATTCCAACACGCAGGCGTTGGGCAAGCTGATGTACACCGAATATCTGTACCCGATTGAAATCGCAGCCGTGATCTTGCTGGTGGCGATGATTTCCGCGATTGCCCTGACCCTGCGTGACCGCAAGGATGTCAAGGCAAGCGATGTTGCAGCGCAACTCAGTGCGCGTGCAAGCGATCGCCTGATGGTAGTGAAGATGCCGATCACGCAAGTGGCACAGCCCTTGGCTGATACCGATAGCGCAGCCGGTGCGGAGGAAAAGAAGGCATGACTTTAACCCTGGGCCATTTTCTGACGCTGGGGGCGATGTTGTTCGCTCTGGCAGTGGTCGGCATTTTTCTGAACCGCAAGAACCTGATCGTTCTGCTCATGGCAATCGAGTTGATGCTGTTGGCTGTGAACATGAATTTCGTCGCGTTCTCGCACTACTTGGGCGACATGCACGGCCAGGTGTTTGTGTTTTTCATCCTCACTGTGGCGGCTGCAGAGGCAGCCATTGGCTTGGCCATTTTGGTGCTGTTGTTCCGTAACAAGACCAGTATCAATGCGGAAGATCTCAACACCCTCAAGGGGTGATGGGTTAACCGGTACTTGCAAGGTTCTCAAGAATGAGTCAAACCCTATCTGCTTCGACGCTGCTGGCCGTGCCCTTGGCACCGTTGGCTGGCTCTCTACTGGCCGGTATTTTTGGCACGGCTTTTGGTGGCAACTGGTTCGGACGGCGCCTCTCACACACGCTGACCATTCTGGGCGTGCTCGTCTCTTTTCTGATTTCAGCGTCCACGCTCTATAGCGTGGCGGTGGACGGAGCGCGGCTGAACGAGACGCTCTACACGTGGATGGTGATCGGTGGTTTGAAGATGGAGGTCGGTTTTCTCATCGACGGACTGACGGCGATGATGATGTGCGTTGTGACCTTTGTGTCGCTGATGGTGCATATCTACACCATTGGGTACATGGAAGAAGATGAGGGCTACAACCGATTCTTCTCCTATATCTCGCTGTTTACCTTTTCCATGTTGATGCTGGTGATGAGCAACAACATGCTGCAGCTGTTCTTTGGCTGGGAGGCTGTGGGGCTGGTGTCCTACCTGCTGATCGGTTTCTGGTTCAATAAACCCACTGCCATCTTTGCCAATATGAAGGCGTTTCTGGTCAACCGTGTGGGCGACTTCGGATTTATTCTCGGAATCGGTCTGATTGCGGCTTACGCAGGTAGTTTTGATTACGCTGAAATCTTCGAAAAGAAGCAGGAATTGGGGGGCATTTTCCTTCCAGGCACTGACTGGATGCTGATTACAGTGATTTGCATCTGCTTGTTCATTGGGGCCATGGGCAAGTCCGCGCAGTTTCCGTTGCATGTCTGGCTACCCGATTCAATGGAAGGCCCGACACCCATTTCAGCCTTGATCCATGCGGCCACCATGGTGACGGCTGGCATTTTCATGGTCTCACGCATGTCGCCTCTGTTTGAGTTGTCCGACGCGGCGCTGAACTTCATTCTGGTGATAGGTTCTATTACGGCCTTGTTCATGGGCTTCCTGGGCATCATCCAGAACGACATCAAGCGTGTGGTGGCGTACTCCACGCTTTCGCAGCTAGGCTATATGACGGTGGCGTTGGGTGCGTCGGCATATTCCGTTGCGGTGTTTCACTTGATGACGCATGCCTTTTTCAAGGCTCTGCTGTTTCTGGGGGCCGGGTCGGTCATCATGGGCATGCATCACAATCAGGATATTCGGTGGATGGGGGCGGTGCGTAAGTACATGCCCATCACGTGGATTACCTCACTGCTGGGATCGTTGGCGCTGATTGGAACCCCGTTATTTTCGGGTTTCTACTCCAAAGAAAACATCATCGAGGCCGTGCACTTCAGCCAGTTGCCCGCTGCAGGGTTTGCACATTTCGCCGTGATGGCGGGTGTCTTCGTGACAGCCTTCTATTCGTTCCGGATGTATTTCCTGGTCTTTCACGGCAAGGAGCGTTACGACCAGAATCCAGACAGTCATCATGGGGCGCACGACGAGCCTGATCCACACCATCACCATGACGATCATTCCAAGCCGCACGAGTCGCCTTGGGTAGTTACGGTACCCTTGGTGTTGCTTGCCATACCGTCGGTCGTGATCGGTTTCATGTATATCCAGCCGATGTTGTTCGGTGATTTCTTCAGGGACGTTATTTTTGTCGATAGTTCCAAGCATGCTGCCATGACGCATCTTGCGCAGGCCTTCCATGGCCCGGTAGCCATGGCCGTACACGCACTGCAGACAGCACCGTTCTGGCTGGCACTGGCCGGTGTCGCACTGTCGTACTACATGTATATCGTCAACCCGGCCGTACCGGCCGCTATCAAGCGAACACTCCAGCCCGTCTATACCCTGCTTGAGAACAAGTACTACATGGACTGGTTCAACGAAAACATCATTGCCGCCGGTACCCGCTGCTTGGGGGTTGCCTTGTGGAAAGGTGGTGATCAAGGGGTGATTGATGGTGCCATCGTGAACGGGTCATGGAAACTGGTGGCGCGGCTTTCTGCCGCGGTGCGCCGCGTGCAGTCGGGCTACCTGTACCACTACGCGCTGTTCATGATTCTGGGCGTGTTTGCACTCATGACGTATTTCGTCTGGCTCAACAAATAGGAGCAAATAACAAATGGGTTTGTTGAGTCTTGCCATTTGGACGCCCATCTTTTTTGGCGTCCTGCTACTGGCGTTCGGTTCTGACAAGCATGCGCCGGCGGCACGCTGGCTGGCGCTGATTGGCTCCCTGGTTGGATTGGCGGTAACTGTTCCGTTGATCGGCGGATTTGATGCCGGCACGGCAGCCATGCAGTTCGTCGAGAAGGCCCCCTGGGTTGCTCGTTTCAACATGCACTACCACCTGGGTATAGATGGCATTTCGATGTGGTTCGTGCCGCTGACGGCATTCATCACGGTGATTGTGGTGATTGCGTCGTGGCAGTCGATCACCGAGCGCGTCTATCAGTACATGGCCGCCTTTCTGATCCTGTCAGGGCTGATGATCGGCGTGTTCTCCGCCCTGGACGGCATGCTGTTTTACGTGTTCTTCGAGGCAACGCTGATTCCGATGTATCTGATCATCGGCATGTGGGGGGGGCCAAACAAGATTTATGCAGCGTTCAAGTTCTTTTTGTACACGCTGCTGGGTTCGCTGTTGACACTGGTTGCGTTCATCTACCTGTACAACCAGTCAGGTGGCAGCTTTGACATTGCCACCTGGCACAAGTTGCCGCTCTCGGCCGCGGCACAGACGATGCTGTTCTTTGCCTTCTTTGCTGCCTTTGCCGTCAAGGTTCCGATGTGGCCTGTGCACACCTGGCTGCCTGACGTTCACGTTGAGGCACCCACCGGTGGTTCGGCCGTGTTGGCGGCGATCATGCTGAAACTGGGTGCCTATGGTTTCCTGCGCTTTTCGTTGCCAATTGCGCCCGATGCTGCACATGAGTGGGCCTGGCTCATGATCACTCTGTCGCTGATTGCCGTGATCTACGTTGGCCTGGTGGCCATTGTGCAGAAGGACATGAAGAAACTCGTGGCTTACTCATCGGTGGCGCACATGGGGTTTGTGACTCTGGGGTTTTTCATCTTCAATGACCTGGGCGTGTCGGGTGGTTTGGCGCAAATGATTGCCCACGGTTTCGTCTCTGGTGCCATGTTCCTGTGCATTGGCGTGCTGTATGACCGGGTGCACTCACGCCAGATTGCCGACTACGGCGGGGTGGTCAACACCATGCCTAAGTTTGCTGCGTTTGCGCTGTTGTTTTCCATGGCCAATTGCGGCCTGCCCGCCACGGCCGGCTTCGTTGGGGAGTGGATGGTGATCATCGCCGCCGTGCGTTTCAATTTTTGGATTGGCGTGGGCGCTGCGTTAGCGGTGATCCTGGGTGCCAGTTACTCGCTTTGGATGTACAAGCGGGTGTACCTGGGAGCGGTGGTCAATGACAACGTGCGTACCATGAGTGACATCAACGCGCGCGAGTTCCTGGTGCTGGGCGTCCTGGCGATCGCAGTACTCTACATGGGCATTTACCCCAAGCCCTTTACCGATGTGATGGATGTGTCGGTGGCCGAACTGCTCAAGCATGTGGCGCAATCCAAGCTGAACTGACGGCACTAGCGAAGCGAGAGATACAAGATGATTGACAACATCAGCTGGTTGGCGATTTACCCCGAGATCGTGCTGCTGGTCATGGCCTGCGTTATTGCGTTGGTCGATCTGGGAGTGAGCAGTGCCCGGCGTACCGGCACCTATGTCCTGACCATGCTTACGCTGGCCGTGGTTGCCGTTCTGCAGGCCATGTATGCCAGCAATGGCAGCACCTTTTATGGCTGGAACAACATGGTCGTGAGTGACGCCATGGGCAACTGGCTCAAGTGCTTTGCTACCGTGTCGTTGATGGTGACTCTCGTGTATGGCCGAGCCTATGCGCTTGACCGCGGCATGCTGCGCGGAGGGGAGCTGTTCACGCTGACCATGCTGGCCCTGTTGGGCATTTGTGTGCTGATTTCGGCCAACAATTTCCTTGTCATCTATCTCGGTCTGGAGTTGCTGACGCTGTCCAGCTACGCGTTGGTTGCGCTACGCCGCGACCACACCACCGCGACCGAGGCCGCAATGAAGTACTTCGTGCTCGGCGCCATGGCCAGCGGTTTCCTGCTGTACGGCCTGTCAATGGTCTATGGCGCCACGGGTTCGCTAGATATCGGGCAGGTGTTCAAGGCCATCAATGCTGGTCAGATCCGGCATCAGGTACTGGTTTTTGGTCTGGTCTTCGTCGTTGCCGGGCTGGCGTTCAAGTTTGGCGCCGTGCCTTTTCACATGTGGATTCCAGACGTGTATCAGGGCGCTCCCACGGTGGTGACGCTGATCATTGGCAGTGCGCCAAAGTTCGCAGCCTTCGCAATGGCGATACGCCTGCTGGTCGATGGCTTGCTGCCGCTGGCTATCGACTGGCAACAGATGCTGGCCGTCCTGGCCATAGCCTCGCTCCTGGTCGGCAACGTTGCCGGTGTGCTGCAGACCAACCTGAAGCGCATGCTGGCTTATTCGACCATTTCGCACATGGGCTTTCTGTTCTTGGGCCTGTTGTCAGGTGTTGTCAACGGTACGGTGGATGCCAATGCTGCGGAAACCGCTTACAGCTCGGCCATGTTCTACATCGTGACGTATGTGTTGACCGTGCTGCCTGTGTTCGGCCTGATTGCCATGCTTGCGCGCGAAGGTTTTGAGAGCGAGGAAATCTCAGACCTGGCGGGCCTGAACCAGCGCAGCCCGCTTTATGCTGCGGTGATGGCGGTGTGCATGTTCTCGCTGGCCGGAATTCCGCCCCTGGTGGGGTTCTACGCCAAGCTCTCCGTGCTGCAGGCGTTGGTGGCCTCAGGTAATGGTCTGCATGTGGCACTTGCGGTGTTTGCCGTGATGATGTCGCTGATTGGCGCCTTTTACTATCTGCGCGTGGTGAAGGTCATGTATTTTGATGCACCGCTCACGGCTGGAAAGGTATCGGCGCCATTTGACGCGCGCGTGGTTCTTTCCATCAACGGCGCACTGGTTCTGGTTCTGGGTGTGCTTCCGGGCGGTTTGATGGCTTTGTGTGCAGATGCCATCGTGCGTGCACTTGCCACCTGATGAGGCCATCGTTCGCGTCATGACCCAGACTGCCGCCATCTGGCTGGTGATCATGGTAGCCCTTGTGGCAGCCAATCTACCTTTCATCAATGACCGTTGGTTGGTTGTCGGGGCGCATGCAGCTCGGGGCAAGCCCTTTTATGCAAGAGCCCTTGAACTCCTTTTGTTGTACTTCCTGGTCGGTGCGCTTGCGTTGCTGATCGAAAAGCGCGCCGGGCAGATAGCGCCTCAGGGATGGGAGTTCTATGCCGTGACAGGCGCCTTGTTCATTACCCTGGCGTTCCCGGGCTTTGTTTACCGCTACCTGATGCTTCGTGGCGTAGCGCGTCGCGGAGATCCAGCGGGGCCGCAGTGAAAGTCCTGAATCTGTTTTGCACGCGTGACCATGCGTTCGAAGGCTGGTTTGGTAACGAAGATGATTTTCAAGCGCAGCTCGAACGCGGTTTGGTGCACTGCCCGATGTGCGGTGATGCCCATATCCGCAAGGGCCTGAGCGCCCCGCACCTGAATTTGCGTTCATCTTCTGGCGCGGAGCCCCCTGTTCCAGCGCTGCCGCACGCACCGTCGTCGGCCAACGAGGCGGCGATTCAACAGACCTTGCAAGCGGCCATGTTGCACGTGGCACGGCAGATCGTCGCGAACACGGAGGATGTTGGTCAGCGCTTTGCATCCGAGGCCCGCCGCATGCACTACGGTGAGATCAAGGAACGCGCCATTCGTGGACAGGCATCGCCAGAACAGACGGCTGAGTTGCTCGATGAGGGCATTGCCGTGTTGCCTTTGCTGCTGCCTGATGCAGCTACAGAGCCCCTGCAGTAGTAGGGCGTGGCGCCATTGTTCCGGCCCCTGATGTGTGAGCTCGCTACCCGGCCAGGCAAGGCAGGCACCTCGTCGATTCGTGCGGAAGTTGCGAAGTTGGAGCAGATGACGCGGGGCGTCTCGCCACCATGATCCGACCCGGTCACATGACCGGCTGCGGCGAGGGGAAACGCGCAGGGGCCGCGTTCAGGTTGCCGACGCCCAGCACCAGCGGTTGCGGCCCTGGGCCTTGGCCTGGTACAGCGCTGCATCTGCGCGGCGAAAGAAGTTCAGGGCAACTTCGTCCATTACGGGGATGGTGGTGACGCCGCCCAGGCTCAGCGAGACGCGAGTCGCGGCACTGGAGGCCGGATGCGCCAGGTTGCGCGCCGCCACGCGTTGCAGCAGCTCATTGGCCAGCTGTTGTGCCTGCGCGGCATCGGTTTCGGGCAGCAGCAGCACGAACTCTTCGCCGCCATAACGCGCGGCCAGGTCGCCGGGGCGGCGCGCGCATTGGCCGAGCGCGCTGGCCACCTCCTGGAGCACGCGGTCGCCCGCTGCGTGGCCCAGGGTGTCGTTGTACTGCTTGAACTGGTCCACGTCGGCGATGATGAGCGACAGCGGCAGACCCGAGCGCTGGCATCGGCTCCACTCCCGGGCCAGGGCTTCATCGAAGCGGCGCCGGTTGGGTATGCCGGTCAGGCCGTCGAGTGCGGCGATCTGCTCGAGCAGGCGCCGCTGGTGCACGATCTGCAGGTGGTTGCGCACCCGCACCCGGGTGATCGACGGGTGAAACGGCTTGGCGATGTAGTCCACCGCGCCCAGATCCAGGCCCCGCTCTTCGTCGGCCGGTGAGTGAAGCGCGGTGACGAAGATCACCGGAATGTGGCGCGTGGCATCGTCGCGCTTGAGCTCGCGGATGACGGCCATGCCATCCATCTCGGGCATCAGCACGTCCAGCAGGATCAGGTCGGGCGCATGGGTGCGCGCGCGCTCCAGCGCCTGCATGCCATTCTTGGCCTGGATGATCTTGTATTGGCCGTCGAACAGTTCGGTCAGCAGCAGGCGGTTCTGCTTGTCGTCATCGACGATGAGCAGGGTGAAGGGGCCGTTGTGCGAGTTCATGCGGGGCTGTTCTCCAGCCTGGCTTGCAGCGAGCGTAGCTGCGCCAGCGCGGTTGGGTATTCGATGTCTTCCACCAGCTCTCGCAAGGTGGGCAGGGCCTGGGCCAGCAAGGGGTGGGCGTGGGCTTGCGCCTGCAGTTGCCGCAGCACGCGCAGGGCCGCTGCATCGTCGCTTTCCAGCAGGTTTTGCAGCTGTGCCAGTTGTGCCAGCAGTGGCTGAAGGGGTTCAAGGGCTTGAAGCTGTGTGTCCGGCTGATCGGGCGCCTGCCGCTGGGCGGCCAGGGGCGCGAGCTGTGCGCAGATGTGAGCGAGCTGGGCACTGGCATTGCTCCACAGCGCTGGGCTGGCCGGGCGCTGCTGCGCAAAGCAGTCTTCCAGCTGCCCGGCCTGGCGCGACAGTGCGGTCGCGCCGATGGTGGCGCTGGCGGACTTGAGCGAATGCGCCAGGCGCTGCGCCAGGGGCCAGTCGTGCGCGGCCTGGGCGGCCTGCATGGCCTGGGCGCTGGCGCCAAACTCTTGCGTGAAGTCGGTCAGGACGCGCAGGTATAGGTCGGGTCGCCCCAGGGTTTGCGCCAGGCCCAGCGCCGTGTCCACCCCTTGCAGCGGCGGTATGCGCGCGTCGCCCTCCTGGCGTGGCGCCGCCACCGGCGCCTGCGTGTGGCTGTAGCCCTGACGCGGGGTGATCCAGCGCAGCAGCGCGGCGAAAAGCGCGTCCGGGTTGATGGGCTTGGTCAGGTGATCCTGCATGCCGGCCTGCAGGCTGCGCTCGCGGTCGCCTTCCATGGCGTGGGCGGTCATGGCAATGATGGGCAGGTCGCGCAGGCGCGCTTCCGTGCGGATGGCGCGCGTGGCCGTCAGGCCGTCAATCTCGGGCATCTGGATGTCCATGAGCACCAGGTCGTAGTGCGTGCTCAACACCTTGTCCAGCGCTTCCCGGCCATGCACTGCCACGTCTGCTTGCACGCCGGCCTCGGCCAGAACCGCCAGGGCCACGGTGCGGTTGAGCTCGACGTCGTCCACCAGCAGCACGCGCGCCTGGGCGATGGAGCTGAAGTCGTGCGGCGGTGGCGGGGCGCGCGGTGGCGTCACATGCGTCTGTGCGCGGGTGCCGCCCAGCAGCGCTTCGATCATGGCGTCATGCAGAGCGGACTCGCTCACCGGCTTGGTCAGAATGTGCTCCAGCCCCAGCAGCGCGGCCTGGTTGCTTACTTTTTCGTAGCTGCCCGTACAGGCCATGAGCACGGCGGACGGGGCGATCGACAGCCGCGCCATGCTGATGCCGTGCGCAGTCTGCAGGCCGTCCATGCCGGGCATGTTCCAGTCCAGCAGCGCCAGGCGATAGGCGTGGCCCGCGGCGTTGGCCTGTTGCAGCCGGGCAATGGCCTCTTCGCCGCTGCTGGCGGCATCGGCGCGCATGCCAAACTGCTGCAGCATGGCGCACAGGATGTCGCGCGCGCTGGCGTTGTCGTCCACCACCAGCACGCGCTGGTCTTGCAGCAGCGGCGATCGGTGGCGCGCGCCTGCACCATCCTGGCTGTGCTCGGGCGTGGCCAGGGGCAGGGTGAAGGAAAAGTGGCTGCCCGCCCCCTCATGGCTTTGCACGGCAATCGTGCCGCCCATCAGCTCCACCAGCTGGCGGCAGATGGCCAGGCCCAGGCCGCTGCCGCCAAAACGGCGGGTAATGGTGCCGTCCACCTGCGTGAACGGGGTGAACAATTGCGCCAGGCGATCCTCGGCGATGCCCATGCCGGTGTCGCGCACCGAGAACGCCAGGGTTACCTGATCGCAGTGCCGCTCGTGCAGCCCGATGCGCACCACCACCTCCCCCTTGTCGGTGAACTTGACGGCGTTGTTGCCCAGGTTCAGCAGCACCTGGCCCAGCCGCAGCGGGTCGCCGCGCAGGCGCCGGGGCACGTCCGCGCTGGTGTAGAACAGCAGCTCCAGGCCTTTTTGCTGGGCGCGCAGCGCCAGCTGGCTGGAGACGCCGCGCAGCACCTGTTCCAGGTCAAAGTCGATGGCCTCGATCTGCAACTTGCCGGCCTCGATGCGCGAATAGTCCAGGATGTCGTTGATCAGGGCCAGCAGCATGCCGGAGGCGGCGATCACCTTCTCCTGGTAGTCGCGCTGCTGGGCGTTCAGCCCGGTCTTGAGCAGCAGCCGGCTCAGGCCGACGATGGCGTTCATGGGGGTGCGGATCTCGTGGCTCATGCGTGCCAGAAAGTCCGACTTGGCGTGGTTTGCCTGCTGCGCTTCTTCGGTGGCGGCGCGCAGGGCGCGGGTGCGCTCGTTGACCCGCTGCTCCAGGTTCTGCCGGTATCGATCCAGCTCCTGGTCGCGTGCCTGCAGCTTGTTGATCATCAGGTTCAGGCTGCGTGCGAGCTGTGCCAGCTCGTCGTCGCCGCGGGTGGCGATGCGATCGCTCAGGGCCGGGTTGTCAGCCGCCCGCGCCATGAGCTGGTTCAGGCTTTGCAGGGGTGCCGCCAGGCGCCTGGCAGCACCGCGGGACAGCCACAGGAACAGCAGCAGCAAGACGGTGAGGGCGGCGCCCGTCTCCAGCGTGGTTTGCCAGAGCAGCTGCTGCATGTCGCTGGAGGTGGCCACCAGCTCGATATGGGCGGTGCCTTCGCTGCCCGGTATGGGCGCCCAGACGATGACCTGGTCGTTGCCCAGGCGCACCTCACGGTCATGGCGCCTGGGCGCGGTGGCTGCCAGCGGCGTGCTGCCCGGGCGTGCATATTCGGCAAACGGCTGCGCTTTGCCCTCGATCAGCAGGCGTGCGCGCAGCACCGACGGGGTGGACTGCACCATCTGCAGCAGCCGCGCCGCCTCCTGCCGATCCTGGAAGTCCCATGCCGCCTGGCTGTTGCTGGCCATCAGGCGTGCCTGGGCGCGCAGGCCGTCACTCCATTCGCTGCGGATCAGGCGCTGCTGCTGCACCAGGATCAGCAGGAACACCAGGCCCACGGCCAGCACGATGGCGGCGGTGAACCACCAGGCGAGCTTGGCTCGGATGCTGTGCGGGCGCAGCCGTTCGATCAGGGCGTTCATGGCTCGACGATGGTGGCCAGGCGCAGCAGCTGCGCGTTGAATTGCACCCGCTGCGCCTGCGCCGCCTTGCGGTTGATGAGGATGCTCAGGGCGCCGCTGCCGTCGGGGTTGGGAGCCAGCTCCACCATGCCGCCGGCGCGGGCAAAGCCGTCGATGTCGGACACCGTGACCACCGGCGCATCCGCCAGCCGTGCCAGCGTGCTGCGCAGCTGCGCTGCCTCGCTGCGGGCCACGAACACGAAGTCGCAGTCCAGCACCTGGCTTGCCTCATCGTGCTGGCGCACTTGCACGCTGCGCCCGTCGATGGGCGTTTGCGCCAGCCTGGCCAGCGCCCCGTCAAAAGGGTTCTTGCCCAGCACGCACAGGCTGACCTGGGTGCCGCCCTCCAGCCGGGGCAGATACACAAAGCGCGGCAGCTTGAACAGCAGCGCCGACTTGACCGCGTATTCAGACACCGGTGCCGGCTGGGCGCGTGCGCCACTGGTCAACAGTGTCAGCAGCAGCAGTGTGACGAGCAGGTGGATGATCATATTTTTATAGCTGCAGACGCTTGATAAACAAGCGCTAGAGCCCATTTTGACCGATATCTTTTTGCTGCCAGAGGGCACGCCTGGCCGGTGTTGCCTTGGCTGCACGCTCAAAACCGGTAGTCCAGCGCCACCATCCAGGTGCGCGGCTGCTGCGGCATGTCCCAGAAGGTGCGGCCACCCGCGCCGCCCGCGGCGTAGTAGCGCCTGTCCAGCAGGTTGTACACGTCCAGCCACAGCGTGGCATGGCCATCGAGCAGCTTGTGCCAGCCCAGGTGCAGGTTCAGCAGCGTGAAGCCGGGCGTCGTGCAGCGGCTGGGCGCGGTGATCGGCCCTTGGCATGCGCCCTGGGGCAGCAGCGGGTCGGTCTGGACTTGCCGGGCGCCGTTGGTCACGTTGCCCGTCCAGTAGAGCTGGGGCGTGATGCTGAACTGGTCACGCCAGCGCAGCGTCGTGCCCAGCTTCAGTTTGTGGCTGGCTACGTACGGGATGGCCCAATCCACGCCATCGCCCACGTCGATGCGGCCGTGGATCCAGCTGGCGCTGCCCCACAGGTCGCCGGCCCAGTTGCCGCCCAGACGAAAGCGCCACTGTGCCGACAGATCCAGGCCGGTCTGCTGCTGGCGCCCCGCGTTGCCCTTGGTCTCGGGCCTGACCAGCACGGCGCCGGGAATGGCGCCCACGTCACCCAGGCGTTGCGTGACCACCAGGCGGGTGATGCGGCTGTGGTAGATGTGGGTAACCAGGTTCACGCTGGGCGTGGGGCGCCAGTCCCAGGCAGCGCTCACGGTGCGTGTCTTTTCCGGATCGAGGTTGAAGTTGGGCACGCGGAAGTTGGTGCCTATGTAGTTGCCCCGCGCATCCTGCGCACCGCTGAAGGTGCCATAGGCGCTCAGGCTTTCCTCGGGCGAGGGGGCGCGAAACGCCTCGCCGTACTGCAGCTTGAAGACATGCTCCCGCAGCGGCTTATAGACGGCGCCCAGGCGCGGGTTGATGCTGCTGCCATAGTGGCTGTGGCGGTCCAGGCGCAAGCCGGCGCTGGTGCCGAAGGCATCGCTCCATTGCGATTGCAGTTGCGCATAGCCAGACAGGTTGTGAAACCTGTCATCGTGTAACTGCACCGGGAGCGGCGTGTTGGGATAGAGCTGCCCCTGGGCATGCGGGGGCAGGCCGGTGTTGTAAGGCGCGGCCAGCGAAGCGGCCACCACCGCGTAGTACTTCTGCCAGCCCAGGCCGGCCTGCAGCTGCTGGCGCTCATTGATGCGCCAGTTCAGGCTTTGCTCGATACCCGTGCGCTTGCCCAGCTCGTAGGAATAACTGTCGCGGTAGCCGCTGTAGGTGTTGTTGTAGCGCGCCTTGGGATCGACCTCCATGCGCGCATGATCGACCTGCAGCTGCGCCTGCACGTCGGGCGCGGGACGGAACTTCCAGCGGCCATAGACGGTGTCGGAGGTGGGCTGCCATTCGGAGCTGTCCTGGTAGCGCGCCATGGCCGGGGGGTCGCCGGTGCTGGTCAGGCTGGTGAAGCTGTGGCGGAAAAAGCCCACCGTGAACTGCTCGGCCCAGTCGGCGCGTGCATACAGGCTGTGGCTGGCGGTGTCGCCCACGTAGGGCAGGCGCTGGTGGGCGGGGATGATGGTCTGCCCCTGGCTGATGGCCGGTACCGGGGCGAATTCGCGCGGGTAATAGCGGTTCAGCGGCGCGCGTTCGGCCTGCTGCCAATGCCCGCCCAGCGACAGGCGCAGGTCTTGCCCCGCGTTCAGTCCGGCGAGGAAGGCGCCCCGCTCCTCGCCAAAGCGCCCGGCGCCCAGCGAGGCCCATGAGCCCTGCGGGCCCCTGCCGGCCTCAGTAATGATGTTGATCACGCCGGCCACGGCGTCGGCGCCGTAGAGCGCGGCGGCCGGGCCGTAGAGCACCTCGACCTGCTTGGCCATGTACAGCGCCAGGTTGTCCGCCACCGGAAAGCTGCCGCCCGCGGGCGGCCCTATGCGCACACCGTCCATCAGGATCAACAGCTTGTTCGGCCCCACATAGCCCTGCACCGCAAACTGGTTGAACTGCGAGGACTTGGTGCCGCTTTGCCAGTCCACGCCCGGCAGATCCTGCATCAGATCGGCCAGGCTTTGGTAGCGCCGCTCGCGGATTTGCTCGCGCGTAATCACCATGATCTGAGCCGGCGTCTGGTCGCGCGTCTCCATCTGGCGCGAAGCCGTGACCACCGGCGTGGCAATCAGCTCCTGCAGCGACAGGCCCATCAGGCGTTCGGCATCGGACTCCAGCGTGCCATGCGCCCACAGCGGCTGGCTCGCCAGGCCCGCAAGCCCCAGCATGACCGCAAGACAGGTCTTTTTGTACATATCCATCAATAACTTGGCGGCATCTTTGGTCAGCCGGCGATGGTAGCAGCCCGGTTGCGGCGGCCCTGTGGCGCCGTGCCAACAGTGTTTCGTTTTCAGGCGTAGCAGGCCAGACGCACCGGATTGCCGCCGTCATGCCAGCCGAAGAAGGCGCAGATCTCCGCGCGCCGGGCCAGCGCGTCGCCGCGCCCCAGGGCCATGAGCCGGCGCGTGTAGGGGCGCTCGAACAGCAGGTAGCTGGCCAGCGCGCCGTCGCTGTCGCCCGGCCGGTTCACCGATACGCCCAGGGCCGACAGCAGCACGCGCATGCTGCGCGGCAGGTCGCAAACGTGGCGCGCCGCCTCCTCGTCCAGGCTTTGCGAGGGCACGAACACCAGCAGCTCCAGCGGGTGCATGCGGCTGCGGCTGCGCTGCTCGGGCGTGAGCAGCGCCAGCGCCCGGTTGATCTGCTGCACATGGTTGATGTCCGATGCCAGCGCGTCCAGAAAGATGTTGGACAGCGCATGGCCGGCCACCTTCGCCAGCGAGGGGTAGGGCTGCTGCGTGCCGACGGGCACCGCCGGTGGCGGCTCATAGGCCCGGCTGGTGCCCACTACCAGCAGGCGGCGCGCGCCCAGGTGGATGGCGGGCGCCAGTGGCGAGGTCTCGCGCATGGAGCCGTCGCCAAAATACTCGGTATGGCCGTCGATCGGCAGCGCCGTGGCCGGAAACACCAGCGGGATGGCCGACGAGGCCAGCAGATGCGCATGCGTGATGGGCCCGCGCGCCGACTTGCGCAGCGAATGCACCCAGGGCTCCTGCGCATCGCCGGCGTCGAAGAAGGCCACATGCAGGCCCGAGTTGTAGCTGGACGCCGTCACGGCCAGCGCGCGCAGGTGGCCGGAGCGTATCAGGTGCGGCACCCGCTGCAATGGCACCAGCTTTTCAAGCAGTTGCGCCAGCGGCGCGTTGTTCAGCAGCGAATGCGGGTGCACGCGGCGCCAGCGCGCCAGCGCCCAGCCCAGCGACAGCAAGGTGAGCCAATGCGCGCCGCGCTGTATGACATGCAGCGAGTCGGCGTGATAGACCTGCTGGGCATGGACATGGGCCCAGGCGCGCGCAATGCGGCGCACGGCATGGTCGAAATGGTCGGCCCCGCTGGCCAGGGCTGCGGCGTTGATGGCGCCGGCCGAGGTGCCGCTGAAGATGTCGAACGGCGCCCCGCCATGCCCATGGCCACAGGCCGCGCGCAGGCCCGCAATGGCCTGCAGCACCCCCACCTGGTAGGCCGCGCGTGCGCCGCCGCCGGAGAGCACCAGGGCGGTGCTGGCATCGGGCGCGCTGGCGTGGGGCATGGCGGCGCCTGCTATGTCTTGGGCGGCGTGGCCTTGAGCAGCAGCGTGGCCAGCGCGTCGCCCTCCAGCAGCGCCAGGGCGTTGTCACGCGCGAAGCCGCGCGCCTGCTCGCTCACCGCGCCCTGCAGCGCCACATACACGCCGGCACGCGCGCCTTGGCGCTGCACCTCGGCCTGCAGCTCGCGCAGCGGCTCCACGCCATGCGTGGCGGCCTTGTAGCGGCGCGCGGCCACCAGCAGGGTCTGCTCGCCCCGGGTGATGCGCAGGTCGCAGTGCGGGCCATTCATGCGCTGCACCTCATGGCCCTCGGCGCGCCAGGCATCCTCCAGCCGCTGGGCAAACTGGCGCCAGGGCATGGCGGCGGCCTGCTGCAAAACCGCCTGCACGCGCGCGGCGCTGGGCGCGCGCCACTGGCGCCAGCCGGCAATGCAGCCAATCACGGCCACCGGCAGTGCGCCCACCGCGGCAAACGGCGCCAGATGCGCCGGCAGCAGCGCACCGCACAGCAGCACGATGACGGCGGCAATGGCAAAGCTGACCCACCAGGGCGAGCGCAGCAGGATCGCAAAGCCCGAGTTCGGGGCCATCTTGAATTTCACGGGTTATTCCTTGGGTGTCTTGTGCACACCCGCATTTTCCTGGTGGCGTGTGCCGCGTGTGGGGTGTTGCGTTTTACTCCCTCGCCTCCTTGGGGGAGAGGGTAGGGGTGAGGGGGTGACTGGCTGCGGCGCTTGCCTTCGCCACCCTCACCCCCACTCTCTCCCGCCAGCAGGAGAGGGAGAAATGGCCGTAAGGCCGCGCGGAAAATGCGCAACATGCTATAGAAAAATGAACAAACCTTGGGGCTGGCGTCCGGCCGGTCGCCCGGCCCTACCGGCACCCCGCGCGCAGCTGCTCCAGCTGATAGGCCGCAATGCGGTGCCCCAGCGCAGCCGCCCTGGCCAGCCACATGATGGCCAGGTTGTCATCCTGGGGTATCACGCCCCCCCCCCCGAACCTGCGGCGTAGGCCGTCCCCAGCCACTGCATGGCATCGGCGTTGTCCTGCGCGGCGGCCTCCTGCAGCCAGTACAGCGCCGCCTTGTGCGCGCCTGCCACATAGAACAGCGCGCCCATGTCGGCCTGCGCCTGGGCGTCGCCCGCGTCGGCGCGCAGCAGCGTGGCCCTGTCCTCGGCACTCAATTGCACGTCCACCAGCGGCAGCACATCGCCCAGCGCCAGCATGGCGCGGCTGCGCCCGTCCTTATCGCCCCGGCCAATCGAGCCGTCGGTCACGCGCCGCCACAGCGTGCTGCGGCTGATGCCGGTGATGGCGATCGATGCCTCCAGGCTCAGGGTGTCCATGTCTTTGCGCTCCTTGTGGCCGGCGATTCTATTGCGCGCCCGCCAGGCCGGCCCTGGCACGCGCGCCGGCATGCCGTGGCACGGCAAATGCTGTGTCAATCGGTGGCTGGGATGGGGTGTGACGTTTCAAGACTGCCAGAAACACGATGAAACCAGTGGAAACGACTTGGCATGATCGTTGCTGAATGTAAGGCAACCGGTAACCGCCGGCCCATTGTTCAACTGGAGGAATCTTATGAAATCCAACATGATGCGCCGCGCTCAGGCCGGTTTTACCTTGATCGAACTGATGATCGTCGTGGCGATCATTGGTATTTTGGCGGCGGTGGCGTTGCCGGCTTATCAGGATTACACAGTCAAGTCAAAATGGGCGGCCAATTTGGCTGAAGTGGAGGGCATCAAAACTGCAATTAAAACTTGCATGAACGATGAAGCCGGCGATGGAACGAAATGCGATGCGGTTGCGGAACTAAATAATTATGGATTCCCAGGTACCGTATTGCCGACGCCCAGGTATGCAACCGCCGCACTTACGCTAACAGGTGCAGCCGGCGTTGCGCCAGCTTCAGGTAGCGTGACCATAAATTTCACTGGGACGTCTGATGTTAAATCCCTGGTTTACGAAGGAAAATGTGAAGTCAATACTGGCGGAAACATTGTTTGTGAAAAAACCAGCACTGATACTATTGGCCAATATGTTAAGACTACCGGGCGATAACTTGATGTAATTGGCATGTGTAATTGGGGTCAGACTCCAATTACTCTGCAAACAAACGGGGCGTCAGTGGCGCCCCGTTTTTATCTTGTGTAATTGGGGTCAAATTCCAATTAAATTTTCTGATTAGCGACATGCCTCAGACACGTGTAATTGGGGTCGGATTCCAATTAAATTTAGCTCCAACACTTGCTGGTATTGCGTGAGTAGCTCTTCTTTTTAAGGTAACTGGGGTCAGATTCCAATTAAATTTTGGCTCTAATGGTTGTTGATATTGCCTGGATAGCTCTTCTTTTTGATGTCGCTGGCCGGGATATGCGCCCGGCGGCGCACTCACTTTCTTTTGCTTCGCCAA
>JADHED010001079.1_pt1 | contig 25437 bp, 27 predicted proteins | sample 8952041 | NCBI WGS metagenome assembly JADHED01 (sample SAMN16124423, study PRJNA663239) | bioreactor sludge metagenome | isolation source: sludge (control) | place: India:Bengaluru | collected 2018-09-08
ATGTCACTTGCATTGTTTGCAAGAGACTTTACCAACATATGGCTTGGCGCTTCGCACAACGCCGATCAGGTTTCGACTCTTTTAATTTGTTTGCTTTTGGTGGCAATTATTGCAGCACCCTCCGGCGAGATGTTTCAATTTATGTTGGGCTGGGGGTTGATGAGGCTCGCACTCATTGGAAATATTTTTATGGCGATCATTACAACAATTGTCTCCTGGATGGCCATTTCGAAAATGGGAGTTGGGGGAGCTGTTTTGGGGGCGTTTGCGGGAATCATTCTGACCCGGCCTCTTCTTCACCTGTGGGTTGCATCCCGACAAATGGTCTCCGGATCTTCGGCGAGGGAACGTCTCTGGAGGATATATTCTGTGCCGTTTGCTGTATTGGCGAGTGGGGCATCATCAGCAGTTGTCAAAACCTCCATTGGAACACAATCCGTTTTCTCGTTTCAATTCTTCTGGATCTCTGGCTTGACTGTTTCTATTCTGGTTGTTGGATCTTTTTGGCTTCAAAGGCGCTTGGCCCCAAGTTTCGCTGTTTGGGATGACTGCAAACCCATTTTATTTAAGTGGAATGCTAGACTTTGGCACCGAAAGATGCCGTGACTCGACGCAGTCCCTGTACTTTCTTCGTTCCGCTTAGTCACTGAGGCACTTTACTGTTTAAAGAAATGAGCAAAATTCGTGTATTCAAATGTTCGGAGATTTACCAGCCAGCATACCAGTGGTTTAATCAACAATTCCCGTCGTGTCGCAACCTATCCTATGCCGATCATTTTTCATTGCTTATGCAACAACGCATTCAATGGTCGGATTTTTGGAAACGCCATCTGGAAGGCACCGGCCATTTTGTGGTTGAAGAGATCCTTCGAAATGCCCCCGAGATACAGGCAAAATGGGCATCTGAAAATGGATTCAAGTGGGCCGAAGGCAATAAAGCGGAGATTGAGATCGTCATTGCGCAGGCACGCGAGTTCAAGCCAGATGTTTTTTTCGCACATTCTTTTCCAACTTATTCCCCGGAACTAATCACGCGATTGCGGAGGGAGGTTCCTTCGATCCGAATTGTCATCGGGTGGGACGGTATTGCCCACTGCAATCCTTCGATGTTCTCTGGTCGAGACATCATGTTCACCTGTGCGGATTTTATTTCACAACACTACCGTGACTTGGGACTGAAGGCTTTTACCATTCCCTTTGCTTTCGATGCCATCATTCTTGAAGAGCTTGGGGAATGCAAAATCAGGGAATCCCCATCATTTTTAGGAACCCTTCATCTGGGAGGAAGGGGCCACAATGAACGAACACGTATGCTGCACGAGATTCAAAAGAAGTCCGACTATGGTCTTGACCTGTATGTCTCGATGCCAAAGTGCCGGGTGCGGGAAGGACTTCGCGTAGGATTGGGATACTTCAGGAGATTCGAGTGGGATGTTCTTCCGAAGGCCTTTGGTCTTTTCAATAAATCTCTGGGATCCCGATTTGGACTCGACATGTTTCGCGCTTTTGCGGAATCTCCCCTCACGCTTAATGCGCATATTGATGCGGCAGGTTCTTTTGCTGGCAATATACGACTATTCGACGCGACCGGAAGCGGGACTTGCTTGGTTACCGATCATAAAAATAATCTTAATCAGTTCTTCGACATCGACAGGGAAATCGTCACATTTAAAAATCATGAGGAGTGCATAGAGAAAGTCAATTGGCTCATGAATCACGAAGAAAACAGATTAGCCATAGCACATGCAGGCCAAAAGCGAACTTTACGGGAACATTCTTACCACAACAGGTTGAAGCTCGTCGCTGAAATCCTAACTGAAGCATTGAATTAAACCGTAAAACAACAGATGTCGCTGGGAATTTCAATGGCACGTATCGTTACCAAGAAGTTGATCAACCTCTTGGTGAATTGTCTGGATTTAACCCCGCACAAGCGATCTTTTCAAACAATTCGCAGGTTTTTGTTAACACTTTCTGGCTGGACGATTACTCCTCCATTTTATATTTGCAACGATCTGTATTTTCTTGACGGGAGAAATATTGTGCTGGGAGCCAACTGCGGACTAGGCGCCTTTTGTAGAATCCACGACTGGCATCCTATTGTCATCGGGGATAATTTTCTTGCCTCAAACCATTTGAGTATTGTTAGTGCGTCACACGACACTGCAACACTCGCATCGATTGCGGGTGCTGTAAAAATCGGTTCTGATGTTTGGGTTGGCACCAATGTTACCATTGTTGGACCTGTTACCATTGGAGATGGATGTATCATCGGAGCAGGATCCACCGTTCTTAATGATATACCACCAAATAGCATCGCGGCTGGCACCCCCGCAAAAGTCATTCGTAGTCGCCCGATTGGGTGACAATTGCAACAGATCTGTCTATATATCTGAGATATGCCCAATCCCTTTTTATTCGAGCCAGCCTTTCTGGTGGAGTCCCTTCGCAGGCTTGTCGCGGAGTTTCGTGATATCAAGCAGGCAACAACCTTGCGGCGACTCTATCCCGGATTGAAAGTTGGGCGTTTTTCTTCCATAATTGTCGACACACCTGCTGCACTCAAGTGCGAGGGAACAGCAAATATTGGTTCGTTTTGCGAAATTATCGTGGAGAGCATCTCTCCTTTCACCCGCATATCAGGTCAACTGATTCTCGGTGATCGCGTGATCATTGGCTCGTGGGCCAATATAAGAGCCGGAGGCGGGACGATCACTCTCGGCGACAATGTATTGCTTGCGCAAAAAGTTTCAATTATCGCCGCCAATCACAGTTTAAGTCTTTCCAGGCCTTTTCGTGATAGCGAATGGGATGAGAATCAAGTCGGTGTATCTATTGGGTCAAATGTTTGGGTGGGAGCCGGAGCCACCCTGCTTCCCGGCACCACAGTTGGACAAAACTCGGTGGTGGCAGCGGGCAGTGTTGTTACCAAGTGTATTCCCAGCCAAGAACTATGGGCCGGCATCCCTGCTCGTTTCGTTAGAAAGTTGCAGCCATCATGCAGCATTTCCCGACAAGGTTAACCTATTTAATGAACTCGCATACAGGATATTTTGGCCCTTTTGTTGTGCCGGCAATGCGTCATTTTTGGAGGCTTGTTTTTGAATCGGAATATAGAATCTTGCAAGGCGTACTGGCGCGGAAATCAACCAGAACAGTTCCCGGAAATAATCTATTCCTGCTCCACCTGCCACGTCCATTTAGTACGGAACTACACTACTTGGACATGCAAAGTACGCGGGCGATATGGGAACTCATTATGTGCCAGAAGATTTACGATCTTGGACCGCTTGGCCACAGGCCATTTTTTCTGGACTGCGGTGCCAATATTGGATTGGCACAGTTATTTTGGAAACAGCGTTACGGGAATTTCGAAAGTGTGGCCTGGGAGCCCGATCCTCGCGTCTCGGAAGTATTGCAAAAAAATGTTCAGGCATGGAGACTGCCCACTGAGGTCAGGGTTTTCGCCTTGTCTGATCGTGATGGAATACTGCCATTCTCTTCTTCGGGCGATGATGCGGGACATATCAGTGACAAAAACACAGCGCCAGCGTCACACGGTATCAGTGTTCCAACCGAGCGCTTGGGGCCCTTCCTTTCACGTCCTGTTGATTTGTTAAAAATGGACATTGAGGGAGCGGAGAATCAGGTTCTCCGTGACATTCGCGGTCAATTGGCAAATGTAAAAAATATTTTTGTCGAGTTTCATCTTCGTGACCGCTCCGAGCGCCTGTCCGAGCTGCTTTCGATTCTCGAAACAGCCGGCTTTAAGTGTCGGATTGAGGACCGAATTCCGCACTGGAAAAAATACCCGTTTGCGGAATTTTCCGAGGGCACCGAAGGCAGTATGCACTGCGGGCATATCTACTGCAAAAGACTGATGTCCTCAACCAGAAAAAGTTAAGTGTTTGAGATTCGATGTTGTGAATCTGAAGTTAAGCCTTTGCTGAATTTACCTTGATGCGAATTTTACTCATAAGCGGGAAGGATTTGGCGGGCGGAGCTAATCGCGCTGCTTTCCGTCTGCATCATGCACTCCGAAATTCTGGAACCGATTCAGTAATGGTAGTAAGGACTAAACTGTCTCACGATCCGCACATTTACGCTGCAAATCGAACCGAGCGCGGACTGCCGCCCTGCGGCAAAGGGTATCTCGACATGATTCCGCAGTTTCTACTCAGTTCCCAGAGTTTATTTTCAACTGGGTGGCAGGGCATTGATTTGCCTCGGCTCATTCGCCGTTTCAAGCCTGACATTCTCCACCTGCACTGGATCAACGGTGGAGTTGTTAGTGTGCAATCACTCCAGTCCCTCAGAGTGCCGGTGGTCTGGACATTCCATGATATGTGGACATTCACCGGCGGATGTCACTATGCAGGCGAATGTAGGGGGTATATAGGGGACTGCGGCAGGTGTCCCCAGCTCCGTCCTTTTCCCATACTCCAAGCTCTTGCATCCTGCCTGCTCACTCGAAAGAAAGTCCATTGGAAGACTATTCATTTGCGAGCGGTGGCCCCAAGCCGCTGGATGAAATCAAGAGCTGTCGAATCTTCTCTTTTCTGTCGGGGGTCGATCGAGGTAATTCCCAATTGCTGCGATTCCGTCATCTTCAACCCAGAAGCTCGCATTGAGACCCGTCACAATCTCGGACTTGCAAAGGGGGACTTAGCCTTTCTCTTTGTCAACGCAAACCAAGAGCGGAAGGGAGCCTGTCATATTGCAGAAATCGTACAGCGACTCAAAGAAAGTGATTTTGGTGGCAGAATAAAGTTTCTATTTGTTGGACCACTCTCTTCAGAGCTTCAAAGGACTTCGGAAATTATTTCACTTCCGCCGACAAGCAGCGAGAAAAAAATCGCCAGTTACTATGCGGCCTCCGACTTATATTTGCTTCCATCACTTGAAGACAATCTGCCGAACGTCATCTTGGAGGCCCTTTCCTGTGGAACCCCTGTTGCGGCCTTCCCAACCGGAGGTATACCAGAAATGATCTCTCATGGCATCAATGGGCTTGTCTCAAGCCAATCCACTGCGGAATCCCTGGCATCAACGATCATAGGACAGTTCACGTCGATATCTGTTGAGCGATCACAAATTGCTGCGATGGCCCATTCAACCTACTCGGAGAAGTCCGTTGCTGCTCGCCATTTGGAGTTCTACCAAACCACACTTGATTCAGGACGTTTCTGTGGCCTATGACATTTTCCATCATCACCCCTAGCTTCAAGCAGCTCGACTGGCTCCGACTCTGCGTTGCGAGCGTCCGCGATCAGGTCGCCGCCTGCGGCGAAATTGTTAATTCAATTTCTCAATCAACAGGCAGCACAGCCCGCAGGGCAACGACCGGGCTTTCCATCAGCGATCAGCAATCAGCGATCAGCAATTCGCAATCCCCCTGCGCACAATCAGCAATTGACAATCAACAATTATCAATACCGCCTTTGTCGGTCGAGCACATCATCCAGGACGCCGGATCGCCCGGCATCGAGGAGTTCGCCCGTGAAGTTGGGGCCGATTTCTACCGGGACGGAAATCTCATTTTTCGAGGGAATAATGCGGAATGCGGAATGCAGAATGCGGAATTCCCCGGCTCCCGGCAATTTCCTGAATCCCGGGCGCAGAGTCCGACTCTCCCACCAGTCATTCTTGAAAATTCTGTCAAGAAACCCGCTCATTCGAAATTTCAAATTCCAAATTACTCGCTCGCGATCTATTCGGAGTGCGACGATGGCATGTATGACGCAATTAACCTGGGGCTACGAAAGGCAACCGGCGAGATCGTCGCGCATTTGAATTCCGATGAACAGTATCTTCCTGCAGCATTGCAAGTCATTGCTGGACTATTTTTGGCGCAATCGAATTTGGATCTTCTATACGCGAGTGCGGTTATTTTAGGGAAGGATGGGGAGTATATCTGTCAAAGAGATCCTCTTATCCCCAATCCCACTCACGTCTGTATCTCACATCTGCATACACTAACAGCTAGCACCTTCATTCGGCGCGAAACAATTACGCAGAAGAGGCTGTTTTTTTCAAAGGATTTTCTCGCTAGTGGTGATGCTGAATGGGCACTGCGTGCCTTGAGGGCAGGCTTGAGGATCAAAGCGGTTCCATTTCTCAGTTCCGCGTTCTTTGAAACGGAATCCAATCTTGGCCTTTCCCAAGTGAGCATGGCCGAAAAGGACCGCCTCAAACAGACGCTCCCCCAGTGGAAACGATTGCTCTGGCCGCTGTGGATCTTGCACCATTTGGCGCGTCGGGTTCTCGCTGGGCACTATTTGCGTGATCCATTCGACTATGACGTATACACTCCCCAAATTGGTGCCACCGCCAGAATGAAGTTCAAAGTCTTGCGGGCCACCGCGATATACCCGAAATATCTCAAATCTGTCTTCGGCAATTAACTGGTATGAGCCTGACGCTTCGGCAATACTTTGAGCGACTTAAAGGATTTTCCCCCGAAACTCTTTCTGATTGGAGTCTCCGAGACTTTTGTGACTCCGGTTTTGATATTGCTTTGCGTATGCTTCGAGGGTTTTCGCTAAAATCTTGCATTTTCTGCAAGGGGATTCCGCTTTGCGGAAAGCACGTTCGCATAACGCATGGACGACACATCCGCGCAAAAGGGCGTCTGAACTTGGAGGACGGTTGCGAAATTGTCGGTCTGTCCAGACGTGGAATCATCTTCGGCGAGCGGTGCACTGTCGGACGTAATGCCATTATACGTCCTTCCAATGTGCTCTTTGACGAAGTTGGCGAAGGATTTGAAATGGGTAACCAATCGAATCTTGGGGCTTGGGCCTTCGTGGGTTGCTCGGGATTTATAAAGATCGGTTCAAATGTCATGATGGGACCGCGTGTCACCCTGCTGGCGGAGTCCCATAATTTCGCCACAACTGAGATTCCCATGAAGAATCAAGGCGTGTCCCGAAGCTTTATCACGATTGAAGACGACTGTTGGATTGGTGCATCATCGACAATCCTACCTGGGGTTACGGTAGGCATCGGGAGTATCATTGCCGCCGGGGCTGTCGTTGCCAAAGACGTTCCGCCATATTCCATTGTCGGTGGGGTGCCTGCCAAAATTATCCGTTCTCGCAAATCGCTCGGCTAAAATCCGGCTTAAAAAGTATCGTGCGCATAATTGAGATCATCAATCGAAAACGTCTCTGGGGAGGAGAGGACGTTGCAGCGGATGCAATCGCGTCGGCGCTTGGTGCGAGACATACAGTCGTGAGATGCATTTTCGACTCTAAAGACTGGTTGGGATCTGGAGGCCCAAGCCGGTTGAATCAACTTTTTCTGATGTGGGAGAATCCGAGCGCTCTTGGTAGGATCGAACGCGAAACTAGGAATTTCAAGCCGAACTTCTGGCTGATCCACGGGGTGATTCCGGTCGCCAGTATGGGAGTGTATCAACTAGCGCGAAAGCTCGGAATTCCGATGCTCCATTATGCCCATAACTTCCGGCCGTTTTCTGTGAATTCTTATCTTTGGGCCAACGACCGCATTGAGTCGGCAGGCTTGAATGGAAACTTCTGGCCAGAAATCCTCGCAGGGTCATGGCAGGGATCCCGGATCAAAACACTCGCCTTGGGAGCGATGTATTGGCTCGCCCATCGCCGCAGGCATTTTGCTGCGGTCTCACACTGGATTGCCATTTCTGATTTCGTGAGGGATCGCTTTATCGAAACTGGGATCTCTCCACAGAAAATCACGACTCTTCGGCACTTTCGTCGTTTGGAGAATGCGAAGCTTGAGGATGTACATGATGGGGGTTACTACCTTTTCCTAGGGAGATTGAGTGTCGAGAAGGGAGTGCGGTTCCTTTTGAAAACCTGGGAGGATCTCCATCGTACACTCGGTGCCCGTGGCCCGACGCTGATCCTTGCAGGTGATGGGCCGTTGGAAGCCGAGGTGATCGCGTCCCAAGCGGTCAATCCGCTCGTAGAACTACGTGGGTTCGTAAACGGAACAGAGAAGGGGGTGCTTCTGATGAATGCACGTGCGGTTGTCATCCCTTCGCTCTGGTGGGAAGGACTTGGGCTTGTGGCATATGAGGCATTCGACTACGGAAAACCAGTTCTCGCGGCCAACTCCGGTGGACTTCAGGAAATCGTTCTCCATGGGGAGACGGGATTCAAACACACCCCGGGAGATCGCGCCGAGTTGGCAGCTCATGTCAAACAACTCGAAGAAGCCCCCGGGCTCGCGGAAGAGATGGGCCGGGCTGGCAGGCGATGGGTTGAAAGAAACGCCAATGAACTGGCATGGCTTGCAGACTTTGAGCGAATTGCAGCAACAGTAAGAAAATTAGTATGAAAATCGCATTCCTCGGCAGCCGCGGCATCCCCCGGTGTTATTCTGGCTTTGAAACCTTCGTGGAAGAGGTGTCCGTTCGCCTTGCTGAACGGGGGCACGAGATTGTCGTTTATAATCGTGTCCCATTCAATACCTATGACAGACCGGCGTTCAAAGGGGTCAAAATCAAACGTGTGCCGACAATCCAAGCAAAGGGAACCGATACGCTCGTTCATTCCGCGCTTTGCACGACGGACACCCTGCTGTGTCGCTTCGATATCGTCTATTACTGCGGGGTCGGAAGCGCGATCTTCAGCCTCCCGGCAAAACTGCGCGGAGCGCGAACGGTGGTCAATGTGGACGGCGCCGATTGGGAGCGAGCAAAGTGGGGGATGGTCGGCAAGACCTGGCTCCGCTGGAGCGAGCGCATGGCGGCTCGGCTGGCTGATTCTGTCATTGCGGATCACCCAATCATCCGGGACCGTTACCGACGCCAATTCGGCATCGATTGCGAACTAATCTCATATGGCGCGGATGTCGTGAACGACGATCCGGGAAATGAGGCTCTCCTCAGATTCGGCCTCAAACGGGGCCGGTATTTTGTCTATATATCCCGCCTCACGCCGGAGAATGGAGCCGACTTGGTGATGGAGGCCCATCTGCTTTCCCAAACGGATTTGCCTTTGGTTGTTGTTGGTGACGCACCTTACCTCCCCGTCTTTCAAGAGAAACTGAAGGCACTTGAGCAAAAAGGCGCAGGGAGGATTGTGATGACGGGCTATCAATTTGGAGACGCCTATCGGCAATTGAGCTTCCATGCGCGCGCGTTTGTCTTCCCAACCACAATTGAGGCAACCCGCCCCGTCTTGCTGGAGCAGATGGGTATGGGCGGCTGTATTTTGGCTCGTGATACCGCAGCCAACCGCCATATTTTGGACGATGCAGCCGTCTGGTTCAGCTCCGAAAAACCGATCCCATCTCTCGCCGAGACGATCAAGGCTGTTGCCTCAGACAATTTTGAACGAGTCGGTTACGCAAGCCGTGCGCGCAGACGCATCGCCAATAACTACAGCTGGCATTATATCACTACCCAGTACGAGAAGCTTTTCCGCAAGCTGATTTCACAACAATCTCAGAGTACAAAATGAAAGTTCTCACAACAAGCATCCCCGATTTCCTAATTCTCGAACCCCGGGTATTCGGTGACGAACGCGGGTTCTTCTTGGAATCCTGGAATGAGAAAACGTTTTCCACGATTGGCATCATGGATCGTTTTGTTCAGGACAACCACAGTTTCTCTGAAAAGGGAGTATTGCGGGGACTTCACTATCAGATCCACTATCCACAGGGAAAACTGGTTTGGGTTGTGGAGGGAGAAGTTCTTGATGTGGTAGTTGACCTGCGGCAATCTTCGCCGACATTTGGACAATGGACTTCTCTCATTCTTTCAGGGGAAAACAAACTTCGGGCTTGGGTGCCGAAAGGCTTTGCACATGGTTTCCATGTTTTAAGTGAAACTGCACACTTTTGCTATAAATGCACGGATTATTATAGATCAGAGCACGAACGGTGTGTTATCTGGAATGATAAAACTCTTGCTATCGATTGGAATATTTCTTCGAAAACTCCCCCATCTCTGAGTCGGAAGGACAGCCAAGGAGTGGGATTTCTTGAATCGGATTATTTCCAATAATCCCGATGATGCAGAAAGATGATGCTAGGTAAATTGAAATTGCAGGTAAGAAACCAGTGGGTCAGACTGCTCCGATTGTTTGGCGACAGGATAGTTGACTGTAGAACTGGACGAGCCTTGGGGAAGGCTCTCCTGATTCCATGGAGGGGGCAAATCCTAGTTCTGGCTGCAGAATCTCCATTGATTCCGCTTCCAATTGGCAGAAAACGAATGCGGTATTGGAAGCAGGGGATCGGTTTCACCGTTCATGAGCCGCCCGATTTCTATTTCGCAGATGCACTTGACGGCGCAGTAAATCCTGTCGGATCCCCCAAGGTATTACTTGCATTATTGGATCACCGCTCGCCTGCAATGGTGCAGAAAACGTTCCATCTCTGGTGCCTTGCGGGGTTCAAGAGGGAGGAAATTCTTCTTCTCTACGGTGGTCCTGAGAACGATTTCAAGAATCTTGATATTCCTTGTTCGGTATTTCTATCTGATGTCAGGCTCAGAACAAAGGATCCGCAGCGGGATCATCAGAGCTATAGAGGGGTGTTTAGGGCTGTGGTAGAGCATCCTCAATTTTCTATTGCCTCCCATATTCTATTCCATGAATTCGATCACATTCCCCTCGTGCCCGATCTTCCCTGTCGTTTGCTTAGAAGGATGTCGACTGAGTCGTGCGATGTACTTGCTTATCACGTATCTCGGGTTGATGGATCAATAAATGCACACTGGTTGAGTTGTATGGACGCCTACCATTATGATGGAGTTGCATTGTCCATTCTTGGCACCGGTCACTTTTGGAAAAAGGAGGCTTGGTGCGCTGTGGCGGAAGATGATTCTCTTTCAAAATGGTATTTGGAGCTGGAAATTCCCACGATAGCGCATAAAAATCAATTTCGTGTGCGGGGATTGCAAGACCAAGAAAAATTTGTCATAAATACGCAGGAACGCCTTCCCTGCGGGCTGACTCAAGCCCGCTTGGATGGTGCGTGGACTTTGCACCCTGTCAAAATACCCAGCGGCATCGATGAAGCTAAGGAGCTTCTTGAAAACTCTGCGGCCAATTTCCATCGACAAGATTAAATGTTTGGAACCAATCAAGTTTGTCTAAAAGATTTCCGTGTAAAATCGGAAATTCTCGCCTGGTCATCCACAATTCTCGGAACAGGTTTTCTTTTTCTTTTTTTCCCATATGCAGAGGGATATGGCAGCCAGCGGGTGCCAATGGCAAAACAATGGTACGATATCACGGCCACAAATGAAAATTGGCAACAATGCTGGCTTGTTCTACCATTTGTCGCCTACGCTATATGGAAATCACGTGTAAAAATGTTGAGTGTGGCTTCCTCAGGGGGGGCGTTGTCGGTTGTTTTTATTCTCTTTGCTCTAGCGCTGTATTTTATCGGATATCGCGTTGAAAACTACTACATTGGATTTATTTCACTTCACCTTCTTCTTGTTAGTTTAATAATCTGGTTCTGGGGAATTCATGCAGCCAAGGAGATCGCCTTTCCATTGCTGTTCCTTTTCTTTTTCTGGCCTTTTCTTTTTTTTGATTCACTAGTTGCCTTTCCTCTGCGCATGATCATGTCCCACGCCAGCGTGGCGGTGCTGAATCTGCTCGGGACCCCGGTCATCTTGCAGGGCACAGGCATCCTTTCGGCTCCTGATCCGCTGGTCGGACTTCCGGTAGGCAAGAAGTTCTCTGTGGATGTCGCGGACCCGTGCTCCGGGATCCGCTCGCTTTTTGCGCTCATGATGGTTTCCGCGCTTTATGCGCATTTTGCGCTGGAAAGCTGTTGGAAAAAATGGATCCTCTTCCTCTGCTCAATCCCGTTGGCGATCGTAGGCAACCTCGTCCGCATCCTGACCCTCACCCTCGGAACAGTCGCCTTCGGCACGGAGTTCGCCATCGGAAAAAATGCCCTCACCGAGCCCAGTTGGTTCCATCTGGGTGCCGGATACATGGTCTTCGCCGTCGCACTCGGCGGCATGGTCGGAATCGGCTGGCTCCTCAACGGAGGGGCGCTCGGGTTTGCTGGGCGGATCCGCTCCTTCGTCACGCAGAACCAACTGCGATCCCGGACCTTCGAGAATATAGGATCCGGGCCCCCCACCTCGAAGAACAAACGACAGGACCTCTATTGATGCAATTGCCGGTTGACATTCCTGGGCACAGCGGCTCCTTTTGAACCGATGAACGCAAGCAATCCTCCTGTCCCGTTCGCTACGATCCCTCTTTGGCGGAGTGTCGTGGTTCTGGCTCTGGCAGGACTCACGATGGCCGCGTGTTTCTGGGGAACCCCGACAGCCGGCGTCTCGGAATCCGGGGTCAACATGCATCTCCCGGAAAAGGTTGACGGCTACACCGGCAGGGAGATGCAGGTGTCCGATTCCGAACGCACGATTCTCCCGAGCGACACGGAGTTCGCCAAAATGCTCTACACCGATGCCGGGGGGCAGGAAATCAATTGTCAGATCGTATTGGCCGGGGCAGAAAAGCGAAGCATCCATCGCCCGGAGGTGTGTCTCACCGGTCAAGGGTGGACATTGAAATCCGGAGCGGTGGAGACCATTGCGCTCTCTGATGGGCGAAAACTTGACGTCATGAAACTGCTTATCGGCAGACCCGTCCGCTTGCCCAATGGAGACCAGAAGGAACTGAATAGCCTTTTTTTATACTGGTTCGCCGGAAAGAATTCCACTACCCCCCACCATCTGGTGCGTATCCTGAAAACCAATTTTGACATGCTTTTGCACAATACGAATCACCGTTGGGCCTACATCATCGTCAGTGCCCCGGTGCTGGAAGGTTTTGCTCCCAATGGCCGGAATACGATGGAAACCGACGAAGCTCTTCGGAATTTCATTTCCCAACTCGCTCCGCGTATCATGTCTTCACAATGACATCCGCATTTTCCTTTGCGATGGCATACCCATTTTCCAGCAAGAAATAAGCCCTTCTCCAAGGGGGGGCACTTGTCGGCTGAAATCGAACCGGTTCAGCCCTTTTTTTTGATCGCCGGGTATAAACTTCCGATGAAGGTGGAAAGCATTTTTTCCGTCTTCTCCACTGCCAGTTCATTCGCGCTCTGATCTGACATGACCGGAGCACCGACTATGATGCAAGCCCAAGCGGGCTTTGCTTTGCCGAGCAGGAGGTCCAGATTGATCTTCTGCGTTTGGAGATAATGCGGAGTTGTCGAATTACTTCCGATAAACCAGTACATAAAAACCCATTCCAAACCAGGCTTTTGCAGTTCTGGAACGGGATTCCTGCGCGATGCAAACAATCGCATCACATCAAGAGTTTTCCCATCAGCCAAGTTTACTGGAAATACACTACCTCCTTTAATCCTCCATCCCAAGGGAGCAAGGCAATCCTCGGGGCGGAGGATGCTTGCCTTGCCGTTTCCCGCTGTCACGAACTGGCATTCTAAATAGTGCCCGATGGGGTCGGTGTAGGCTTGCTTTGCAACCTCGATGTTGCCGGGAAATGCCACCTTCCTGGATCCAATCGTTGCTTGGTTGTGGTCGATAAACCCGGCGACTTGCGCTGGGAACTCCAAGATAATTCCTGTTTCAGGTTTTACCGGAACGGGAGTTCCGTAATTGCAAATCGCGACCGTCAATCCGGCGAGAACAACAACAACCGCAGCTCGCAGAACGAGGCTCTTCCTCTCGATCCCTCCAGTCGGTTCGCTTTTTGCATCACTTTCCACTCATCGAACCTAACTCAAAGAGAGCTCGGGGAAAGAAAAAGTTGTTGTTGTTGCAGAGTTTCTGGATAATTCGTCACATTGATTGATTTCGATGAAAAGCCGCATCCCTCGCTCCAAGCCCGCGTTATCAACAAGACTGATGTCGGGTATTTACTCCCGGTCAATCATGTCGGTTGTCCTGTTTCCTCTGGCCTGTGCGCTCGGATTTTTTGCGTATGGCTGGTCGATATTGTTCTGTCTTTTTTTATTGATTGTCACGCTCATCAGTCTTTTTCAAGGAATGGGGCTCATTGTTTGCGGAGTCATCAGCGAAGAATCCTTGGATGACATTCCGATTTGGGCTTCATTCCTTGCGTTTTTAGGTTCCATTGTTTGGCCGCTGACGCTTGTTGTTGGAGCGGTTTTGCCATTCTTTGTTGACAAAGTAAAAGTGCTTTGGGGGATCGGTGTTTTTGGGGTAATTACAGTTCCCCTTCCTGTATTTTGTCTGGCGCTTTGCGCAGTGATTCTTTTTTGGCCCAGACGGCAGGAGTTGACGAAATAATTCCGCCTGTTTTGATCCACGATGGGGGATCCGGACACGAGGCGTTCCTGCTGGGCGACATTGGACCAAGGGGCGCCATTGGCCGGGGCGCTGGTGTTGAAGGCGTTGTTTGTGCTCGTTCGCGAGTCGAGCACGACAAGAGCCCGGGAAACAGGGGGGGAAAGCAGGCAGACGATCAGGCAGATGTGGCGGGTCCGGAGCACGCGGAAATTTCGCGCAATGAGCGCAACGCGCAATCAAAAAATAGTCTGTGCCGATTCGTCCGGATGGGACAGGGGGGCAAACGCATTTAAATGTGCGTGCAAGGCGCATTCTTCCGGGGAGTACCCGTCCCGGGTGTGGTTTTCGGCGTTCCGCCGAAAAAAACGGGTCGGCGAGGCACCAACCCGGACACGCGGGGGCGCGTGTGATCCCCGGCAAAAGAGCTTCGCTCAATGGGAGTGACGGGCTCTCACGGACGATGGATTTTAATGCGGTTGCCCTGTGTGAATAATTGACAATACAAAGTCATGCGTTATTTTTATGCGTTATGAGAACGTTTTCGATCATGGAGACTCAACATCATCTCTCCCGTGTCCTGCAAGTCGTTGAGGCGGGCCAGAGCGTTGGGATTACACGCAGGAAGCAGCTTGTGGCAAAAATCGTTCCGGTACAGGCCAAAGTGGAGCTTCCGGATTTTGCGGGCAGAGCCCGCAGGGTGTGGGGGAAATCGTGGCAGGGAGCGCCTTCGGAAAAGCTGCTTGAGGAGGCCAGAGGTGATTGTTGAAAACTTACTTTGATACCGGTATTTTGCTCAAGCTCTACACTGGCGAGGAGGAGTCGGAGTCTGTGGAGCGGTTTGTCCATTCCCGGGGAGAGAAGATTTCGATCACCGACCTTCATATTTCAGAGTCGGTTTCCGCGCTGAAACTCAAAGTTTTCCGCAAGGAATGTCGCGAGGAAGAAGCGGCGGCTGGAATTGATCTCCTCATGGAGGATCTCAAATGCGGGATTTTGCAAATTGTGGAAGTGGACTGGAACCACGTCTGGCGGGAATGTCGGCTGCTGTCGGACCAGTTCGCCTCCACCTCCGGTGTTCTCACGCTCGATGCGTTGCATATCGCGGTTGCCCGTCTTTCTGGTGCGAAGGAATTTGTCACAAGTGACAGCCGACAAGCCGATCTGGCGGCCCGGATCGGCTTGCGTGTCATAAATCCCACCCGGCACTGAGGCGGAAAATGGACGGCCAACAATCCCGTTGCCACATCGCAGCCCGCTGCGAAGCGGATGCAGTCAAGTCGGAAGCATGAAAAGATCGGGTGAAGCGGCTCTGTCAGGCGGTCCGAAGCAGGTATTTTTCGGATTGCGTTTGTTTCGAAGGGGATTGTATGTTCATTGGAGTTATGCGTTTGGTTGCGTAAATGATGAGAACAGACAAATTGAATATTTTTTGGGGGGAAATGCGGAATGGCTTGGCGGGGGGGCTTTTGCTTCTTTTTTTGATGTCCGTTTTTTGTCAGGCACAGGAATCCTGGGGCATTGTTGAAGGAGATTTGCCGCCGCCTTTGCCGGTTTCCGGGAAGCTGATTGCGTTGGTTTATGATGATGGGCCGCTGCCCGGGGGGACGGATGTGATTCTGGATGCGCTGAAGCGGACGGGGATGAAAGCGACTTTTTCCGTGGTTGGAAAAAACGTGCAGGCGCATCCCGAACTGGCCCGGCGGATGGTTGCGGAGGGGCATGAGTTGGTGAATCAGACCTGGTCACACCCTGAGCTGGAGGCACTGACTGTGGAAGAGGTTTTGGCGGAGGTGCGGCAGGCGGAGGAAGTGATCTTTCAAACGACAGGGGTTCACACTCATTATTTTTGTCCGCCGGAAGGGCGCCTGAGTGAAGCCGTGAGTGAAAGGCTGCGGGCGGAGGGGTACCAGATTTTGATGCCGACGTTCGATTCCGGGGATTGGCGGTCTCCGCCGCCGGGGGAAGTGAGGAAGGCGATTTTGGACGGAGTGACGCCGGGAGCGATCATCCTGGCCCATGACAGTTTCCCAAAATCCGTTGCGGAGATGCCGGGGATCCTCGGGGAATTGCAGAAGCGGGGGTTCCGGTCCTGCACCGTGACGGAGTTGCGGGCGGCTGCGTCCGGCGGGGGGTAGAGCAATAAAAAAATCTATAGCCGCTGCTATGCGGCGGCGAGAGCCGCAGGACTGCGTCAGCAGTTCGGGCCGTGTTCCGTTCAGAGGCTGCCGCCACGGAGTGCGGAGAAAGCGCGTCCGGCATTTTCGATAATGTGACTGGCGCGGAGGGATTCCTGGGACTCGCTTTTTTCGGAGAGGGCGATTTCTGCGGCGCGACCGCAGAGCCAGGCACCTGCCATGGCGGCGTGGAAGGGGGCGATGTTTTGGGCCAGGAGGGCGGAGGTGAGGCCTGTGAGGACGTCGCCCATGCCGCCGCTGGCCATGCCGGGGTTGCCGGTGGTGTTGTAGGCTGTGGGGCTGTTGGCCTGACCAATGACTGTTCGCGCTCCCTTGAGGAGGAGGGTGACGGGGTATTGGTGGACGAAGTCGCCCATCCATTCCCGGCGGGTGCGAGAACCCCGGGGGGACAGACGTTCCATTTCGCCCGGGTGCGGGGTGAGAAGGCGTGGTCCCGCGCAGGCAGCGAGTGCTTCCAGAGCTCCGGCCAGAACATTCAGGGCATCGGCATCCACGACACACGGGCAGGGTGCGTTTTTGACGAGGGAGAGAATTTCTTTCGAATACCGTGTGGAAAGCCCCGGACCGATGGCGATGGCGTCCCAGTGACTCTGAAGCACGTCCCCATAGGAAGAGACCGGGCGGACCATGACTTCGGGGATGACGGCGGAAGCCAGAAGGGGAAGAACATCCGGCTTGACGAAGAGCGTGACCAGGCCTGCTCCACCCGCGACCGCGGCCGCAGAGCAAAGGCGTGCGGCTCCGGCAAAGCCTTCGGAGCCGGCCACGATCGCCACGCGTCCGGCCATGCCTTTGTGCGTGTCGAACGCGCGCGGGGGAAGGAAGTCGCGGAGAATGCGGGAAGTAATGACAAGTTCTTCGGGTGGATTGTTGGCGGGAGGAGAAAGGTCTTCGAGCGGAGCGACGGCCAGGCGACCCACAAAATTCACCGCTGTATCGGCAAGGAGCCCGGTTTTGGCAAATCCCATGGTGACAGTGGAATCGGCTTCCACGCAGGGATCTCCGGGGAGGCCGGTGTCCGCGTCGAGGCCGCTGGGGAGATCTGCTGCAAGCACCCATGCTCCGGATTTTTTCCGGAGGAGATTGATCTCGCGAATGGCGGAGGCCACGGGTTCGCGTGGGGAGCCGACTGCTCCGATGCCCAGCAGGCCGTCCAAGATCACGAAAGGAAACCCTGTCTGCGCCTTGCCTGCGGAGGGCAGGCGTTGGAGTTGGAGTTCCGTCAGGGGAGCAAGATCGGGGTTGGGAAGGAAGGTTTCCAGCGTCCATCCGGCGGAGGCCAGATGGCGTGCCGCCACAAGGACATCCCCTCCGTTGTGTCCCTTGCCCGCATAGACGCGGCATCTTCCCGGTGACGGATGATTCTGGAGAACGAAGTCCGCCATTTGTTTTCCGGCGGATTCCATCAAACCGGCCGGATCGACTCCTTGTGAGAAAGCCGTTTTCTCGGCCGCGATCATCTGCGCTCGGGTAAGAATCATCAGGTTCCAAGAATGGGGCCGGGGGCGGGACAAGAAAAGAATTTTGATCGCATCCGTCGGGGGCGGTGAGTAGTGTGGCGGGATGAAAGCCATCCCTGCGGTTGTTGCCATTGCCTGTTTGTTTTTGGTGTCCTGTGCCACCGGTCCTGCTCCGACACCGCTTGTTCTCCAGAGAATGGCGGCTTCGGGGGTGGATTCCCGGACGTATGCCAAGATTCATGCGGGCCGGGTGTTGGATTACTCCGACATTCTGGGGCTTGTTCAGGACAAGATTCCGGATGCGGCGATTGTTTCCTACCTGAAGAGCACCCATGCGCCCTATCGCTTCACGGACGCGCAGCTTGAGAAGCTTTCCGATGCCGGGGCCGGGTCGGATCTCGTCAATTACCTGGGCAAGTCCGTCGGCTACTACGAGGCCACGAAGCGTGCGCAGACCGGCGGGGACAAGTGGGACAGGCATCCGTATTTCAACGATCCTTATTACTGGGGTGCGGCTCCTTTTCCCTACGAATTTCCGGGCGAGTGGTATGATCCGGCCACGCTGGGGATGTGGTTTTGATTTTCTTGCGTGACTGTTGTTTCCGTGCGAGGTGAAGGACATGGAGGGAATCCAATATCGCATCGGGAATGAGAAGTTGATCCGCGTGCTGGATGCCGCGAGCGCGCGTTTGCGTGCCCTGTTGGAAAAGCAGGGACGTCCGGGTGGCGCGCTGCGGGTGGCCGTCATCGGGGGCGGGTGTTCCGGCCTCCAATACAAAATGGATCTGGTGGACGGCCCGGCCAACCGCGACATCGTGGTGGAGTCGAACCGGGTGAAGGTTGTGGTGGATCCCAAGAGTGCGCTTTTTGTCAGCGGATCGGAGCTGGATTTCAGTGAGGATCTGCAGAAGGGGGGATTCAAGGTGACGAATCCCAATGCGGTGGCGCATTGTTCCTGTGGGGAGAGTTTTTCCGCGTGAGGGATGCCTTTGCGGAGTTTGGCCTGGAGCGGCGGCCCTGGGTTGAACCGGAAGTGGTGCTGGCACGTTACCACGAACTGGCGGCGATCCGGCATCCGGACAAATGCGGAGGAGATTCCTCGCCTTTGGTTCGCCTGAATGAAGCGCGCGGAATTTTGTCCTCTCCTTCCTCGAGATTGCGCCATCTTTTGAACTTTTTGCCGGGGACCGAGACCGGGAAATTTCAACCGGATTTCGAGATGTTTTCCAAGGTAGGGATGCTGGTCCGGCAGGCGGAGCAGATTTCCGCAAAGAAAGAGGCGACGACGGAAGCCCTCGAAAAAGCCATTTTGGAAATGCTTGCTCTCATTGCCCAACGCCTGGAGGCGCTGGAAGAAAATATTCGTCAGCTTGATGCCCGATGGCCCGGAGTTTTGCCCGGTGAGCTTGCTGTGCTCGCGGAGGAAATTTCCTTTTTGGAAAAATGGAAGAAATCTCTCCGGGAGGCGCGGACGCTTTTACTTGGCGGGTAGGCGGACAGCCTTTCCGAGATCTTCGACCTCCGGTGTGGTTTGGAGCGCGGTGAGAAGGTGCTGCCGGGCTTCCATTGCCGAAATACCGGTTTCCACGAGACGGTTCATCAATTCCCCGAAGAGCTGCCGACGGCGGTGTCCGGTCTCCGACAAATCCCGCCGGTCATGGCAGAAGGCCATGATGGTCGTGCCGCAGACGCAATTGCGGAAAAGTCCGACCTGCTGGCCGGGATTTCCGATGTCATAACCCATCAGGCCGCTGCTGTTCGGCAGGGGGACGGTGTCCATCAAATATTCTTCAAAGGCTTGATAGACCCGTCCGCATTTCGGACATGTTTTGGGAAACTCCGTGTCCCAAATCGCTTTCAATCCTTGATAGAGCGAAGTGGTGGAAAGAGGGGGCTGGGGTTTGGCTTCGGCAACAACCATGAGCAAACAACTAGCACATCCCTTCAAAAAAACAAGCCTTGCATAACAACCGGATGCATTATTTTACACAATTGTTGCATGAAGAGGGCTAGGATGTTGAGGATGGTCTGCTCGGAAGATCATCGATGTGTTCGCGTCGAAGAGGAGAAAACGGGGTTGGTTCGGGTTGCTGCCCGTGGTGATGCAGGGGATTCCGTGGATTTGCAGCAGCGGGGAGGGATGGTGTGTGTGGCCGGAGACGGCAAGGAGCACGGATTCCTTTGCCGTGGAGAGGACGTTGCCGATGGCGCTGTTGCCGGAATAGGCATCAAAGAATCGCTGCAATGGAACGGACGGTATTTCGGCCCGGAGGAGTTCCGCAAAGGGCAGCGTGTGGGAGGCAAACAGGATGGGTTTTGCTCTGGCTTTGGCCTGGGAAAGCCGGTTGGCGATTTCCCGGGTTTGTTCCGCGGCTTCGTCAAGAGCGTGGAGTCCGGGAATTCTGTCCGGATCCGGACAAACCAGTTCCCCGAAGCGTCCGGCCTGATAATCGGCAAGGGTTGGAGAACGGCCTTCCGCTGCAACGGTGGGATTCCGGAAGCCGAAGTCATAGTGGGCGTATCCTCCGCAAAGGGTGATGTCCGGCATATCCACGTTGCCGAAATCCAGACAATGGATGTTGTGCGCCCGGCAGGCAGGACGCCAAAATGTCTCCCGCACATTTTCCGGAGAGGTGCATTCGGAGCAGGGGGTCTCCAGCCAGTGGTCCTGATTGCCGAGGCAGATGACAATGCAGGCATCCGGTCCGAGGGCCTGGCGGAGCCCGGCCATCCATTCCTGTGCGCGGTTTGCCACACCGAAGTCTCCTGCCACCAGAAGAACGTCCGCCCGGGTTTCAAAAAACTGTTCTCCCACTTTGCGCAAAATCGACCGGCCTTCATCAGGGGTCCTGTCCAGATGGAGATCGGAGGTGATCAGGATCTTTTTCGACAAGTGGCCGGGATGGGAGGGAGGAGGCTGTTTTTTCCCGTGGAGAAAGCGCCAGCGAAGAGCCAGAAGCAGGGCGCTTCCTCCCACGGCTCCGCTCATGTCCAGCAGGACATCACCAAACAATCCCGTGCGGTGGGGGGAAAAGATCTGGATGACTTCGCTCAGGATGGCGAGGACGGCTGAAGAACCGAGGATCCAGAGCAACCGCTGGCGGGTTTGGGTGACCAGGGCCGGTGCCATTTCCAGCGCCCTCCAGAGAAGCTGGGCATAAACCACAAACTGCACGACATGGGCCGTTTTGCGGATGAAGAAATTGATTTCCCGGATGGAGGAGAACGTGAAATCCGGGTGAATCCAGGTGAGGAGAGACTTGAGAAACCGGGCGGTATTGTTTCCCGAGCCCGCTCCGGTCGAAGCCCAAAGAACAAGGGCCGCCCAGAGGAGCACGGGGAGCCAGCGCTTCAGAAACAGAGAAAAACCTTTCAATCCCCCCTTCATGGGGATAAGCTTCCAAGCTGTCAATGCAATGGATCCGGAGTCCGCAACGCCGCGGAATCGTTTCAAAAATGTTGTCCACCAAAGTCCAAGTCCTGCCCTTCCGTATCCGCCGCCTTTTTGGGGTGGCGGTTGTTGTTTTGTCGGCGATTGTTTTGGGAGGGTGTGAGTCGGGTGGAGGAGGAATGGAACTGCCGGGTGCGGCCGCTTCCTCCGGCAACGAGGTGTATCGCCTGCGGGTGGGAGATGTGGTGCTTTTGGAAGTGTTTCAGGAGCCTTACATGACCACCCGGCAAAGGATTCTGGGGGATGGCACCATTTCTGTCGGACTGATCGGGCGGATCCCCGTGGCAGGATTGAACATCAACGAGGCGTCCCAGAAAATCGCCGCCCGGCTCAACGAAAAACAACTTGTGAATCCCCAGGTGAATATCTCGGTGGAATCCTATGCGCCCCGGCGTTTCACGGTCTGGGGGCAGGTCCGGACTCCCGGAGCCTATGTGATGCCTGCCGAAGAGCAGGTGACCCTTCCCCAGGCCATTGCCATGGCGGGCGGAAACACCGATATCGGGGATGTGCGGAATGTGGTGGTCACCCGTCGTGACAACGGGGGAACGAGAAAAATCAAACTCAATGCCATGAATCCCTCGACGGCGGACTTCCTGATTCAGGAGGGGGATACGATCTTCGTCAGAGAAACCCTGTTTTAAATGGCCACCCAGGAACCGGAATCCGGCGATCCTTTCTCCAGCGGAGGGAGTGCTTCGGCGTTTGACATCGCGACCTTCCTGCGGGTTGCCATGCGGTTTTGGTGGATTCCCGTGGTCTGTCTGCTTCTTGGGAGCGTGACGGGTGTTTTTCTTGTGAAGAGCGCCAAGCCCGAATATGTCGCCAGTTCCGAGATCAAAGTGGAGCGGCGGTCTTCGACTTCCGCGATTTCTTTGAGTGGAGGCCCGCTTGGGGTGGAGGGGGCGACGGCTCCCGAAGATCTCAAGACGATCGAGAAAAGTTTTGTCAACCCGATGCTGATGCGGCGTGTGGCGCAGGAGCTCAAGTCCGCCGGGCTTGATGGCCTCACGCTGGGCGGATGGTCGGCGGGAAAGCTGAATGACGACGGTCTGGTGGGTTATCTCATGCAGGATTGCAAGGTGGCCCTCATTCCGGATACGCGGCTGATCCAGGTCTCATTCACGAATCCCGACCCCGTCATGGCCCAGCGCATTTGCAATACGATCGTGGAGCAGGGGATCGAATACGACCGTGACCAGAGGATCTCGGCCGTGGGTGTCAATATCCGGTATCTCAAGGAAGAGGTGAAGAAGATGGAGGAGAATCTGCGCACTTCCGAGGAGAAGCTCAACACCTACACCCGTACGCTGAGGAATGTCTCGATCGACAGTGACATGAACATCGTGGCCAACCAGCTCAAGGAACTCAATTCCCGGAGCACCGAAGCGAAGGCCGAACGCCTGAGGATCGAAAGCGATCTGGCCCAGATCCAGGGATGCCAGGACGATCCGGAGAAGCTGCTCAAAATCGAGAGCATTCAGAAAATGCCGTCGATTGTTTCCCTCAATTCCCTGATCGCCGAGAGCAACAACAAGCTGGCAAAGCTGGCGCTCCGGTATCGTGAGGACAACCCCTACATGAAGCAGGCCCAATCGGAGTTGAAAGAACTTCAGGCCGCACTGCTCGGGGAGATTCTGGCAGCACCGAAGAAAGTCGAGGTGGCACTGGCGGGCGCGAGGAAGAAGGAAGAAAATCTTCTTCGGGAACAGGCCTCGCAGGAAGAAAAAGTCATCCAGGTCCGGGATCTCTCCGTGCCGTCCCGTGTGTTGCAGCGACAGATCGATGCCGACCGGCTGGCTTACGAGGCCGCGCTCAAGCGCCTGAGCGAGGAACTTTCCCAGGCGCGCAGCCAGCCGGTTCTCCTGCAGGTGGTGAATCCCGCCGGACCGGGGGTCCCCGCGGGTTCCAAGCCTTTCAAGCTTCTGGCCACGGCGGTGATGGCCTCCCTCATCGTTGGGTTTGGTGGGATTTTTCTGATCATGCAGCTGGATTCCAGCATCAAGTCTCCCGAGGAAGCGGAGCGGGTGCTGGGCCTTTCCGTTCTCAGCGCCCTTCCGGAATACCAGCCTCCGAAAGAAGAGCTTCCCGGAGTTCCCGAAAGTGGTCTCTGGCAGAATTGCCCGGCCATCACAGACAAGTTTTCTTCCGTGGCCGAGGGCATCCGCTCGTTGCGCGCCACCCTGCGCGGGTTGGACGAGGACGAAGGGGGAAAGATGGTGCTGGTGGCGAGTGCGGTGGAGGAGGAGGGCAAATCGTTTTGCGCGGTCAATCTGGCTATCGCGATGGCGCAGGCCGGCCAACGGACATTGTTGTTGGATGCCGATCTGCGGCGTCCGGTGTTGGAGCGGATTGTTCTGGGGAATGGCGGACGGCAGGGGCTTTCCAACTACCTCCAGAAAGAGTGCGGACTTCCCAGCATTCTCCATTCGACGCCGTTGAGCAATCTCGACATCGTTCCGTCCGGTTCTCCCTGTCCCTTTCCCGCAGAAACCCTCACGCGGGAAGGCATGGTGGAGTTCCTCAGGGAAGCCGGTCTGCTCTATGACAGGATCGTTGTGGATTCGGCGCCGGTGACGGTGGTCAGTGACACGCTTTCCTTTGCGCGTCTCTTTCCTTTGGTCTGTCTGGTTGTGCGTTCCGGGAAAACTCCGAAAGAGGATTCCAAGCGGGCGGTGGAACTGCTCCGGCGCGCGGGAGCGGAGCTGGCCGGGGTGGTGTTGAATTTTGCCCCCAAGCCATTCCGCGGTGTCCGGGCCGGATTTGAGCCCGTTCATTTTGCTCCCGCGACCTCGCCCTCCCGGATTTCCTGCCCTTCCTGTGGGCGTGCCTATGCCGGGCTTTCCGAGTGCCTGGCGGAAACGACCAATGCAGGCGGCTCCTCCGATGGGGCGATTGGAAACATGAAGCGGCGGTGTGCCTGCGGGTGTGTTTTTGTTCCTGCTCTGGTGAACCAGCGTGATGCCACTCAGGAAGGCGCGGCCCGCCGGAAAATTTTCGGGGAACTGCTCGGTCTCCTGCAGGGAGCGGGACTTCCCACCGACCAGGCCCGCCGACAATTGTTGCTGACGCTCAAAGTCTGGCGGAATGAGATTTCGCAGGAAAACCGTGCCGATGATTCCGCCGCCGGCCAGGAGCGAACCCGGCTGTTTCAGGAATTGCTCTCGCGGTTGACCGGGGCCGGACTCACTCCCGACCAGGCCCGTGGGAAATTGCTTGAGGCCGTGGAAATCTGGCACAAAGCCCCCTGAGCACCGCCATGTTCACGCACGCAGAACGGTCGGCCAAACTTCCTGGACGCGGCGGTTTCCGGTTGGAAAATTTTCGCCTTTCTGCGCGATGGCATCCGCTTGTCGCGGCCTGGGTGGTTGCCTGCCGGGCGGCCTGGGGACTGGAGCCGGGGGCGACGGATGCGAATGCTGTGGCTCCGGCGGGTTCCGATCCCGTGGCTCCTGCCACGCCGTCGGAAGCTTCCCCATCGGGACAGAAAGCCGGGGAGAAGCCCTGGAATGTTCCCGACGTTCTGGATGGATTGGAATCGCTCCAGATTGCGAAAGATCCGGTGTTCGACCCTCCGATCATCGATGGGCAGGATTTTTTCCAGGGGAAGAGCTATCCCGGTCCGATCCGGAAGACGGGAGGGGATTCCGGAGCCCTGAAATCCCTGGAGCCGCAGCTTGGCACTCCGGAGTATGCGATTCCGGATTTTCAGCCGAACCTGGAGGCTGCTCCGTTGAGTTCTCCCAACAACAATCTGCCCTCGCTGGAGATTCCCGATGTCTTTGGTCCGACCATGGCCGGTTCTCCGCTGGAGACACTGGCCCCTCCGGGACCGACCCAGCAGCAGCGCGCATTGGGGACCATCGGAGCTCCCTCTTTTTTCGGGGCAAAGCGTTCGCTTGCCATCGGAGGCAGCCGGGTGCGTTTTGGTGTGGCGATTGATGCCGGGGCGGCCTATAACAACAATGTCTTTGCCTCCCCAACCCAACCGCAGGGCGACATGATTTTCACGCTCCAGCCGACGCTGTATCTGGAGACCGGAAAAAAGGGAAACATCCGCTTTCTTTGGTCACCGAGTTTTCTGCG
>JADHED010001080.1_pt1 | contig 25433 bp, 29 predicted proteins | sample 8952041 | NCBI WGS metagenome assembly JADHED01 (sample SAMN16124423, study PRJNA663239) | bioreactor sludge metagenome | isolation source: sludge (control) | place: India:Bengaluru | collected 2018-09-08
GGAGCATCGTCTCCTGCTCCTGGCCGAGGGGGATCGACGAGAAGCTGGCCATGCCACGCAAACGCCCCCGCTTCTCGTCGAGCTCGATGTCGTTCACCGAGCCGAAGTGCAACAGGCGCTGGTGGGACTTGATCAGCGGCAGGCCGTTCTTGGCGCGGCTGAGGTCCACGTCACGGGCGTCATGGGACAGGACCTCGTCGTACTCCTCCCAGGTGTCCCACGAGTAGCGGCGCACCGGCGCCTCGCTGGAGAAGGACACGGGGTAGAGGCGGACCTGGCCCTCAGCGCCATCCGCACGAGTCTCGACCTCGACCGCGAAGTCCCGGAACTGGATGCGCGGCACCTTCACGGTACGGGTCTTGATGGCAGCTAGCGTGTTCATGCCGCCAGTAGTGGTGCCTGCGCGAGGGCGGGACCAATCTAAATGTCATTTAGATGGGTAAGCCGAGAGGTAGATAGCTGAAGGTACGAAGTCGCCGCCGTCATAGGGCGGCGCGGCTGGCTAGATTTCACCGGGTCCTATTCCATGGTAGACGGTTGGTCCCAGCAGCAGTCTTCAAGTACTGGGCAACCTTGTTGTCAGTATCTACCCCAAGACGAGTGGTCAGCGCTTCCAGGTCCTGTAGCTGACCGATACGCACATACTTGCTGGATGTCCCGCGATGTGCGACTTCCCCTCGCAGAGTGACAAACGCATCGACATCAGCAGTCGGTGATGTCCAGAAACTCGCTACATCCGGTATACCGAGGCAGTTCTTGAAGAGCATGGTTAACTTCTGGCTTTTTGGAGTGTTGAGGCTTGCCGTTTGGATTTTCACGTAATCGAGATATACGTTACTCCAAGAACTTCCGGCGACTTGCGCCGCGGTCCAAGTCGTTTTACCACTATTGGCGTGATCTCGTACCTTCTGGCCTGTGGGGGCAGGCATGGCGGTAATTGCCGGCACATGTTGGCTCAAGTATTTGGCTGCCTCCTCGACGAGAGCCTCGCAGTAACGTTCCCAGGCCGCACAGAGAAGGAGTATGCCACCTCGCGTCAAATGCCCCAATCCTCGTCGGCCTCGGCCAGTTCCTTTGAGATTATCGTGAAGAAGAACAAGGCGATGAACATCGCGGAGGTTTTTGTGATACTCGTCATAGGAATTTGAAGGCATGACAATACCCCATCTCGATGCTCTTGAATTCGTTAGCATGATACCCTACGGAAAGCGCAGAGTATGCCGAGCTCGTAAATTCTGCTAGATATTTCCTACCGTCAGTCCATCTCGGTTCCAGCAATGACCAATCTAAATGTCATTTAGATTGGTGGGGCTGTGCGCGCGATGACACCGTGGGCGCATGGCACAGCAGCTCGCGAATCTCCCCGACCAGTTCGCCGCCGGCACGACCGTCTGCTACCGCAGGCGGCTCGCGGACTTTCCGCCTTCCGTCGGCTGGACACTCCGGCTCCACTTGGCTGGCGCGAGCGTGCTCGCCGTGACCGCGGTTGCGGACGGCGACGACTTCCTGGTCACCATCGAGGCCACCGCCACCCTCGCTGCGGGCCTGTACAAGTGGGTCGAGCGCATCTCGAACGCAGACGGCGAGGTCTATGAGGTGGGCCGCGGCAAGGTCACCGTGCTGGCCGACCTGGCCGATGCGTCCGAGGGCTGCGAGCAGGAGTGGGTCGAGCGGGCGATCGCCATGCTGCGCGCCCACATTGAGGGCCGGCTTCCCGCCGGGATGGAGAGCTACCAGATCGCCGGGCGCGTCGTCGCGAAGATGCCCATCAGGGAAGCGGTCAGCCTCCTGTCCAGCCTCGAATCCCGTCTGGCTAGCCTGCAGAACTCCGGACGCTTCACGCGGCCAGTCTACGTTTCGTTCACGCCGCCTGGGTTTGACCGATGAAGCGACCGCTGCGCAACCGCCTCAGTCGCGCGCTGCGGCTGGCCTGGGCAGAGATCCGGGGCCAGCGCGGCGTGTTCGACGGCGCGGGCGTCCACCGGCTGCTCCTCGATTGGATCGCCCAAACCCGGTCCGCGGACGAGGAAGTCCGCGGCGACATCCGCATGCTGCGGGCCCGCGCCCGCGAGCTCGGCCGCAACAACAGCTACGTCAAACGCTACTTCCGCCTGCTGGTGACCAATGTCGTAGGTCCCATGGGGATCAAACTCCAGGCCCAGGTCTGGGCTGGCGACGGGCCCGACACCAAGACCAATGCCGCCATCGAAGAGGCGTGGAACGCCTGGGCCAACGCTCCCGTGACGGTCGACGGCCGGCTCACGCTAAGGCGCTTCGAGAAACTGATCATTAAGACCGTCGCCTGCGATGGCGAGGCGTTTGTTCGCCTGTGGCGTGGCTTCGAGGGCAACGCCCACGGCCTCGCGCTACAGGCGATCGACGCGGACCTGATCGACGAGGCGTTGAACCGTCCCCGGCGCGCCGCGCAGAACGAGATCCGCATGGGGGTCGAAATCGACGCCCTCGGCCGGCCGGTCGGCTACTGGGTGTGGGACGGAATCGGCACGGACTTGATGCGCGAGCGGTACTTCGTACCGGCCGCCGAGATGCTGCACCTCTACGACCCCGAGCGCGTGAACCAGACCCGCGGGGTGACCTGGGTCCACTCGGTCATGGTCCCTGCGCACATGCTCAATGCCTACGAGGAGTCGGAGGCCGTCGCCGCCAGGATCGGCGCCTCCAAGATGGGGTTGTTCGAGAAGCGAGCGGATTCGCTCGCCGGCGACCTGGCGAGCGACCCTCGGCCCGCCACCATGGAAGCCAACCCGGGGACGTTCGAGATCGTCCCTGACGGCTACGAGTTCAAGGCCTGGGAGCCGGACCATCCGACCGCGCAGTTTCCAGCCTTCATCAAGCAGATGCTGCGCAAGATCGCCTCGGGGTTCAGCGTCTTCTACAACGTGCTGGCCAATGACGCCGAGGGGGTCAGCTACTCCACGATGCGCAGCTTCGCGCTCGTGGAGCGCGACGACTGGCGCTCCATCCAGCAGGACTTCATCGACATGTGGCGCCGGCCCCTGTATGCGGCCTGGCTCGGCATGGCGCTGCTCTCCGGCAGCCTGAAGCTCCCTTCACGCGATCCGTCCCGCTATCTGTCCGTCCGGCATCGTCCACGCGGCTGGCAGTGGATCGACCCCGAAAAGGAAGCGAAGGCCGCGGTGCTGTCGATTCAGAACGGCCTGGGCACCAGGACCGGGTTTCTGGCCGAGAAGGGTGAGGACATCGAGGACGTCTTCGCCGAACTCGCCCGGGAGCAGGAACTGGCCACGCAGTACGGGCTGTCGATCTCGGGGCAATCGGCGGCCGCGGAGCCGGAAGCGGATGAGACGGACAAACCCGAGGACACCGACGACTCGCAAAGCGAGAAGGAAGAGGACGAGGAGTCCTCGTCCGAAGCCACAACCTGAGCAGAAAGGACCCCCACGATGAGCGCTCTTTCGGACCACCTCGAGGCGAAATACCTCGACCTGGCCTACAACGGCGTGGCGTTCACGCCCCCTTCGGCCCTGTACATCGCGCTCTACACCACCAACCCCACCGACGCGGACACGGGGACCGAGGTGTCTGGCGGCGGCTACGCCCGCGCCGTGGTCCACCCCAACGGCGGCGGCGCACCGGAGTTCAACCTCGCCGCGGCCGACGGCGCCGGCATGATGGTCACCAACGCCCAGGACATCGAGTTCGCCGCGGCGACCGGCGCCTGGGGAACGGTGACCCATTTCGGGATGAAGGATGCGGCCACGGGCGGGCACCTCCTGCACCACGGCGCGCTGGACCAGCCGCAGACGGTGAATTCGGGCGGGATCTTCCGCATCGCGGCCGGCGCCCTGAAGCTCCGGATGGAATAGGGCTGAAGAAAGGCCCGGCTCATGCTTACCTCGGTCATCTTCGACTTCGTCGACAGCAAGAGCGGGAAGATCACCCTGACTTCCCCGTCGACGTATGTCGCGGCCACGGGTTCAGCGAACTGCCAGACAGGGCAGAACACGCTCGCCCAGCAAGCATACCGGGCCTTCTTCAACTTCAACACGTCCAGCCTGCCGGACGGCGCCCAGATCACGAAGGTCGAGTTCCTGATCCGCGCGCCGAAGGGGCCCTACGTCGACCCCATATCCTACCGAGTTGGGTTCGCCATCGGGACGTTTATCGGAGCAGCCCTCGAAGGCATCGCCGACGAGTGGGCAGGCGGCGCCTATATGGTGACGCTCTACTCGCGGGCGGCGGATAACACCTGGCTCGACCTGGCCTCCCAGCTCAACGACCCCAGGGGATTCGTCAACGCCGCTGGTGATACGGACATCAAGGTCTGGGACTACAGCATCGGGGACGCGGAACACGCCTTCTGGAACACGGCGTTCAACACCACCCACGACAGGTGCAAGCTGCGGATCACCTATAGCCTGCCGTCAGCGACGGTTACGGGCCGGGGCGGCTCATCTGCGTCTGCGGAGATCGTCCTTCCGGCGACGACCGTGGCCACCGGGATTGGGGCGGCTAACGCGCTCGCCTCGATGATCGCGACCGGTACAGCGGCCGTGTCGGGGCGTGGCGCGTCCGACGTTGTGGTACGGCTGGTTCTGCCACGGGCCGCGATCGCCGCGGGTAGGGGGCTGGCCGAAGCGCTCGCGTTTGCGGTGTGCCCGGGAGCGGCCGGCGCTACAGGCCGTGGCACGTCGACGGCGACGCTACGCCTGGTCCTGCCCATAGCCGCGTTCGGCACCGGAAGCGGTTCCGCTCAGGCGACGGGAACGGCGGTCGTCTCGGGGGCTGCGGCCCTGACCGGCCGAGGGGCCGTCGCCGTCCTGGCAGGCACGGTCCTACCAGCTACGGCAGAGGGAACGGGATTCGGGTTGGTTGAGTCGGCCGCCAACACGGTCATCGGGGCAGCGGCCACAGGGACCGGCCGCGGGGACACCGAGGGCGAGGGGAGGCTCGTCCTGCCGGCGACTGCATGGGCCACTGGTGGCGGGCTGACCGAGCTCGTTGCGCTCATCCTGAGGCCCGCGGCGGCGACCGCGACTGGGCGAGGGACGACGGCGCTGCCGGCGCTGCTGATCGTGCCGGCGGCTGTCCTGGCCACCGGGTTGGGGTGCACTCAGGCGGCGGGATCGGCTGTTGTCCCTGCGGCCGCCGCCGCGACCGGCAGAGGTTCTGCTGCAGCAATACCCGGCCTGGTCCTACCGCTGTCCGCACAGGCAGCCGGATTCGGATCCGCACAGTCAATCGCGAACACCGTCACTGCGTGTGCGGCCGCCGCGACGGGGCGCGGGCTGTCGGCGGCGACGGTCGGCTTGTTCGTGCCTCTGACGGCGGTGGCGACAGGGCTCGGTTCGGCCGACGCAGCCGGCGGGCTACGCACTCCGGGCGCCGCCGTCGCGACCGGTAGAGGAGACGTGGCGGCCGTGGCCAGCCTCCATGGCTCCGTGGCCGTGCTGGCGACCGGACTTGGGTCGGCCCAGGTAGTCGCGACCTCCATCTGCCAGGCGGCGCTACAGACTACGGGACAGGGCTCCTCGCAGGCTGCAGCACGCTTAGTTGTGCCCGCTGAAGCCGTCGCCACCGGCCACGGCGCCACGCAGGCGATGACCGCCCTAGACCTGCGCGGTTCGATGACCGCAGTCGGGCGTGGACTTTCCGAATTGAGAGCTACGAGCCTCGTCGGTACCACCGCGGTTGCTACGGGCCGTGGCCGCGCGGCGTGTGCCGTCGGCGCCGCGTATACCGCGCCGCCAGCGCGGCACGTGGCCACCCGTCGTGCGCGGCCAGCGCACTCGGCCTCCCGGTCGCCCCGTGCGGTACATTCGGCCGCGCGCTCGGTCGCCTGGGTCCACACGGGTACCAGAAGTGCCGGGAGGCCGAATTGATGTCAGACCTCGATACCGCCATCACAGGGTTCGTGGTCGGGGACGACCTGGAGATCCGCCGGACGGTGACCGACCTCACGGCGCCTATCGAGATCGCATGGCTGACGGTCAAGCATCACGCCGGCCAACCTGATCCGGAGGCGCGGCTGCAGAAGCGGATCACCACGGCCGACGCGCCCGGCACCGGCCAGGTCGTCGTAGCGGGCGAGCCTGACCTTGCCGGTGACCTGCGATTCGACTTCAGCCAGGCCGACACCGCGCACATCGGCACGAAGCGCTACGTGCACGACATCCAGATCCGGCTGGCGACCGGGAAGATCTACACCATCGAGAAGGGCACCATCCAACTGGTGGCTGACGTCACCAAGGCAACGCAGTGAAGCCGAAGGAGATCCTCATGAACGAGACCCTCGAGATCGCCCGTAGCTTCGGACTCGGCGGATTGGGTCTGATGGCGACGATGCTGGCCGTGAAGCTCGCGGTCCAGGCGGTCGACCTCGCGCGAAACCAGCTGGCAAGGCGTAACGGCAATGGCAACGGCAACGGCGCGAAGATCGCCTTCGACGAGCTCAAGGTCGTCTGCCCGCTCTCCCCCGGCCGCCACTCCCTGGACGACGTCCACGAGGTCCTGATCCAGATCCGCAGCGGCATGGAGCGGCTCAACGAGACCCAGAAGGAGATCGAATCGGACATGAAGGACCGTAGCCAGCGTCTGTGCGACATCCTAAGCGCGCTGCGCCTCGAGATGGCGCGAAGGGAGGCTTGAGGTGACCAGCAGAGAGCTGTTCGAGCGGGCGATCGAAGTCGTCCTCGAGCACGAGGGGGACACCTATACCGACAACCCGGCCGACCGTGGCGGGCCGACGAAGTTCGGGATCGCCCAGCGCTGGAACCCTGACCTGGACGTCAAGAGCCTGACCCGAGCCAAGGCGATCGAAATCTACTGGCAGCGGTACTGGTTCGGACACCGGTACGAGTTCCTGCCCGAGGCGATCGCCGTCAAGGTGTTCGATATGGCGGTGAACCTCGGCAACAGGACATCGGCGACGTGTCTGCAGCGTGCCCTTCATGCATGCTGCCTGAAGGTGGCGATCGACGGGAGCCTCGGACCCGAGACTTGCGGCGCCGCGAGAAAGGCAGATCCGGCGGCGCTCATGGCGGCATTGCGCTCCGAAGCGGCTGGGGAGTACCGGCTTCGGGTCGCCCGCAGCGCGGACCAGGCCGTGTTCGAAGGTGGTTGGCTAGCCCGGGCGTACGCCTGAAGGGAGTCGCGATGGTTGGCGAGATTCTGGGCATCCTGGGGAAGGTCGCTGGCTCGGTAGCGGACCGGATCTTCCCCGATCCCGAGCACGAGCTGAAGCGAATCGAACTCCAGCAGGCGCTGCAAGCGGCAGTTCTGGAGCGGACCTCGGAGATCGAGCGCGCTGCTGCCGAGGTCGTCAAGGCGGAGGCGCAGGGCCAGAGTTGGCTCCAGCGAACCTGGCGGCCGATCACGATGCTCACTTTCGTCGCACTGATCGTGTCCCGGTGGCTTGGGTGGTCCGCCCCGAACCTGGGCGAAGCCGAGGTCCTCAAGCTGTGGGACATTGTCGAGATCGGCCTCGGCGGTTACGTCATAGGGCGGTCGGCGGAGAAGGTGCTGCCGGGCATAGTGGCGTCGATTAATCGGGGCTAACCCGGATGTGCACCAAGAGTCCGGGATAGTTCGTCTAGGTCGTTCCAACTTGAATGGTCCTCTCTTCGCCCCTCCGGGCTAGCAACTGGCTGCCCGAGGTCAGACTTGCCCGCAGGGACGTCGAAGCGACGGCCAGCACCCGATTATCATCAACGCCGACAACGGCGTCGCGCCACGTCTCGCGGTTCGGTGACCCGGCGAGGTGGGCGGTCGACTAGATCGCGGCGGCCGGTGTACACCCGATTGACCCGATGAGCGGTACGGCCGTAACCGCTCGCCATCGAAGGGCGGTGCTTGTTGCCGAGCATGCGAACCCGCGGCGGTGATCCTGTTCAGGCCTCCCATGGAGCCCAGCGGGGGCGGGCCTCACCAGCCGCCACTGCGCGCTGCCGAACGGGCCCCGGGCGGCGCGCGACTCTCGCGCGCCGCCCGTCCAACTCCAGCGGCCGGCGCGCACTTACTCACCCGGTGTTGATGATGGTGCGGGGCTAAACCATTCTTGGTGGATAACTTGGTGACAACCGAGCGAAAAGGTGTTGAAAAACGCTCGACTGTTCCCGATACTAGGGTACGCGAGGGGAGGTTACCATGGCTCGGACGTCTGCCCACGGCGTCGCGAACTACTTTATCGTCAAGGGAATGGAGGAGCGCGACGCTGGCGGTGAGTTCATCACTCACCTGAAGCTCCAGAAGCTCCTTTACTTTGCCCAGGCCTGGTTCATGGCGCTATTCAACGGCGAGAGACTGTTCGACGAATCGCTGGAAGCGTGGGTTCACGGTCCCGTTTGCCGCGAGGTCTTCGACCAGTTGAAGGGGCACGGGTTCAAACCGATCGTTAGACCCTACGCCCAGTTCGTCGAAGATGAGGAGACGCGCGAGTTCCTCGACGCGCTCTGGGATGAGTACGCCGTGTTCAGCGCGAAGAAGCTGGAGAAGATGACCCACGAAGACCGTCCCTGGGTCGAGGCCCGCGCTGGGTTTCCAGCCGATATGAACAGCAACCGAAAAATCAACGTGAATCTCATGCGCGAGGTCTATACACAGCGCGCCGCCGAGAATGGCGAAGGACGGTAAGCGGAAGATCCGCGCGGAAGCGAACGGATCCCGTACACCTTCGGTTCACCTGCGCCCGCAATGCGAAGATTGCCCGCGACGGCAAGCGAGCCCGTCATTCGGGTTCAAGTATCAGGTCCGCGGCTTAAAGTCATTCTCTCAGCTTTCGGTCGAGGACCAGATCGCGGTTTTAGAAAGCTTCTGCAAGATGGAAGGCCGGACCTGGCACGAAGTCTACGCGACGGCGTCGAAGAACCCCGCCCTCCGGACTGGTCTTTGCTATACACCTGCCCCGGATAAGAGCCTACTGCACGACCGCCCCGACTCGCTTCCGAAGGACGTTGATCTCTACCACTTTCGCTTTAGCGACGTCGGCCGTGTCTTCGGGTTCCGCAAGGGCGATGTGTTCAACATCGCATGGTTCGATCCCAACCACGGCAGTCAGAAGGGTTGATCATGGAGGCCGCCGACCTTATCGCTTCAATGCTTGGTGGGGATACGATCCGAAGCCACATCTATGGACTGCGCGCATCAACGACAGGAGCATTCGACGAGCGGAATCGCGATTTGATAGGGGCCGTCGAACAGGACCTCGCTAACATCTACCGGGTTCTTTTTTGGACCGTCGTTTATGGTGGCACTATGAGTATCGGCCGCTCTATGGCCGCGCTCGCACTATTCAACCGAGCATCCGAGACGCTCGTGTCGGCGTTTCATCTTGCGCGCCAACGAGCGACAGCTGAGTCCATGGCGCTGATGCGGATTGCTATTGAAGCTGGGTGTAGTGCCGTCTGGATCTTGGAACAGGCGAGAGCGTGGGAGGAATTCAGTTCGGAGAGAATCGGAAAGTTCAAAGCGACTGCAGCGATTCGGTACGCGAAGAAGTATATCCCTCGCGTACATGAGTTATATGTTCGATTGAGCCAGGTGTACCTCCACCCGAACCGCTTAGCCTTTGGTTCGCTAATCACTGATGAAGGCGCGGCGGTCAAGATAGGTAGTCGCGACGCATCCCAGGAGGAAGACAACGTCGTTCTTATCGCCCTCTCGTTAGCTTCGGGGATGGTCCTGAAGGCTATGGAGGTAACCCTCTTGGAGCCTGTACCAGAAGACTCCTCCCTGCTTCGTGTTCCTGGCTCACGCAAAAGGGTGCGTGCTGTAGCTGATCAATTGATCGAGAACCGATACGCCACTATTGGCGACCTCTGGGAGATGGCGCATGGCAGTACTTGACACGATTGCCGAAATCTGCCGCCGCAACGAAGCCATACGCGATTTTTGGAGCAATGCCGCCGGGTGGGCGCCAGCAGATGCGTCGAGGTTGTTGGCCGAGTCTAGACTCGACCGCCAGGTTGCGCTCTCGAATTGCCTACCGCTCTGGGTGCCGGAGGTTCACCCAGACGAACGACGGGAAGGCGCGATTATACTTGGCTGGGCGAACCTCGGCGCACTCGTGGAGGGAACACTAAAATGGTTCTTGTCAGTTTACCGCGATCAGGTTCCGGACGATGCGATCAAACGCTTCGGAAACGCGATTGGTCCTGAGGCAGCCACTCTTGATCAACTGCGCCTATTCTACTTGACGCGCCGTGTCTGGTTTGACGATGCCGAACGCCAAAAATGGGATCCGTGGCTCGAAGAGATCCGCGACAGGCGCAACGCTGTCCATGCTTATAGGGATCGCGACATCGGGACATTCCAGGACCTACACGACGGAATCGAGCGCTACCTAGAGCTGATTGACACCCTAGATGGACGAGTGCCGTATCCTGACGACTACTGATTTGGCGAGAGCTTCCCTCCAGGACGCGAGGAGGGCTGGCGCTTATCAGCCAGGAAGGCTACAATTCGCCTCTCGTCACCAAGGAGCCGTGAGTTGAAACCCGCGATGAAGCCGATAGAAGACGATCCTAAGGGGCTCTGGCCGTACCTGCCCAGAAAGTCCCTCCCGAACCTTAGCAATGCTCAAACCGCGTTGCCGGCGATCGCTAAGGACGTGAATCTCCTGGCGGCAATCGAAAACGGGGTGAAGCAGGTACCGACTCACCATCGGCTGATCCGGCAGGACTCCACGACCCGCTGGTCAGGCGTCACACCCGAAAGCGTCCACCTTGTGCTGACCTCGCCGCCCTACTGGACGCTGAAGGAATATAGGGTTGAAGAGCGCCAACTCGGATACGTCGAGGACTACGACGCTTTCCACAGGGAGCTAGACAAGGTCTGGCGCCAGGCCTTCAAGGCGTTGATTCCCGGAGGTCGCCTGATCGTCGTCGTAGGGGACGTCTGTCTCTCGCGCCGGAAGAACAACGGCCGGCATACGGTCGTCCCTCTCCACGCTACGATCCAAGAGCACTGCCGACAAATCGGATTCGACAACCTTGCTCCGATCATCTGGTACAAGATCGCGAATGCGGTCTACGAGGCGACCGGGAACGGCGCGGGTTTCATGGGTAAGCCCTACGAACCCGGCGCGGTCATTAAGAACGATATCGAGTACATCCTCATGTTTCGGAAGCCCGGAGGTTATCGGTCGCCATCGATCCCTGAGCGGATCGCGAGCGTTATCTCTGGCGAGAACTACCAAAAATGGTTCCAGCAGATCTGGTCTGGGCTCACCGGCGCATCGACACGGCACCACCCGGCGCCCTACCCCGCAGAGTTGGTCGAGCGCCTGGTCCGCATGTTCACCTTCGTGGGTGACACGGTCCTGGATCCGTTCTCCGGTACGGCCAGCACGTCGGTCGGTGCTGCGCGCTGGGGACGAAACAGCATCGGTATCGAGCTTGACCCGGAGTACTTCGAGATGAGCCTCGCTCGGCTCAAGAAGGAAACGGGAAGTCTATTTTCGACAGCAACTATCGAGGCGGAAGCATGACGGATCTGACCCCGCGAGTACGTGAAGCGGTCCGGTTTTTCTGGCAGACACGAGATCGACAGGCCCAGTATCAAGGGGGCGCGTCAGGAATCAAAGACGCAGGACTTAGGACCGCAGCTACGGGCGGCGCGCAGCTCGACGGCTTCGCAAACCTGGTCACAGAGTTGCTGTGCGAGAGCGGGCTCTCAGGCCCCGACGTCTGTTGTGGTCGGCGCGGGGTAGAGATCCCCGGCTGGTTTCGGCCCGAGAAAAAGTGGGACCTACTTGTCATGTCTCGGGGCCAACTGATCGCGGCTGTAGAGTTCAAAGCTCATATCGGCCCATCGTTTGGCAACAACTACAATAACAGAACCGAGGAGGCATTGGGCAACGCGACGGACGTGCTGGCCGCCTACCGCGAAGGGGCCTTCACGCCATCGGCTCGACCTTGGCTCGGCTATTTAATGCTGATTGAAGATACCCCACGATCGCGAGCGCCGGTCGGAGTTGCCGAACCACATTTTCGAGTGTTCGATGAATTCCGAAACGCGTCCTATATCAAGCGCTATGAGATTGGGATAACGAAGTTGCTCCGGGAGCAGCTTTACGACGGGGCGTGCCTGATCGCGTCCCCTCGCGACACCGGGCTTGAGGGCGTATACTCCGAACCGTGCGAGGAGCTCGGCTTCCAGAAGTTCGCGGCTGGGCTTATGGCTCGCGCAATCGCGCACGCGAAGACTGGGAAGTAGTTCGCCATGATAGTGGTCTTGGACGCCAACGTGATTCTCGCTGATCCCTGGTTGCGTGGAACTCAGTTCGGTACCCTGATTGATGGGTTAAAGACCGTTGGCGGAACGCTGGCGGTTCCCGCTCTTGTTGTGGATGAGGTGGTCACGAAGTACGAGGAGACATACGAACAGGCGCGTGGCAAGACAATTTCGTGCTGGGAAGAACTCAACAAGCTGTCACGCGAAGAAATAATCACGCCGACGATCAAACCTGCTTCGCAAGCGGCTTCGGAATACCGCGAGTGGCTACTTGCGCGCCTGGCGCAGATCAGTGCCCGGATTCTACCAATCCCCGACGTACCACACCAAGTTGTTATTGCTAGGGAGCTGAGTCGTAAGCGTCCGTTTCGTAACGGAAAAGGATACCGCGACTATTTGATTTGGGAAACGGTGCTACGGACTCCGGGTAGAGTCGTGTTTGTGACGATGAACACGTCCGACTTCGGGGAGGTTGGCGAATTACACAGGGATCTCGCAGAAGACGTTGAACGAACTGCGATAAAAAGAGACAGTTTCGATGTTTCGTGGAATCTCCGGGCTTTCAACGAGGTTTATATCCTCCCGCGATTGCAGCAACTTGAGGAGATCCGGAAACGGCTGGAGGTGGAAGGGCAGATTATAGAGTGGTTCAAAGATAATACGGATAGCCTCCTTGTAGAAGAGGACCTGCTGATCGTCGGCATGGGAATGCCGCCGGGAGCCGGTCGCGCGGGACTTGTGCGACTCAAGAGTGATCCGGAGGTAGAAATCCAAGCTGTTTGGGAGCGCGAACCGGGGAGGTACTTGGTTCGGGTTCAGGCTGAACTGCCGGTGACGTTTTCGGCCGACTTCGACGCCGACGACTACAAGAATTTCGCGGAGGTTCGCGAACTACTTGGACCGGAAGACATGCCTGCAGGTAGCTCAGCCAGCTTGTCTGATCAGGAGAATGAATTCCTTGTCAGCATGGTCTTTACAATTGGAGGCAATTCCCTTCGAATTGTCGATTGGGACATCGAACAAATCGATGCCAGGTACGTTTACTAACGCCGCCCGTACGACCAATGGCCTTATGTCGCCATTGTGCAGCAAGCCGCATGGTCCACTGAGAATGAGGCGGTCTGAATATGTGCTTGAACGGGTTGTGTTTTGTTGAGTTTAACTGGGAGATGACCGATGGCGCCAGGCTTCTGGGTAGGATTTTGGTCGAGCGCTAAGCGCGCATACGGCGCACTTGTTGTGGTGTTGGGTCTCCCTGTTTCGTTTGTATTCTGGCTCGTTCATCCGAACGGTCAGATCTCCGTTCCATTGGTGCTTGCTTTTGGGTTCGTGTTGATTGGACTGGTCTGTACGCTCGCGCATTTTGCATTTACCAGCCCGTTGAAAAAGTCGGAGGACATGGTAGGATGACCGCACCGCAGTAGACACACTGTTCACGACGGAGCGGAGTTCCCCATGGCCCTTGGACGACGCAAGAGCGAGCAGCAACCGCTGTGGATCGCCAATCAGGATCTGCCGCGCTCGCCTGGTCACCCATTCTATATTGCGCTGAATCGCTTGCTGGCGGAAGCGGGATTCGACCGCTTCGTCGAAGAGCTCTGCGAGCCCTACTACGCGAAGACGCAGGGCCGCCCTGGCATTCCGCCTGGCGTGTACTTTCGGATGCTGCTGGTCGGCTACTTCGAGGGCATCGGCTCGCAGCGCGGCATCGCTTGGCGGTGCAGTGATAGCCTGTCGCTGCGGGAGTTTCTCGGCTTGGCCGAGGGCCAGGCTTCGCCGGATCACTCCAGCTTGACGGTGATTCGCCAGCGGTTGCCGCTGGTCGTTCACGAACAGGTATTCGTGAAGGTCCTGGCGATTGCTCGCGATCGGCGGTTCTTGCGTGGGCGCTCGGTGGCCGTGGATTCGACGACGCTCGAGGCGAATGCGGCGATGAAGACGATTGTCCAGCGGCACTCCGGCGAGGATTGGAAGCAGTTTCTGACCCGCCTGGCAGAAGCGGAGGGCCTGAAAAACCCTACGATGGCCGACCTCCGTCGCTTTGACCGGGGTCGGCATAAACGCGTCTCGAATGCGGAATGGGTTTCGCCGGTCGATCCGGACGCCCGGATTGCGAAGATGAAGGACGGGACAACCCATCTCGCCTACAAGGCCGAACACGTGGTGGACCTTGAATCGCAGTTGGTGCTGGCGGCGACGGTCCATGGTGGCGACGTAGCGGATACGGAAACGCTGCTGCCGAGCGTGACGGCGGCCCAAGCGGCGATGGTCATGAGCGGCAGCGACGAGGGGATCAAGGACGTTGTTGCCGACAAGGGGTACCACAAGTCTGAGTTGCTCGCCGACTGCGACGCGCTGGGATTGCGGACGTACATTCCGTCGAAGCGGGAACGCTGGGGCCGTCGCTGGACCGACAAGCCGGCGGGGTGGGAGAAGGCGTATCGGAGGAACGAACGACGGGTCGCCGGCAAACGAGGAAAGCGACTGAGTCGACGGCGGAGCGAGTACGTTGAACGGAGCTTCGCCCATACCTGTGAGACAGGCGGTGGTCGACGAACTCACATCCGCGGCCTCAGTGAGGTCACCAAGCGCCACTTGATTACTGCGGCTGCTCACAATCTCGGCGTGATCATGCGGGCGGTGTTCGGCGTGGGCACGGCGCGAAGCCTGCAGGGGAAGGCGCACGCACTGGCGGCTACAGATCGATCTCACGGTGCGCTTCTTCGTCTCGTCACCGCTCCAGCGCGGCCGGCGGTTTTGGTATCAAGATCAGCCTCGGCCATGGACGGCTCGGTCGTAGAGTTGCCGGCCGCGGCTTGAGTTCGAATTCTTCAACGGGCTGTTACGCTGCTGCAGCGAGTAAATCAACCTCTACCGCGTGTGTTGCAGACGCGGGCGCCGGTCACCCGCGATGACGTTCGCAAGATGATTTGTCTTTTGGAACCGTCGACACTGTTCTCACACGGGGCAGCAGTTTCATTCTATTTTCGCGACGAGAATAGTTTTGAGATACTGGTCGGTTTAGGATGCGTGCTGAACGTGCAAGATGACGGAAGAATTCAAGTCGAAATAAATAAAGTAATGCCGGGTCAAGAAGACATTATACAAGATCTGGAGAAGAACAAGAAAGACGTGCTAGCCAGGCTGAGGGTCAAACCAACCGTACCTGACTTGGGATCTTTCTGACGCAATGGAGGAAAACATGGTGGAAGCCGAAAAGGGACCAAGGAGTTATCCGGCGAAGGTCGTGCGTATTATAGACGCAAGCTCTGTCGTAATTAATCGTGGCAGAAAAGACGGCGTCAAGAATGGTCAACGATTCCTAATATTTCGCCTCGATAACGAGCCACTTAGGGATCCTGACACGGGGGAATCCCTTGGCCAGCTAGAGCTCGTTTGCGGTGCCGGAGAAGTTGTTCACGTCCAAGATGCGATTGCGACAATTCAGTCGACTCGGCGAGGGCCAAGTGTTCAGCGAACCGTTCGGCGCCAGGGAGTACATTTTGTGCTCGGGCCGGAGACCGAAACTATCACCGAACAAGGAGAGCTGGAGCCCTTCCTTGAGGCTAGGATGGGGGATTTAGCAAAGCCCATATAGTTACTGTACGCACACATTCCGGTGAACCTGGCCGGCCCAACCGGTTTTGCAGGCCTCGTAATTGAAAAATAGGGTTTCCGATGAGGATTCCGCTTGGGGAGCCAATTGTTCCAGGATTCGAACGGACCTCGGTTTGGTAACGCATACCAGACCTCGACGGTCCGACGATCCCGAATGAGGACCTTCTTTACCACGCGGTGGAGAAGGTCCTTTCGTTGAGCGGTGGTGCCGGCCGCCATCACCTTCTCGAACTCGCCGACGACGGACGCGAGCATCTCGCGGTCGATCGCGGGTAGGTCCAGCCTCTGCCGGCGGGCCTCGAGATCCGCCCTCTGCGCTTCCAATTCCTCCAGTCGCCCGCGCAGGTCCTGGACCTTCTCGTTGCAGAGGTCGGGGCTGAGCTTCCCGTCCTCGAACGCCTTGAAGTAGCGGTCCGTGGCCGCCTGGACCTTGGCGGCCTCGGCGAAGTTGGCCTCGATCTCCTTCTCGATGTCGGGCCGCTCCGCGGCGAGCCGCTTGTTCGCCTCCTCCCAGACTCGCCCCATGAACTGCTCGTCGAGGAACATCGCCTTGATGTCGTGCAGGATCGCGCCATCCAGGAGGTCGGCCCTGATGTAGTCCTGGTCGCACTCTTGGTAGTTGAACCGCTTGGAGCAGACGTAGTAGTGGAAGGCGGTGCCGTTCTTGGTGCCGCCGCCGCCGAACATGCGGCTGCCGCACTTGCCGCACTTGATGACGCCGGTGAGGAGCCGGTCCTCGCCGTGGCGCATCTGATGTCCCTTCGACTCCTCATTGCGTTCCTCGAGCACCTCCTGCGCCTTGGCGAAGAGCTCCTCCGACACCAGGGGTTCGTGGGTGCCGTCGTAGAGGACCTCGCGCCACCGGATCTTGCCGATGTAGACCGGGTTCTTGATCATGTAGATGGCGATGCGGCGGCCCCACTTGCCGCCGTTGCGGTTCCGCATTCCTGCCTGGTTGAACTCCTTGCAGATGGCCGAGGAGCCGAGCTTCCCGATGGCGTACATCCGGAAGAGCTTGCGAACGACGAGCGCCTCTTCCTCGTGGATGACCAGGCCCCTCTCTGGATCGAGCCGGTAGCCGAACGGGACGTAGCCGCCGACGAACTTGCCGCCCTTGGCCTTCTTCTCCATGCCGACCTTGGTACGCTCCACGATGGTGGCGTGCTCGAACTCGGCGAAAACCCCCAACATCTGGAGCATCATCTTACCGGCGGCGTTGGCGGTGTCGAACGGCTCGGTGATGGATTTGAGGACGACGCCGTGCTGCGTGAGTTCGTCGACCATGAGGGCGAGCTCGCGAACCTTGCGTGAGAGGCGGTCGACGCGGAACACGAGCAGCGTGTCGAAGGCCTGCGCCTCGGCGTCGAAGAGCATCTCCTCAAGACCGGGGCGGTTCATGTGGGTCCCGCTCTCGGTGTCGCGGAAGACCTTGTGTAGGCGCCAGTCATCGCCCCAGGCGGCCTTCGAGAACGCCTCGAGGCGTTCGACCTGGGCGCCGAGCGAGTACTTCTGGTGGTCCTCGTCGGTTGAGATCCGGGTGTAGAAAGCGACCCGGTTTGGGCCGCTTTGGCGCTCCCTCGGCGCCGGCGGCGAGCCGCCCCTACCGTTTTCTCCGGCTGCAGCGCGTGCCAAGCGTAACCTCCTGCGAGCATGCATGTTGCGCAGATTGGCCACAACGAGTCATACCTCGGGGGCGCGGCAGGCATCAAGGCAATCCCGGATCATGCTGGGCATGCTCGACCACAGGAGAAAGGGGGGCCGGACGCTGCGGACGGGGACACGCAAAGTGCATGCACTCGGGACTTGACCCCTAACGGTCGTTAGGCGAGACTTCGCGACGATCCGGTAAGCAGCTGACGCGTCTTTCACCTCTCGAAAGCGCCGCCCCTTCCGAGGTGACCTACTGCCTAGCGCGGTCGGCGAACCTACGGTGCGACGATGGAGCGTACTTGGAGAAGAAGCTGAAGCACTTGGAGTTCATCCAGCAGACCATCAACCGAATGGCATCGAACCTGTTCCTGCTCAAGGGTTGGACGGTGACCCTCATCGCTGCGATGTTCGCGCTCGCCGCCAAAGAGTCGAAGGACTTCTACTTCGTGCTCGCGTATTTCCCCACGCTGATGTTCTGGCTCCTCGATGGGTACTTCCTTTCGCAGGAGCGCAGATTCCGGTCACTGTATGAGCATGTGACCAAGCTGGATGAAGGCGCAATCGACTTCTCGATGGACACGCAGCCGTTCAAGTCCACTCCAGCGAGGAACAAGTGGTCGCGTGCACTAGTCTCGCCAACATTGCTGATCTACTACGGCATCCTGCTCGTGGCGATGTCGATGGTTTGGTGGCTTGTGAGATGAGGAGAATGACCAATGGCTAGGGAACCCGTGTTCTACAGCTTTCACTACGACAACGATGTATTTCGTGTCCAGCAGATACGAAATATGGGCGTCGTCGACGGTCATGAACCGGTCTCCGCAAACGAGTGGGAGCAAATCAAGCGTCGAGGTGACGCCTCTGTCGAGCATTGGATCGACGAGGCTATGAAGTACAGGCGATGCGTCATCGTGTTGGTCGGCAGCGAAACCGCGAAGCGCCGCTGGGTGCAGTATGAGATCAAGAAGGCATACGCCTCGGGCAAGGGGCTGTTCGGAATCTACATTCACAACCTGAGGTGTCCTCGCACGGGGCAATGCGGTCAGGGTGCGAACCCGTTCGACGGCTTTACGATCAATAACGGGCAGCAGCGACTCTCGACCGTGATCCGCTGTTACGACCCCGGCTTCAACGCATACGCAGGCATTTCGGGCAACTTGGCCAACTGGGTCGCAAGTGCGATCAGTGAAGCCAAGAACCGCTAACGGATGCCGCTCAACAAGAGGAGATCCAACCAATGCCCCGGCCCGCTATAGAGTCCCTCACCGCGCGCCAAAGCGAGGTCCTGGCGTGGGTGAAAGGCTTCATCCGCGAGCACAGCATGCCACCGACCGTTCGCGAGATCGGCGCTGCGTTCGAGATCAAGAGCTCGAGCGTGTTCGAGTTGTTGAAGGTCCTGGAACGCAAAGGCCATCTGCGCCGAGGCGAACTGGGCGCGCGCTCCCTCATCGTCAAGGGACGGGCGCCTCGCCACGAGTGTGGTTGCGAAGAGGTTCGGGTCGTGGGGCGTGTGCGCGCCGGTGCCCCGATCGAGGCCATCGAAGACGACTGGGGCACGATCGCGGTGAAGAAGGACATCTTGCGCGGACGCGCGGCGTTCGCCCTGAAGGTCGAGGGCAACAGCATGGTTGAGGCGGGGATCCTCGACGGCGACTACGTGGTAGTGCGGAAACAGGAGACGGCCGACGACGGCGACATCGTCGTGGCCCTCATCGAGAACGAGGCCACGCTCAAACGTGTCTACCGCGAGCGCACGGGCGTACGCCTGGAGCCGGCGCACCCGGCCATGGTTCCCATCCACGTATCGTCAGGCGAGTTCAGGATTCAAGGAAAGGTCGTGGGCGTGCTGAGGCTGCTCGGCGGGCAGAGCGCGGCTACGAGGGAGTGACGCATGTCGAACGATTACGCACCGAAGCAGTTCCTCCGGCAGGCGGAGATCGCATTGATCAAGGAGTACTTCGCGGCCCGTGGTGAACTTGGCGGGCTCGACTGGGACAGCATGAAGGAGGCGGAAGCGGACCCGATTCATGAGGCGTGGCAACAGCTCCCCGATTCGTCGCTTGAACGGATCGACAGCGAATTTCGGGACATCTTCGATTTGGCCTCGGCGGAGGGCACGCGTACGCTGATCGAGGAAGGCCAATTCCACAGGGTCGACCTGAAGCCAGAACTCGACGCGCGAGAGGGATTCCTCAACAAGGCGTTTTGGACATTTCTCAGGCACCGCGGGATTTTCGACGTCGCGCACCTTCTCGACCGTTCCGATCACCTCAGCCGCCGGTACTGGCGCAAGCGGAAAGACATCCCGAAGAAGCAACCGGATCTCAACCCGACTGCAATCACCGAGTTGGAGCGAGCCCTCTCCGCGTACTACCGGGAGAGGCAAGGCCGCGGCCGACGCTGTCACGTGGACGTGTACCTTCGTGGAGACCGCTACCACTACTTCTTCGCCTACCCGCAGGACTACGCCGACACCTTTGTCGGCTACGACAATGAGGGGAAGTTCGAGCGAAAGCGTCAGAACCCTGCCTTCGAGGTGATCTACATCTATGACCCCGTCGACGGGACGCTGGACCTCTACGCGCAGGGCGGGAAGGACATCAAGAAGGACCTCCAAGAACTGTTCGCGAGGACGATCCTGCACGAGGATCTCGGGAAGGAAGACGGTGACTCACGCCCCTACGAGCTCAACCGTCTTAGGAAGCGGGACTTCGCGTTCCCGACCGATCCGGCCGACCGCATCACCGAGGTCAGGGTTAAGGAGCTGCGCTTGTCGATGATCGGCAACGCCCGCAATCGCGTGACGTTCGAGGTCACGCCGAACGGAGCGACAGAAGAGATCCACGACTTCATAGCGAGATCCCTCCACGAACAGAGACTCCCGCTTGCAATGGTCAACGTGAGCTCTGCAGTGCTCCAGGTCCGCTTCGATCACAACGGGAGCGGCAACGGGAGGAGCTCGAAGACCGTGACGTTTCGGATCTCCCACCCGGATTCCTGCAACCTCAAAGACAAGCCGGAACATTTGGTGGTGAAGCAGTACCTGAAGCGGTGGGGAATAGAGCGTGAGTGATCCGCTGGCCCACGTCTGGGGGCGATCCGATGTGGAGCAAGCCACATTCGACGGCGATGAGGTCGCGGACAGTCGTGACGGGGAGATTGAGCGGTTGTCCAGGGCCGGCTTGGTATGCGCCGTGGGGAACGTCCGCTGCGTCCCTTGCGATGCCTGCGCCGAGCATCACCTCGAAGAGATCACGTATGTCCAGAGCCCGCCGGGATCCCCTGTCCGCGGCTACATCCACTGCCCAGTGAATGGACGGATCGCGGTTCCGCTGGAGAGGCTGAAGCAGTGGGCCGTGGATTTCGAGGGCTTGGCGAAAGCCACCGCCAGCGGTCTGGACCTTGCTGGACAGATCGAAGATGTCATCCCGGGGCGCCTCTGGTCGCTCGGCAAGGCGACCATCGGCCGCAGGTCGCGGGACGTCTTCCTCGCCAGAGGGGCCACGTGGATCGATGCGCCGGGCGTCTTCGGCACCTGCGAGCGCCTGAACGCAGCAAAGGGTGCCCTTGTACTGGTCCCTGGCGGAACGCCGGGTCAGGACGCCTGGGCCGGCGAACAGCCGGCCGTGGTGCCGCTCAAACTCGTTGCACGCTTGGAAGACGAGCGCCTCGCCTTTGATCGGAATCACCTCGAGGCCCTGCTCACTGAAGACGGGCGGAAAGCACCGATCAAGGCGCGGGATTCGTTCCCGACGCCGCCAGGGACGCAGTGGCGCGATGTCATGGTCTGGGTGATGGACTCCACGATCACGATCGAGGCCAGTCGCCGCAACCGTGACTTCAACTTCCAGACCGCGGGCTTCGAAGAGAAGCGGAAGCGCGACGTTCCGGATGGAATCTGGAATCTTCTGAAGGTGTTCGCCATGCAGGGCGGAGAAATCCCCTACGACGGAACGGGACTGGAGCACAGCGTTCGAACGAACCTGAAGCAGTACGTATCTGAGCTTCGGAAGCGGCTGCGCGCTCTGATCCCCGGGGTAGACGGCGATCCGATCCCGCACGTGAAGAACGACCGCTGCTACCGAATGGCCTTCAAGATCACCACCCGAGAGGGGATGACGTTCCCCGTGACCAGCGGAACGCAATGGCCAGACGTGACCATCACGCTCGTCCGACACGACGCGATACGCGTGTCGGTCCCCACCACAGAACGGTTTGCGGTATCGACCTACGTCGAGGACTCGGGTAACGAGGATCATCAATGGGACTCGGCAGAGCGGGAGTCCGACCTGGAGCGCAACTACGACCTGCGGATGCTCGGGCTGACCGATGAGGACGGCCGACCGGACGCTACGGGAGGAGCGCTGATCGAGGTTCTCCGCGCCAATGGTTCCGTGATTCGGCCTGCGGATGACGATGCAATGCTCGACCTATGCGGCGTGCTCGCGAAGCTGATGGATGGGATTGATGGCTCCCCCTTCGACTTCGCACCCGGTAGCCAGAAGTGGGTAGCCCTCTTTGATGCAGGGAGTGAAGTATGAGGGACGATCCTGTTGGAGGCGCCATTGAACGGGCGAGCGTGAAAGGCCTGCTTCGCCTTTACAAGGAGATCCTGCGCCTTCTGGAGGAGCGCCAGATTTGCACTACGAAGGATAGTCCAATCGGAGGATACGGCGAATGGCTGGTGGCGCGAGCCTTTGGCGGTGAGCGTCAGGGAAACGCGAACAAGAGCGTCGATGTCGTGGCCCCCGACGGGACGCGCCTCCAGGTGAAGACCCGATGGCTTCCGCTGGAACGGGATTCTCGACAACTTAGCGCCATTCGCAACCTCGACACGGTTGGTTTTGACTACGTCGTCGCGGTCCTCTTGGACGCGGATTTCGGAGTGATGGAGGCGTACCAGATTCCTCACGCCGCGGTTGCAAGGCTGGCTGCCCGCGCCGCTCATACGAATTCGCATCGGTTGGTTCTGAATCCGAAGGTTTGCCGCGATCCTGATTGCCGGGACATCACCGATATGGTTCGGGCGGCAGATCCAGAACGAGGCAAGTAAAGGGGGTCGCGTGCCGGACTTGAAGCTGTTCGTGACAATCCCCTTATCGAGCGCCGAAACGGTAGCTGCTTGAGACAGGCGGCCGGAGCTGTCGGTCATTTCTGACCCACCCCTTGGATCAGCCCGCCTCGCTTTCCCATGCCTGAAGCCTATCTCGTAAGCTCATAGACCCGAGGCGGTTGTGGCCCCGTCTTGGGGGCCAGGTTTCGTTTTTCCGGCCCTCACGGTGATTTCTGACCCGGGCGCTTTATGCGCCCGAGAGACATAGACCGTGAACGGCTTGAACTGGACCTTCAGACCAGCGCCTACCAGGCGCTCCTCCGGAAGCTCCAGAGGGAACATCTCTTCTACCGCGGCTTCCGAACGTGGGCGGACGTTATCGCGTTCATGCGGATCGGCACCTCGACCGATTCGCGTAAGGATGAGATTCTCCGCCCGATCTTCGAAGCCCACACAGAGGATGAGGACTCGCGCTGGCGCGTAGTGCTCATCGCGATTTTCTGGCCAGCCCTCAAGTCCATCCACTTCCAGAAGCGCGGCTGGGACCAGGACTCGGACGAACGCTGGCAGAACATCATTTGGACGTTCCTCCAGGTCCTCTGCCGGATTGATGTGAAGCGTCGGCCTGATCGGCTCGTCCAGAAGGTCTTCAACGACACAGTCCACCGTCTGCACGACGACTACCAGCGCACCTGGAAGCGCACAAACTGTGAGTTGACGACGGAACCCGAGGAATTCGAAGTGCTGGCCGGCGCCGTCGAGGGAATCGACTTCGATGGGATCGAACTGCGCCAGGCGCATGAGAAGGAAGTGACCCGCCTGCGGGCCCACCTCGACGCCGGCCGAATCACTGAGGCCGACTTCCTCCTCCTGGTCGGCACCCGCCTCTACGGTCAGTCGATCTCGGAGTACGCGCGCGACGCGGGACTCAAGACCGAGGCCGCGAAGAAGCGCCGCCAAAGGGCCGAGGCAGCTATCCGAAGCCATGAGAAGGAGATGCCGTGACACGGCCCCGGCATGTCCCCACTTCTGGGCCTCGCGCCCCCTTTGTCCATTGGGGACGCATGGAACATCGGGTCCCGGGAAGCGAGGAGCCCATGATCACCAAAGCCGAAGCCCGTGAGCTGATCACGGACCTGTTCGAGGAAGAGGCCCTGCTCATCGGTGGTCTCGTCGCGGTCCACAAGGTGGACGACGACCTGGTGTGGCGGCTGGTGAAGAACTTCGACGTGATCCGGAGCAAGATCCTGCGCCGGCTGGAGGACAAAGAGCTTCCGGACGACACGGCTTCGCCATCTCACCGGCCTCACCTGAAGCCGCATCCGGCGATCGAAGACTTTCTGCTCTCGTTGAGGAAGGCGTAGTCGTGGCCGCGCCCACGCAGCTCGACGTGCAGCGCCATGTCGGCGAGATGTCCGCCAAGGACCAGGACGTCGTCGTCCAGACGCTAGCGGAGATCATCGTCACATACCTCAAGCAGAACTCCGGCGCCACGCAGCATGCCGGCTGCAGGCGCACCAAACCCGACGTGAACCGCCGCGCGGCCAAGACGACGCGCCAGAAGGAGAACCGGGCATGACTATTCCCGACATCTTCCGCAAGCGCCGCTCCGAGAGCGGCCTGATCCTGGACGACCTGAGCTTCTTGGTCCGCGAGGCGGCCGAGGTCTATCACGCCCAGGCCACGCGATTCCTGTCGAGCCACAAGCTGGCCGACTTCCGCAGTAACGTGCCGCTCTTCCGCAAAAAGGAACTCGGCCTCGTGAAGGAGGAGGACCGGCCGGCGTACCTAGTTGGGCGCGCCACCCATACGCTCATCCTGGAGGGCCGCGAGGCCTACGAGGCCCAGTTCGCCTTCGGCGGCCCGATCAACCCCAAGACCGGCGCCCCGTTCGGAAGCCGAACGAAGGCATTTCAGGACTGGGCGGAGACGCAGGGGAGGCCCGTGCTCGACGACGACCAGGCCGCGCTCATCGAGCGCCTGAACGGGGCCGTCCGCGCGCACCAGCACGCAACGGCACTTCTCGCCGACGGCGTGGCCGAAGGCGTGATCCGCGCCGAGTACTGCGGTACTCCCTGCCAATCGCGCCTGGACTGGCTGAACCCCGAGCGCGGCATAGTCGATCTGAAGACCTGCGACAACCTGGACTGGCTGCAGATGGACGCGCGCAGCTATGGCTACGCCAACCAGATGGCGTTCTACCGCTCGCTCGTCACCGCAGTGACCGGTGAGACCCTACCCGTCTACCTGATCGCCGTCGAGAAGCGCGAGCCGTTCCGCGCCGGCGTGTGGCGGATGGGCGAGCAGGTGCTGGGGGTCGCCCAGGAGGAGAACGAGGAAGCCATCGCGCGCCTCAAGACCTGCCGCGAGCGCGACCTCTGGCCCACGGGCTACGAGGACATCCGCGTCCTCGACTGGATCTGACACAAGCGGAAGCGGGCGGAATGGCGTGACGCGTCATCGCCCGGGCGCGTCGGGACTCCCTGGGTCCGCCCGCTTCCCCGCCAACCCGGGCCGAAAGGAGATCGATCGTGAACCTCTTGCAGCAAGTGACCAGCGGACGCAGTCCGGCGCCTAGGCGGGTGATGCTCTACGGCACCCACGGCATCGGCAAGTCGACGTTTGCCGCGTGCGCCCCCGATCCGGTGTTCATCCAGACCGAGGACGGCCTTGGCGAGATCGACTGCGCCAAGTTCCCTGTCGCCACGACGTTCGACCAGGCCATGCAGGCCCTGTCGGAGCTCTACACCGAACAGCACTCCTATCGAACCGTCGTTGTCGACTCGTTGGATTGGCTGGAGCGGCTGATCTGGGCCGAGGTCTGCCGCAAGCGTAATGTCGAGAGCATCGAGGACATCGGCTACGCCAAGGGCTACGTGTTCGCCCTGACGCAGTGGCG
>JADHED010001076.1_pt1 | contig 25357 bp, 26 predicted proteins | sample 8952041 | NCBI WGS metagenome assembly JADHED01 (sample SAMN16124423, study PRJNA663239) | bioreactor sludge metagenome | isolation source: sludge (control) | place: India:Bengaluru | collected 2018-09-08
CATTTCGGGAAAGCCCGTGCAATCCCGTTTGGATGAATCCCGGTTGAAAGAAATAGCGAAAGAGACCGGGGGATTTTTTGTCACCATCGGCCCGGATGCCGCACGGGAAATCTTTCAACAGGGCATCGAACCGATGGATCTTGCCGAGACCGGAGTTTTTGCGGCCAGACAACCTTTGGAGCGCTACCAGTGGCCGTTGGGATTTGCCGTCGGTTTTCTGGTCTTTTGGCTTCTCCTTGGGGAAAGGCGCCGGAACCGGACCTTTCGGGCATCCACGGTTGCTGCTGCGGTTCTCTTTCTTGTTCCGACAATGCATGCCGCCGCGCCGGGACTCGGGGAGTATCAGGCGGGAAATTACGAACAGGCCCGCAAGGCGTTTGAGCAGCATTTGACGCTCGCCCCGGAATCCCGTGAGGCGCAGTTCAATGCCGGTGCCTCCTCTTACAAGCTTGGAGACTTCGAACAGGCGGTCTCCCATTTCACGGAGGCTCTGCTTTCCGAGGACAAAAAACTGCACGAGGAAGCCGCCTACAACCTTGGAAATTCCCTCGTTCGCCGGGGAGAAGCGGCCAAGGAAAACGAGACGAAGAAGGCGGATTGGAAAAATGCCATCGAGCAATATACCGAGGCACTCAATTTGAACCCCAAGAACAAGCAGGCCGAGGAGAACCGCGAAATTGTCAAAAAACTCCTCGAAGATCTCGAGAAACAGGAAAAGCAGCAGGAGCAGAACAAAGATCAACAGAACAAGGACCAGAAAGATCAGAAGGACCAAAAGGATCAGAACAAGGATCAGCAGAACAAGGATCAAAAAGATCAACAGCAGAACAAAGATCAAAAGGATCAAAAGGATCAAAAGGATCAAAAGGATCAAAAGGACGACCAACAGAACGGCCAGGGACAGGATCAAAAGGATAAAGAGAATTCGCAGGATCAAAAAGATCAGCAGAAGGACCAGCAAAACAAGGACCAACAAGATCAGAAGGATCAGAAGGATCAGAAGGATCAGAAGGATCAGAAGGATCAGAAGGATCAGAAGGACGGCGAAAAATCGCAGGATCAAAAAGATCAACAGAATTCTGCATCTGGAAACGAGCAACAGGACAAAGACAAGCAGGGGGACAAAAACCAGCAGAATGCCGCGCCCACTCCGACTCCCGGAGAGAAGAAAGAAGGAGATGTGAAGGCGGCGAATGCGGGAGACGAGAAGAAGGAAAAAGAGAAGGCCGCCGCGGAGGCCCAGGCCGCGGAAGCGGCCGAGGAGCAGGCCAAAGACGGGGAAATGAGTGCCGCCCAGGCCCGCGCCCTTCTCAAGTCCTTGAATTCCGAAGAGGAAAAAGTGAATCTCATGCAGCAACCCTCTTCCCAGGAGGTTTTGCGTGACTGGTAAAACTATGAAACGAGCGTTGGTTCTTCTGTTGTTGGCTGCTTTCCTGCCGGTTTCCCTGTTTGCCCAGGAAGTGGTTGCCGGGCTGTCCAACGACCAGGCCCATGTGGGTGAAGCTGTTCAACTGATGGTGACCGTCCGGGGCGCACGCGGAGCGGATGTTCCGCAGTCGCTTTCAGTGAATGGATTGAGAATCAATTTGGCCGGACGATCCACCCAGTTTGAGATGAGGAACTTCAAGATGAGTTCGACACTCACCTACACGTATGTGGTTGTTCCGCAGTTCGAGGGAGAATTCACCATCCCGCCCTTTGATGTGCAAATCGAGGGGAAAACTTTCCGCACCCAGGAGATGAAGTTGGCCGTGTCGGGAGGTGTCCAGGTCCCGCAGATGCCCGGCCTTCCCCAGAATGGGGGCTCTTTTCCCTCCGGTCCGCCTCCTGCGGACGCTGATGAAGGAGAGCCATTTTTTGCGGAGATCGTCCTGTCGAAGAAAAAGGTTTTTGTGGGTGAAGTGGTGCCCGTGGAGCTTCGTTTTTACTTCAATTCCCGGTTTGGCGGACAAACGGATGAGACCCCGCAGTTTGGAGGCGAGGGATTCACCGTGCAGAAGTTTTCAAATTCTGTGAGGCGGGAGCAGGTGGTCAACGGGACAAACTACGTGGTTTTCAGCTTCCAGAGCGCGATCATGGCAGTGAAGAGCGGGACGCTGGAAATTCCGGAAGCCACATTGAATGCGCGTTTGCAGATGCCGGGGAGGGCACCCCAAGGGTTCGATGATTTTTTCAACAACTTCCCGATTCCCCAGGGCATGTTCACGGAGACCCGCGATGTGGCTCTCAAGACCGACCCGGTCAAGTTGGAGGTGCTGCCGCTTCCCAAGGACGGGCGTCCGGAAGATTTTTCGGGTGCGGTGGGCAAGTTTGACATGGAGGTGACGGCATCGCCCCGAAAGGTGTCGGGGGGAGAGCCTGTCACTCTTCGCGTGACCGTTTCGGGACAGGGGAATTTTGAAGGCATGGGGGCGCCTGTGCTCACCGGTGACGAGGGATGGCGCACCTATCCACCGTCCGACAAGTTCCAGTCCGCGGATTCCATCGGCTTCACCGGCGAGAAGACATTTGAGTTTCCGATCATTGCCAGAGAGGATCAGACCAAGACTCCCGGTGTGGGCTTTTCCTACTTTGATCCGTCATCGGAGAAATATGTGCAGCTGACCAAAGAGCCTCTGGAGGTCGTGGCGAAAGCCGGTGGCGGCGGAGCCCCGGCAACGGCAACCGGCACTCCCGAGCCGCAGGCGGACAAACCGGCTTCTTCTGCGGCACCCGCCGCAACTCCGGATGTGACCCTTATGGCGGGGGGGGCGTCCAACTGGACACCTCTTTTCTTCCGCCGGGAGTTCCTCATTGCCAATGCGTCGCTGCTTGTGGCCTGGTTGGCTCTGTTGTTCATTCTGGCGCTCCGGAGATTTTCGCGTTCCCGTGCCGGGCGTGAGATGGCACGAAAAAAACACGTGCAGGAAGCCTTTGCGGGATTGCGTCATGTGGAACCGGAGGGTTTTTACGAGAAAGCGCGGGATTGCATGGCCCTGTGTCTGAATGCCGTGGATGATGATCTCGCGGTCGCGGCGAGGATTGATGCCTCTTCCCTGCCGGCGGAGACCAAGCTGGCCCTGCACCATGTGTTGGAGCGCCATGGTGAGTCGAAGTATGCCGCCGGAGGAGCCGTTCCGCCCGCTTTGGAGGAACGCGAGAAAGTGATTGCCCTGTTGAAAGATCTGAAAGCCCGTTATGAAAAGTAGGCCGATTCTCGCAACCTTTCTTCTGCTGCTCCTCTCGATGACATTTGCCGGGGCGGATGATTTGACCGATGCCCGTGCCCGGTTTGACGACGGGGAATACGATCAGGCGGTCAAGCTGTTTGAACAGTATCTGGAGAAGGCACCCCCGAGTGCGGCTGTCTTTTTTGAACTGGGGCGGGCTTTGGGAAAATCCGGCCAGGAAGCCCGTGCGGCACTGAATTTCCGGAGGGCGCTGATCCTTGACCCGCGTTTTGCCCCGGCACGCGTGGCGTTGCAGGAGGCCGACACGGCCCTGGGGGTGCCTTCGCCGAAGCAGGGGTGGCGGACGATGGTGGCGGAACGGATTCCGATGGATGCATTGGCGCTCTCAGGAACGCTGATTTTTTGGGTGGGATTGTTTGCTGTGCTGGCGGCTTTTCTTCCATCAACCCTTCGCGGGCGCCGCTTGGTTGCGGGGGGAGTGCTCCTGGTGATTTCCTGTGGTCTTTTTTCCCTGGTGGGACTTTGCGATCCCCGGGTGGGTTCCGCCAACACGGCGGTGGTGCTGACAAATGGGGGCAGTGTCCTGCTCAGTTCGCCGACCGACCAGGCCGAGAAAATTGCCTCCATGCCCCAGGGGAGTCTTGTCGAGGTGCTCTCCCAAAGGGGACGATGGTTTTATGGGCAACTGCCCGGCGGTGCCAGGGGATGGTTTCTCACCGAAGGCATAGTTCCTTTGATTCCTCCGGGCTGATTTTTCTGTGAAAGAAAAAATCAACAGGGGAAAAGGTGCCGGGAAGAAAAGGTCGGCAGGCGTTTCTATTGCCGCCGCTTTTCTTGTTGCAATGTTCCTTTTCCCGGGGGCTCTTGTTGCGGATTGGCGGGACAAGCTGAGTCCGGATACGGCGGGATCTTTTCAGCCGATCCGGCCCTTTGAAGCGGAGTTTCGGATTGGATGGTCGGATATTGAGGCGGCACGGGCCTGGGTGAACATTGGGTATTCCGGGGGCGATGTCCGATTGGCGGCATCGGGGGGAACGACCGGTCTGGCGCGGATGCTTTGGCAGCTCGACGCGACTTTGGATGCCACGAGTTCCAGGCGGGATTTTCAGACGATCTACTCGGTTCAAAACGAGGCGTATGCGAGTCGGTCAATCAATACCCAGATCGTGTCCCGCCCGGACGGAATCTGGAGATTGCGGGAAAACAATCCTCCCGGGGAAAATCCGGCGCGGTGGAAGAAGATCAAGATTTCCCCTTTGCGGGATTTGTTCTCCGGAATGCTGTTCATCCGGAGCCAGAACCTCAAACCCGGAGAAACGGTTTCCACCATTATCTTCCCGGGGGACTCCCCGTTTCTGGTGGAAGTCAAATCGCTTGGAACCGAGACCCTGTCCATTGCCGGTTCTCCCCGGGAAGCGATCAAGCTCGATCTCCGGCTCCACAGGATCAATCTGAAAAAGGGAGCCAGCCTGGAGACCCATGGGAAATTCAAAAGTGGCAAAGTCTGGCTTTCCAATGATGCCGACAGGATTCCCCTCCGTGCGGAGGTGGATATTTTCATTGGTTATGTTTTTGCGGAATTGGAGGCGATAAATTTCAAGACCCGCTGACCAGGAGATGCTATAAGTTCCGCAGAAAGTTTTTTTGATGCACCGAAGCCCCCTGGCTGTTCTCAGCGATATTCATTCCAATCTTGATGCCCTTGAAGCCGTTTGCGCGGATCTGGATGCCGCCGGAGTGGACAATGTCGTGTGCCTGGGGGATATCGTGGGGTACGCGGCGTATCCCGACGAATGCATCACCCGCGTCCGGGAACGGGGCTGGCACACGGTGAGGGGAAATCACGATGCCGCCCTGGACAAGCCGGAGGCGCGGGAGGAAATGAACGACGTGGCCGTGGCCGGTCTGCGCTGGGCGGAAGCCAGGGTTTCTCCGGAGAATCGCGAGTGGCTGGCCTCACTTCCCCTGCGGTTTCATCGGACGCACACGATCTTCACCCATGCCTCACTGGATCATTCCCAGGAATGGTCGTATCTCATCGATGTCGAGTCCGCCCTGCTGCACTTCCTTCGGCAGCGGTTTCCACTTTGCTTTGTCGGGCACACTCATCGGCCGATGATTCTCAGCTGGCAGCGAAAGACCAAATTGGAGGTGCTGATTCCCGGCCCGGAAAAGATCCCTCTTTCCTCCGTGGGAAAAACAACGATAAACGTGGGGTCAATCGGTCAGCCCCGGGACGGGGATCCGCGGGCCTGCTACGTGCTTTACCGTCCGGAAACCCATCAGATCGAGTTTCGCCGCGTGGAGTATGACATCAAGGCCGCGCAGAAAGCGATTCGCGCGGTGGGGCTGCCTTCCTTCACTGGAAAGCGACTGTCCCAGGGGCTCTGAGAAGCCGCTCAATCTTCCGCCGGAGCCGCGGAGAGAACTTCATCCAGCATGCGCTCGAATTCCTCGAGTCCGGTGCTGGGAATGATCACCGTATTCCGGCGGCCGTGGGCCTCTTCGGTGATGCGCAAAAAGCGCCCCCGTTCGTTTTCGCGGTATTCGATGAAAAAGTGTTTGCGCTCAACTTGAAGTTCGCGCGATTCGAGGATCGTATCCATTTAGCCTTTTGGGAGAGGGGAATGATTACACAGCATCCCCGCCTCAAAATACAACAGAAAAGTGAGCGATCACGCGCAGGCGGGGCACAGGCCGAAGAACTCCAGAGAGTGACTGAGTTCCCGAAAGCCGAAGCGTTTTTCCAACTGCCGGTGCATGTCTTTGAGCGGGCAGGGGAGGTCGAGGAGAACGACCTGTCCACACTTCCGGCAGACCAGGTGATCGTAGTGTTTGCGCGGATCGTTCAACTCAAAGTAACTGCAGCTTCTCCGGAGATTGACTTTGTGGACAAGATGGAGCTTCTCCATCATGGCGACTGTCCGGAAGACCGTGGCATAGTCGGGTTTGACTCCGCCATGGGCCCGGGCTCCTTCCTGAATTTCCTGAAGGGAAAGCGGGTTCTTGGAAAGAAAAAGACAGCTCAAAATCCCAAGACGCCCCCGGGTGATGCGCAGTCCCGCCTGCCGCAACATTTCCACCACGGTTTCCACGGTGAAATTTTCTTCGGAAGTCATGGGAGAGTCAGACCGGGAACCGCCGCCGGACAGGCAGACCGCGGGATTCCAGATGGGTCTTGGCATCGTCGACGGTGAATGTTCCGAAGTGAAAAATGCTTGCGGCCAGAACCGCATCGGCAGCGCCTTTTTCCAGGACATCGGCCAGGTGGTCGAGGGTGCCGGCTCCTCCACTGGCAATGACGGGGATGCCCACCGCCCGGCCCACCGCCCGGGTGAGTTCCAGATCGTAACCGCCGCAGGTGCCATCGGCATCCATGCTGGTGAGCAGGATTTCCCCGGCGCCCAGCCGTTCCGCCTGGCACGCCCATTCGACCGCATCGCGTTCCGTGGGTTTCCTGCCTCCGTGCGTGTAAACCCGCCATTTTCCGGGACCGTCGCGCTTGGCATCAATCGCAACCACCACACACTGCGAGCCGAATGCCCGGGAGGCTTCGCGAATCAGCTCGGGACGTTGGAGGGCCGAGGTGTTGACGCTCACCTTGTCCGCTCCGGCGATCAGCATCGTGCGGAAATCTTCCACGGCACGAATGCCACCGCCCACGGTCAGCGGCATGAAGCATTGTTCGGCAGTGCGCTCCACAACCGAGACCATCGTTGCGCGTCCGTCGCTGGAAGCCGTGATGTCGAGGAACACTAACTCATCCGCGCCCTGGCGATCATAGGCTTTTGCACACTCGACCGGGTCTCCCGCATCCCGGAGATCAAGGAATTTGGTGCCTTTCACAACACGTCCGTCGGTGACGTCGAGGCAGGGAATCACGCGTTTTGCCAACATAAGGAACCTGTATCCATGCGTGAGTTCCGTGGAAAATCGAGACTAAAATGTTGCACCCTGCCGATGCCTTTCTATTCTCCTCACGGGAAATCCCGTGGTTTGCCATGGGGGCTGGATTGACATGGACTATTCAAATGATCATCTGAAGCGGGGAAGGGGAAAATTTTTTCTGGCGGCTCTTTGTTCTCTTGCGGGCGTGGCTTTGCTGCTCCTGACATCGTGCCAATCCACGGGCGGGAATTATGGTCCCGGTGCCGGATTTTTTGACACGGTGATTGTGGATGCGGGGCACGGGGGGCATGACAATGGAGCCCGGGCCTGTTTTGGCTCCCCGGAAAAGACCCTGACCCTCGATACCGCCCGGCGACTGGCCAATGTTTTGCGGGCGTCGGGGGTGCGCGTCATTGAAACCCGCACGAACGATTATTTTGTGACACTCGGCCGGCGGGCAGCCATTTCCAACGACACCGGACGCGCGATTTTTGTGAGTGTTCATTACAATTGGACAAAGCGCAGGTCGGCCTCGGGGATTGAGATTTATTACAATGACCGCCGTTCCATGCGTCTTGCGGCCAATGTCCTCAAGGAAGCCCTGCGGGCCTACCGGACCGAAAACCGCGGCATCAAGAACCGGGGGTTCTACGTCCTGAGAAACAACCGCCGTCCCGCCGTGCTTTGTGAGCTGGGATTTGTTTCCAATCCCGGGGACAACGGAAACCTTCAGTCTGCCGCCGTCCGGCAGCGTCTTGCGGAGAGGGTTGCCGCCGGGATTCTTGCGGAACGGGCGGGGCGTCAGCCCTGAGCCCTGCGGCCGAGTTCGAAGCCATCTGTTCGATTTTGTCGGGAGAGAAAATGCTCCGTTCCTGCGGTGAAATTTTTGCAGGGCAGAAAATCTGATGATAAAATGTGATGACATCGTTGATTTTTCATCCATTTTTTCTCTATGCGTTTTCGTTTCTGGCAGTTGGCTGGTTTTCTTTGCGTCGTTTCCACGGGCATTTTTGCGCAGAATGAGAACAAGGAAAAATTTCAGCTTCTGCGTCTCGGAGAGGTGCAGCCCCGGGGGTGGTTGCAAAAGCAGTTGGAGGCGGAGGCTGCGGAGGGATTTGGCCCCCGGCTGGATCAGTTGACCACGAATGGCAAGGCGAAGGTGGACTTGGACACTTTTGATTCCGGGAAGAAGGCGGAGATGGAGAAATCGTGGTGGAATGGAGAGACGACCGGCAACTGGCTGGATTCTCTTGTTCGCCTGGCCTATCTCTCCGGCGATCCATCCGCCAAGAAACGGGCGGACGATGTTGTGGCAAAGATTCTCTCTTTCCAGGAAAAAGACGGCTATCTCGGCATGTATCCCGGGGCCGTCCGGTATCAGCAGCCCATTTCCGGACAAAACGGTGAATTGTGGACCCAGGCCTGCCTTTTCAAGGGCCTTCTCGCCTACTATGAACTCACGGGGCGGCAGGATGTTCTTGAGGCCGTCCAGCGGGCCGCGAAACTCTCCATGTCCAAATACGGAAAAGACCGTCCCTATTGGGGGGCCCGTGTTGTGCGCGGGGGACCGGGACATGACTTCATGTTTGTGGATGTCTGCGAATGGCTTTACCGGCTGACCGGCGACAGAAGTTATGTGGATTTTTCACAATTTCTCTACGACAGTTACCACGATCGAAAAGACGTGTTCGACACGGACCTCCGGTTGGAAAGTCTTTCAGATTCCGGCAGGCTTTTTGAAAAACATGGAGCCCATGTGATAGAGCACCTTCGCGTGCCGTTCTTTGTTGCCTATGCCACCGGTGACAAAAAATATTGGCCTGCGGTGAACAACATCGTTCCCAAAATCGACCGACATCTCACTGCCGGCGGAGCCTGCATCAGTGACGAGGACATTCTGGACAGGCTGGGGGGACCGGACATCGGCTGCGAATATTGCACCATGCTGGAACTGCTCAACAGTCTGCAATCCGGCCTGCAAAAGACCGGACAGGCCGACATCGGTGATCGAATAGAGGTGCTGGCTTTCAACTCCGCGCAGGGGGCGCGACTGCGCAGTTGCGAGGCGATCCAATACTGCAGCAAAGACAACCAACATGATGCGGCCATTTCAAGCGGCAGGGGGGCGCGGTTCAAATTTTCTCCGACGCATGAGGACGTGGCGGTGTGCTGCTCTCCCAATGCCGTCAAATTTTTTCCCTATCTGACCGGCGGACTTTGGATGAAAGAAGCGGACGGTTCCGGGCTTGTTGCCACGGGGTATTTGCCGAACAGGGTGGAGACAAAGATTCATGACCAGACGGTCGCCGTGGATACCGCAACGTCCTATCCGTTCGAAGACCGCGTTGACATGACTGTGCAGGTTGAAAAACCGGCGCGATTTTCCATCAGATTGCGCGAGCCATCCTGGGCGGAAGACATGAAAGTGGAGGCTCCCGGTGCCGAGGAGAAAAAGGAAAAAGGCTGGCGCATCCTTTCAAAAGAATGGAAATCCGGGGACAAGATATCGGTTTCTTTTGCGCCGGAAGTTGTTCGCAAGACGGCAGTCAATGGCGGCGGAGTTTACTGGCAGAGGGGGCCGGTGGTTTTTTCACTGCCGCTCGCCTTTGAACGCAGGGAGACCAAGCAATATCCGGTTCCCGGGTTTGCCGATTGGGATTATACGCCGGTTTCCGGGGCGTTCTGGGACTATGCGGCGGATAAAGGCAACGGGAAGTTTGTCTTCGAGCAGGTCGCGCTGGCGGAAAATGAAAATCCATGGGAAAAGCCGCCCGTTTCCCTGAAAGGGACGCTCTTCAATGAAAAATCGCAGAAGGAAGAATTGGTGAGTCTGGTTCCCATGGGGTCCACCCAGTTGCGGCACACGGTCTTTACAGACAAGGATGCGGTGACAAAAGCCGCGGCCACCAAGGACGAGGTGTTGAAAAGTGACGCCAATCTGGCCCGTCATGCGGAGGTGGAAGTTTCTGCTTCTGCCGCGGGTTACAAAAGGGAGGCGCTTGTTGATGGCGTGGCAGCCGGTTTCCCCGATCACCAGACCAACGAGTGGTGCCTCAAGAACACGGGAACGGGGATGAAAGCCAAACTTTTCTGGGAAATGCCCGAGGAGGTTTCCTGCATCTGGCTGTTTGACAGGCCGAATGACAGGGATCAGGTGCTGGCCGCACACATCCAATTCAGCGATGGATCGAGCATTGAGGCCGCCCAGCTTCCCAACGATGGCAAAACCCCGCTGAAATTGAAATTCTCCCCCCGGACCATCAACTGGATGGAAGTGGAAATCACGCAAACCGGACCGAAGACCAAGAATCCGGGATTTTCGGAAATAGCTGTTTTTCAGAAGTCTCCGGAGGAATAAAGCCGCCCTGTGGCGGGATGCGGGAAAATGTCCGATGAAGTGGGAACGAGGAAAAAGCCGCCGGGTGCATTTTCCATTTTCCTTTTTGTCCGTCACCGGCTTTTCTTTCCGTTCACCTTTTGAAGATTTATGAAACTTGAAATTCCCGCTCTCGAACTGGCCGCCCGCGACGCCCGCGGACTGGCGATGGATGCCGTTGCCAAATGCAAATCCGGCCACCTGGGATTGCCGCTCGGTGCGGCGGACGTGGGGGCGGTGCTTTACGGACAGGCCCTGAGCCACAATCCGGACGAACCGCGCTGGCTGAATCGCGACCGTTTCATTCTCTCTGCCGGGCACGGCAGCATGTTTCTTTACAGCTGGCTCCATCTTTCGGGCTTTGCCCTGTCGTTGGAGGAAGTGAAAAATTTCCGCCAGCTCCACAGTCTCACCCCGGGGCATCCGGAGTTTCACGAGACTCCGGGAGTGGAAGCCACCACGGGCCCTCTCGGGCAGGGGGTATCGAATGCGGTGGGGTATGCGGTCTCGGCGAAAATGTGCGAAGCGCGTTTCAACACGGCGGAACATGCCATTTTTGACCATCATGTTTTTGCCCTTGCGGGGGACGGATGCCTCCAGGAAGGCGTGGCGCAGGAAGCCTGTGCGCTGGCCGCCCACCTGGGCTTGGACAATCTCATTTTGATCTACGATTCCAACAACGTGACGCTCGACGCCATGGGGCCGGTCACGCAGAGCGAGGACACGGCCGCGCGGTATCGTGCCTACGGTTGGGATGTGCAGGAGATCGACGGGCACAATCTTCAGGAAATCGCCGATGCCATTGCAAAGGCGAAGGGGGCGACAAGTGGGAAGCCGCAGTTCATTATCGCGAAGACGATCATCGGCAAGGGCATCCCCGAAGTTTCCGGAACCAACAAGGCCCACGGTGAAGCCGGGGTGAAGTTTGTTGCGGAGTCCCGGAAGGCTCTGGGGCTGCCGGAGGAGACGTTCTTTGTTGCTCCGGAAACCCGCGCCTATTTTGCCGCCCACAAGGAAGCACAGAAAGCCGCCCATGCGGAATGGGTTGCAAAATATGAAGCCTGGCGTGCCGCGAACGGGGATCTCGCCCGGGAACTCGACGATGCCATTGCGGGAAAAGTGCCGGATCTCCTCAAGGTCATCCCGCCATTTGACCCCGCCGTCAATATCGCCACCCGCAAGGCGGGCAGCGATGTGCTCCAGCCGATCTCCCATGCCATGCCGCTTCTGGTCAGTGGCAGTGCCGATCTTCACGGTTCGACGCTCAACTACATCAAGGATGGCGGGGATTTCAACCGGGAGAACCGGGCGGGCCGGAATCTGCATTTTGGAATTCGCGAACATGCGATGTGCGGAATGCTCAACGGACTCGCCTAAGACGTCATTTTCCGTCCCAGCGGGGCGACGTTCCTGGTTTTCAGCGACTACGGACGTCCCTCGATCCGTGTGGCGGCGCTTTCAAAGCTCCCTGTGGTCTACATTTTCACGCACGATTCGATCGGGGTGGGAGAAGACGGACCGACCCACGAACCGGTGGAAACCGTGGCGGCCCTGCGTGCCATTCCCGGGCTCGATGTGATTCGTCCGGGAGATCCGGAGGAGACGGCCGGAGCGTTTGCGGCGGCTTTTGAGAAAGTTGACGGTCCGACGATGCTCGTGCTTTCGCGCCAGAACCTGCCGACTCTCAACGAAGTGCCTGTGGAGACACGCCGGGAGGGAGCCTTTCTGGGTGGGTACATTGCGAAAAAGGAATCCGCTCCGCTGGATTTGATCCTCCTTGCCGCGGGGAGCGAACTCCAACATGCCATGAAGGCGGCTGCGGATCTCGGGCCCGGAACCCGTGTGGTTTCCCTGCCGTGCTTCGAGCGTTTTGAACGCCAGAGTGCGGAATACAAGGAATCTGTCCTGCCGGCGGCCTGCCGCAAGCGGGTTTCCATCGAAGCCGGTGTGTCCGATCCCTGGTTCCGTTTCGTGGGCCTCGACGGTCGCACGGTGGCGGTGGATCGCTTCGGACTCAGTGCCCCGGGGAATATCGTCATGGAGCAGCTTGGAATTACGGCTGCAAACCTTGTCAAAGTTGCAAAAGAACTCTAGGCGCTCCGGCCATCGCTTCCCCTGTGTGAAAACGGGGGCAATGAAACGATGAATTCCAACTTGTTCGATCCGGTTTTCCTGAAAGCCAGGGCGGAGGAGTTTGAGACGGCTTCGCTTGTCGACATTCTGAGCTGGACCTGGGAGACCTTTGGAACCCGTGCGGCCATTGGAACCAGCTTCCAGGGGGCCGGTCTGGTGGCCATGCACACGGCTTGTCAGAACGGGTTCCGTTTCCCGGTCTTCACGATCGACACCGGACTGCTTTTTCCGGAGACCCTGGAGCTGCGGGACAGCATTGAGAAGCTTTTGGACATTCGCATCGAGTCGCTCGTTCCCGAACAGACTGTGGAGGAACAGGCTGCCGAGCTTGGGCCGGAACTGTGGAAATCCAAGCCCGACCTCTGCTGCTCGCTCCGGAAGGTCATTCCGCTCCAGAAAAAACTGGCGACGCTGGATGTGTGGATCACCGGCCTGCGCCGTCAGCAAAGTTCGACGAGGGAGACGACACGCATCGTGGAGCTTTATCACTTCGATGTCCTGCGCGATCGCTACATCATCAAGGTCAATCCCATGGCCAATTGGTCGCGGGAGCAGGTCCAGGCTTACATCGCGGAGCACGCCCTGCCGGTGAACGCCCTTTCCTCCAAGGGCTATCGTTCCATCGGATGTCTCCCCTGCACGAGACCAGTTGGAGAGGGAGATGACGAGCGGGCGGGACGTTGGACCGGGTTCGACAAAAGCGAGTGCGGCATCCACACGTTTCTGGGCAGCAATATTTGACGGTTTTTTTCCGGATGACGGGCAACTTTCTCTTCTTCTGTTGAGTTTTGCCGTGCGAGTTGGGGGAGGAAATCTTATGAGTGGAAGAGATGAAGCCCACAGTTGACGAGGATCTGAAGAATGCCACCAAATCCCTCGCCGGGCATTCCGGTGTGGTGGGAGTGAGTCCGTTGCCGGGGCGGACGGCTTTTCAGATCGATTATGATCCCTCGCAACTCAGTGAGGAAGAACTTCGGAAGATCGCGGAGGAGCACGTTCCGGCTCCCGCATTGCAGAAACGCACGCTCCGCTTGGACGGCGCCGCGTGTGAGGCCTGTGCCATCCGGCTGGAGAAGCGGGTGGAAAAAATTCCCGGAGTCCGTCGCGCGACGGCGACCTATCTGGGCAAAATTCTGTGCCTGACCTTTGACGAGACAGTCGCAGACGAGCAGGCGGTTCTGGAGAAGGTGAAAGCGGTCGGAGCGAATGTCCGTCCGTATGAATCCCCGAAGTTGGATGAAGCCGCGACGTTCTGGCAAAAGGTGCGTGCCGGGGAGTTGAACGAGGAGATTTCGTGTGCCCTGGGGTTTGTGTTTCTGATGGCCTCGCTGATTGCGGATCACACGGTGGGGAAGACTGCTGTGGTCACTTATGTGCTTTATGCGGGGGCTTATTTCTTTTGCGGTCAACAGGGGGTGCGGTCGGCCATTGCTTCGCTGCGGGAAAAAGTGCTCGATGTGGATGTGCTGATGGTGTTGGCCGCGATTGGCGCGGGGATTGTCGGGCAGCCATTCGAGGGCGCGCTGTTGTTGTTTCTTTTTTCCCTTTCCAACGTGCTCCAAAGCTATGCCCTCCAGCGCACGCAGAAGGCGATTCATTCCCTGCTCAAGCTCCGGCCCGACAAGGCGCTTGTGAAGAGGAACGGAATCACCGAGTTGGTGCGTGTGGAGTCCCTGCAGATGGGGGATATCGTCGTGGTTCGTCCGGGGGAATTGATTCCGGTGGACGGACGGATCACCGAGGGAAGCAGTCACATCGACGAGTCGAGCCTCACGGGAGAATCCATGCCGGTGTCCAAGACTGTAGGGGCTCCGCTTTTTGCCGGCACGCTGAACCAAAGCGGAGGGTTGGAGCTGGCCGTCACCAAGCGGGCCGAGGATTCGACACTGGCCCGCATGGTCAAGCTCGTCGAGGAGGCCCAGGCCGAAAAATCCGGAACCCAGCGATTCCTGGAACAGGCCGAGCAATACTATGCCACGGGGGTCATTCTGTTCACGGCCATCGTCTGGTTTGTGCCCTGGTTGCTCTGGCATCAGCCGTTTGCGGAGGCTTTTTATCGGGCCATGACCGTCATGGTCGTTGCCTCACCGTGTGCGCTTGTCATCAGCACGCCCGCGACTGTTCTTTCCGCCATCGGCGGGGCCGCGCGACGGGGCATTCTGATCAAGGGCGGCTCCCATCTCGAGCGCACGGCGCAGATTGACATTGTTGCTTTTGACAAGACCGGGACATTGACCGTCGGCCGCCCGACCGTGACGGAGATCGTGGATTCCCGGGGAGTCCACAAGCTGGAGGGAGACTTGTCCGGTGAACTGGCCTCCCTGCTGGGTTCTGCGGCAGCCTTGGAAGCAAAGTCCGAGCATCCACTGGCGGCCGCCATTGTCAAAAGTGCGGCCACGCTCAAACTGGCCCTGCCGGAAGCAACGGATTTCCAATCCACTGCCGGAAAAGGTGCGGAGGCGACCGTTGGTGGACGGAGACTGGTTGTCGGGAGCGAACGGCTTTTCCGGGAACTTGGCGCGGTTGGGATGGACGCGATCGAGGCGCATTCCACTTCGCTTTCCCAGCATGGGAAGACTTGTGTGTGGGTGGGATCCCGGGTGGGAGACGCGGTCACGGCCCTGGCTGTTCTTGCGCTGGCCGATACGATTCGCCCCGAGGCGAGGGACATTGCGGCGGAGCTTCACAGGCTCGGCGTGAAGAAGGTGGTGATGTTGACCGGCGACCAGCGGGCCGTGGCGAAGGCGATCGGGGAGGAAGCCGGGGTGGACGAGGTTGAGGCCGAACTCCTGCCCGAAGGAAAAGTGCTGGCGATTCGGGAACTGAAGAAGCTGGGCCGGGTGATGATGGTGGGAGACGGAGTGAACGACGCCCCGGCTCTGGCCACTGCCGACCTGGGGGTGGCCATGGGGGCGGCTGGAACGGATATCGCGATGGAGACGGCGGATGTGGTGTTGATGGGGGACAAGCTGGAGAGCATTGCCCTCCTCATCGGCATCGCCCGTCATGCGCGGCGCGTCCTTTGGCAGAACCTCATCTTCGCTTCTGCGGTGATCATCGTTCTCCTGATCGCGGCCTTTGGAATCAATCTTCCGTTGCCCATGGGTGTCGTTGGCCATGAGGGAAGCACGGTGCTCGTCTGCCTCAACGGTCTGCGGCTTCTCCTTTACAAGCCCAGGGGATGAAATAATCGTGTTTCCGGAGTGCCGGACACGGTTTTGCGAAAGGGCGTTGGACGGGTTTATTTCCAGCCGGGAAAAGTTTCCAGCAGTCCGCTGAGAATCATTTGGAGGGCGATGGCCGCAACCAAAATGCCGGCGAGGCGGGTGAGAACATTGATGCCGGTCGAGCCCAGAATGCGACCGACAGGCAGGGCCATCCGCAGGGAGACATAAGTGACCACGGCGGCGGCCACGATGATGGCCAGGAGCAAAATGTCGCTGATCCAAAGCGGGCCGGACGAGCCAATGCCCTTGCTGGAAAAAACAATCACGCTGCTGATCGGCCCCGGCCCCGCCAGGAGCGGTGTGCCGAGCGGGACAATCGCGATGTCTCCCTGGGAATTGCCGCCGGAGGGTTCGTCGGGCTTGGGGGCCTCCAAAACCATTTTGAGGGCAATCAGAAAAATGATGATGCCTCCTGCGATGGTGAACGAGGGAATCCCGATGCCAAACAGGCAGAGCATGGCTTTGCCTCCGATCATTGCGGCCAGCAGCAGGACCAGCACGGTCACGGAGGCTTTGAAGACAACCGTGACGCGGGCGTCGGGAGCCATGGCCGAGGTGCGGGCAAGGAAGAGGGGAATGCCTTCGAGGGGATTGATCAGCACCACAATCGCAATCAGAGCCTTGAGAATGTCAGCGAGGTCGGGCATGGAACACCCTCATTGTGCTCCGGGACCGACCCTGCTGCAACAGGCAAACACCGGTGGAGGAAAAACTCAGGCAGCCGGTTCCGGCGACTTCACGATGGTCTTTGCAAATTCCTCGGGGAATTTGGCCAGGAAGCTCTGGGTCGGCCAGGAACACGCCTCGCCAAAAGCACAGACTGTGCGGCCGGCGATATTGTCCGCGATGTTTTTCAGATTGGCCGGATCTTCCGGTCGTGCGCCATCGGCGATCATGCGGGTGGTCATTTTCGACATCCAGAGGCTGCCTTCGCGGCAGGGGGTACACTGCCCGCAGCTCTCGTGGGCATAGAACTGATTGAGGTTGTTGAGCGCCCAGACCATGTCACGGGAGTCGTCGAGGACCATGACTCCGGCACTGCCGACCATGGTGCCGACGGATTGGAGCGTGGAGGCGTCCATGACGACGTCGAGCATGGGGATCTCTTTGTCCACCATCGCGCCGTCCGGTCCCTTGACTTTGATTTTGTAAACTTCATCCGCTCGCATGACTTTGGCGGAGCTGCCGCCGGGGATGACGGCCTTGAGAGTTCTTCCCGGTTTGAGTCCTCCGCAGATGTCGAAGATCAATTCCCGCAGAGTCACCGCGCCGCAGGGGAGTTCATAGACCCCGGGACGGACAACATCGCCGCTGACACCGAAGGTGCGGGTGCCCCCATCGCCGGGAGTGCCCATCTTCGCGTATTCTTCCGCGCCGAGGCGGATGATGTGCTTCACATGGCAGAGCGTCTCCACGTTGTTGACGATTGTCGGCTTCATGTAGAGACCGAGGACGGCCGGAAAATAGGGAGGCTTGATGCGCGGATAGGGGCGTTTGCCTTCGAGGGATTCCAGCAGGCTGGTTTCCTCACCGCAGATGTAGGCCCCGGCACCCTGATGGACGTAGATGTCGAGATCGAAACCCGTGCCGAGCATGTTTTTCCCGATGAATCCCCTGGCCCGGGCTTCCTTGATGGCATTCCAGACGATGCGGGCGGCATGGGGGAATTCGCAGCGGATGTAAATGTAGGCGAGGTGGGTGTTGGTGGCGAAGGCCGAGATGGCAAGCCCCTCGATGAGCTGGTGAGGTTCCTCGTGCAGGATGTAACGGTCTTTGAACGTGCCGGGCTCCGACTCGTCGCCGTTCACGACAATGTAGTGCGGCTTGCCGTCGTCGTATTTGATGAAGCTCCACTTGGTTCCGCAGGGGAAACCCGCTCCGCCGCGGCCCCGGAGATTGGCGGCCTTCACGGCATCGACAATCTCGGACGGCTTCATGGTGACGGCTTTTCTGAGCGACTCATACCCGCCGTGGGCGAGATAGGTGTCGATGTCCGGCGCATAGCCGGGTTTGCCGATGTTCTCGAAAATGATGCGGCGCTCTTTCGGGTGCGGTGAGTGGAGCAGGGAAGCCATGTTATTTGAGTTTTTCGACAAGCGAGGTGACGTCGGCGGGTTGGATGTTTTCAACGAGGTCGTCGTTGATCAGGGCAACGGGGGCACTGCCACAACTGGCCAGGCATTCGACAAATTCCACGCTGAATTTGCCGTCCGGCGTGGTCGGGGGAGCACTGCCGAAACCATGATGCTCCGCATGGGGGTCGAGACCGACCGCCTCGCAAAATTTTTCCTTCACCTCGTAGCTGCCCGCCATCGCGCAGGCGAGCGTGCGGCAGACGCGAATGACCGTCTTCCCGGCCGCCTCGCGACGGAACCAGGGGTAAAAGGTGACCAATTCGAGGATGTTGATCGGGGTGAGATCCAGTTTTGCGGCGATCCACTCCACGCCGGTGTCATCCACAAAGCCAAAATGGTTCTGCCAGAGGTGCAGCAGCGGCAGGGAGGCGCTGCGCTTGGAAACCGGGTAGTGGCTGACCAATTCGTCCGCTTCCGCTTCAAATGCGGGCGTCATTTGATCCACTTGTCTCGTCTTCGATTCGATCATCCCGTGATTTCTCTGTTTTTCCGGCGTCCGCATCAAGCAAAACGATGCCGGATTTGCAGCCTTGTGAAGGAATTCCGCTCTCCGGAGGGATTTCCCTCTCCGGATTGCTCCGGAACGGGAGGAGGAACCCCGGGAAAACCCTTTCCTCAACAAAGACGAATCGAGGTTTGTATGCAGAACATGAAGGGAGTATTGAAAAAACAAATAGCAAAATAAATTGATAAAATTTTACTATTTGGATTTTCTGTCATCCATGTTTCAGCGTGCGTTTTCCTTGATTGAACTTCTCGTGGTGATCTCGATCATCGGTATTCTTTCGGCACTGGTGATTCCTTCGGTGAACGGAGCCTTGAAGAAAAGCCGGGACAGCAAGTCGGCGTCCAACCTGAGGCAGATCGGGGTGGCGCTCAACGGGTATGCGGCGGACAACGCGGACTTTTTTCCCAAGGCCCGTGCAACAATTCCGTATCAGGCGGAGGACAGCGATCCGTCCACCTGGCCCTGGCAGCAGCAACTGGATCCTTATGTGGCAAAGGCCCGGAAGATTTTCGAGTGCCCGAATGCCCCGGATATCGGATACGGGTATTATCTGGGGAGTCGGGCGGCGTATTTGGAGACGAATGGGTTCGGCGGGGTCAACCGCACAAAGATCCGGGAATTGAGCAAGCACATCCTGGGGGGCGAGTGTCTTTACTGGACCGGAACGACGACGGATGCGGACAAGGATGACTACATGCAGACGCCGTCATTCAAGCAGGATGGATCGAAGGGCATCCTGACGCCGATTCTTTTTGCCGACGGGCATGTGCAGAGTTTCGACCACTTCGATGCTGCGGTGATGAGTGCGCGTTACGAGGGAGTGGGGGAAGGGAACGAATATCCCTGGTCGCCGTAGGATCAGGATCGCGCGGATTTTCGGAGGGTGTAGCCCACGATGGCGGCGTGGATGGCGATGGCGGCCGCCAGGCCGAGGGCATGAAAAGGCCAGGAGGCTTTGCCCGTGGCCTGAATGGCCCACAAAGCAGCGCAGCCAAAGGGCAGAAAAAGGAGAATGGCTGTCGTGAGGCCGGGGTTGTAACGGCGGTAGTGGAGAGCCTGTCCGATATGGGCGATGGCATTGACCAGCACGAGGTAGACGGCAATCAGACCGAAGCCGATGCCACAAAAACAGGCGAGCAACAGGGCGAGAAGATTTACTCCCCAGACCCCGGGGATGTTGATGACAAACACTGCGGCAGGCGACAGGATTTCGCGGCCTCCGCCCAGGAGATTGTTGACGAAGAGACGGAAGCGGTCGTCGTCGTGCTCCTCGAATTGATGCAGCATGTAGATCGGCAGGAGCAGGAAGACGAGGGTTGTGGCGGGATCCCAGGCTTTTGCGAAAAGGGGCAGCAGCCCCAGCAGCAGAAAAGCGCAGAGAAATCCTCCATAAACCCAGTTGGCAACAAGTCGTTGAATCATGACGGGAGGCCTTCCTCCTATCCGACCTTCCGCACTCTGGCGAATGGAAAAAGACGTGCTTCTCCGCGCCGGAGAGGCGGTTTTTTTGACCAACAAGCGACTTGAAGAGCGGAGAATTCTCGGCGATGGTCCGGTTCTGTGAAACGACCCGTTAAAACTCTCCCTTCCACGGACGGCTACACGCTCTTTGAGATCATGCTCGTGCTCGGCATCATTGCGGTGCTGGTGGGCTCGGCCATTTACATGCTTGTCGGCAACATCGATGTGGCAAAAGACCAGCGTGTCGAGAGTGACATCCAGGCGATTTCGATGCAGTTGCGCACCTATGAGATGCTGAACTATCGCAAACCCACGACGGAGCAGGGGTTGAAGGCCCTCGTGCAGCCGCCGACATCCGATCCGAAACCCCGGAAGTGGAAGCAACTGATGAAGGCCGTGCCGCTGGATCCCTGGGGCGCGGAGTATGTTTATCGCAATCCGGGGAAACTGAATCCGCATGGGTACGATCTTTATTCGCTCGGAGCGGATGGCAAGGAGAGCGAGGACGATCTCGGGAAGGAAGCCAATGGGCCGGCTTCCAACTAGGGCGGGCTACACCCTTCTGGAAATCCTTCTCGCTCTGGGCGTCATTGCCGTGCTCATGGGCATCACTGTTCCCTATTTGGCGGATTCCTTTGGAAAGAGCGCCGCGGAAGAAATGGGCGATCAACTTGCGGCTGTCGTCAAGATGGTGAGGGCAAGTGCGTTGGAGCAGGGTGAGGCCCGGCGGATTGCGATTCAGGACAACGGGCTTTTCCCGGAGATCGATTCGATTCCTCCGGTGAAACTTGCGAAGGGCTGGAAACTGGAGGTCCTCCGAATGACCGAGAACCGGTTCCGTCGCCCGGAGAAGCACGAGTATTGGGGATTCAACAGCGCGGGAATCTGCGAACCCCTGTCTTTGAAGATCCGGTCAGGCCGGGAGTCGCTGGAAATGGCGTTCGACCCATTGACCGGGGCGATTGTCGAGGAGTAAACCCGGAGGACCTTTTGTGATATTCCACCGAACGCGACGGAGCGGCTTCACCCTTTTCGAGGTGTTGGTGGCGCTTGGGGTTTTTGCCATTGCCGTGACGGGGCTGGCCATCGCGCTTGACAGTGCGGTGATGGCGGCCTTCGAAGCGCGGCAAAGCGCGCTGGCGCGGGTGATGCTCGAATCGCGGTTGGCCGCGGCCATGAGCGATCCCCCCCTCAATGGCAAACGGGTCATTGATGCCCGGGACAACAATGGGGTGAAAGTCGAGGAGAGCATGGAAAAATTCGAGGCCCGGACAACAAACGGTGTGGAGCTCTCCGGACTTTGGAAACTCAAGATCGTTGCCGATTGGGGGAACCGGGAGCAGGGCCGGGCATCGGCGGAGATTCTTCTTTACCGGCCATGAACAGTCCTTCTCGCCATTGCACTGTTCAGGGGCGGAGAAGGCGCGGGGGCTTCACTCTTTTCGAGGTGATTCTTTCGCTCATGATTCTGGCGATGCTCACCGGGGCGGTCTATTCGATCACTTCTGCGGCGACAGAAGCCAGCAAAGCCACCCTGGAGGAACAGGCGAGCGTGCGGCGGGTGGAAGCCTTTCTGAAAGTGACACGCGATGCCTTCCTCAATCTGCCCAGCGAGGGAAGTGTCCAGCTCCGGTTTTCAAAATCGACGACGGGGGCCCCGATTCCCGAGGTGATTTTTGAAGGGGCGGCCGGTTTGTTTGGGATTCCAAGTCTGGGGGGAGGGGAGCTTGTCCTGGCCGCGCGTCCACGGTCCGACGGGTCACGGACGATGTCCCTGCTGAGGGTTCCCCAGAATTTGCAGGGAACCGAGTTGGAGCGTCTGAAAGCCGGGAACTCCTGGATCCCGCTGCTTCCCCGTCTGGAAAAAGTCAAATGGACGTTCTTCGCCAACGGAGAGTGGAAAGAGGAATGGCTGAAGGAAAACGGACGCCCCCTGGCCGCACGGCTGCAAATGGAAGTTCTCGACATGGGAGGCTCGAAGATCGACGTGCAATTCTGGGTGCCTCCTCTCGCTGCTGAAGCCGCCCGGGGAGAGGCCCCGGAGCCAAGCCCCAGTCCTTCTCCGCAACCATGAAAAGAAGCGCTTTGGTTTTCAAGAAGGCCGCACTGGCCCTTCCCCTGGTCCTGTGGAGCATCGCTTTTCTGGCCGGATTGGTGGTGTTGTTGGCGGGGGTGGTGGGAGACTGGGTGGGGGACGAAAGCCGGGCGGAGAGGAGCTTCCGGGCACGTCAACTGGCCCTCAGCGGCGTGGCCATGGGCTTGTGTCCGGAAATCAAGGCGGGCGATCCGCTGCTACGCAATGGTGACCGCAAGCCCGAGGGATTCGAAGTCCGGCTTTCCGATGAGTCCGGAAAAATCAACCCGAACTTCTGGATCTCGCAGAACAACCGCGATATTTTTCTGCGGCTCTTTGGATCGTGGAAGGTGGACCGGGAGCTGGGGGATGCGGCGATCGACGGGTTGGTGGATTGGATCGATGGCGATGATTTTCGGTCGCTTCACGGGGCGGAGCGGGGAGAATACGAGGCGGCCGGCCGACCCGGGTTCCCCGCCAACCATCCACTGATGCATATTCGTGAAATGGAGGCCGCGTTCGGGCTGGACGAGGTCCTTGCTTCCCGAAAGGATTGGCGCGGTGACTTCACCATCTGGCACAATGGAAAAATCAACATCCAATACGCTTCGGCTTCCCTCCTGCAGGGACTCGCGGAGCTGACTCCCAATCAATGCAAGGCGCTTTTCGAATTGCGGGCGGGTCCGGATGCCATCGAAGGCAATGATGATGACGTCAAATTTGAATCCGTCGAGGAAGCGGCCGGCCTGGTCGGGATCGGGGGAAGCCAGTTGGAATGGCTTGAGGAGTATTTTGACGTGGGCGGTTCGATCCGAAGGATTGAGAGCACCGGATTCTGTCACGGCACAAAGCACAAGATCGTCGTTATTTCCCCGGAAAACAGCGGAGGCCAGATCATGAGCTGGGAGGAAGAATGACAAATCGTGCCCCGGAATCGGTCCTTTTTCCCGGTGCGGAGGGATGGGAACTCTGGCTTTTCCCACAAAAGGAAGCCCCCAAAGTCGAGCGAAATCCCGGCCTCAAACCCGTCGGTGCAGCCCCCCGCCTTCTGTTGGCTCTGCCAACGCGGAGCGTCATGGCTGTGCCGCTTTGGGTGGCGGAGCAGGGCGATCCGTGCGAATTGGCGGAGCTTGAGCTTTCCAGCCGACATCTGGTCAGGAGGGACTCGGAGATTCGGGCCATTCGGATGGATGCCGCAGAGGGGCGAATGTTGATTCTGGCGGTGGCCGTGGGAGATGATTCCCCGGCGGCGGAGTATTTTTCCAAAGCGCGTTTTTTTGACATTCCCGCGAATCTGCTGGATCCCGGCACGGCGGATGTTGTGATCTGGCGCGAGTTCGGGGATCTGGTTTTTGCTTTCTACCAAAAAGGTCGCTGTGTGTATTTTTCCGCCAGCGGGGAGTCTTCCCCGGGTCCGGCATTGTGCGGTTTGATCGTTCGCACGGCCCTGCGTCTCCGGGCGGAGCAGGTTATTGGGGGGCTCCCTTCGACGGTTCGCATGATTGGCGAATTTTCCAAAGAAGAACGACAGGCCTTGGGGAGCGGATTGCTGTCCACCGTGGAGCAGGTGGTGCCGACGCCTCCGAAGATTCCTGCGGTTCCCGCGGAAATCGTCCCTCCTGCCGCCCGCAGGGCAAGGGAAAGACGTCGTGGAACCAAAAAGATGGCGGTGTTCGGCCTGGCCGGCCTGGCTGCCTATCTGGTGATCCTGGCTGTGCTGGGAGGGACATTGCTTTTTGGAAAACTCCAGCTTGATGAACTGAACAGACAGGTTGCCGGGATGGCACCGGAAGCGGAGCAGGCGGAACGGTTGGTCACCGAATGGAAAGAATACCAGGAGGCCGTGCATCCGCAGCATTTTGCCCTCGATCAATTGGCGGCTGTCGCCTCGGAACTCCCCGGGGATCAGGTGCGCCTGACGCAATTCACGCTGGAAAATGGCCGACTGATTCTTGCCGGCGAGGCGGCGGATATCTCGGAAGCCTATGCTTTTTTGGAGCGGGTGAAAAAATCCCCCGTCCTGCAAGACTACGACTGGACGGCCCGGCAACCCCAGATTGCCGGGAAGAAAGTCCGATTTGAAATGGAAGGAGCACGTCCTGATGCGAAAACTGGCGAAGAATGAAGCCCGGCTGTTGATTTTTTTCTGTGCCGCGATTTTTCTCGCGCTCAACCTCTTTGCCGCACGGGCCTGGATGGAAATGCGGGCGGGGGTCAAGCGGGACACCGAAGCCGCCCGCGTTCGTCTTGCCGAGGGGCAGATGTGGATTGATGGGGCGGCGGGTGTGGTGTCCGCCCATGAGTGGACCCAGACCCATCCCCCCAAGACCGGCACTGCCGAGCAGGCCAGCACGGGGCTTCTGGAAACGGTCCGCAACCTGGCGGGAGAGGCCGGGCTCAAGGTGATGGAAGAAAATCTCATGCCTTCCACTGAAACGCCCGTGGGCCATGCCGCTTTGCTCCAGACGAAGCTTTCCGGACCGTTTTCCGGGGTGACCAAGTTTCTCTTCGCCCTGCAAAGTCCCACGGCCTGGCGTTCGGTCCCGAAGTTGGTCGTTCGCAGCGATACAGAACCCCCGAATGTGCTGGTGGACATGGAGGTGCATCAGTATTATCTTCCCGCCACACAAAACGGTCCATGACCCTTCTTTCAAGAGTGCTCATTTTTGCAATGGTCCTGGGTTCCGTGATGGCTCAGAGCGAGGATCCGTGGACCCAGCCGCGGGATCTGTCGCAGTTCCAATTCCTCCTCGATCGTTCGCCTTTTTCTCTCCCGACGGCGGAGGAAAGTTCTCCGTTGGCGGATCGGTTTTCCCTCACCGGGGCGGTGGCGTTTGACGGAGAACCCGTGGTTTTTGTCCTGGATAAAACGACCCAGGAGCGTCACATGCTCTCCAAGACTCCGAACCAAAAAAATATGGGGCTGGTGGAGTATCTTCCCGATCCCGATCCCCGGCACATGCGGGCCACCATTCGGGTGGATGGCCAGATTGCCACGATTTCCTACGTGGAAGGTGCTGTCCAGCAGCCGCAACAGCCGGGGCAGCTCCCGAACGTGGGAATGGTGTCGCCCAACCAGGCTCCGCCCGTTCTCAATGTTCCCGGACAGCCTCCCCAAGTCATGGCGACCGGTTCGCAGACGCAGAATTCCCAGGCTCCCCCGAGGCGGATCATCCGCCGTAGAATCATCTCAGGACAACCGTCCCAAGGACCATGAAGATCCCTTTCTCCCGAATTCTCGTCATTGCTGCTGTCTGTGTGAGCGCACTCTCTGCGCAGGAGCCTTCTCCTCCGCCGCCCGAGCCGCCTGCCGCTCCCGCCATCGCCCCACAGCCCGTGCAGCCCGTGCAGCCCGTGCAGCCCGTGCAGCCCGTGCAGCCCGTGC
>JADHED010001078.1_pt1 | contig 25341 bp, 16 predicted proteins | sample 8952041 | NCBI WGS metagenome assembly JADHED01 (sample SAMN16124423, study PRJNA663239) | bioreactor sludge metagenome | isolation source: sludge (control) | place: India:Bengaluru | collected 2018-09-08
GGACCGCGGCCGGCCCGGGCCGGACGCCTCGCGCGGCTACGACTCGTCGCGGCGTGGCGACTCCCGGTGGGGCGACCGTCGTGACGGCCGGAACGGCAACTACGGGCGCAACGACTACGGGCGCAACGACTACCGCGGCTACGACTATCGCCGCTACGACCGCCGTGACGACCGGCGCACCGTCGTGGTGGTGCCGCGGAGCTACTCGCGCGGCTGGGGCTACGCGGCGCCGCGCCGCTATGGCTACTACCCGCCGACCTTCAGGTCGTGGATTCGCAGCGACTACTACTACTCGCGGCCGTACTACGCGTTCAGGCCGCGCCTCAGCATCGGCTTCGGCGTCTGGGTGGGTTACCCGGTGTCGCTGCCGTCGTGGGGCTACGCGCCGTTCCCGGTGTATGGCTATCCCTCGGGCGGCTACATCGACGTGACGCCCTCGCGCGCGGCCTACGGGGCGGTCAGCTTCGAGATCTCGCCCTCGTATGCGGACCTCTACGTGGACGGCCAGTTGATCGGCCGGGTGGGCGACTTCACGCCGAACCACCCGCCGCTCACGCTGAGCCCGGGCTCGCACCAGGTGGAGGTGGTGGCCGAGGGCTACGAGCCGCTGGCCTTCGAGGTGCACGTCGTGCCCGGGCAGGTGGTGCCCTACCGCGGGGAGATGCGGCCCTACTGAGCACGGGCGCACCCTGCGCGACACGGCGGCGAGAGGCGGGCGGCGAGCCCGCCTCTCGTCGCGTACGGGCACGGGGCCGCCGGGCAGGTCAGGCGTCGTCGCCAGGCGCCAGCAGACCGGCCGGCGCCGCGAAGATCAGGCTGCAGCAGGTGAGCCCGCCCTCCGCCTTCGCGATCTCCGACACGTCGATCGCCAGTGGGTTCAGGCCGGCCGCCCGCAGCCGCGCGACCGTGCGCGGGAACGCGTCGGCACACACAACCCGGTCGCCCACCAGCAGGGCGTTGGCCGCCATCGGTTCCGCCGGGTCGACGTCGATCACGTCGAACCCAGGCCACGTGGCCGCGTCCACCCACGCGCGGTTCATCAGCAGCACGCCCGGCGCCACCTGCGTGACCGCGGTCTTCAGGTGCAGGCAGCCGCGCACGTCGACGCCCCGGACGTCGTAGCCGAGCGGCGCCAGCAACGCGTCCAGGCGCGCGATGCCGCCGGACGAGGTGCGCCCCGAGCGGCCCACGAACACCTGCCGGCCGAGCCGCAGCACGTCGCCGCCGTCGACGGTATCGGGCGCGTCGATGCGGGCGACCGGCCGGTAGCGCGCCAACGCCTCGCCGACCGGCGCGACCTCGCCGCGCCGTGACGCCGCCCCGGGGCGGAGGACCACGGCGAGCTCGTCCACCACCAGCGCCACGTCCTCCACGAACACGCAGTCGGGCGACCGCTCGTCGGCCGGCAGCACGACGACGTGGCAGCCGAGGTCGCGGAGCGCCTCGCAATAGGCCGCGTGCTGGCGGCGCGCGCGGTCCACGTCGATGGGCACGCGCGCCACGTGCGTGAGCTCGCAGCGGGCGAACGCCTCGCTCACCTCGCGCGTGAGGGCGACGGTGGTCGTCATCGGGCGACCATCATGGCACGGGATAGGCGTAGGGCGCGTTGATGCCGAGCGGCAGCCCCAGCGCCCACCACGCGAGCAGCAGCGGCAGCCACACCACCGTGAAGCCGAACCAGTAGGGGATCATCTGCGCCAGCAGCGTCCCCAGCCCGAAGCCCGGCACCCACCGCTGGCAGAAGACCACGGCCAGCGGCACGTAGGGGTTCAGCGGGGTCAGGATGTTGGTGGTGGAGTCGCCCACGCGGTAGGCCATCTGCGTGAGTTCGGGCGACAGGCCGAGCGCCATCAGCATCGGCACGAACACGGGCGCCAGCACGGCCCACTTCGCGCTCGAGCTCGCCATCATCAGGTTGATCGCGTTGGTCAGCAGCACGATGCCGACGATGGTCACCGGCCCCGGCAGCGAGAGCTGCTTCAGCAGGTCGGCCCCGCCCAGGGCCACGAGCACCCCGAGGTTCGACTTCGCGAACGCCGCCAGGAACTGCGCGGCGCAGAACGCCAGCACCAGGTAGTAGCCCATGGTGCTCATCGACTTGGTCATGCCGACCACGATGTCGCGGTGGGACCGGAACGTGCCGGCCAGGTACCCGTAGACGACGCCCGGCAGCAGCGACAGCAGGACGATGATGGGTACGACCGCGCGCATCAGCGGCGCGGCTGGGGCGGTGAGCGCCCCGCCGGTGCCGCGCAGCGACGAGGTCGCCGGCGCCGCCCACCACACGAGTGCGGCCACGCCGACGGCGATCGACGCGAAGGCCGCCGCCAGCGCGCGCCGTTCCCTCGCCGTCAGCGGGCCGGGCATGGCGTCCGCCGCGCCGCCGGCCTCGGCCTCGGTCGCGCCGGAGCTCTCGACGGGCAGCGCGGCGAGGCGCGGCTCGACGATGCGCTCGGTGACCAGCCAGCCGACGAGCACGATGGGCACGCAGGAGGCCGAGGTGAAGAACCAGTTGGCGAGCGGGTTGACGATGTAGGCGGCGTCCACGATCTGGGCGCCGGCCTGCGTGAGGCCGGCCAGCAGTGGATCGAGGCCCGACGGGATGAAGTTCGCCGAGAAGCCGCCCGACCAGCCGGCCATCGCCGCGACGATGCCCGCCACCGGATGACGGCCCGCCGCCTTGAACACCAGGGCCGCGAGCGGAAGCAGCACCAGCCCGGCGTCCGCCGCCGTGTGGCTCACCAGCGCCACCAGGATGGTGGCCGGCGTCAGCAGCCGCTGCGGCGTCAGCGACAGCGCGAGGCGCACCCCCGCGTTGACGAAGCCGGCCTGCTCGGCCACCCCGATTCCCAGCAGCGCGACGAGCACGACGCCCAACGGCGGGAACGACGTGAAGGTGGTGACCATCGTCGACAGCAACGCGGCGATCTCGCGGCCGTCGAGCAGGTTCACGATGCGCAGCGGCGAACCCGTGCGGGGATCGACGAGCGAGAACGTGCTCGACGACAGCCACCACGACGTGCCCAGCACGATGGCCAGGAACAGGACGAACAGCGCCGCGGGATCGGGCAGGCGGTTGCCGAGCGCTTCGACGTGGCGCAGCCACCGCAGCGAGGGGGGTGGCTGGGGGACGTGGGGGACGGTGGCGGCCGGGGTCGGGATCACGTGGACGTCCGTTCGGTGGTGGCACCGGTGCCGCGTCGACGGCGGGCACAGGTCCAGCGCGTGCGAGGGTGGGCCTCGGCGGCACGGTTTGGTTGTCGGGGCGGACGGATTATACCCGTGGACGGGACGCGCCGCGCGCCGAGGCGCGGGCTGGGCAGGACGCGTGGGTCAGGGCCTGCGGCGCAGGAGTGCCACGTAGCCGCGGAACCGCACCTCGCGCGTGTCGTCCCCGAAGACCGGGGCGAGCGACGCCGACACCCAGGCGCGGACGTCGTCGAGATGGTGGCCCTGCGCGAGCGCGTCCTGCACGTTGGTCTCGGTGAGCACGTAGGCCGCGTAGGCATCGCGCGTCAGCGGCAGGCCCACGTCGAACTCGGTGGCGTGCGCGAGGCGGAAGCGCGGCGAGAGGCCGGCCAGCGCCGACGGGTCGAGGGGCAGGGCGTTGTCGCGGGGCGGCGGGTAGCGGCGCATGAACGCCTCGAACCACGCGTCGAGGACCGGGGTGCCCCTGAAGGTGCGCCCGGGCGAAAAGTCGTAGGCGAGCAGCGCGCCGTCGGGGTCCAGCACGCGCGCGGCCTCGTCGAAGGCGGCGCCCGGGTCGACGTAGTTCAGAGAACCGGCCGCTGCCAGCAGATCGACCGAGTGGGCGCGCAACGGCAGCGCCTCGGCGGTGCCCACCACGAAGCGGGCGCCCTCCACCACCTGGCGCGCGGCCGCGACCATCGCCGGGGCCGGGTCGATGCCGACGACGCACTGGCCGAATGGCACGAGCGGGCGCGTGGAGAGGCCGGCGCCGCAGCCGAGGTCCACCACGAGGCGCAGCGGTCCGCGGCCCAGCCACGGCCGCGCCCGCTCGACGACGAGCGGGTGCACGGGCGGGCGGGCCGCCGCGTAGCCGGCGGCCATGCGGGCGTCACTGAAGAGGCTGGGCATCGTTCCAGGCCGTTCGCCGCCGCCCGGCCGGCGCCGCGCGAACAGCCACCGTGCGCGTTTGTACCACACCGCGCCCGCAGCCGAGCGGGCAGGATCCCGGGGGGGGCCGTCCGGCCCGCATGGTAGGCTTCTGCCGTTTCCCAACCCACGACCGTGCCCCAGACGCGTTGTGCCCGCGGCGTCGCCCTGGTGTCGCTGTTGCTCCTGATCCCGTCGGGAGCGCACGGTGAACGCCTGCCCATCAGGCCCTACACCACGGCGGAAGGCCTCGCCCACAGCACGGTGCACCGCATCGTCCGCGACTCGCGCGGGTTCCTCTGGTTCGCCACCGCGGACGGGCTGTCGCGTTTCGACGGCTACGGGTTCGCGAACTTCGGCGTCGAGCACGGCCTGCCGCACCGCACGGTGACCGACCTCCTCGAGACGAGGGACGGACAGTTCTGGGTGGCCACCTCCGGCGGGCTCGTGCGGTTCCACCCCGAGCGGGCGGCTACCGGGGCGCCCACGACGGCAGGCGTCGCGGCCGCGCCGCGCGGCATGTTCACGGTGGTGACGCCCGCCGACGACGACCCGCGCGCCCGCGCCGTGCTGGTGCTGCTCGAGGACCGCGACGGGGGCCTCTGGTGCGGAACGAGGCAGGGCCTGTACCGGCTGGATCCTTCGGGGGAGCGGCCGTCACTCCAGCCGGTGGACATCGGGTTGCCGGCCGGACCCACCGAGTCCCGCCGCGTGAACGACCTGCTCGAGGACGACCACGGGACGCTGTGGGTGGCGACGCCGGGTGGGCTCCATCGTCGCGGCCGCGATGGCGTCGCCAACAGCTACACGGTGCGTGACGGGTTGCCGAGCGACTACGTGCACGACCTGCTGCTGGACCGCGGAGGTCGCCTGTGGGCGGCGACCCGCTACGGTGGGTTCTTCCGCCTTCGCGCGACACACAGCGCCCGCCCTCTTGTTGTCGAGGAAGTGCACGGCGAGCGCACGGGGCTCGGCACCCCATGGGTGAACGCGCTCTGGCACGCCGCCGACGGCAGGTTCTGGGTGGCCACCAACCGCGGCCTGGTGGAGTTCGTGCCCGGCGCCGGCAGCGATCCGGCCCGCTACGACACCTACACGCGGCGACATGGCCTGAGCCACCAGGAGATCACCACCCTCGGGGAGGACGCCGGCGGCAACCTCTGGCTCGGCACCGCGACGAGTGGCGCGATGCGCTTCGCCCGCCGCGGGTTCGTCACCTTCGACCTGCAGGACGGCGTGGTGTCGATCAACGACGTCTTCGAGGATGCCGCCGGGGGCTTGTTCGTGCGGGGGTCGGCGGTCGTGCGCGTGGAGGGGCGCGAGGATTTCGCGGGCCAGTTCGGGCGGTTCACCGGCCGGGAGGTGGAGTGGTTCTCCCCGGCGCCGCCGTTCAGCCCGGGGTGGAACTTCGAGCACGTCACCGTGCGGGCCCGCGACGGCGAGTGGTGGGTGGCCGGCGGGGAAGGGCTGTACAGGTTTCCCGCCCTTGCCCACTTCGATCGCATCGCCTCCGCCCGGCCACGTCGGGTCTACTCGGTCCATGACGGGCTGGCGGCACCGCAGGTGCGCCGCCTCTTCGAGGACTCGCGCGGCGACCTCTGGATCGCCACGCACGGCGCGACCTTCGGCCTCGCCCGGTGGCACCGTGCGCGTGGCACCCTGCAGGACATGACCGGCGTGGCCGGCCTGCCGCCCATGGACCGCGAGTGGCCGCACGCAATCGGTGAGGACGCCGCCGGCAACGTCTGGGTCGGCCTCACCACGGGGGCCGCGCGCTACCGCGACGGGGCGTTCACGTTCTTCTCGGCGCGCGAGGGCCTGCCGGCCGGCGCGGTGGGGAGCATCCACCGGGATCGCGCCGGGCGCCTGTGGCTGGGGTCGGCGCACGAGGGGATGATCCGGGTGGACGGCCACGACGAGCCCGCGCCGCGATTCGTCCCGTTCTCCACCGCGCACGGGCTGTCGGGCGGCCGGGTGGACGCCATCACCGAGGACCTGCACGGCCGGCTCTACGTGGCGACGGCGCGGGGCATCGACCAGGTGGACCCGGAGACCGGCCACGTCAGGTCCTTCGGCGCCGCCGACGGGCTCGCGCCGGGCAACGTCATCGCGGCGTACCGCGACCGTGCGGGCGCCCTCTGGTTCGGCACGCACGGCGGCCTCTCGCGGTTCGTGCCGGGGCCGCCAGAGGCCACGGCGCCGCCCGCCATTCAGGTCACGGGGTTGACGGTGGGGGGACGGGCCCACGGGATCTCGGCCCTCGGCGAGCCAGCCGTTGCGCTGCCGGACCTCACGCAGGCCGGCAGCCAACTGCGCGTCGAGTTCGTGGCGTTCGGGTTCGCGCCGGGCGAGCGCCTGCGCTACCAGTACCGGCTCGACGGCGCCGGCGGGGAATGGGGCGCGCCCACGACCGAACGGACCATCAGCTACGCCAGCCTCGCCCCGGGCCGCTATCGCCTCGAGGCACGGGCCGTCAACGCCGATGGCACGGTCAGCCCCTCGCCCGCCGTCGTCACGTTCGTGGTGCTCCGGCCCGTGTGGCAGCGGGGGTGGTTCCTCGCGCTGGCCGCGCTCGGCGCGGCCGCCGTCGGCTGGACGCTGCACCGGTCACGGCTGCTGCGCATGCTCGAACTGGAGCGCGTGCGGACGCGCATCGCCACCGACCTGCACGACGACGTCGGGGCCGACCTGACGCGGATCGCGATCCTCAGCGAGGTGGCCCGGCGCCAGTTCGCCGCGGCCGAGCCCGCCGCCGAGGCGCGGCTCGCCTCCATCGCGGGGATCGCACGCGACTCGGTCGCGGCCATGAGCGACATCGTCTGGGCGATCAGCCCGGAGCGCGACACGCTCCGCGACGTCGTGCGCAAGATGCGCGACTACGCCGAGGGCGTCCTCGAGGGCCGCGACATCGACCTGTCGCTGCAGTTGCCGGATGCCGCGCCGGGGGTGCGGCTCGGCGTGGACGTGCGACGCGACCTCTACCTGATCTTCAAGGAGGCCCTGAACAACGCGGCGAGGCATGCCCGCTGCGGCCGCGTCGCGGTCGCGTTGCGGCTCGACGGCGGGCGCCTGGTGCTCGAGGTGACCGACGACGGGCAGGGCTTCGTGGCCGGGACCGAAGCCGAGGGCAACGGCCTGGGGAACATGCGCCGCCGTGCGCAGCGCCACGGCGCGGCGCTCGAAGTGCGCAGCGCGCCTGGCGGCGGCACCTCCGTGCGGCTCGCGCTCCCCGTCGCCCGGCGGGTGCGCGCGCGCGCGGCCTACACCGATGGGTAGGTGGCAGTCACCGACGGTTTCCGCGTACGCTGCCGTCGTGCCCACCCCAGGCAGCGCCGCGGCCCCGGCCGCCGGCGACGCGCTCGGCGTCGTCGTGATCGAGGACGTGCGCGACGTGCGCGAGGGCCTGTCGCTGCTCATCGACGGCACGCCTGGGTTCCGGTGCGCCGGCGCCTACCGCGCCATGCCCGAGGCCCTCGCGGGCATCGTGCCGGCGGACGCGGGCGTGATCCTCACGGACCTCGGGCTGCCGGGCATGTCAGGCAGCGACGGCATTCGCGCGTTGCGGGAGCGCATGCCCGACGTGCCGATCCTCGCCCTCACCGTCTACGACAACGACGACCAGGTGTTTCGCGCCCTGTGCGCCGGCGCGTCGGGCTACCTGCTGAAGAACACGCCGCCGGCCCGGCTGCTCGAGAGCCTGAGGGAGGCGGCCGCCGGAGGCGCGCCGATGTCACCCGAAGTGGCGCGGCGAGTGCTCAGGCTGTTCCGCGAGTTCCGCCCGCCCGACACCGCAGCCTACCGCCTGACGCCGCAGGAACACGAGCTGCTGCGCCTGCTCGTCGATGGCCACCACAAGAAGACCGCGGCGGCCGAGATGGGCATCAGCGTGAACACCGTGTCGTTCCACCTGAAGAACATCTACGTGAAGCTCGAGGTCCACTCGAAGACCGAGGCCGTGGCCAAGGCGCTGCGAGAGCGCCTGATCTGACGCGTGGTCCGGGGAGTGGGCGGCGGCCGCGCCTACTCCGCGGGCGCCGGGCCGTCGGCGCACGCGACCCCGGTCTCCACCGGCAGGCCCGCCGCGATCCACGCGCTCATGCCGCCCTCGACGTTCACCAGTCGCTGGACGCCCGTGCGCTGCAGCAGGCTGGCGGCAGTGCTCGACCGGGACCCGCCCTGGCAGATCACGGCGAGCGTACCGCCCGCGGGCGGGGCCACGTCGCCGCCACGACCGGCGGCGATCTGCCTGTAGCTCACCTGTCGCGCGCCGCGAATGCGCCCGGCGGCCCACTCCGACGGCTCGCGCACGTCCAGCACCCGCAGGGACGGATCGTGCGCCAGGCGCACGTGGAGCGTGCGCACGTCGACCTGCGGCAGGCCCGTCACCGGCAGGCCCTCGGCCGTCCAGGCGTCCATCCCGCCGGCGAGGGCGCCGGCGACGCGCGCGTCGAGGCCGACGAAGGCCAGCGCGTGCATCGCCCGGGGCGCGTCCGCGTCGCCATCCAGGACGAGGATCAGCGGGACCTCGGCCGCGGCGACCCAGCCGACCCGTTGCTCGAACTCCGGGCTCGACAGGTGCACGTTCAGTGCGCCGGGGACATGGCCCGCCCCGAACTGCGCGCTGCGGCGCGTGTCGATCACGAGGTGGCCGCGCGCGGCCAGGCCCGCCACGACGCCGGGGGCCAGCGCCCTCGCGATCGGCTCGTCCATGGTCAGCGGGCGGTGCCCCTGGTTGATGGCGACGATGTTGGCGATGTTCGCGGGGCGGGCTGGCTGGCCGGCCGTCATGAACCGGACGAAGGCCTCGCGGCCGGTGACGCGCATCGCCGGGTTGTTGCGCCGTTCGTAGCCGAGCGTCGTGGCAACCTTGCCACTGGTGACGCGCCCTCAGGTGGAGCCGGCCACGTGCCCCGGGTACACCTCCACGAAGTCGGGCAGGCCGCGCAGGCGGGGCAGCGCCACGTCGAACAGGGTGCGCGCGCCCTCCGCGCCGTCCTGCGCGAGATCGGGGCGCGCGACGTCGCCCACGAGGACGAAGTCGGCCGTCAGCAGGCACCACGGGTCGTCGCCGCGGCCGTGATCGGTGACGAGCACGTTGATCTGCTCGGGCCGGTGGCCTGGCACGTGGAGGATGTCGAGCGACACCTCGCCCAGCCGGAGGCGGTCGCCGTCGCCGACGCGCGTGGCGTCGTAGGTGACCTCGGCGAGGGCGGGCAGCACCAGCTCGGCGCCCGCGTCGCGCGCGAGGCGCCGTGCCCCCGAGACGTGATCGGCGTGGCTGTGGGTGTCGATCGCGTAGCGGATGCGGGCCCCGCGCCGGCAGGCCGCCTGGACGTACGGCGCGATGTCCCACAACGGATCCACGACGGCGCAGTCACCGGTGTCGGTGGAGCCGATCATGTAGGCCGCGCAGCCGGTCTCGGTCCGCACGAGGGTCTCGAACCACATGGGCCGCCTCCCGGGGAATGCGCCGGGAGGGCGGGCGCCCTCCCGGTCCCGATCGTCCTACTGCGGCCAGCCGTCCTGCGGCAGGCCGGGCGTCACGCGCAGCGCGTTCTTGTAGTAGACCTTCTTCAGCACTTCGTCGGGCAGGTCCATCCCGTAGAGCTTCCAGAAGGCGTGGTAGTCGCGGTAGTAGTCGAAGTACTCGTCCGCCGTCTCGAACACGCGCCAGTAGTACGGGTACTCGCTCGGCTCGTAGGCGTCCTTGCCGAAGAGCACGCGGTCCTGGTACTTGACGAAGAACTCCCGCGCGGCGCGCGGCTGGCGGCCGAACTCGTAGAGCACCGCCGACGCCTCGAGCACCACGTTCGGCAGCCGGTCGAGCAGTTCGCCGGCGGCCTCGAGGTCGTGGCCGTAGTAGGCGAAGTGCGCGCCGATGTAGCGCGTCTTCGGGTTGGCGGCGAACATGCGATCGCGCTCGGCCTGCACCTCGGCGAACGAGGGCTGCCCGGGGCCGTAGTTGCGCCGGTCGGGGAAGAGCGCCAGTTCCAGCCACCGCTCGTTCCGGTAGTCGAGCGGCGAGAAGAACTCCATGGGCTCCGCGCTGTGGATGATCACGGGGATGTCCAGCCGCGCGCACAGGTCCCAGATCGGCTTCAGCACCGGGTCGTCCACCTTCAGCCGCGTGCCGTCGGCCTTCTTCGCCGTCAGGCCCAGGTTCTTGGCGATCTTCAGCCCGATCGCGCCGTTCTTCACCGCCTGTTCCAGGTCGGCGACGGCCTTCTCGGCCCAGCCGGGGCCGCCCGCGCCGTCCCACACCACGTTGGCGAACACGCGGAAGCGGTCCGGGTGCTTGCTGGCGCGGATGAAGTCCACCTTCTGCTTCACGGCCATCGGGTCGCTGCCGCCGCTGAGGTTGGTCAGCACGCGGACGCCCATGGCGTCCATCTCCTTGATCAGCCGCTCGATGGTCTCGGCCGTCGGGCCGGTGTGGCTGTGGATGTCCACCACGGGATACTTCGCCTTGGGCACCAGGTTCGTCTCGGTGACCAGCGTCGACCGGGGCTTGTAGTCCAGGATGGAGGGCGGCGGGAACTCGGGCGCGCGGCAGCGCCCCGGCCGCACCTCGGTGGTGCCCGGCGGGCACTTGCCGTCGACCATCGGCACCATCGGGGTCACCGGGGGACGCGGCTGCGCCAGCAGGGCCGCGCTGGCCGTCACGGCGAGCACGGCAGCCATCAGCCACGGGAAGGACGAACTCCGGACCTTACGCATCGAACGCACCTCTGGATGAAGGGGGAACCGCCCGCGGGGCCACGGGTTGGCTGGAGTATAGCGTAGGGGCCGGGCATGCCCGGCCCATCTCCGTTGCGGCCCGTCAGGCCGTGACCCGTTCGCCGCGGTGGAGCGACGGCAGCCAGCGCGCCAGCCGCCGCTGCAGGCCCGCCATGTAGAGGTAGACGACCGGCGTCACGAACAGCGTCAGCGACTGCGAGACCAGCAGGCCCCCGACCACCGCCAGGCCGAGCGGGCGGCGCACCTCCCCGCCCGCGCCGAGCCCCAGCGCGATCGGCAGCGTCCCGAACAGGGCTGCCATCGTCGTCATCATGATGGGCCGGAAGCGGATCAGGCAGGCGTCGAAGATGGCCTCGGCCGGCGGCTTGCCGCCGCGCTCGGCGGCCACCGCGAAGTCCACCATCATGATGCCGTTCTTCTTCACCAGACCCACCAGCATGATGATGCCGACGAACGCGTAGAGGCTCAGCTCCGTGCGGAAGGCGAGCAGGGTGATCAGCGCCCCGACGCCCGCGAGCGGCAGGGCCGAGAGGATGGTGAAGGGGTGGATGAAGCTCTCGTAGAGCACCCCCAGCACCATGTAGATGACGAGCACGGCCAGGACCAGCAGCAGGCCGAGCCCCTGCATCGACGACTGGAACTGCGCCGCCGTGCCCTGGAAGCTGGCGGCCACCGTGGGCGGGACGACCTCGGCGACCAGCGCCGACGCGGCGTCGGTGGCCTCCCCGATCGAGACCCCCGGCAGGAGGTTGAAGGACAGCGTCACCGAGGGGAGCTGCCCCGAGTGGTTCACCGCGAGCGGGCCCAGGCCGGGCTCGACGCGCACGAGCGATTCGAGCGGCACCAGCTGGCCGCCCGCCGCGCGCACGTGCAGCAGCCGCATCACCGACGGGTCGTTCTGGAACTCCGGCAGCAGTTCCAGGATGACGCGGTACTGGTTGTTCGGCGCGTAGATCGTGGAGATCTGGCGCTGCCCGTAGGCGCTGTAGAGCGAGTCCTCGATCTGCTGCGCGCTGATGCCGAGCGACGAGGCCTTGTCGCGGTCGATCGTCACGTTGGCCTGGAGGTTCTTCAGCAGCAGGTCGGTGCCCACGTCCACCAGGCCGGGCACCTGCCGCAGGCGCTGCTCGAGCGCCGGCGCCACCCGGTAGAGTTCCTCGGTGTCGGGGCTCTGCAGCGTGAGCTGGTACTGGGATCGCGTCTGGCGGCCGCCCAACTGCAGTGGCGGCGGGTTCTGCAGGTAGACGCGCAGCCCGGGGACGGCCTGCAGGCGCCTGCGCAGCTCCAGCACCACCTCGTCGGCCGTCAGTTCCCGGTCGTGTCGGGGCTTCAAGCGGATGAAGAAGAAGCCGGTGTTCGACCCGCCCATGCCCCCGCGCCCGCCGGCCGAGGACATGAACACCTCGACGTTGGGATCGGCGCGCACCACCGCCGCGGCCTGCTGCTGCAGCCTGGCCATCGCGTCGAAGGAGATGCCCTCGATCGCCTCGGTCTGGCCCTGCAGCTGGCCGACGTCCTCCGCCGGCAGGAAGCCCTTGGGCACCCGGACGAAGAGCCAGCCCGTGAGGCCGACGGTGGCCAGCGTGAAGGCCAGCACCGTGCGGCGGTGGCGCAGCGACCAGCCGAGCCCCAGCCGGTACACGGCCAGCATCGCCGCGAAGCCCCGCTCGAAGGCGTTGTAGAGCCGGCCGTGGCTCGTGACGCCGTGGTGGCGCACGAAGCGGCTCGCCATCATCGGCGTCAGCGTCAGGGACACCAGGCCCGAGATCAGCACGGCGATGCCGATGGTGACGGCGAACTCGCGGAACAGCCGTCCGACGATGCCGCCCATGAACAGCACCGGGATGAAGACGGCCGCGAGCGAGATCGTCATCGACACGATCGTGAAGCCGATCTCGCGCGATCCCTCCAGGGCCGCCTCGAACGGCGGCGTGCCCATCTCCATGTGCCGGACCACGTTCTCCAGCATCACGATGGCGTCGTCCACGACGAAGCCCACCGAGAGCGTGAGGGCCATGAGCGACAGGTTGTTGAGGCTGTAGCCCAGCATCGCCATGCACGCGAAGGTCCCGAGGATCGAGAGCGGCATCGCGAGGCTCGGGATGACCGTGGCCGACACGTTCCGGAGGAACAGGAAGATGACGAGCACCACCAGCCCCAGCGTCACCAGCAGCGTGAGCTTCACGTCGTCCACCGACTCCTGGATCGGCTCGGAGCGGTCGAAGAGCACGTGCAGCGACACGGACGCGGGCAACTGGGCGCGGAAGGTGGGCAGCAGGGCCCGCACCGCGCGCGCCACGGCCACCGTGTTGGTGCCGGGCTGCCGCTGCACGGCCAGCACCACGGCGCGCTGGTCCACGAACCACGCGGCCGTCTTGTCGTTCTCCACGCCGTCCACGACGCGCCCGAGCTCCTCGAGGCGGACGGGGCGGCCGTTCTGGTAGCTGACGATGACGGGGCGGTAGGCCGCGGCCTCGGTCAGCTGGCCCTCGGCGCGGATCGTGTACGCCTTGTCGGGACCGTAGAGGACGCCGGTGGGCAGGTTCACGTTGGCCGCGCGGATGGCCCGCGAGACGTCGTCGACGCCGAGGCCGCGCGCGGCGAGGGCCTGCGGGTCGAGCTTCACGCGCACGGCGTACTTCTGCGCGCCGAACACCAGCACCTGCGCGACGCCCGACACCGTCGAGATGCGCTGCGCCATCACCGTGGTGCCGTACTCGTCGAGGCGGTAGAGCGGGAGCGTCGGCGACGTGAGGGCGACGAAGAGGATCGGCTGGTCCGCCGGGTTCACCTTCTGGTAGCTCGGCGGGAAGGGCATGTCCTGCGGCAGCTGGCGGTTGGCGCGCGAGATGGCCGCCTGCACGTCCTGCGCGGCCGCGTCGATGTCGCGGGTCAGCGCGAACTGCAGCGTGATCTGCGTGCTGCCGAGCGAGCTGCTCGAGCTCATCGAGTCGATGCCCGCGATGGTGCTGAACTCGCGCTCGAGCGGCGTGGCCACCGACGAGGCCATCGTCTCGGGGTTGGCGCCGGGCAGCGACGCCGTCACCGAGATCGTGGGGAAGTCCACGTTCGGCAGGTCCGACACCGGCAGCTGGCGGTAGGCCATCGCGCCGAACACCACGATGGCGGCCATGAGGATCGTGGTCGCGACGGGCCGCCGCACGAAGATCGCCGACAGGTTCATGGGCGTGCGTCCGTGGCCGAGGCCGCACGCGCGACGGTGACCTTGCCGCCCGGCACCACGCGGAGGTGACCTTCCACCACCACCGTCTCGCCGCCTGCGAGGCCGCGGTCGACCACCGCCTCCACCTCGTCGTGACGGTTGACGGTCACGGGGCGCAGCTCGGTCGCGCCGTCGGGCCCGACGACGAAGACGTAGGTGCCCTGCTGGCCGGTCTGGACGGCGGCCGCCGGGGCCACCACGCGGTCGGGCTCGTCGCCGAGGTTCAGCGCGACGGGCACGAACTGCCCGGGCCACAGCGCCTCGCCGGCGTTCTCGAAGGTGCCCTTCAGCTGCACGGTGCTCGTGGCCGCGTCCACGGCGTTGTCGACGAACGTGAGCCGGCCGGTGAGCGTGGCGCCGCGGTCCCCGGCCGGGGACACGGTGACGCCGAGCCCGTCGTGCTGGCGCCCCCGCACCTGGCCCAGGTACTGCGCCGGCACGGTGAAGCTCACGTAGATGGGGCGCGTCTGGTTGATGGTGACCAGCGCGCGCTCGTCGTTGGCGCGGATGAGGTTGCCGAGGCGCACGAGCAGGGTGCCCGTGCGACCGCCCACCGGGGCCGTGATGGTGCAGAACGAGAGGTTGAGGCGCGCGGCGTCGCGCGCGGCCTCGTCGGCCGCGATCTGCGCGCGCGTGGCGGCGACCGTCGTGACCACCAGGTCGTACTGCTCGCGGGTGACGTAGTCCTTGGCCACCAGCCCGGCGTAGCGCGCCTCGTCGGCCTCGGCCTTCTTCAGCAGGGCCCGGTTGCGGGCCAGACGGGCCTCGGCCTCGGCGAGCGCGACCTCGTAGGGGCGCGGGTCGATCGTGAACAGCCGCTGGCCGCGCTCGACGGCCTGCCCCTCGGTGAACCACACGCGGGTCAACTCGCCGGCGACGCGGGCGCGGACCGCCCCCGTCGCGATGGGCTCGACCCGGCCGATGGACCTCACGCGCAGGGGCACCGTCTTGCGCACCACCGTGCCGGTGACGACCGGCGCCGGGGGCGGGCCCGTGCCCGCATTGGTCGCGGGGCCACTGCCTCGACAGGCGGCGAGCGGGGGGAGGCTGGCGAGCAGGAGCAGCAGGACGGGCCGGAGCGACCGTGTCATGGCTTGGGCTCGAGGATGACGCGCTGTTCGAGGGGGGCGGCCGCGCCGGTGTCGCGGGCGAGGCGGGCCACGGCGACGTACCAGTCGGTGCGGGCCTGGACGTCGGTGGCGCGCGCGGCGGCCAGCGCGGCCTGCGCCACCAGCAGGTCGAGGATCGTCCCCACGCCTTCGCGGTAGCGCCCGAGCGCGACACGCTCGCTCTGCTCGGCGCTCGCCAGGAGGTCGCGACTGGTGCCGAGGCGGCGGGTCGCCGTCTCGAGCGCGTAGTAGCTGGTCCACACCTGCAGCACGGCCTGCTGTTCGAGCGTCTGCACCTGGGCCTGCGCCTGCGACAGTTCCTCGGTCGCCCGCAGCAGGTCGTAGGTGCGGGCGTAGCCGGTGAACAGCGGCACGTTCACGAGCACGCGCGTGGACCAGTTGGTGCGGTACGACGCGACGTCTCCCGGCGCGTACACGCTCGGGGTCAGCGCGCCCGTCACCGACACGGTGGGCAGCCCGTCGGATCGCGCGATGTCCACCTTCCGGGCGGCTCGCTCCACCAGCGCCCGTCCCGCGCTCAGGTCGGGCCGCTGCAGCAGGGCGGCCGACACCAGTTGCTCGACGGGCGTCGCCGTGCGGGTGGTGTCGAGCGTGTCGGGCAGCTCGCCCGCGTCCACCGGCGTGGTCGCGGGCAGGCCCATGGCCGTGGCCAGCGACCCGCGGAACACCTGGACCTGGCCTTCGAAAGTCTGCACGTTGAGCTCGGCCTGCGACACGGCCGTCCGGGCCTGCAGCACGTCGGCGATCGTGGCGAGCCCGGCGTCGTGACGGCCCGTGGCCGCGTCGAGGTTCCGCCGGGCGCTCTCGAGGCTGGCGTGCGCGGCGCGCAGCTGCCCCCGCGCGTTCTGGTACTGGAAGTACGCCGCCTGCACGGCGAACACCGTGTTCTGGACCGTGGCGTTGTGCGCCCAGTCGGCGGCGATCAGGCCCCAATACGCGTCCTCGGCGGCGGCCCGGCGGCCACCGAAATCGAGCAGCAGGTACGTGAGGTTGAGCGCGGCGGCGCCCACCCCGGCGGGGTCGGCCTGGCGCCCGTCACTCGACGAGGTCTGCGACGCGGTCACGCTGCCGGCGAGGTCGACGGCCGGGTAGAAGGGCGCCCGTCGCGCGCCGGCGAACGCCCGGGCGGCGCGCGCGGCGAACCACGACGCGCGGGTCTGCGGGTTGTTGGCGAGCGCGATGTCGACGATGTCGGCGAGCGAGACGCCCTGGCCGGGCGTCGGCAGCTGCGGGGGCACCGTGGCAGGTGGCGCGGGGGCCGGGGGCAGCGGCGCGAGGTCGGCGGTCGCGGCCGGCGATGGCGGCACCGGGCCCGGCGGCCTCAGCGTGGGCGCGCCCCGCGAGGCGCAGCCGGCGGGTCCGGCCAGGGCCAGGGACGCGACGAGGAGGGCGCGCGCGAGCGCCGCATCACGAACTGGTGGCGAACAGGTCACGGCAGCCGCCGGGGCGCAGCGTGCGCGGGACGCCCGTCGCCGGCCACGGGGCACCGGGAGGGGGCCGGCGCGGGCGACGGCGTCCGGCCGCTGACGCGCTCGCGATCGATATCACGGATCGGCCGCGGCGGCGACGGGGGGGGCGGCGCCCGCCCCGCCCGCCCCGTGTGCCGGCGCGTCGCGCAGTGGGCCCGCTCAGCGGAGCCCGCGCTCCGGCCGCGAGAACCCGTGGCAGTGCGCGCAGTCGAGCTTCTTGTCGGTGACGTGCTTCGTGTGGATCTTCTGCCAGTCGTACGTGGCCTCCATGCGCTTGTGGCAGGTCACGCACAGCGTGGTGGGCGAGGCCTTGAGCGTGTAGCCCAGGGCGCGGAGGTTCATCTGCGTCGCCGTCCGGCCGTGGCACTTGGTGCAGGTGAGGGCCTGCCCGGCGGGCTGCACCTCGTGCGTGATCAGCTGGAACGTGTCGGTCGTGGCCATCTCCCACGGCTCGTCCGGCGAGAGGCCAAAGTTCGAGAGCCCGGCGCGCGTGGCGGCGGCGAGGTCGCCGCTCGCGAAGTAGACGCGCGTGTCCACGGGGATCATCACGCCGCGGCCCGTCGCCACGGGCTGGGAGGCCGTCTTGTACTTGAAGGGGTAGAGCTTGTTGGCCGGGGTCGTGTCGGCGATGTCGCCCACCGGCCGCGAGGTCGGGTAGAAGCCGGTGGCCGCATCGAGCACCGCGATCTCGCCCAGGCTGTAGTTGTCGCTGAAGCGGTTCCAGAAGCGGTAGACGGGGCGCACGTCGTTCCGCAGGGTGGGCGTCGGGTGGATGGCGCCGCTCGCCGTGAGGTGCGGGACGGCCCAGTCGCGGTGCATCTCGGTGGCCTCGCTGGCCGGGGTGTCGGCGGCGTTGCGGGCGAAGCTGGTGATGTGACAGGTCTGGCACGCCACCCGCGCGGTGTGCCGGTCGATCGCGCGCGTGTCGTGCCCGCCGCCCGCCGCCTTGTCGCGATGGCACGAGCCGTTGGCGCACGACAGCGTCACGTCGAGGTCCGTCTGCCTCAGGTCGGAGCCGCGGCCCGCGATCCGGTGGGCGGACACGCGGTGGCACCGCTGGCAGGTCAGGTTCGCGCCGCGCGTGGCCATGTGCACGTCGAAGGCGCGATCGCCGGTGGTGCCGTGCGCCACGGCCAGGTCGCCGCGCTTGTAGTTGTCGCCGCCGCCGCCGCGGCCGTGGCACTGCAGGCAGGCGGCGCGCGTCGGCGTGTGCACGGTCTGCACGGCCTGGTCCAGGGTGATCGTCATGTTGGCCGTGTCGGGGACGAACAGGCCCGAGGCGTCGCGCTTGCGGCGGTACTTGTCCTGGTGGCAGATCAGGCAGTCGATGTTCTGCAGCTGCGCGAGGCTGGCCTCGCGGGTGGGCGTGGCGCCGAGGCCCACGTGGCAGCTGCCGCAGGCGCCCCAGTTGCCGAGCACGTTCACGCAGTAGCTGTTGAGGGCCGTGCGGAGCTTGCCCTGCTCGGCCGGGCCGTCCACCTGGTAGGGGGCCGCCCCTTCCCATTGGTAGTGGGCCGACCCGTGCACCTCGATCGCCTGCCCGGTGTGGCACTGCAGGCAGGTGCCCGGGCCGTTCCACGTCAGGCCGCTGTGCTGGGCCCGCGCGTCGGCGCCGGCCAGGGTCGCCACGGCCAGGGCGACTGTGAGTACGTGAGCACCGCGCATGATCCGCCTCCCCGGCGCGCCCTGGGGAGCCTCCAGGTATGGGCACGACGTGGAGCGGCGGCCTGCAAGGGTCCTGCCGAACGCGAAGGCACGGAATCGAAGCGCCCGCCGACGGATCTCATGGGGGCGCTGCCGGTTGGTAGACGAAACTGCACGGTGCCATCGGAAATTTCGACGGGTCCGTGCGCCAGGCGGCGTCGGCCGCCCCTCGCGAGTACCGGCGCCGGGGCGCCCCGGGGTCAACGCTTCGCGAAGAACTCCCGGCTGAGCCGCAGCAGCAGCGGCATCGAGCCGAGCACGGCCACGAGGTTCGGGATGGCCATCAGCCCGTTCAGCGTGTCGGCGACGTCCCAGACGAGGTGGAGCGAGCCCACCGCGCCCAGGTAGACGAACACCAGCCAGGCGAAGCGGTAGGGCACGGCCGCGCGCGACCCGAACAGGTAGACCGCGCCGGTTTCGCCGTAGTAGCTCCAGCCGATCAGCGTGGAGTAGGAGAACAGCAGGATGCCGCCGGTGACGACGATGTCGCCCCAGGTGCCTGGCAGCCCGGTCTGGAAGGCCTGGGCCGAGAGCGCGGCCCCGGTGGCCCCGCTGTCCCACGTGCCCGTGACGAGGATGACCAGCCCCGTCGTCGTGCAGATGAGGATGGTGTCCACGAACACCTCGAAGATGCCGTAGAGGCCCTGCCGCACCGGGTGGTCGGTGTCGGCCGCGGCGTGCACCATGGGCGCGCTGCCGAGGCCAGCCTCGTTCGAGAAGAGCCCGCGGGCCACGCCGTAGCGCATGGCCAGGGCCACTGTGCTGCCCGCGAAGCCGCCGGTGGCGGCGGTGCCGCTGAACGCGCCGGCGAACACCAACTCCAGCGCGTGCGGAATCGCCGAGGCGTGGGTGACCAGCACGACCAACCCGCCGCCGAGGTAGAGCAGCGCCATGAACGGCACGAGGTACTGCGTGACCTCGCCGATGCGTGTGATGCCGCCGAGGATGACGGCCGCGGTGACGACCACGAGCGCGACGCCGGTGACGTGCGGGTCGACGCCGAAGGTGGCGCGCAGGCTGTCGGCCACCGAGTTGGCCTGCACCATGTTGCCGATGCCGAAGGCCGCGAGCGCCGTCAGCCCCGCGAACACCGCCCCGAGCCACGGGACGCCGAGGCCCTTCCTCAGCACGTACATCGCGCCGCCGCGCATGGTGCCGGTCGCGTCGGGCTCGCGGTAGTGCAGGGCCACGACGATTTCGGCGAACTTCGTGCACATGCCGAGCAGGCCCGACACCCACAGCCAGAAGAGCGCCCCCGGGCCGCCGAGGAAGATCGCGGTGGCGACGCCGGCGATGTTGCCGACGCCCACGGTGGAGGCGAGGGCGGTGGCGACGGCCTGGAAGGGGCGGACGTTCCCCTGCCCGCCGCCGCGCTGCGTGATCTTGCCGAGCACCTCGCGGAGCGCGAACCCGAGGTAGCGGAACTGCACGGCCCCGGTGGCCACCGTCAACAGCAGGCCCGTGCCCATCAGGAGCACGATCGTGGGCAGTCCCCAGACGTAGCCGTTGAGCCACGCATTGGCCTTGGCAATTGCTTCCAGCATGTGTCGTCGGTCCTCCCCCGGATCGCCGGGCGCGGGCGCCGCATGATAGCAGCGCCGGGTCCGCGCGTGGCGCCGACGCCGTGTGCCGCGGCAGTTCCTGGAGCGTTGCCGCCAGCCGGATACACGGAAGGCCTGGCGCCGGCGCCTGCGGGGACCGCCGGCGAGGGGGACGGTCGCGAGGCCTGCGCCGGGGGGTGCGCGGCCGATGCGGTCCCGCGCGCGCGGGACTGGCGCAGCCCGCGCCCGGGCCGCGAGAAGCCGTGGCCGTTCGCGCAGTCGAGCGCCTCGTCCGTCACTGAATCACGATCGTTCCGCGCAGCGCGTCGTTGCCCGGATCGTTGTGGTCGTGGAAGCCGCAGCGCCTGGCCTGGGAGAACGCGCTGGTGTCGCGCGTCTGGCCGGGGCTGAGCACGTTGACGGCGTTGATTGGCGGGCAGTCGGTGTGCGTCGGGTGCGGATCGGACGAGACGTCGTGGTTGCGCGTCCCTGGGGTCCACGCCCGAGGACGTGATACGGATCGTGGCGGTCGCCGGCGGTCCGGCCTGCGAAGGGGGCGGCGTGGCCACGGGGGGCGTGGGCGTCGTCGGGTTGGAGCCGCCGCCGCCCCCGCACGCCACGGCCGCCAACACGCACACTGTCGCAACGAGCGCAGACGGCACGGCTGGTCGCACGGTCATCTCACACCTCGCGATTCGCGGACGCCCGGCGTGCGGGCGCCGCGGGTCGGCGTCCTCGTGGCTTCGAGGCTGCCTGGGTTCGGGGGCTGGTGGAGCAAGGAGGGTGCCGGCGGCCGGTGGGCGCGAGTGGCGCGAAATCCCGGGACGCACGGCCGGTGCGCGCGCGCGGTTTCGTGAGACGTAAGCCGGTGACGGATCACGTAACCTCAACGCGGCGGTTCGGAGACGCCCAGGCTCGTGGCGGCTCGCGGCCGGCAGCCGACGGAACGACCGAGTCTGCCACCGCGCGCGGTGCGGGTCGCGATGACGCGCCGCCCCGAAGCGTCGCGCGCCATGGGGCGTCCGCGGCGACCCCGGCGCCGGCAGCCGCCAGTCCCGCCGGTTTGACAGCCGGCGGGGTCGCGGTCGAACATCTCCGCGGAGCGTGCCGGCCCGGAACTCCTGCCCCTGCCCGGCGCCGGCCCGCCCGTCCGTCCGTCATGCCCGTACCCAGTGCTCGCGACCAGCGGGCGCGCGTCCCCCGCCCTTTTTGCTCCCGCCGGCAGCGCATCGCCGAGGAGGTCGTCACGTGATCATCGGAATTCCGCGAGAGAGCCAACGCCTGGAGCACCGGGTGGGGCTGACGCCGTTCGGCGTCGCCAGCCTGATCCGGTCCGGGCAGGAGGTGGTGGTGCAGGCCGGCGCCGGTGCGGCGGCGCACTTCACCGACCGCGACTACGCGGCGGCCGGCGCCGACGTCGTCTACGACGCCGAGGAAGTGTTCCAGCGCGCCGACCTGGTGTGCCAGGTGAACATGCTGGGGCCCGACGAGCTCGACCTTGCCAAGCCGGGGCTGGTGATCTGCGGGTTCCACCACCTCGCCGTCGCACCCAAGGCCGTCTTCGAGAAGCTCGAGAAGAAGCGCACCACGCTCATCGGCTACGAGATCATCGAGGACCGCCACGGCAACCGGCCCATCCTGCTGTCGATGAGCGACCTGGCGGGGCAGATGGCCATCCACGAGGCCGCGCACCTGCTGCAGATTGCCTCGGGCGGCCGCGGGGTCCTGCTCGGCAACATGCCGGGCGTGCCGGCGCCCACCATCCTGATCCTCGGGGCCGGCACCGTCGGCGCCGTGGCCGCCCAGCAGGCCGTGAACCTGGGGGCGAGCGTCCTCGTGATGGACCAGCAGCTCCCCAAGCTGCAGCGGCTCCACCGCCTCATCCGGGGGCACGTGGACACGGCCCTGGCGGACCAGGCGCAGCTGGCGCGGCTGCTCAAGATCGCCGACGTGGTGATCGGGGCCGTGCTCATCCCCGGCGGCCGCGCGCCGTTCGTCGTCACCGAGGCCATGGTGAAGACGATGCGGCCCGGCAGCGTGATCATCGACGTGTCGATCGACCAGGGCGGCTGCGTGGAGACGAGCCGGCCCACCACGCTCGACCACCCCACTTTCGTGGTGCACGGGGTCGTGCACTACTGCGTGCCCAACATGAGCTCGAACATCTCCCGCACGGCGTCGCGGGTGCTGTCGGACGCCGCCCTGCCGCACGTGCTCGAGATCGCGGAGAAGGGCCTCGAGCACGCGCTCGCGGCCGATGCCGGCCTCGCCGCCGGCGTCTACGCCTACGACGGCGCGCTGGTGCACCCCGTGGTGGCGCGCCAGGTCGGGGCGCCCCACCAGCCGCTGGCGGCGCTGCTCGAGGGGAGGGCCCGCCGATGAGCTGGATGGACGCCTACAAGTCGAAGCTGTGCACCGCCGACGAGGCGGTGCGCCTCGTGAAGAGCGGCGATCGGATCTACTACGGCGGCAACGCCGCCATCCCGCGGGCCCTGGTGGACGCGCTGGCGCGCCGCGCGCCTGAGCTCACCGACGTGCGGCTGGGGCACGTGCTGCTCATCGGCGACGACCCGCTCTCGGCGCCGGGCATGGAGAAGAGCTTCCGCCACCACTCGATGTTCGTGGGGCCGGCCGACCGCGGCGCGGTCAACGAGGGCCGCGCCGACTACGTGCCCATCTTCCTGCACCAGATCCCGCGCCTCTTCGAGGATTCCATCTTCCCGATCGACGTGACGATGGTGATGGTGTCGCCGCCCGACTCGCACGGCTTCATGAGCCTGGGCGTGGAGGTGCTGGCGTCGAAGTCGGCGACCCGCCTCGGCCGGAAGGTGATCGTGCAGGTCAACGAGAAGATGCCGCGCATCCTCGGCGACTGCTTCGTGCACGTGTCCCGCGTGGCGGCCATCGTCGAGCACACCGCCGACCTGCCGACGCTCGGCGGGAAGACGATCTCCGACGTCGAGCGCGCGATCGGCCGCAACATCCTCGGGCTGATCGAAGACGGCGCGACGATGCAGATGGGGATCGGCGGGGTTCCCGACGCCGTCTACGAGCTGCTCGACGGCTACCGCGACCTCGGCATCCACACCGAGATGATCTCCGACGGGGCGATGCGGGCCATCGAGCGCGGGATCATCACCGGCAATTCCAAGACGCTGCACGCCGGCAAGGCGGTGATCACCTTCGCGCTCGGCAGCGCGGACCTCTACAAGTTCCTCGACAACAACCCGATGATCGAGGCGCACCCGGTGGAGTACGTGAACGACCCGCGCGTCGCGTGCCGCAACGACAAGCTGGTGGCGATCAACTCGGCCATCGAGGTGGACCTGACCGGCCAGGTGTGCTCCGACTCGATCGGCACCTACATCTACTCGGGCTTCGGCGGGCAGGTGGACTTCATCCGCGCGGCGGCGCACTCGAAGGGCGGCAAGCCGGTGATCGCCGTGCAGGCCACCGCGAAGAAGGGCACGCAGTCGCGCATCGTCTCCACGCTGAAGCCTGGCGCCGGCGTCGTGACCAGCCGCGCCGACGTGCACTACGTCGTCACCGAGTACGGGGTGGCGCACCTCTTCGGCAAGAACCTGCGGGAGCGCGCGGAGGCGCTGATCCGGATCGCCGCGCCGCAGTTCCAGGCCGAGCTCGAGGCCCAGGCCCGCGAGCGGAAGCTGCTGGCGTGAGGGCCGGCCGATGGCGCACGCAGTCACGACGTTCCTGATGTTCGAGGGGGCCGCCGAGGAGGCCCTCACCTTCTACGTGTCGCTGTTCCCGCGGTCGGCGGTGCACACGCTCGAGCGGTGGGGCGCCGAGGCGCCGGGGCGCGAGGCGACCGTCAAGCGGGCGACGTTCACCGTCGGTGGGCTCGCCCTGGTGGCCATGGACTCGCCCATCCACCACGACTTCACCTTCACGCCGGCGCTGTCGCTCTTCGTGGAGTGCGAGTCGGCGGCCGAACTCGACGACGTCTACGCGCGGCTCGCCGAGGGCGGCACGGTGCTGATGCCCGTCGGCGAGTACGGCTTCTCGAAGCGGTTCGGCTGGGTGAACGACCGCTTCGGGGTGTCGTGGCAGCTGAACCTGGTGTGACGCCCGGAGGGCGGGGGCACCGGCGTGCCCCCGCCCGCGGCGCCGGACTCACCGCGCCCGGACGCAGATGTCGATGTAGGTGAGGTGGTGGGCGGCGCTCACCTTCGCGGTGTAGGTCGCCCCCTCGCTGGCGAGCACCTCGTCGGGGGCCAGTGTGGTCGCCACCGGGCCCGCCGCGGGCAGCACCGGCGGGGCGAGCACGATGGCGTCCCCGTGGCTGAACATCACGGGCAGCGCCCCGGCGGTCGTGGGCTCGGTGTAGAAGGTGAGCCGCCACCAGCCGCCCTTCTTGAACTCCGGGCACATCGTCTCGCGGCGCAGGTTCCAGTTGTAGCCGTACACGAAGCGTCCCCCGATGTTGAGTTCCGGCGTGTAGGGCGTGTCCTTCACTTCGCACACCGCCACCGGCTGAGCCGACCGATCGACCCACGTCAGGTAGGTCGCGCTGGCCGGGTCGGTGTCCCACTCGAGCGGGAAGCCCGGGTCCACCCCGTCCTCGAGGCACGCGACGGCGTCCTTCCCGATCTTGGTCATCGTCAGGCGGGCGAGCGTCGTGTGCACGATTGCCACCTGGGCGTCGTAGACGAAGGGGAGCGGCACCGCCGTCGGGTCGCCGGCGGCCGGCACGGTGGTGCGCAGGCCCCACAGTTCGTCGGTCCCCTTGCCCGAGACGTGCCACATCTGGTAGCCGCGCTGGAACGGCGGGTCGCCCGCGCCGCCCGGCAGGGTGGTGAAGGGCGTGGTCTCGACCCGGATGATCGAGTTCGTCGTCCACGAGCGACTCTCCAGGTTGTCGCCCCAGTCGACGTAGTCCGCCTCCCACGACCGCGGAGCGTCGGCGACGGCTTCCACCGAGTCGGCGCGCCACGTGACGCCCGTGGTCTTCTGCCAGTAGATGCGGAAGACCGGGGACTCACCGCAGAGCACCTGGCACTCCTCGTAGGACAGGGCGAGCGTCGGGTCGTCGTTGGCCACGCACGAGGTGTTGGGGAACTCGTCCACCGGGATGGCGCACCCGTAGGAGAACCCCTTGCCGAGCGAGGCCGTGCCGAACTCCCACAGGCCCTCGGTGCCGCCGATGGCCGCCTGGAAGTTGGTCATCACGGCGGGGTAGGACAGGTTGTTGCTCGTCACCTCGGTGTGGCCGCCGCCGCCCTTTCCCGGGGGACGTCCCTGCGCGTACGACATCGTGCAGGCGGCAAGGAGCACGGCCGCCATCGTCAGCATGCGGACAGCGTTGTGGGGAGCCTTCCTGGACATGGCCGTCATCTCCCAGGGGACGCCGCCGCGCGACCGCAGGCCGGGCGGCCTGTCGTCCCCGATGAGTCCGCGGCGGG
>JADHED010001083.1_pt1 | contig 25336 bp, 22 predicted proteins | sample 8952041 | NCBI WGS metagenome assembly JADHED01 (sample SAMN16124423, study PRJNA663239) | bioreactor sludge metagenome | isolation source: sludge (control) | place: India:Bengaluru | collected 2018-09-08
TTCGGGCGCGCTGGGCGCGGCGGCGGCCTTCATGGACAGCTCGGCCTTGTACTGCGCCGCGGCGCTGGGCGGGTTCGCGGCCGCGCTACTCTGCGCGGCCGCCGCGCTGCGGGACCTCCGGGCCGGCGCCGTGTGCGCCGCCGCGGGAGCCCTGCCCTTCGTCGCCGGGATCCTCGCGGGCTGGCCCCCGGAGGGCCTGCCCGTGGCGGGGTCCCGGGCGGCGGCGGGCGCCTTCGGGGCGACGCTTCTCGCGGGGATGCTGCTCGCCGCGAGGGCGCACGGCCGCCTCGCCGCGCGGTCCGGGCCGGGGGGCGACCTCGCGGCGGCCGCAGAGCGCATCGCCGCGACGGCGGCGTCCTTCCGCGTCCGCCGTCGGCTGCCCGCGCTGGTCCTCACGGGGATGCTCGGCGCGGTCGTCGCGAACCTGCCCGCCATCCTCCGCGGCCTCGGCGCGGGCCGGGAGTTCTCCGGGGGTTTCCTCCCGGGCCTCCTGCTCTCCCTCGCGGGCACGGCGCTCTTCGCCCTGCTGCTCTCCGCGGCCGCGGCGACGTTCCTCGCCGCCGGCGCGGCGACGGCGAGGCGCTGGCCGGCGCGGGCGGCCTCGTGCTTCGGCGCGGCGGCGGGTCTCTTCGTCGCGCTCTTCTTCGGCTTCGCGCTGCATTTCGCGGTGGGTCCGGCGATCGACGTCCTCGGGCTCCGGTCCGTCGCGGCGACCGCGCTGCTCCTCGCGGGGGCGGTCGCGTCCACGTTCACGGCGCGCGCGCTTCTGGTGCCGGCGGCCGGCGGGGGTCGCCGCCGCGCGGCCTGGACCGCGGTCCTCGTCCTCGTCCTCGCCGGTTTCACGAGCGGGCTCTGGCCGAGCATGGAGGACTTCCTCGACCGGATGCGCTTCGTGAACGCCGCATCGTGCGTCCTCGCGGGGATGCTCCTCGGCTTCCTGTGGTTCCCGCCCTCTGCCGCGCGGCCGCGCCGCGGCGCGGTCGGGGCGGCGCTGCTGGCCGGCGCCGCCGTCGCCGTGCTCCTCACGTCGCGCGGCGGGTGGAGCCAGGGCCGGCCGCGTGTCTTCCTTCACGAGCCGCTCGGGAAGTACGGCCTGTGGATCGCGGAGTCGCTGCTGCCCACGCGCGGGGATGCCTTCGGGGAGCGCGGGCCGCCGCTCGCCGTGCCGCTGGGCGGCGGGCCGACGGACCGGCGGGCGCTCGCGGCCGTGCCAGTCGGCGGGGAGCCGCTCTTCGTGTTCGTCCTGTGGGACGGAGTGCGCCGGGACCGCATGGGCCTGTTCGGCTACCGGCGGCCGGGCGACCCGCCGGTGTCCACGACCCCGTTCCTCGACCGCCGGCGGGACGAGTACGTGCGCTTTCCGAACGTCGTCGCGCCGTCCACGGCGACCTCGTGCTCGGTGCGCCACCTGTTCACCGGCCGGTACTCCTCGCGCTACATGCTGAAGTCGGAGGGTCTGCCGCCCTTCTTCACCGAGGACCTCGCGCTCGCCGGCTACGACACCTTCCTCCTGAACCTCATCGGCAGCGACTACAACGGGATCGGGCTGCCGTCCTTCGTGCGCGGCACGCCGTCGGCGCCGCCCGGGGCGTTCACGGTCATCGACGAGCAGGACGAGCGGCGGGCCGCGGCGGAAATCGTGCGGCGGCTCGCCGAGCGCGGCGGAGGCGGCCGGAGGGCGTTCGCGTTCCTGCACATCGACGCGACGCACATGCCGTGGAACCGGTTCCCGGCAGTGCCGGACTTCGGGCCGTCCATGGCCGACCGCTACGACCAGACGATCGTCTACGCGGACCTCGTCACGGAGGAGCTGACGGCGGGGCTCGCGGCGCACGGGCTCCTCGACCGGGCGGTCGTGGCCATCTTCGCGGACCACGGCGTGGGGCTCGGGGAGCACGGCGTCCACGGCGGCTTCCACCCGTGGCGGGCGCTGCTCTCGGTGCCCCTGCTCGTGCGCGTGCCGGGGCGGCCCGGCCGCGAGGTCCCCGAACTGTCGGGGATCATCGATCTCGCGCCGACGGTCGTGGACATCGTGCGGCCGGAGGGGCTCTCCCGGTTCGAGGGGCGGAGCCTCTGGCCGCTCCTGCTCGGGACCGCGGCCCCCGGCGAGTTCGCGGGCCGGACCTTCTTCGGCCTGTCGGCCTTCGACCACTGCTACTACCTGGCCGACGACCGGGGCCGGCACTACGTCCGCCACCTGCGCGAGCGCTACGAGCAGCTCCTCGACTGGCGGAACGACCCCGACGACCGGCAGAACCTGCTCGGCGAGGACGAGACGGCGACGGACGAGGTCCGCCGGACCATGGACTGGTTCCTGCACGTTCACGGCGCGGGCCGCGACTACCTGGACCCCGACTTCTACACCCCGCCCCGGTAGCCCCCGCCGCACCCGACCGCTCGTCTCCGCGAACGCTCGTCTCCGCGAACGCTCGTCTCAGAGGAGTTCCTCCGGCGACGTGGACCATTTCCCACAACCGGTCGGTTCCGCGGACGACTCTCTTTCGCCGGTCGGGCTTCTCCGGGAGGTCTCCGTGGCGGAACGAGAGCGGGACGATGAGCCGGGCAGTCTTCACCACATCTGCGACCGCGGCGTGGCTCAGCGACTCGTCTTCGACGACGAGGCCGTCGTGAGGTACTTCCTGTCCCGTCTGGTGCGTTCCTACCGGGACGGGTTGATCACCATCCACGCCTACTGCTTCCGGGGAAACCACCTCCACCTCCTGGCCGGAAGCCCAGTTGGCAAGCTGGCGCAGGCCATGAGGAACGTGAAGTCCCGGTACGTGCGGGAGTTCAATGAACTGCACGACCGGGACGGGCCGCTGTTCAGGAGCCGCTACCGGTCGCGGCGGGTCCAGAGCGACGCATACCTGATCACGCTCCTGCGCTACATCGATCAGAACGCTCTACCCACGGCGGCGGATGCGGGCACATACCCTTTCGGGAGCGCGCACCACTACCTCCGGCCGGACGGGCCGAAGTGGCTATCCCGGTCCCTCGTGGAAGGACTGGTGATGGGCGGTCGTCGAGGGCAGGCCTACGATCCCGATGCCTACCGGCGGTTCCTCGGAGTCCCCTTGACGGAGGTGGAACGCGAGGTCGTGGAGTCCAGGCTGATGCAGCCATCGACGTCGGAGGAGTGCGAGGACAACCTGCTGACGGGCGGTACTTCGAGCATCGCGGAGTGGCTGACCCGCCGGGGGGTCGAGGCCGACGGCATCGCCTCCCCTCTCACCCTCGTGCCGCCCTCGGCCATCGCCGCAGTCCTCTCGGAGGCACGGGCGACGGATTCGACCTGCCCCTTCCCATCGCTCCGCCGGGCGAGCGACGGATGGCAGGACATCCATGCGGCGCTCCTGCAGGAGATCTGCGGGGTAAGCTGCTACGGGGTGGCTGCCCTTCTCGGTATCAGCAAGACGAGCGCCTGCGAACGACGTCAGGAGCATTCACGTCGCCTCGCGGCCGATCCGGACTACGCGCAGTGGATCGCGGCGATGATCCACGCCGGCCTGAACCTGACGTTTCGTCCCGCCACGCGGCCCGCGGCGGACTTCCTCAGAGACGATCGTCCGAGATGAGCGTTCCGGCGCGCCGGCGGCGGCGGACTTCCTCTGAGACGAATGTCCAGGCGGCGGCGGACTTCCTCTGAGACGAATGTCCGGAGACGTGGCGGCGGGGCGTTACGGGCCCTGCGTGCGACCGAGGTAGGCGGCGAGGGCGTTGCGGTCGGCCGGGCCGACCATGGCCCCCTTCGCCTTGCACGTGTCGATCCGCACGCCCCACTCCTCCGCCGTCATCTTCGCCTTCTTGATCGGCGTCGTCGTGTGGCAGGCCGTGCAGCGTTCCTGCATGAACTTGAAGGCTTTCTCCGCCGTCATCTCGTACGTGGGCGCCGAGGCGCTCGCCCCCGGCCCCGAGGGGGGGACGTACACGCTGTCGTCGCCGCACGCCATGAACGCCGCCAGAACCGCCACCGCCCCCAGGCACAGCGTCATACGCATGGTCAGCCTCCGCTCTGTCGCGCCGGAGAGTCTAACCCGGCGCCGCCGCGGCCGCTACTGCGCGACGGCCCGGAGCACGACCGCGATGCGGCGCGCGGGATCCCGCGGGTCCGGTCCGGCGTCGATCGTGTAGGGCACGCCGAGGGCCGTCTCCGCGAGCGTGTTCAGGACAGTGCGCTTCTCGTCGAAGATCTCCACGGTGCCGAGGTACTGCGCCCCCGTGGGGAACGCCTCGATCTCCCCCCGCCGCGCCAGCAACAGGTTGAGACCGATTCTCACCCTGGTGCCATCGGTCGTCAGCACCGGGCGCACGTTCGCCAGCACGCCGGCGAAGCTCTGGCCGACGATCGGGTCCGCGATGCGCGCCTCCTGCGCCACCTCCACGTCGTAGTCCGCGAGGTAGTTCATCGTGTCGCCGGTCATGAACCCCGTCGGGCGACCGGAGACCGTGGAGAGCCCGGCGGCGAACAACAGTTCGCCCTGCTCCGGCCCCACGGACTTCCCCTCCCCCACGGGCGGCGCGGCGGGCGTCGACCAGACGGAGAGGTCCACGCTCACGGGCCGGATGAGTTCCTGCTCCCTCTCGCCGACCATGGCGCGGAGCCAGTCCCGGAGCTCGGCCTGTCCGTTCACGAGCAGGAAGCCGTTGCCCTCCGCGGTCACCGTCCCGGCGCCCGGCCGGAGCATCTCCAGCGAGTCCGGCAGGCCGGCGAGCGTCTCGATCGACAGGAGCGGCACCCGCTCGTCGGGGAGCGGGAACAACCGCGGCGCCACCATGGCCTGCTCGCGGGCGTCGCCGACGTCCGGCAGGCCGAAGACGCAGAGATTCGGCAGGCGCGTGAGCGCCCCCGTGTCGAGCAGCCGGCCGCCGCCGGCCGGACCCAGCGCCTCCGCCCGGAACACGAGGACCACGCAGCGATCCTCCGACAGCAGCGGCAGGAGGAACGACTTCCCGCTCGGCACGAGGCGCGTAGCGTACGTGTCGCCGAGGCGGTACCGCGGCAGCTCCAGCGTGCCGATCGTGGAGCGCGCCTCCGAGCGGTAGGGCTCGGGGAGGTACTCTTCGTCCACCCCCAGCCGGACCTTGCGCATGGGGCGCTCGAAACGGCCGCTCTGCACGACCGCCTCCACGAGGACCTTCGTCCCGTCGAGGGTCGGGTGGGCGTAGATCTCCGCCGCCAGCCCCTCCTCCGCCACGTCCACCACCGGGTCGGAGATGTTCGCGCCCTGCGCGATCTCCACGTCGTAGTCCTGCATGTAGCGGACGCGGTTCGTCACCTTGAGGACCGTCCGCACGCCGGGCCACGCCTCCACGGAGGCGGACTCGAGGCGTTCGGCCCCGAGAGCGGCGAAGTCCACGGCCGCCGGGTCGGCGGCGCCCGCCGCCTCGAGGTACTTCTCGCGGGGCAGGGACCACGCCTCCACCGCCACCAGCGCCCGCCGCGAAGCCGCGGCGCCGATCTCCGCGAGGAGCGCCTCGACCTCCCGGTGCACCACGGGGTGGTTCGAGACGAAGATGGTGCCCGCGCCCTCGGCCCAGATCCGCCCGCCCCGCTCCCAGGACGACGGCGAGACGCCCATGCGGATGAGGTCCACGAGGCGCTCGAGCGGCAGCGGGAGATACCCCTCCCCCACGTCCTCCTCGTCCCCGTCCCAGAGCGACGGGCTGGGCCCGAGCCGCGGCCGGGGGACGCGGTGCCCCTCCCAGCCGGTGAAGGACGACACGTCGTAGGCCTTCGTCTGGAAACCCTCCTCCCCGGCCCCGGCGGCGGCGCCGAGAACGGCGAGGGCGGCGATGGCGATCAGTCTCTTCATGGGTCACCTCCTTCCCTCAGAACGTCGTGGAGCGGCGGCCGGCGAAAAAAAGGCTCCGCGTGGGTTCAGTCGGCCCCGGGCTCCTCTCGCCGGACGACCCGCAGGACGACGGCCCGGTAGCGCGGGGAGAGGCCTGACACGAGGATCTGTGGATCGGTCCGCTCCTCCACGAGGCATCGGACCTCCCGGAGCCCGGAACCGCGGACGGCGTCGATCACCCCCGGCAGCCGCCGGATGTCCGCCATCGCGGGTTCCGTGACGACCAGGGATCCGCGTGGCCCCTCCACCTCGAGCACCACGACCTTCAGCGGGCGCCGGCTCGAGGACCCCTCGAGCAGGCTATCCTCCGAGACGCAGCCGGCGGCGAGCGCGACGGTGAACAGCAGTGGGAGACGGCGCACGGTTCCTCCCCGGGGTCCGGCCCCCGGCAACCACGGTCCGCAGCCAGTGTATCAGCCCGGCGCCGACCCGAACGCGGTCGACGGCGGATCGTCACCGCTCCGGGGTATCCTCGCGAGGTGGGACTCGCCGTCGTTCTCATCCTCCTCGGGCTCCTCGCAGGGCTCGCCCTCGCGAGGTTCCGGCGGCGTCTGCTCGCCGCCCGCAGCCGGCGGGAGGGGCGCCAGGGGGCGGAGGAGGCACGCCGCCTGCTCCGGCGGGCCGGCTACCGGATCCTCGGCACCGAGGTCACCGGGCGCGGGGTCATCCTCGTGGACGGCCGCCCCGAGGACTTCGTCGTCCGCGCCGACGCCGTGGCCCGCCGGTGGTTCCGCAGGTACGTGGTGGAGGTCAAGGGCGCCCCGGAGGCGGCCAGCCCCGGCAACCGCGACACGCGGCGGCAGCTGCTCGAGTACGCCCTCGTGTTCCGCACCCGCGGGGTCCTCCTCGTGGACGTCCCCGGGAGGACCATTCGCTGCGTGGAGTTCCCTGGCCTGCGGTAGGATGCCGCTGCCGTTTCCGACGGAGGAGATCATGCCCCAGCGCCGGGTCCTCGTGCTTCTCGCGTTCCTCGCCGCCGTCGCGCTCGCCGGGCCGGGCTGCGTGTACGTGAACACCCGCACCCCGTTCGACACCGACCTCGACCGGACGGACCTCGGCTCGAAGGTCGGCACGGCGGACGCCTACAGCCTCCTGTGGCTCGTCTCCTGGGGCGACGCCGGGTACGGCGCGGCCGCGGAGAACGGCGGCATCAAGGTCCTGAAGCACGCGGACCAGGAATTGACCTCGGTCCTCATCGGCCTCTTCGTGCACTGGAAGGTCATCGTCTACGGTGACTAGTGTGGTGAGCCAGAAGCCCGCTGCGTTCGGGGACCGCCCGGTCGCGGGTTCCCCCGGAGCCCGCTCCCACGTCGTCACGGACGACGTGGAGGTCGGCCCGGGCCGCATCGCGCCCCGCTGCCTTCGTGGGCCCCCGCGGCTGCGCCCCGGGAGCGGCCTGCCGCGGAGGCCGCGATCGGCTCGCGCGCGTCGGTCACGAGCAACCCGGGTCGCGCCCTCCTCGCTCCTCGCGGACCGGGCGCAGCGGCGCTCTCGGTGTGACGCCGGACTTCCGACTCATTCCACCGGCCGGCCCGCCCGCATACTGGTCGTCGTGCTGGCGCTCGCCTGCGGCGGCTGCCTCACCGTCACGGGGACCGGCCCCGAGGTGTTGCGCGGCTTCGTCTACAAGCAGACGAGGACGCCGTTCACGGACGACCTCCGGGAGACTCCCGTCGTCGTCCTGCACTTCCAGGACCGCGTCGGTGAGACTCGGCTGATCCAGGAGCCGATCACGCGGTTGAACCTCTCCGCGGAATGGGACTCGCGCGCCCTCGGCGATATCGCCCGCGAGCACGGCATGGAGGAGCTGCACTACGCCGACCTGGAGACCCTGAGCATCCTCGGCGTATACAAGGAGAAGCGCATCCACCTCTACGGTCGCTGACTTCGACGGGAAGGAGGGGAAGATGAAGCGCGTGCTGGTCTGTCTCCTGGCGACGGCGTCCCTCGTGCTGGCGGCGGACCCCGTGGACCCCACGGGCACCGACTGGGCGGGCGCGGGCGTCGCGAAGGTTTCGGTGAAGAAGGTCGGCAAGGGCGGCTCGCCGCAGAACCTCCACATCTGGTTCCCGAGCGCAGGCGTCTGGAACGCGGAGGACGCCACCTACATCTTCTCCGGCACCTACACGATGACCGGGCCCACCACGGCGACGTTCGACTACGACCCCGCCGGCACGGCCGAACTCGAGGCGTACCTCGAGGACACCATCTACGCCGTCAGCGGGATCCCGGTGGACGTGACGGTGGAGTCGAGCACGGGTACCGCGAAGTTCAAGGCGAAGGACGGCAACTTCACGGGCATGAAGTACAAGTTCTCGGCGGTCCTGACCGTGAGCGCCCTCATCGGCTCCGCGCCCGGCAAGTTCCAGGTCAAGGGCGTCGGCGCCCTCATCCCGTAGTCCGGCCCGGCGCGGGACGCGCCCGCGACCCGGGACGGGGGGTGCGGGGCGCGCCCCGCACCGGTCGTCGCCCGCGGAGGCGGCAGACCCGGCCCCGCGCCGCCGGTGCCCTCCGCCCCCCGGCGGTCTCTCCTCGCCGCCTTCCGGGCGGCCGGCGCCCGCGGCGCCGGCTCCCGCCCGGTTCCCCGCACCATGGGAGCGTCCCGGGCCGCAGCCCGGAGGCGGCGAGGAGGCCGCACGCGCTCAGGCCAGAACCTGCCCGGGCAGGAGCGGCGGCACCGGGCATCCGAGCGCGGCGGCCACCGCCCGGAACAGCTCCGCCTCCTCCTCGGTGACGACGCGGTCCGCGGAGATCGTCGCGGCGCAGGCCGAGAGGAGGGAACGCTTGGCCTCCGGGGAGAGGGCGTCGAGGGCCGGGAGGATCGCGTCGAGCGCCGCGACGCCGGCGGGGTCCGCGGGCCGGAGCGCCACCGGGACTCCCGCCAGCCGGGCCGCCCCCGCCGCGAACGCCGCGGCGGCATCCGTCGATCCCTGGCGCGCGACGACCGACAGAAGCGTCGCCGCCTCCCCGGAGAGGTCCGCGATCGGCCGGTTGCCGATGGCTCCGCCCGCCCGCCCGGAGAACGCCGGCTCCAGGTTCCGCACCACCAATTGCCGCAGCGCCCATTCGAACAGGTCGGTCTTCTCGTCGGCGGCGATGAGCGCGTCGAGGTTCTCACGGAACTCCCGGTATTGGCGGAGCGACAGCCCCCTGAGCCCGCCCACCGCGATCTCCGCGAGGGGCAGCCGCGCCGCCCGGGGGAGGGCCGCGACGCCCGGGGCGACGACCCACGTCTCCCGCAGGATGCCCGCCTCGGCGCCGGCGCCCAGCCGGTCGGCCTGCCGCCCGCGCGCCGCCGGCTCCGTGTTCAGGAGCAGGGCGTAGATCACGGCCTGCGCGCCGTGCGGCTCGCGCGCCTGTTCGGCGAGGTCCGCGGGTATCGCCCCGGCGATCTGCCGCGCCATCACGAGGTGCGCCGGGTCGAGCCGGCCGGCGGACTGCAGGGCCGTGGAAGCGGCCGGCGCCGCCGCCGGGGCCGGGGTGGGCATGGGGGCCGGGGTCGACAGCCCCGACACTCCCGCCGCGCCCTCGTCGTCGAGGGGGGAGAGCCCGTCGACCCGCGGGAACGCGCCCGCGAAGGTGGGCTCCAGCCGGCGGATCCGCTCCGGCAGCGGCGGGTGCGTGGCGAACAGCGCGCTCAGGGCGGAGACGAAGCCCTGGCTGAAGAACATGTGGCTGACCTCCTCGCCGCGGGGGCTCTTCACCCGGGACCCGGAGGCGAAACCGCCGATCTTCTTCAGCGCCCCCGCGATCCCCGCGGGGTTCCGCGTGAACTGCGCCGAGGCGGAGTCGGCGAGGAACTCCCGCTGCCGGGAGACGGCCGCCTTGATGAGGCGCCCGATGAAGGTCCCGACATATCCGAGGATGATGAGCACGAGTCCGAGGCCCATGATGCCGAGCGCCGCCCCGGCCACGCCGCCCTTGCTCTTCCCGCCCCCGCGGGGCGAAGCGCGGGCCACCGCCGCCCCGATGCGCAGCGCGATGTACCCGATGAGACCCAGAAGGACGATCCCGTGGACCCAGCCGATGAGGCGGAGGTTCAGGCGCATGTCGCCGTTCAGGATGTGGCTGAACTCGTGGGCGACCACGCCCTGCAGCTCGTCCCGGTTCAGGCGCTCGAGCGTGCCCTTCGTCACGCCGATGACCGCGTCGCCCGTCGTATGCCCGGCGGCGAAGGCGTTGATCCCCTCCTCGCCGTCGAGCAGGTAGACCGGCGGCACGGGCGTGCCGGAGGCGATGGCGATCTCCTCCACCACGTTCAGGAGCCGTCGTTCCCGCGGGTCCCGGGAGTTGGCGGGGACGAGCCGCCCCCCGAGCGCGGTGGCGACCTTCTCGCCGCCGGCCCGCAGGCTGAGCCCCTTCAGGAGCGACCCGAGGCCGATGACGAGGAGAGTCCCGACGAAGGCCACGGCGAAGAGGTCGAGGCGCGTGAGGAGCCACGGCAGGAACCCGCGTTCCATGACGCTGCCGGATTCCGCGGAGAACGCGGCGGCGCCGATGACCAGCCACACGACGACGGCGATGCCGATGACGGCGGCGGTGAAGCCGGCGACGAGCACGCCGGTCCGGCGGCGGGCCCTCGCCTGCCCCGTGAAGAAGTCCATGGTGGACATGGGTCGCTCCTGCCCTCGGGAAGCCCCACTCTAACCGGACCCCGGTCCCGACGCGAAGGCGCGCCGGCAGACGATCCTGCGACCACCGGGGGACGGATGGTAGGAATGCCCTCGCCGTCGTGCGGCACGGAGCAACACGTGGAGAACGATCTCGCCAACTTCGAGGGCCCGCTGGCCCTGTTTCCCCTGCCCCAGGTGGTGTTCCTGCCGCACACCGTCCTCCCCCTGCACGTCTTCGAGCCCCGCTACGTCCGCATGGTGGAGGACGCGCTGAAGGGGCTCTCGCTCATCGGCATGGTGCGGGAGGAACCCGCCGCCGGCCCCGGCACCCTCGGCGATCCCCCGGTCCGGCGGGTCGGCTGCGTGGGGCGCATCCGGGACCTCCGGCGTCTCCCCGGCGGCCGCTTCAACCTGAACCTGTCGGGGCTCGCCCGTTTCGAGATCGTCACGGAGGTCCAGCGCCGGCCCTACCGCGCCGCCCGGGTCCGCCTCCTGCCGGACGCGAACGACGACGATGCGGGAGAACCGGCGGAGGCCACGCTGCGGCTCCTCCTCAACCTCCTCTCGGCGAACACGACCGCCCGGGGGGAGACGCCGCAGGACGAGGGGTATCTCGGCCGGCCGATCTGCTTCGGCGCCAAGGTGAACCTGCTCGCCGCGACCTCGCGCCTGACCCCCGATGAAGCCCAGGCCCTGCTCGAGTCCCACGACGTCCGCCAGCGGGCGCGCCTCCTCGAGGGCTACCTCCGCACCCGGATCGACGCCCGCTCGTGGGCGGAGTGCTGGCGGGCGCTGTCCCCCGCCGACCCCGCGCAGAACTGAACTGCCGCTTCGCGGGATCCTCTCCCGGTGCGCAGGACCGGACGTCAGCCAGCGCCGCCGGCACCCGCCGCCCGCAGGGCGGCGAGGACGGGGGGTCGGGGTGCGGAGCGCGCCGGCGGCGCGGGGGAGGACCCGCCGCCCACGCAGGCGCAAGCGGCGCCGGGCGCGCCCGGCCCCCCCTCCTGGGTCGCGGGCGCGGACCGTGCTGGGCGGCGGTGCGGAGATCCCTCGCGGGCCACGCCGCGACGCGGTGCGAGCGGCGAAGCGACGCGAAGCGCATCGCGCCCGGCCCGAGGGGTTGCCGGCCTCGGGGCGGAAGACGGCCGCACGGGGTCCCTTCGCGGCCCCCGAGTCACGCCTTCGAAGCGGCGGCGGCCTCGAGGGCCTCGACGACGCGCTCCAACCCCCGGAGGAGCGACTTCCGCTCCCCCTTCGGCAGCATGCCGACCGCCTCGGCCAACGCGACAAGCGAGCCCCCGGCCTTCCCCGCGGTCTTCTCCCCGGCCTCCGTCAGCGTGATGACGACGGCGCGGCCGTCGGTCTCGTCGGCGCCCTTGGCGATCAGGCCCTTCTCCCCGAGCACGCGCACCGATTCGCTGGCCGTGGCGGGGGTGACGGACAGCGCGGAGGCGACTTCGCGGAGGCGACATGGCCCTTTCCCGCGGAGGAACCCGAGGATCTTCGCCTGCGCGGGGTGAAGCCCCCGCGGCCGCGCGCCGGCCCAGGATGATCGCCGCTCCAGGTCCGCGATCCGCAGGAGCAGGGCCGCCGCGCGACCCCGGGTCGACTCCGCCACGTCCTTCTTCGCGTTCTTCTTCATGCTTCGGAGTCCTAACGGAAACCGCCCCCGCGGTCAAGCCCCGACCCGACCCCGGCCGGGCGGTATACTGTGCCCATGCGGAAGACGATCATCGCGGCCGCCGTCCTGGCCGCCACCCTGCTGCCCTCCGGCGACCTGCCCGGCGCCGGGCGCAGCCTCGTCGGACGGAAACTCCCCGAAGTTCGCTTCGCGGACACTCTCGGCCACACCGTCTCCCCGGCGGACTACGAGGGCTCGGTCCTCGTCATGTTCGCCGGCATACCGTGGTGAGGGGGCTGCCAGGCCGAGGCCTCCCGTGTCGGGAGCCTGATCGAGAAGTACGAGAAGCAGAACGTGTTCTTCCTGTTCACGCTCGGCGGCGACCAGGACGTGCCGGTGGAGAACTACAAGCGTCACTACCGCCTCCGCCATCCGGTCGTCGCGGACAACTGCGACCGTCTGCGCCACCTGATCCGCACCGAGGGCATCGCCAGCGTGGCGGTGTTCGCGGGAGACGGCACGTGCGTGCTCAACCAGCCCGGCGTGGGACAGGACGCCGCCGCGTTCACCGCCGTGATCGACGCCGAAGTGGCGAAGATCAAGGGGCCGAACCGGCGGAAGGAGGCGTTCGTCGACGGGGGGACCGTCTACCCGCCGCCGGTGAAGGCGCAGGGCCGGATCGTCCGTCAGCGGATGCCGGCCGTGGCCGCCGGCCCCGAGGGCGAGGTGTGGATGGCGTTCGTGTCCGACGAGGCGGGCAGCGACGACGTGCTGGTGATCCCTCCCGGCCGCGCCGGGGGCAAGCCGATCCCCGTGGCGGATTCCCCCCGCGCCGAGTGTGCGCCGGCCATCGCCGCCACCGGCAAGGGCGAGGCCCTCGTGGTGTGGGCCGGTGAGGACGAGAAGGGCCGCTACGACCTCTATGCCGCCACCGTGGCCGCGGGCAAGGCCGGCAAGCCCCGGCGGATCACGAAATCCCCGGACGACGCGATGGCCCCCGCCCTCGCGGCCGCCGGCGGCGACGTGTGGCTCGCGTGGTACGAGTGGCGGCAGATGGACGGACTCTCCCGCGACCGCGAGGTGTTCGTCGCGCATGGCAGCGGCGGGTCCTTCGGCGATCCCGTGCAGGTGAGCCCCCGGGAGGTCCCGACCTACGAGGACCACGCCGACCCGGCGGTGGCGGCGGACGGGAAGGGCGGCGCCTTCGTGGCGTGGGCGTGGGACTACCACGGGACGCTCCCCGGCAAGCCGCCGGTGGACGAGAACTCCATCTTCGTCCGGCACGTCGGGCGCGACGGGGGGACCGGGCCGGTCCTCGCCGCGGGTTTCCGGGGCGAAGGCCGGGCGAGGGACTACTTCCCCTCGATCGCCCTCGACAAGGGCGGCCTGCCTTTCGTGGGCTGGGACAACAGCCACAAGGCGTCCGGCGGCGACAAGGCCGTCTTCGTGAACCGCCTGGCGGGGGAGGACTTCGGCGTCCAGACCGAGGTGGCGGTGAATGCCGGCCCCCTGTGCTCCCCGCGCGTGCTCGCCGACGCGGAGGGCGCGGTCCACGCCGTGTGGGGCGCGCAGGGTCCGGACGGGTGGGCGGTGTGGACCCGCCGCCTCTCTCCCGGCGACGCGAGCCCGCCGGTGCGCCTGAAGATCGCCGCGAAGGTCCCGCGCTACCCGGCCCCCGTCTTCGATTCCGAGGGCCGCCTGTGGCTCGCCACGGTGGACGCCGGCGAGCGCGAGTGGAAGGTCCGGCTGGAGAAGGCGGACTGACCCGCGGTCACTCGTACCGGAGAGCGGCGATCGGGTCCATGCGGGCGGCCTTGATGGCCGGCCACAGGCCGGCGAGGACGCCCACGAGGCCGGAGATGCCCATCGAGAGGACGACGGAGGCCGGCGACACCACCGCCGCCCAGCCCGTCCACGCCTTGAGAGCCCAGTCGAAGACGAAGCCGAGCAGGAGGCCGGCCACACCGCCGGTGGCGGAGAGCGTCACGGTCTCCGTGAGGAACTGGGCCACGATGTGCCGCCGCTTGGCCCCCATGGCGCGCCGGATGCCGATCTCGCGGGTCCGCTCCGTGATGGTGGCCAGCATGATGTTCATGATGCCGATGCCGCCGACGACGAGGGACACCAGCGCGATGGCGAGCAGCGCGTAGGAGAAGACCTGCTGGGCCTTGCGCCGCTGGGCGAGGAGTTCGAGCGGGACGATCATCTCGTAGTCCCGGTCGGGGTGGAACTTCTCGAGGATGCGCTCCACCATGCGCGCCGTGGGCAGCACGTTGTCCTGCTCGTCCACCTCCACCACGATCTGGTGCAGCTCGACATCCGTCGCCTCGAAGGAGCCGGCCCGGCGGACCATGGAAACGGTGCCGTGCCGCTTCAGCACCGTCTCGTACGGCGCATAGAGCTCGAAGGAGCGGCTGTCCGTGTTCAGCGCCTTGCTCGTGAGACCGGTGAACTCCTCCTCCCTGAGGATGCCCACGATCTCGTAGAACTGCTCCCCCACCTGCAGCTGGTGCCCGAGCGGCTCGCCGAAGAAGCCGAGTTCCCGGAGGAGCCCCGGTCGCACCACGCACACGCGGTTCAGGGTGAGGTCGTCGAACTCCGTCAGGCTCCGCCCCGCGAGGACCTCGAGCTGGAGGAGCCCCATGTGGGCCGGGCGCACGCCGTGGAGACGGCCGTCCACGCGCCGGGATCCCTGCCAGACGACGTCGGAGCACGTGTGGACCGGCAACACGAGGTTCGCCGTGGGCACCGTGGCGAGGATCTGCCGCTGGTCCTTGAACTTGAGCCCGTAGGTGAACACCCACGAGGAGCCGCTCCCGGAGTCCTGGCGCTGCTCCGCCGGGCGCACGGAGTTCACGATGATGTTGCGGATGCCGAGGCGGCCGATCTGCGCGAGGATCTCACGCTCCGCACCCTCGGCGATGGCGAACATGGCGATGACCGACGCGATGCCGCAGGAGATGCCGAGCATCGTGAGGAACGAGCGGAGCTTGTAGCCCAGCATGTTCCGCAGCCCGAGCGCGAACATCTCCGCGTACTTGGCGCCGATCATGCCGCGCCCCCCGCGGCCTGCTCCTGCCGCACGTCCTCGATGATGCACCCGTCGCGGATCGTCACCCTCCGGCCCGCCCGCAGCGCGACCTTCGGGTCGTGGGTGATGAGGAGGATCGTGCGCCCGGCCTCGTGGAGCGACTCCACGATCCTGAGGATCTCCTCGCCGGTCTGCGAGTCGAGGTTGCCCGTGGGCTCGTCGGCGAGGAGGAGCAGCGGGTCGGTGATGAGCGCCCGCGCGATGGCCGCGCGCTGGCGCTCGCCGCCCGAGAGCTGCGACGGGAGGTGGCCGGTGCGCTCGGCGAGACCCACCACCGCGAGGACCTCCCGCGCCTTCGCGCGGCGCCTCGACCGCGGCACTCCGGCATAGAAGAGCGGCACCTCCACGTTCTCGAGGATCGTCAACTGGGGCACGAGCATGAACGACTGGAAGACGAACCCGATCTCGCGGTTGCGGATCTCGGAGAGGCGGTCGTCGGAGAGGCGGGACACGTCCTCGCCGCGCAGCCGGTAGGTCCCGGAGGTGGGCCGGTCCAGGCAGCCGAGGATGTTCATGAGCGTGGACTTGCCGGAGCCGGAAGCGCCGACGAGGGCCACGAACTCGTGCTCCTCGACGACGAGGTTCACGTCCTTGAGGACGTGCAGTGCGACCTCCTCGTCGCCGTACACCTTGTTCACGCGCTCGAGGGAGAGGAGGGCCATCAGCGGCCGCCGCCTCCGCTCTTGCCGCCTCCGGTCCCTCCGCCGCCCGGTCGTGCGCCGCCGCCCGTCCCGCCCGGCCGCGCGCCGGCCCCGCCGGCGGGGACGCCGTTGGGGGCCTTCTCCTGGCCCGCCTCCGGCTTCTTCTCCTCCTCCGCCACGACTTCCGGATTCACGAGGAGGATCTCGTCGCCCTCGGCGAGCCCGTCGAGGACCTGCACGAACTGCTCGTTGGCCTGACCGAGCGTGACCCGGACGCGCCGGGCTTCTCCGCCCTCGCGGCGGAACACGGTGAATGCGTTCCCGCTGGTGGACACGGTCTGCAGCGGCAGGAAGAGGACGCCCTCGATGGCCCCCACGTCCACCTCGACCTCCACCGTGACGCCGGCACGCAGACCCTCCACCCGTTCGACGATCTGCACCTTCACGTCGAACCGCCGGATGGGGTCGCGCCAGTTCTGGCTCTGGGCCACCGAGCCGATCTCCGAGACTTTGGCCTCGTAGCGCTGCTGGTTCCGCCCGGGCAGCGTCACCCACGCCGTCTGGCCGACCCTGAGCTTCCCCACGTCCGCCTGGTGCACCTGGAGCCTGGCGTCCATGAGCCCCAGGTCCGGGAGTTCGATGAGCGTGCGGCCGGGGAACACGGTGGCGCCGACCTTCACTTCGTCCTCGGCGTTGCCCCAGCGGTCGCGTCCGCCGCCGTAGATGACGATGCCGGCCTGGGGCGCGGAGATCGTGTGGTTCTCCCGGTTCTTCTGCGCCTTCTCGAGCTTCTGCACCGCCGTCTCGTACTGCCGCTCCTTCTGACGGACCACCGCTTCCGCGGCGGACAGGCTCGCCTCCGCCTTCGCCACGACGCGCGTGAGCTCCCGCTCGGCCTCCGTGACGTCGGACTGCTTCTGCCGGAGCGTCATCGGGTACTCGTAGGTCGTGTAGAGCGACAGGTCGAGTTTCGCCGTCTCCAGGGCCACCTGCGCGGTCTCGAAGGCGAGCTTCTTCTCCTCCAGCTCCACGGCGGTGACGAAGCCTTCCTCGAAGAGCTTCGGCATCTGGTCGTACTTGTCCTTGGCCTGCTTGAGCCGGGAGTCCGCCTCGTCGATGGCCAGTTCCCGCTTGCGCTGCTCCTGCGGGTGGTCGCCCTCCACGTACCGCTTGAGTTCGAGTTTCGCGAACTCGAGTTTCAGGTCCGCCTTGTCCTTCGCGCTCTCGTTCTCCCCCTGAGTGATGTCGCGGTCGGTGCGGGCGTTCTTCAGCTCCGCTTCCAGCTGGATGACGCTGTCCTCGAGGCGCTCGATCTCGCTGTCGATCTCCGTCTTGTCGAGCTCCACGAGGATGTCGCCCTCCTTCACGGTCGTCCCCTCGTCGACGATCGTGAGGATCTTCGCCCCCGTCTCGATCTGTGGGCGGATGGAGACCTTGTTCCGCGCCTCCAGGGTGCCGGACTCGGTGAGCGTGATCCGGAGGTCGCCGCGCTTCACGGTGAAGGTCGCGGCGGAGCTCTGCTCCACCGCCGCGCCCCCGCCGCAGGCGGCCGCCGCCGGAAGGAGCATCAGGAGAAGGAGGCGCTTCATGGCTCGACCCACTTTCCGTTCTCGTCGAGGACGAGGACGCCCACGTCCCGCAGAAGCTGGATGCGGGACACCTCGTACTGCAGGAGGTCCGTGATGTAGGCGGTCCGCGCGCGCAGCACGGCGTTTCGCGCGTCCGTCACGTTCCGGTTGTCCATCTCGCCCGCCTCGAAGCGGATCTGCGCCGCCCGGGCTTCCTTCTCCGCGGCGGCGATCTCCGCCTTGCGGATCTCGAGCGAGGTCTCCGCGCGGCGGATGCTCCGGAGCGAGTTCCGCACGTCGAGGATGACCTCGTCCTCCCCCTGCGACAGCGAGCGCTTCGCGCGGTCCACGTCGATCATGGCCTGCCGGAGCGAGTTCCGCTCCGACGTGCGTTCCAGCGGGAGGTTCAGGGTGAGCCCGATCGTGTACTGCTCGTCCTGGTAGTCCTGCCGCCCGAACCGGGAATCGGCGGGCGCGGAGCGGCGGTAGGACGCCTCGAGATCCAGGTCCGGGAGGAGACGGTTCGCCGCGATCCTGAGCCCGCGCTCCGAGTCCTCGAGGCGGTCCCGCTCGGTCTGGAGGTCGACGCGGTTGTAGAGGGCGGCCTTCACGGCCGACGTGAGTTCGATCCGCACCGGCCGGAACTCCGGCTCCTCGTAGCGGATCTTCAGCGGGAAGGACGTCGGCAGACCGAGGAGGATCTTGAAACGGTCGAGCGTCAGGGCGTAGGTCTCCTTCTGCTCGAGGAGGGTCGCCTCCGCCCGGAGGTACTCGCGCTGCGCGCGGAGCCGGTCCACCTCGGTGGCGAGGTTCACCCTGAACTTCGCCTCGGACTGCTCCATCAGGTACTTGCGCGCCTCGAGGTCCTGCTCCACGCTCTGTATCTCGTAGAGCTGCCCGACGAGCCGGTAGTACTGGCTCATCACGTCGATGGTGAAGTCCTCGCGGTAGAGTTCGAAGTCCCGGACCGCGTAGACGACGTTCCGTTCCGCCTGGGTCAGGGACTCGTGGGAGGTCTCGTAGCCCGCGTCCCTGAGCAGCGGCTGGCTCAGGCTCGCGGTGAACCCGGACGCCAGGGTGTGGCCTCCCTTGTCGTCCTCCCCGGGGTTGCTCGTGTCCGCATCGCCCTTCACGGAGAGCGTTCCGCCCGTGGGCAGGATCTGGCTGACGCCGAGATCCGCGCCGGTCTTCGCGGAGTGCTTGCCCGCGTTCGTGTCCGCGATGACCGCCGCCAGCGAGCCGGTGAAGAACGGCGAGAAGTCGTTCCGCACGTCGGTGAGGGCGAGGGCGGAGAGGTAGAGGCTCTCCCGCTGCGACTGGTAGTCGCGGTTGTGGGCGGTGGCCACGCGGAGCGCGTCGAAGAGCCCCACCTCCTCCGGCACGCCGGAGAGGTCGGGCTCCGGCGCCGCCTCCTCCTCGCCGGTCCGGTCCAGGGGGTCGGCGAGCCCCTCCGCCCGGAAGCGGTCGAAGTCGGTGCGCTTCTCGGCGAGGACGTCCGCCACCTCGTCGTCGGCGTCCTGCGCCCACCACGCCGCCGTGCAGCCCGACAGGGCAAGGAGCGCCAGGAGAACCCCGGACCTCATCACACCTCCTCGAACCGGGCGGTGAAGTGCCGGAGCATGGGAGCCTCGTAGGTGATCCGCAGGCCCCGCACCGACTCCCGCCGTCGCCACACGGCCTTCGCCACCTCCACCACGTACTCGAGATGGCTCATCGTGTATACGCGGCGGGGCAGCGCCAGACGAACGAGCTCCATGGCGGAGGGGATCTCGGCGCCGGTGGCGGGGTCCTTCTTCCCGAACATCACCGAGCCGATCTCCACGCCGCGGACGCCCCCCTCCAGGTACAGCGCGCAGGTCAGCGCCTGGGCCGGGAACCGGGAGGGCGGGATGTGCGGCAGGAACTCCCGGGCGTCGATGTAGACGGCGTGCCCGCCGGGCGGCAGGACGATGGGGATGCCGGCCTCGGTCAGCCGGTCCCCCAGCCGCTTCGTCGATTCGATGCGGTAGTGCAGGTACTGCTCCTGCACGACCTCTTCCAGTCCGACGGCGATGGCGTCGAGGTCCCGGCCGGCGAGCCCGCCGTAGGTCGGGTAGCCCTCGGTGAGGATCAGCAGGTCCTTCTCCCGCCGCGCGAGGTCGGCGTCGTTCGTGCAGAGGAAGCCGCCGATGTTGGCGAAGGCGTCCTTCTTCGCGCTCATCGTGCAGCCGTCGGCGAAGGAGAACATCTCCCGGGCGATCTCCTTCACCGGCCGGCCGGCGAAACCCGCCTCCCGCTCGCGGATGAACCACGCGTTCTCGGCGAACCGGCATGCGTCGAGGTAGAAGGGCACCCCGTGCTTCCTCGCGAGGCGGGAGACCTCGCGGATGTTCGCCATGGACACCGGCTGGCCGCCGCCGGAGTTGTTCGTCACCGTGAGCATGACGAGCGGGACGCGCTCCCGTCCGTTCGCGGCGAGGAACCGCTCCAGGGCGCCGAGGTCCATGTTGCCCTTGAACGGGTGGGCCGTCCGGGGCTGCCTCCCCTCGGGGATGACGAGGTCCACGGCCTCGGCGCCGGCGGCCTCGATGTTGGCCCGCGTCGTGTCGAAGTGAGTGTTGCTGGGGACGCGGTGGCCCGGGCGGCACAGGGTGCTGAACAGGATCCGCTCGGCGGCCCGGCCCTGGTGCGTGGGGATGACGTGGGCGAAGCCGAAGATCCCCTTCACCGCCGCCTCGAACCGGTAGAAGGACCGCGCGCCGGCGTAGGACTCGTCGCCGCACATCATGGCCGCCCACTGGTCCTGGCTCATCGCCGAGGTCCCGGAATCCGTGAGCAGGTCGATGAGGCAGTCCTCCGCGCGGACGAGGAACACGTTGAGCCCCGCTTCCACCAGCAGGCGGGCCCGCTCCTCACGGGTCGTCAGGCGGATCGGCTCGACCATCTTGATGCGGAACGGTTCGATGACGAAGTCCACGGGGGGCTCCTTGTCGGGGTCGGCGGCGGCGAGAGTCGTCATTCTCACCGGCCCCCGCCGGGCCCGGAATGAAAACTGCCGCCCCCCGCGCGGGCCTGAATAGACTGCCGCCATGGCCGATCACGTCGAAGGCGTCCGGGTGGTGCTGGGCGATGGGCTGCGCTGCGACCTCACGGTCCGCGACCGGCGGTTCACCTCGGACCTGCCGGCGGCCCTCGGGGGCGGCAACGACGGCCCCACGCCGGGGGAGATGTTCCTCGCCTCCCTCGGCGCCTGCACGGCGATGACGCTCCGGATGTACGCCCGCCAGAAGGGTTGGGACCTCGCCGGCGTCGAGGTCGAGCTGTCCCAGGCGTGGGTCGGCCGTGACGAGTGGAAGGGCTGGCCGCAAGGGGACACCCGCGAGCGGCTGCCCCGCATCCACCGGAAGATCCACCTGCGCGGCGCCCTGACGCCGGAACAGGTGGAGCGCCTGCGCCAGATCGCCGACCGCTGCCCGGTCCATCGCACGATCACCGAGCACCCGGTCGTGGACACCGAGGCCACCCATCTCGAGTGACGGCTTCCCGCCACGGAGAACCCCATGACTCGCATCGAGTTCGCTCCCACCGTCGCCGCCGCCCTGAAAGGCGCGGACGCCCTCGTCCTCATCGCCCCGAAGGCCGCGTGGACGGCCCGGTGGCACCACGGGGTGCTGCCGGCCTTTGCCGAGGCCCTCGACCGCGCCGCGGAGGACGTGAAGGCCGGAGACCTCGGCGGCGTCATGGCCACCTACGGGCCCGAGGGCGCCCCGCGGCGCGTCTTCGTCGCCGCCCTGCCGGACGCCGTGGGCCGCCACAACACGCCGACGCGGTCGGAGTCGGTCCGCGCGGTCATGGAGGCGGTGAAGCCCGGGGACGCGAAGCGGATCGCGGTGGTCCTCGACCTCGCGGACCCGGACCACTACCTCGCCGCGGCGGTCGCCGTCGGCCGGGCCTTCCCGCTGTTCACCCGGAAGACCGGGGACGGCTCCGCCCGCGACCGGAAGGTCGTCGTGGCCGCCGTCGCGGCGGACGGCGCGCCGGTGCGGCCCGACGCCGGGATCCGGCAGACGGTGGAGGCGGTGCGGGAGGCCGCGCGCCTCGTGGACACGCCCTGCGAGGACCTCCGGACCGCGGACCTGGAGCGCGAGGCGCGCCGGGCCGTCCGGGGCCTTCCCCGCGTCCGGGTCCGGGCCATCGTCGGCGACGCCCTCCTCCGCTCCGGCCTCGGCGGCATCCACGCCGTGGGCCGGGCGGCCTCCGTGCCGCCGCGCCTCGTGGTCCTCACCTACGAGCCCGCGAAGAAGCCCCGCCGCACGGTCGCGCTCGTCGGCAAGGGCATCGTCTTCGACACCGGCGGCCTCTCCCTGAAGGTCGGCGGGATCATGGTGAACATGAAGGGCGACATGGGAGGCGCCGCCGCGGTGCTCGGCGCGTTCACGCTCCTGGCCCGCGCCGGCGGCCCCGATCGCGTCCACGCCCTGCTCTGTCTCGCCGAGAACGCCGTGGGGCCCGAATCCTTCCGCGTGGACGACATCCTCACGCTGCACTCCGGCAGGACCGTGGAGATCAACAACACGGACGCCGAGGGCCGCCTCCTGCTCGCCGACGGCGTGTCCTTCGCCGGGCGCGTGCTCGGCGCCGACGTCATCGTGGACATCGCCACTCTCACCGGCGCCGCCCTCGTCACGACGGGCGCGGCGGTGGCGTGCGCGGTCAGCAACCGCGACGACCTGGAGGCGGCGGCGGTGGCGTCCGGCCGGCGGACCGGGGACCTCGTCCACCCGATCCTGTTCATCCCGGAGTTCTACCGGCAGGAGTTCGCGAGCAAGGTCGCGGACATGAAGAACTCGGTGAAGGACCGCGCCAACGCCCAGTCCTCCTGCGCCGCGCAGTTCGTCTACAACCACATCGCGGACCTCGACCGCCCGTGGCTGCACCTCGACATCGCCGGCCCCGCTTTCCGCGACGGCCGGGGCACGGGCTTCGGGGTGGCCCTGATGGCGGACATCGTCCGGCGCATCTGACCGGCCCGGGGGGAAACGGAGCGGCCCCGCCCGAAGACCGGGCGGGGCCGCTTTTGATGCCGTGCTGTCTGCGGGTTACCTCTTGGTCTCCATCTGCTGGCCGGCCTCCCACAGCGCCTCGATCGAGTTCTCGATGACCTCGATGACCCACTCGGGGTTGTGGACGCCGTGGCTGCCGTCGGCGTGGAGGAGATAGTAGTTCCACGCCGCGCGGGCGATGGTCTGCCCCCACCAGATGTGGAGGATGTCCGCGTCGTAGGCGTAGGAGTAGACCTTGCCCAGCTGGACGTTCTCATACCACGTGCCGTTGAAGTTGACCCGGCACGCCATCCGGCCGTGGAACTCCTCCGTCAGCTCCGCACCGTAGTAGTCGTCCTGGTTGTAGTTGAACGTGTCCGTGTACTCGTTCCCCTCGTCGTCCACCCACGTGATCTCGAGGTCCATCGAGGAGTCGAAGAACACTCCGCCGATGAGCTGGTTCAGCGAAGAGCTCAGCTCCTCGTGGAGTTCCTCGAGTTTGCGGTCGACGAAGTCCATGAGCGTGCCGCCGTCGTAGTCGCCGTGGCAGTCGCCGCAGATCGAGAAGTTCGCTTCGAACGTGTGGTTGGTGCCGGTCTGGTTGTAGGAGAAGCCGGCCGGCGGGGGCGTGGCCTCCATGTGGCAGGTCACGCAGGTCTTCTCGAGGAACGAGTGCCCGCCGCGGGCCTCGCGGCGGTCCATGAAGTAGGCGTTGAAGCCGAGGAGGACGTCGCCCTGCGCCGCCACGTGCGGCGCCCGGTCGTCGATCTCGTTCGGCGGCCCGTACATGTTGTAGTAGTTGAAGTCGTCGTGCTGGCCGTTGCGGGTGTTGTGGCAGGAGATGCAGCCCGCGCCGGAGCCGACATCGGTGGCCGAGTAGCCGCTCGGCAGCGGGGGCGTCTCGCCGTAGGGATAGTAGTAGAGCAGACCGTTGCCGTTCGTGGTGACGGGAACGACCCGGCCCGGCCCCTCGTACTCCTCGTAGCCGGGGAACGGCCGCATCATGGCGTCCGTCGAGTCGCCGGACACCGTACCGACGGCGTGCGGATCGTGGCACACCGCGCAGGTGATCGGCTGCACCCAGTTCTCGTAGCCGGGGCTCGGGAGGTCCGGCGGGTTGCTCTGCAGGCCGTTCTCGAGCCACGCGAGGTAGCCCTGCGCCGTGTGGCAGCGGTTGCAGCGGCCCGCTTCGCCCTCTTCGATGGCGAGCTCGAAGTTGCCGTGCCCGCTCTCCTTCCACTGCTGGTAGCGGCCGTGCCGCGGCGGCTCGCCGTGGCAGTAGCCGCAGACCTCGGACTTCAGGCTCGTGCGGCTGGAGAACGGCTCCACGAGAACGTGGGCCTGGGAGTTCTGCGGCCCATGGCAGTTCTCGCACTGGACGTTCGCCTTCATGGCCGTGTTCGGATAGTCGTCGAGCACGGTCGTCCAGTTGTCGCCGGGGTGGTTGATGAGGCCGGAGTTCAGGAACGCGTTGTAGTCGCTGGCCTCGTCGATGCCACCGTTGGCCGCCGCCTCGCTGTACCCCACCGTGTGGCAGGCGAAGCAGTCCTCGCTGCTGTAGTGGGTGCTCGTGTCGAGGTTGTAGCTGAAGATCTCCGCGTGCCCCGACGCCGGCCACTGCAGGAACGGGTTCTCCTCGTTCAGGATGGGCGGCGGCAGGTCGAGAGGCTTGTCCTTCGCCGCCTTCGCGGAGTCACCTTCCCCATCGTCATGGCAGTTGAAGCAGAACGGATCGACGACCGGCCTGCCGTTCGCGTCCTGCCCCACGATGACGCCGCGCCAGGTGGCGCCGAAGACCTGCACGGTGACGTCTCCGGACGGGTTCGGCGTCTCGTCGCCGACCTTGATCTCGTAGAGACCGGGGACGTCCGGGACGAACCACGGGAAGCGGGTCCCGCCATCCTGGAGGACCGCCGCGGACCCGGCGGGCTTCGTGCTCATGACCCAGAAGTAGCCGCTCTGCTCCTCGCCGTTGAGGAGCACCGGCAGCCCGGTCGGCACGTTGTGCAGGCCCGTGGCCCAGACGGCGAACGGGAGGTTCGCGAGGATCTCCTCCTCCGCGGGGTACACGCCGGAGGTCGTCGTGACCATGAGTTTCAGGACGAGGTGGGAGCTCTCCTCGAGCGCGAGCGGGTCGATGCCGAGCACCTCCCAGCGCGACTCGGGCTCGCGGGCTTCCACGAGCGCTTCCTTGTACGCGGCGTTGTTCGCGAGCGTCACGTTCGTGTTGACGCCCGCAGGGCTCGCGATGTTGGCCGGCGCCTCCGCCTCCTGGTCCCACTGGTACCCGAGGATGGTGGAGCCGTCCATCACCGTCACGATCGCGGACGCGAGGAAGCTCTGCCCCGGCACGGGAGCGCCCGGGACGCCGCCGATCTCCACCTTCACCCGGAAGGAGGGCTCCATCTGGCCGTTGACGTTCGTCTGCAGTTTCGCGACGACGCTCCCGGTCAGCGGCAGGTCTTCGTAGTTCGGTGCCGAGAACGTCACCGTGTAGACGCCGATGGGCACCTTCACGAGGTACGACCCGTCCGCCGCGGTGATGATGACCACCCCGGGGACCGGCGGGTCGAGCGTCGCCGTGGCGCCGTTCACCGGCTGACCGGTGTACAGGTTCCGGAGAACGCCCGCCAGATAGCCCCAGCTCTTCCCGTTGCTCCCGTCGCTCCCGCACCCCGTGAGGGCGATGCCGGCGAGGAGCAGGAGAATCAGGGCCGGAACGAGAGACCTTCGGTACCGCATGCCCTCCTCCTTCCACATGTCGTGCCCTGGTCGATCGACTCCCCCGATGGACCCAACCGAGTCGATGACCTCGGTCGCAGTTTTGCTCATCGTGCTGGATTTGTCCACCAGAAATGACGCGAACGAATCTCGTTAGCCCGCCCTTCTCACCGCATCGTGCGGGCTCCACCCTTCGGGCCAGGCCCGT
>JADHED010001084.1_pt1 | contig 25312 bp, 24 predicted proteins | sample 8952041 | NCBI WGS metagenome assembly JADHED01 (sample SAMN16124423, study PRJNA663239) | bioreactor sludge metagenome | isolation source: sludge (control) | place: India:Bengaluru | collected 2018-09-08
GGATGTTGGCCATGGTGCGGTCCGGGTCGTTCACGCGCACCCGGTCGGCGCCCGGCGTGGCTGCGGCCGCGCGCGCTGCGCGCTGGCGGGTCGCCCGGGTGCCAGAACCTGGGGGTGGGTTTTGAACCATTTCGTTCATACACCCGGGAGCATACGGCAAGCGAAGGGTCGAACGGCACAAAGACCCGCCGCACTCTGCGGCAGGACAGGCTCGCCGGAGCCTCTCAACGGCCCCGGGACAGGTCAGGCAGGCTTGGTGTCAGCGAAGCTGGGGCGCTGCATCAGCTTGTCGAGCAGCTTGCCCAGGTTAGGGTATTCGTTGCGCCAGGCGATCTCGGGAAAACGGAACTCCAGCCAGCCCAACGCACAGCCCACCGCAATGTCGGACAGGCTCAGGTGGATGCCGCTGCAATAGGGCTTGTCACCCAGGCCCTGGCTCATGGACTTGAGGCCATTGTTCACCTTGAGCAACTGGCGGTCGATCCAGGCCTGGCTGCGTTCGCTGTCCTTGCGGTGAACCCAGGTGGCTTCCAGGCGGGCCAGGATGCCGGCGTCCATCACGCCGTCGGCCAGGGCCTCCCAGGTCTTGACCTCTGCGCGCTCGCGCCCCTGGGTGGGGATGAGCTTGCCCACAGGCGACAGGGTGTCGAGGTATTCCACAATGACACGCGAATCAAACACGGCCTCGCCGCCTTCCATCACCAGGCAGGGCACCTTGCCCAGGGGGTTGGAAGTGGCAATGTGGGTGTCGTCTGCCCAGACGTTTTCTTGCACGAACTGGTAGTCGAGCTTTTTCTCAGCCATCACGATACGTACCTTGCGCACGTAAGGGCTGGTGGTGGCTCCGATCAATTTCATGGTGTGTCTTCCATTGCGCGGGGATGCTGAACAATTCGGGTTTGATTCTATCGACAGCGACCCGGCGTGAGGCTGACTGATGCGCCGCCCCCACAAACCCCGCCAACCCGCCCCGCCTACAATGGCGCGCCATGAGCCTGTCCACCATCACCGCCCTGTCGCCGCTTGACGGCCGTTACGCCCCCAAACTTGCCGCCCTGCGCCCGATCATGAGCGAACACGGCTACATGCACCGCCGCGTGCAGGTGGAAGTGGCTTGGTTCATTGCGCTGTCGGACGCGGGTTTTGCTGAATTCAAGCCTCTCACCACCGGAGCACGTGCTTACTTGCTAGGCCTGGTCAAGAACTTCTCCGAGGCCGACGCTGCCGCGATCAAGGAGATCGAGAAGACCACCAACCACGACGTGAAGGCCGTGGAATACTGGATTAAGAGCAAGTTCGAAGCCCGTCCTGAGCTGGAAAAGGCCTCCGAATTCGTGCACTTTGCCTGCACCAGCGAAGACATCAACAACACCAGCCACGCACTGCAGCTGCGCTCGGGCCGCGACCAGGTCATCCTGCCGGGCCTGGACCGCATCATGCTCAAGCTGCGCGAAATGGCCCACGCATTTGCCGATGTGCCCATGCTCAGCCGCACGCACGGCCAGACGGCCAGCCCCACCACCGTGGGCAAGGAAATGGCCAACGTGCTGATGCGCCTGCAAACGGCCTGCGAGAAGATCGCCGCCGTCAAGATCATGGGCAAGATGAACGGCGCCGTGGGCAATTACAACGCCCACCTGTCTGCCTGGCCTGACTTTGACTGGGAAGCCTTCAGCAAGAAGGTCATCGAAACGCCCGAGCCCCTGGGCCTGGGCCTGACCTTCCAGCCCTACTCGATCCAGATCGAGCCGCACGACTACATGGCCGAGCTGTTCGACGCCGTCGCCCGTGCCAACACCATCCTGATCGACCTCTCGCGCGACATCTGGGGCTATGTGAGCCTGGGCTACTTCAAGCAGCGCCTGAAGGCAGGCGAAATTGGCTCGTCCACCATGCCGCACAAGGTCAACCCCATCGACTTCGAGAACGCCGAAGGCAACCTGGGCCTGGCCAACGCACTGCTCAAGCACCTGTCCGAAAAGCTGCCCATCAGCCGCTGGCAGCGCGACCTGACCGACAGCACCGTGCTGCGCAACATGGGTGTGGCCCTGGGCTACGCCACGTTGGCCTACGCATCGCTGCTCACCGGCCTGAACAAACTCGAAATCAACGAAGAAGCGCTGGCCGAAGACCTGGACGCTGCCTGGGAAGTGCTGGCCGAGCCCATCCAGACGGTGATGCGCCGCTTTGGTGTGCAAGGCGCCTACGAAAAGCTCAAGGAAGTGACGCGCGGCAAGACCGTGACGGCCGAGGCGCTGCACGGGCTGATCCAGTCGCTGGAAATTCCCCAGGCTGAAAAAGATCGCCTGCTGGCCATGACGCCTGGCAGCTATGTGGGCCAGGCAGCCGAGCTGGCACGCCGCGTATAAAAAATGATAGCTGCCTGCGCTTATTGCGTAGGCATTTAAAACCTCTGGAGCTGCCAAAGCAAGCAATCACTTGCGCTGGCAGCTCTTGTTTTTGATAGATCCATGGCCATCAAATCCACCATCTTCAAGGCGAACCTCCAGATCGCCGACATCGACCACGGCTACTACGCCGACCATGCGCTCACCCTGGCACGCCACCCCAGCGAAACCGACGAGCGCATGATGGTGCGGCTGGCGGCCCTGGCCATGCAGGCGCACCAGCTCAACGACCTGTGCAGTGGCGACGCCACATTGGCGTTTGGCGCGGGCCTGTCCGACCCGGACGACCCGGACGCCTCCCTCACCGACTTCACGGGCCGCAAGCGCCTGTGGATCGAAGTGGGCCAGCCCGAGGACAAGCCGCTCACCAAGGCCTGCAGCAAGGCGGACTCCGTGATCGTCTACTGCTTCAACCACGCCGCAGAAATCTGGTGGAAAGGCATCGAGAGCAAGCTCTCGCGCCTGGACAAGCTGCAGGTCTGGCGCATTCCGACCGAAGCCTCCCAGGCCCTGGCGCAACTGGCCGAACGCAGCATGCAGCTGCAGGCCACCGTGCAGGAAGGGGCCATCACCCTGAGCAGCATGCAGGGCAGCGTGCATGTGGAACCGGTGCGCTGGAAGTAAGGGAGTTTTGAGCCAAAGTGCCCGCTAGCGCTAGTCCAAAATACCCCAATAGCTATTGAATGTATAGCAAACGAATCCTGTGCCGTCAGTCGCGCGGCATGAACGCGCCGCAATTCCAGCACTGCTCAAAACCGCCTTCCACCATCTCGCCGCAGCGGCAGGCCCAGTGGCGCTGTGGCAGGTCTTGCAGCTCCTGCAGTAAGGCCCGGGCGCGGGTGACATGCTCTTCATGATCCAGCCAGATCTCGGGCAGGCACTGGTCGGGCGGCAGGTGTCCCGCAGCGGCACCCAAGTACTGGCGCTGAACGGAGGCGGTCATGCCCGCCTCGCACAGCAGGTCCGCCCACAGGGTGGCGATGGCGATATTCGGGGCTTGGATCAGACGCTGCATGGCACCACCTTAGCGGTTTGCCGGACCGGCGCATAGCCCGCCACGCGCTAAAGCACCTTGCCGCTGAGGGTGCCCGGGGTCGTCACCCCCTCGGCCGCCCGCTCGGCATACCGGTTGAACCGCCATGCTGAGTGCTCCAGTGTGATGCGACGCCACACCCCCCGCTTTTCTGCTGGCGTGAACGAGAGCCAGAATTGCACCTCGTCGAACGTGCGTCCGCAGCCTTTGCACAGATCGTCGCCTTGGCTGGTGGAACAAATGGCGATGCAGGGCGTGTCGGGTGTCGTGTCGTACCAGGTCTGCCATGCGGCCATGGCGGCGGGAGGCAGGCTGTCCTCGTCGATCTCCGTGGTGTGACCGTAGACCATGAGCGCGTAGACCTCCCCCAGGGCCTGGACCTCAGGCGCCAGGCCCAGCCCCTCGGCCGATGCAGGCGCCCGGTGGCGCCAGTAATTGATGGCGGCTTCGATGTCGGTGATATGGATGGCAGCCATGGGAACGGGGCGAGAGGGCAGAAGCGCAGCGGTACAGCAGCAGAAGGGGGCTGGATCATAGCGGTCCGCCACAAGGGACGCTGGCAGTGGTGGTATCCATCGTCTGTCCGCCCCAGCCACCTCACAAGCCCCAAAGACGTACGCAGTAACCACAACACCCGAGCCCTTGCGCTGCCACGCCGGGGATGTTCCAATCGCTGTCTCGAAGGGGAGTAGCTCCCGCCTTGCCAGCCGACCCGCCATCAGTCGGGCCGTGCCAGCGCAAGGCATCGGATTTGTCGTCAATACGAAGCCACGCTTCCGGCAATCCGGGTTCACACACAACCAGCCTGTGTGGAACTGAGCAAGACCTTTGATGGGCCCACCGTGGGCTGATCAAGGCCGTCCCTTCGCTTGCCAACGCACCCCTGTCTGGGGCAAGCCTTCCTTGACCAGGTCACCCAAAGCCCCCTATCCCTGCGGGGGACTCGGCGCTACAGTGGCGCCAGGATCCTCGTTTCGCGCCACTGACATTGAGGAATTTATGGACTTTTTGGCTTCGCCCGAATTCTGGCTCGCACTCGGCCAGATCATCATCATCGACATCCTGCTGGGGGGCGACAACGCGGTGGTCATTGCCCTGGCCTGCCGCAAGCTCCCTCCCGCGCAACGTACCAAAGGCATCATCTGGGGCACGGCCGGTGCCATTGTGCTGCGTGTGATCCTGATCGCCTTCGCAATGACCTTGCTGGCACTGCCCTTCCTCAAGTTCGTGGGCGCACTGCTGCTGGTGTGGATTGGCGTGAAGCTGCTGGCCCCCGATGAAGAAGGCCATGGCGACGTGCAAGGCAGCGACAAGCTGCTGGCCGCCATCAAGACCATCATCGTGGCCGACCTGGTCATGAGCGTAGACAACGTGATCGCCATTGCCGGCGCGGCCCAGAATGCGGGCGACCATTCGTTCCTGCTGGTGGTGCTGGGTCTGTTGATCTCTATCCCGATCATCGTCTGGGGGAGTCAGCTGGTCATCAAGCTCATGGAGCGATTTCCCCTCATCATCACGCTGGGCGGCATGCTGCTGGGCTGGATTGCGGGCGGCATGCTGGTCACCGACCCGGCGCTCGCCAACCCCGACAAGTGGCAGTGGATGCTCAAGATGCCCGTCGATAGCGTGACCGGCGAAGTGACCGATGTCGTGAAGTACGGGGCGAGTGTGGCTGGCGCGCTGCTTGTTTTGCTGGCGGGCAAGATCATTCTGGCTCGCCGCGCCAGTGCCGGCTCTGCACCGGCTGGGCACTGACCTGACCGTTTCGCGCGGATTGCATTGCATCTGAGGCAGCACAGGGGGCCATACTGCGCCCCTGTGGCCTGCCGCACACCTGGAGGTGGGTATGGACAAAGTCATCGTTTATGTGGACGACGCAGCGTACGCGCAGCAAGTGCTGGCCCCCCTGTGCGGGCGCCCCGCCAGCGCACACACCCATTGGGTGCTGGTGGCGTGTGCACCACGTATGACCCACCGCGTCAGCAAATGGGTGAGCCACAGCACCCGTGAGAACTGGCGTACCAAATGGGCGGACAAGCTGTTCGCACAAATTGTCCCGACGTTGCATGCACCTTCGGGCGCGGTGACCACGGTGGTAGCCAAGGGCCCGCTGGCCGAACTCACGGCCCAAATTCAGGCAGATGCCGGTGGTGCAGTGGCGGCACCCGTGGTGGATGCACGTCGTCCCAAGTCCGAGCCCGTGCAACCCGCTGGCCGTTTGGACGGGCGCTGGTCGTCACTGTCAGGCACGCTGGGCAGTGTGCTCACCGGCTTTGGCGTGTTGTGGGTGCTGGCGCTCGAATAATCCGCTGAGGAGGGCAAGCTCGCCACATCCAGCGATGGCCATGGTGCAGGCCAGTGCTATTCTCCGGCCATGCGACTTCTTCTGAAATGGCTACTCAGCGCTGCATCGCTGCTGTTTGTGGCTTACATCTACAGCGGTGTGGAGGTGAAGAGCTTCACCTCGGCGCTGATCGCGGCCTTCGTGATCGGCCTGTTCAATGTGGTGTTGCGGCCGGTGTTGGTCGTGCTTACCTTGCCCGTCACCATCGTCACGGTCGGGCTCTTTCTTTTCGTCATCAACGCGCTCATGTTCTGGGCAGCGGCCAGCGTGCTGGATGGCTTCCATGTCGCAGGTTTTGGCGCTGCGCTGCTGGGTTCGCTGATCTACTCGGTGCTGGGCCTGGTCATCGAGTCAGCGCTCGGCGGCCTGTTCGCGAAGAAGTGACTCCATCGCGCGCAAGCGCGTGTCGATGATGGAAGCCTCGATGTGGTCCACCGCAGGCCCACCTCGGCGGGCTATCTCCTGGCCGGCCTTGAACCGGTCCACCGCAGCAGCATAGTCATACCGCGCGGCCTGCGCTTCGGCCTCCGCGCGAATCGCCCTTAACGCCTGGCCTTGCGCTTGCCAGCTTGATGCCAGCAGTTGCCACACGGTCGCATCCTTGGGGTGGGTGGCCACCCAGGTTTGCAAGGCCTGCGTGGCATCCACGGGCCGGTTGGCGCGCAATAGGGCTTGAGTACGCAGCACAAGCTCTGGCCTGCGCGCGTTGTTGCCCTCTGGCATGGACGCCAAGGCTGCAGAGGCATCGCCCGCTGCCAGCTCGATCTCCGCCGTCAACAGGCGTGCCAGGCGGTGAGCGGCGGGATCCTGCCGCACCAAATCATCCAGCTGGCGGGCAACCAGACGCGCATTGGCTGCATCACGCAACTGGCTGCTTGCCAGCGCCGCCGCGTACAGCGCGGCGGCCCGTCGCGGCAGCGGCTGTGACTGAAACCCTGAGCCCTTGGGCTCGGCAATCCATTGGCGCAAAGTGTCCACCCCGGGGTTGGCCAACACACGCGCCCGCGCGGCCACCATGGCATGTTCGCTGGAAGTCTGCGATGGGGCCCCAGGCGCAGACGCTGCTCCCGGAGGGATGCGCGACTGCATGTCTGCCATGCGCTCTGTGGTCAGAGGATGGCTGCGCAAATAGGGCCACGATCCGTTGTCGTTGAGCCGGTTGGCCTGCTGCAGCTTTTCAAACATGCTCACAAAGCCCTGGGGCGCGAAGCCTGCCGGGGCCATCAACCCGTAGCCAATGCGGTCCGCCTCACGCTCCATGTCCCGCGAGAAATTGAGCTGGTTCTGAATGGCCAAAGCCTGACCACCCACGACCAGGGCCTGCGTGGCGCCAGGGTTTTTGCTGGCTGCAAGCGCCCCCAACACCATCGCCCCCAGCAGTAGCGGCGTCTGCTTGCTCTGCTGCGTGATCAGCCGCGAGATGTGGCGTTGGGTCACATGGCTCAACTCGTGGGCCAGCACGGAGGCCAGTTCATCACGGGTCGCCACCACACCAATCAACCCCAGATGCACCCCTAGATACCCACCGGGCAGGGCAAACGCATTCACCGTGCGGTCGCGACCCAGCAGGATTTCCCAGGCAAAGCGCTCATCTAGCTCGGCGCTGAGTTCACCCCGCGCCTTGGCGGCGATCAGAAGCGGTTGCCAGATCTCCTGCACATAGTCGGCCACCACCGGGTCATCGACATAGTCCGGGTCGCGGTACAGCTCACGGATGATGCGGTCACCCAGGCGGCGCTCGGCGGTAGTCGTGAGGTCGCTGGCGTCGCCGAGGGTGGGGAGGGGGGATTGCGCGACAGCAGGAAATGCTACTCCGATAGCAATTGCTATCAATAGCGAAGCGTTTAACGCAATGCTAGAAAGCGGTAAAAGCACTTTGCTCTGGTTTTTCAGAATCACCAAAGAGACTTTTGTTTCAGGTTCTTCGGGGGTGCGTTTACTGTTCCACATACCCGTATGATGCCCATTCGCTCAAATGTTTCCCATCGATTCACCCGGTTATCACGCTATGTCAGCACTCACTCACTTCGATGCCCAAGGCCGGGCTCACATGGTTGATGTGGCCGCCAAGGCCGCCACACACCGTATTGCTGTCGCCAGTGGACGCATAGAAATGCAGCCGGCCACCTTGGCTGTCATCCAAGCGGGCACCGCGAAGAAAGGTGATGTGCTGGGTATTGCTCGCATCGCAGGCATCATGGCGGCAAAAAGAACCAGCGACTTGATTCCGCTGTGCCACCCGCTGGCATTGACTCGCGTCGCTATTGAATTCGAAGCTTCTAGCGCCCAGCAACCGGACGTCATCGGCATATTTTGCTCAGCAACGGTAGAAACCGTTGGCCAGACCGGTGTAGAGATGGAAGCCCTCACTGCCGTGCAAGTGGCCCTGCTTACCATCTACGACATGTGCAAGGCCGTGGACAGGGGCATGTCCATCCACGATGTGCGTGTGGTGGAAAAGCACGGGGGCAAATCGGGGAGTTTCATTGCGTGAGATGACATCCCCTTCAATAAGCCAGCGTAGCGCCTCAGTACCGAGCATTGATGCGACTTGGCGCGATACAGAGTCGTGCGAACATCAAACTTCGTGGCGATGACCGTCACACCAAAAGCCATCACCTATCCGCAAGACATTCATTCGTACAGATCGGGTGCACTGAGAAAAAGGAACGTGCGCTACCCGCCCTGGTGTCAGCATGCACTCGGGGTTCCTCGATACGAATGAAGCATCAATTGGGAGCAGTGGATCGGAAGGGCGTGTAAGACGCACTGATCAATGCGAAGCGCGCAGAGAGATAACTCGCCAAAGGTCTATGCCGCCCGAAATGGCCAACACCAAGGATTGCTGCCACTCGCCGGCGGCCTTCTCATCCAGCGCGCCCAACGTGGAATGGAAAAGCAAGGGCAAAGCCAAGACGCCATACGAATTCGGTGACAAGGTCAGCCATACCCTCTTGATCCGGAGAGGGCTTGGGGAACGCGCTCCATACAGAGCGACTCCAAAACTGGCTTATCTCGGCAGAACATCGGAGCAGCGGCATCGCCATTGGCATTGCCCGGCCGCAGCCCCAAGGGCTGCGGTGCGTGAAGAGCGAAAGCTTGCACACCCTGCGGTAAGCCAGAGCAGCAGCTTTACAATAATTCTCAATTCGACAATGAATTGATGAAGCGCCGTCGCCGTTATGCGAGGTGCAAATTGCCCCCGATTCGGACCATACTCGCGCTTGACCATGGCCAGATCAACTTAGGCTGCGATATCGCGTCAACCTGCCCGCACTGAAAATAGACTCGCTCCAGGAGGATCAACAAGACCGTGCCCCAACTGGTCAAAAAGAGTCTAGTGACAGGTATGCCAATGGCGCGGCACTTTTAGAGTCCAGCAACACAGTCCATACGGCACTGCCGCGCCCAAGGACTGGCAGATAGCGCAGCTCCTCGGATGGCCTGCCCGCTTCCTTTACGGCGTGGGCGATAGCATTCGCATGTTGCGGGAAACGTCCCATCAGCTCCCCAGCTGGCTTGGCGGCGTCAAGCACCCGCGTCACAGCGAGCGCATAGGGCTGCCAAAGCTCACAGCGCGTGGGCAGCGGAGCACCGTCCAGCGCCTCCACGGTCGCATCGAACTGCTCATTCGCGTCTTTGAACGGGCGCAGCGCAATGAGCTGTGGCCCTCCGAGAGGTATTACGCGCAAATTTTCTGGAGCGTTACCAAGTCGCTTCGGATCAATGTCAACAGCGTGAACAATACTAAAACGTGAATATTCAAAAACCAAATATGCGGGTCGAGCAACAAAAACGGTCCACAACCCATAGCCCAAGGCACCAAGCTGTATTAAAGCAACTACAGCCAAGTCCAAAAATAATTCGCGGCGCCTCTTTTTTTGATTGAATACAAGAAATGTAATGAATGGACCCAAAATTACATCGACACCCACAACCAACCAGAACAACTCTTTGCCGCCCGACAACACATCATAGGGAGCTGGATACCATAGACCGAAAACCACGTAAGCAGCAATAAATGCCACCACAAGGCTAGCAAGCAGATGAACACCCGCAGCAAACACACGTGTTTTCAAATTTTCCCCACGAAAAATAGCCTCTAGTCTCCTCATGTTAAAAATCATCTTTCGGCACGATCCAAATCTGGAAAAGGAATTTTCATCAATTCTGGCCATTCATTTTTTGAAGCGGTATTCCATTCTTTTCTCGCTGCATTACAAATGACAGGCTTATGCAAGCTGCACAAAAGCTGCAGCGTGTGAGCAGCTGCCTGCGGCTGTCCATTCAACCCTGCTGCGTAGGCATATCGCAGGAGGGCGAGAGAACTAGGAAAGCGCTCAGCATTTTTCTTGTATATTTTCAGCTCTGAATCTGGCATATTTCTTTCAGGTTTATGACGTGCCACAAGGTGCATGGTGGCAATTTGATCCAAAAGAATCCACTCAGGCTTAGCCTCTTGCGTTGAATTTTCATATTTCATCATTTGGAACCGAGCGTTACGCCAATCTTCTTCCCAAAATAAATACTCTGCAGTCAACTTTACAAACAAGATAACAGCCAAAAAACTGATCAGAATTATCAAAATTTTCCGAATATTCTTCCACCACCCACCAATAGCAAGCCCAGAATCAGCTCCAACCATCGAGCCCAACATAAAACCGGTTGGGATAAGGAAATACGAGAAAGACAGCGGGAGCTCTACCAGAGCGTGACCCATGATGCACGCAAGCCCACTCCAAGCAGCCCAGTGTGCTACGGAGGCTGGTGACTTCGCACTATCCGCAGCATGCTTGTAAAGCAGAAAAAACAAAAGGACTGTTGCCGGCACCCCCATCCATAACAAAAGATCTAACGCAATATTGTGCGCACTAGAGAAAAAAGTGTATGTAGCCGGATGATCCAACGCAGTAGCTTGCTGGGCCAGACCAATTTGTCCGAAACCCCAGCCAGCCCAGGGCCGCATGAAGATAGCCTCCAAAGCTGAAGCCCAATAAATCGGGCGCAAACCAGGCTCACTCCTTTGCAGGATAGACTGCGCGTTATCCATCAGCAACAGCAATTGATTGATCTTAGGCCAAGCAAGCGTGCACCCGACATAAAGACCAATCACAGCAACACTCGTCCACTGAGATAAATTCAAACGATGGCGGGTACGCATGACGTGGAAAACAATACACCACAGCCCCAACCCCAAAATAGCATGCCGGGATTGCGTCACTGCCAACGCAAAGCAAAAAACCAGAATCAATGCCCAAGTAGTTATACGTCCCAGCCGCTTGGTTTCGCGTAAAAACAAAGTGCCCGTCACAGAAAGCAACAACACGGTTGCCAAGTGATTGGGCTGCGCCAGATTAGCGAATGGCCGTCCACCCGGCGGCAAATCAATAATAAATAGACCAAAGTAAGGAGAATCTAACCATTGATGTAACGCCATGCCCCATGAAACAAGACCAGCAACCACCCATGCCCACCAGAAAGGCTGCAAGCGTGCTTCTCGTGATTGCGGGATGTTCTCTTGAGCCACGTACTGGCCCGCCATGGCAGAAACCCCTAGCAGCAACCAATACAACGACGCCATCAAGGCGTCACTGAAAAAATACAAGCGACTGGTAGCCAATTGAAGCAATGCGACTGTTGCCCCAAACATGGCTGCGAGCGTTATCCAGGATACAGCCGGCGATGGGTTGCAATAGTGCTGCCGCAGCGTGAACGCGGCCAGAGGCAGCAACGCGACCACCGCCAACCATTCTTGATGAAAGCTGAGCCAAGGCTGATAATGATTCGGCAATAGCATGGCGAGGCACAACAAACTACCAAACCAGCCCATGGCCCAGGAGAGCAACTTTGAATTCACGAAAAAACTCAGCAATCCGGCACTAACAAAAAAAGCGATGTGGCACTAGGCCACATCGCTCACCTTAATCATCATTTGGGAAGATTATTTAATCGTTCCCACTAGACGAACCGATTATCCACGGCAAGAGCCGGGCAAATACTTTTCAGGCATCGGCTTGGTACCATGTGGACCGCAGACCCACTTGAAAACCTGAAGATTAACATCGGTATTAGTAAATTTCGCCGTATTGGACTTGTAAGGGGTCAATAGAATCTGCTTGTCAGCAGCAGCGCCCAAATCTTTCGCGTTGGCGGCAGCACGGGTCAATACAGTAATTTCTCCGATATTACTGGTGGTCACCGTCAAAACATATTTGGTGGGTGCGCTAGCGTCAGTTGCGCCAGCAGTGTCACCAGATTCACAGCCCCAATTGTTTGCTGTGGGCAATTTGTCAGAGGAAGTCGTCTGGATAGTTTCGGTGATGCTAGTGCGGCACTGAGACGCAGCCAGGATGACTTCCGATACCTTGGCACGGATAGTGTAATCCTGGTACGCGGGCAAAGCCACGGCAGCCAAAATACCGATGATCGCAACGACGATCATCAGTTCGATCAGGGTGAAACCCTTTTGAATAGAACGCTTCATGAAGAACTCCTAGAAAAAGTTGCAAATGCGGAGTTGCAATGCAAATGCCGTGCCTGCTTGCCAGAGTGGGCCAAATGATCGCTACAAATCGCCATTGATCCCCGGGGGCCACAAGAGAAGTTACTTTTTTGCCGATCTACACACCACTTTGCGAAACACCTGATCTTGACGCCGTATCACCATGACAATTGTGTCGCCCAGTCTTGTCACAAATAAGCGTTGACCTGTTACACCGTCACCGTCTGCCCCGCCGCCAACCACCGGATGTCATGCTGGCTTTGGAGGATGTTTGTGGTGGAGTCAAACCTCTTGATCTCATCAATGATGAGCGAGGTTTCCGATGGCTTGGTATGCGTGATGTAAATGGGGTAATGGTTAGCCGCCGGGATATGAGCTAGCTCCTGCGCTAAGGCCTCGGGGGAGAGGTGCAGGCTCCGTCGGGCCAGATCCCTTTCACGATTGCTGAACGCTGTTTCGATCACCAAACAAGCCACCTTCAACGTGTTGATGCGATTCCAGAATAGAGGATTACGCTCGGTGTCACCGCTGAAGACCCACCAGCCAGTATTGCCTTCCACCGCAAACCCCACGGCAGGGACGGTATGGTGGGCTGGCAGCACCTCGATCTGCACACCTGCGATGCTCAATACGTCACCGCATACAAAAGCTTGATATTGCAGAAATGGGGATGCAGCAGACGGTATCGCGCTGAAATCTGGCCAGATGACGTTGTTGAATACATGCGTCTGCAGCGCAGAGATGGTGGCAGCCAGGGCGTGCACTTGCACCGGACGACTGCGCTGTGACGACACCGCGTCGAGCATCAGGGGTAACGCGGCGATATGGTCCAGGTGGGAATGAGTTAGCAACACATGGTCAATCTTGCCCATCTCTTCCAGCGTCAGGTCGCCGACGCCGGTCCCCGCATCGAGCAGGATGCTGTCATCAATCAAGAACGATGTCGTGCGACAGTCCTTGGCGATAGCGCCGGAACACCCCAGCACGCGAACCTTCATGTCGAGCCTTCTACTTGGTGTCGAAATTGGTGGCACTGTCCCAGTCCGGATTGAAAGGCAACCCACGCAGACCTTCGACCCGTGCAGCATACAACTCGTAGAGAGTGCAACGAGGTCTGAGGCCTCGCAACTGCGCCATCAGCTTGTCGCATTGTGCCCATTCCTGCGCCACATAGGCTCGCAGAAAACCCTCCCATACCACCAGTTCTTCGGCGAGTTCAGCGGGCAGCTGATCCCGGGGCGCCAGCGGCTGGTAAATCGGTACGGCCTGCGCCTTGCCCTTGACGCGGACGCGATCCATGGCCTGCCATGCAAACTGCGGAGCGAGCTGCATGGCAGATTCACTCACCACAATCGACGTGCCGTAGTGTTTGGTCAGCCCCTCCAGGCGCGAGCCCAGATTGACCGCATCCCCGATGACCGTGTAGCTGCGCCGGATGTCCGATCCCATATCCCCCACGCACATGACGCCCGTATTGAGCCCAATGCCAACTCCGATCTCGGGCAGGCCGCGCTGGCGATGATTGGCGTTGATTTGCCCAATGGCCTGCGACATTTCCAGGGCCGCAGTCACCGCCAACTGCGCGTGGTCTGGCGTAGCCACAGGAGCCCCCCAAAACGCCATGACGCAGTCGCCCATGTATTTGTCGATGGTGCCACGGTGGCTGCGGATGATATGGGTGAGCTTGCTGAATACCTCATTCAACAACCCTTGCAGTTGCAACGGCTCCATCCGCTCAGACATGGCGGTGAAGCCCCGCATGTCGCAGAACATCACCGTCAGCTCCCGGTTGGTGGCCTGCATGCTGTAGTGCTCCGGCTGCTTGACCATTTCGGCCACCAATTCTGGAGGCACATAGGCGCTGAACAGCGCTGCGAGTTCGCGCTTGGACCGGCTCTCCACAAAATAACCGTAGGCCATGTTGAGCGCGAAGGCCAACATGGACATCACCACCGCCGTAGCCAGCGGCAACGCCAAACCTTGCGCGATGTACATCCAAAGGTTCAGCCCCACAAGCGCAGAAACCACGCCAGCGCTCAGCAAGACCGCTGAAGATGCAGACAAGAGCGGCAATGCCACCGCTAAAAGTAGCCCTGCGCAGAGGAGCTGCAGCACATCGAACCCGGCGGCATAGTCGGGCCGAACGATGCTTTTGCCATCCAGGAATGCCGACAACACGTTGGCATGGGTTTCTACGCCCGGATACGTTCTGCCCACTGGCGTCACACGCAAATCGAGCAAGCCAGGCGCGGTGGACCCGACCAGCACCAATTGATCCTTGAGCTGGCCCGGTGGGAGCACGCCATCCAGAACGTCCGACGCTGAGATGTACCGAAAGGAGCCCCCTTTGGCATCTCCCGGTCCCCGATAAGGAATGAGGGTGGCCAGTTGCTGGTCTACAGGGAGTGCCAGCGTACGACCGTCCTGGCGCAACACGATGCTTTGCAGCAAATCATGCGTCCCAACGGGTGTGGGGTTTACAAAGCCCGGATGGATTTCTGGCAACCCGATGGCTGTGCGGAACATGGCCAGCGCCAGCGACTCGTAATACTGCCCTTGGTACTCGGCCAACAACGGCAAGGAGCGAACGACCCCGTCCTCGTCCGTGATGGAGTTGAAGAACCCCGCAGCAGGTGCTGCGCGGGTCAGCGCCTCGATGTTGCTGCTGTAGCCGCGCCAGGTGGTTGCTCCCAGCGGCAGGCCCCGCAAGCGCTCCAACGGGAGCGCAGGGTCCGGCAGCATGCCTTTCGTGATGCCGTCGCGGTCTTCGCCCGACAGGTAGTAGCCCAGCACCACGGGCTGCCCACGCAAGGACTGCGCAAAAAGCACGTCATAGTCCAGCGACGGCGCCAGTCTTTTCAGTTGCTCGTGGAAGGCCGGCTGGCTGCGCAGAGGGCCTTGCGCCAGCTCTTGCAACGTAGCAAGGCCCGAACTCTCGTCGGCCTCGGCAAACAGAACGTCAAACCCGATGACCGACACTTGCTGGCGCTCAAACAGTTCGCGCACCAGCGCGGCCATTTTGTCCCTGCGCCAGGGCCATTGGCCCACACGCCCCAGACTTTTCTCGTCAATATCGACAATGACGATGCGCTCGTCCAGCGTTCGAGGCATGGTCACCCGCAGGCGGGTGTCGTAGATGATGTTGTCCAGTCTCTCCAACACCTGCAGGTGGAGCACATCGGCCACATGCAGCAGTGCAAAAACCAGCGGTATCAGCGTGACTGCAATGCGCCGCCAGCGTCGGCGGAACAGTTGCGACAGGGACTGCAGCATGGGTCCGCGCGCAAGGAGAGAAGATTCAGGTCAGCAGAGGCCCGCAGTCACGACGCGGGCCCATGCCAGGCGTCAGGTCTGTTCGAACTGCATTTCGGTGCCGGCCAGTTCCAGGCGATCACCGTGCTTGAGAGGAACGGGCGATGCACCAATGGCCGCACCGTTGAGCAGGGGCATTTCAGGCCCCTCCACGTGGGCCAGGACAAAACCTTGGTGCCGCTTGGTGATGGATGCCACGGCCACGCCCGGCTTGCCAATAGTAGTCACGACCTTTTGCAAGGACACCTCGCGCCCCGCTGCAGCGCCCGACATGACACGAATCACCGCTGAAATCGGCGCGGGCGCAGGGGCGGCTGGCGCGGGCCTGGCGGCGGCGGCCACAGGCGGCACCATGCCGGGCTTGAAGATCATGGTCTTCTCGAAATTCTGACCTTCGGCATCCTGCAAAAAGCGGATCTTGTACTTGCCCACCTCGACCGTGTCGCCATTGCGCAGCTCCTGGCGCTTGACGGCCTTGGCATTCACGTAGGTGCCGTTGGTGCTGCCCAGATCCTCAATCTCCACATCGTTCCCCACCATGTGGAGCACCGCATGTTCGCCGCTCACCGCGAGGTTGTCGATCACGATGTCGTTGTATGGGCGCCGACCCAGCGTAGTCCGCTCCTTGGTCAGCTGCACTTCCTTGATAACAACGCCGTCGATTGAAACGATCATTCTCGGCATGATCCACTCCTGATGTGATGAATTGTTGTAGTTCGGGCCACTCAAGAGGCCCCTAGCAATCGGGACATGAGGCCGCGCTTCTTGCCTCCTGCGGCAGCCTGCACCAGCAGCACGCTCACGTTATCACGACCACCGTTGGCATTGGCGGTGTCAATGAGCAGTGTCGCTTTTTCTTCCAAAGGCATGGGCGACCGCACCAGCTCCGCCAGATCCGAATCGGACACCATGTCGGTGAGCCCGTCGGAACACAGCAGGAACAGGTCATTCGGCGCCACCTGGAACTCGTTGACTTCCATCAGCACATTGGGCTCCACACCCAGGGCCCGCGTCACCAGATTCCGATTGGAAGACAGGGCCGCCTGCTGCGCCGTCAGCAGCCCTGCATCGACCTGCTCCTGCAACCAGGAATGGTCGCGCGTGATCTGCTGCAAAGCACCATCGCGCAGGCGATAGCAGCGCGAATCGCCGATATGCCCCAGGATCAGGCGGCTGCCGTGGAACACCGCCACCACCAGCGTCGTACCCATGCCCGCGTACTGCGGATTGGAGAGCGACGCCCCCAAAATGGCGTGGTTGGCGTTCTCCACACAGATTTCCAGCGCCCTGCGCACGTCCGTGGACTGTGGACTAGCGCCCGCTTGGGCCAGCCAGCGGGCCATCTCGGTACGAATGAAGGTGGTGGCCATACCGCTGGCCACCTCACCCGCGTTGTAGCCGCCCATGCCATCAGCCAGTATCGCGACCTGTGCATCGCGGTCAACGGCGACCGCGTCTTCGTTGTTGGAACGCACGCGGCCCTTATCGGTCCGCGCAGTGAATTCGTAGGTCATGGATGTGGAGGCGTGCGTCATGGGGCGCCCGAAATCGGCGGGGCTGCCGCACCCCGCACGGCGGGGGGCTCCATCACGGTTTCCTGAAAATCCGCCATTTCTTGCCCTGTTGCATCGCGGTCCGCATCATAGACGACTGCCTCAGGGCTGGATTGCGCGTCGCCCGCCAGGGCCTGCCGCAGGTCCGCCGCAAACTGCCGCCCGGTCTGATAGCGTGCCTCCGGGCGCTTTTGCAACGACAGCGCCACCACCTTGGCCACAGCCGCTGAAAGTTCAGGGCGCAGCTGCCGCACATCGGGAGCCTCCACGCTCGCAATTTTGTGCATCAGCTCGGTCATGGACGCACCCCGCAGCGGCAGTGTGCCCGTCAGCAACTGAAAGAGGGTGATACCCAGCGAATAAAGATCCGAACGCCCGTCGACCTTCTTTCCGGCCAATTGCTCCGGGGACATGAAGCTGGGGGTCCCCAGAACGAGCCCCGTGCGGGTCTTGCTCGAATCCGTGATGCGCGCAATGCCGAAGTCCGTCACCTTCACCGCGTCGGTGCCGCGGTCAAACATGATGTTGGCCGGCTTGATATCGCGGTGCACCACGTTGTGGGCATGGGCATAGTCCAGCGCATCGGCTACCCTGGCAGCAATGGAGAGTACGGTGGGGACTGGCAGCAACCGGTCCTGGCCGCAAGCATGGGTCAGGTCCTGGCCTTTGAGGAACTCCATGGCGATGTAGGCCAAGTCATGCTCCTCGCCGGCATCAAAAATGGTGACGATGTTCGGATGCTGCAATCGCCCCGCAGTTTCGGCCTCGCGGAAAAACCGCGCGCGCGCATCAATCAAGGCATCGCCTTCAAATTCTTGTCCCAAGGCCAGCGTCTTGATGGCCACGACGCGGCCGATCTTGGGGTCACGCCCCAGATACACCACCCCCATGGCACCTTTGCCAATTTCGCGGTCAATCTGGTAGCGCCCCAGCATGGGCACGCCCACGCTCGCGTCACCGGGCAGGCGGGGTGTTCCGGCGGAGGCGCTTGGCAAAGAGTCTGCAGCGCCTAACGAAGCTTGCGCACCCCCTTGGGCCTGTGCCTTGGCACGCTTGTAGCGGCTGCGAGCGTCCTTGTAGTGCCGGTCGTGGCGCAAGATATGTTCGTATACCGCCTGCGCCTTGCCGAAGTGACGCTTGCGTTCGAAGTCCTCCGCCAAATGGTAGAGATTGTCCAGAAGCGCGCCGCTGGCAGGCACCTTGCGCAAACGCTCAAAGGCCATGTCCAGCTGCCCTTGGCCCTGCAGGGCCAACCCCATCATGCGGTCCGCTTCGGCGGCATCGGCAGAGCGCGCGGAGGTTTCGCTGCGCTGCCCCTGGTGCAAAAGTGCCACGACAGTGGTACCGGTCAGTACGGCCAGAACGGGCAATAGCAACGAAAGCCATAAACCGCCGTAACGCAAAAGAGCCCACTCCGTGACAACACCCGCAAACACGAGCCCGGCACCCACCGCCACCACCCAGGGGCGCGCCAAACGGGGCGCCCCCAGCACCACATAGAGCAACGCCAACGCCAACACCAGCCAGGTGACCGGCATGGCCCAGCCTGGTTCCACCACCCCCAATCCGAGACGCATGGACGACACGGCTTGCGCAAGCACCTCCACGGGATGGACGAGACGCTCTTCCACCCTCGCTGCGGCGGCGCCCGGCGCATCTGTCACTTCGCCCACCAGCACGATCTTGCCCTTGAGGCTGCCGGCGGGAGCCGTTCCATCGAGCACACTTGCAGCCGAGAGCGTTGGGAATGTAGCTGCGCTGTCGCCGGACACCTGCCAGCGAGGGCGCAGCATGACTCCTGCATTGGTGGGAATATTCAACCCGCCCAGGCGCAAGCCCTCCGACGCATCCAGCGCACGAAGGTCATCCAGGCCCAGGTGCAGGCTGTGTTGTACCGCCAGCAACGCCAAGGACGGCACCCCGACACTGTCGTAGCGAAGCAGCAGGGGAATCTGGCGCACACGGCCGTCGTTGTCGGGCTCTGCGTACACATGCCCCACTCCCGCCGCCACCGTTCCCAGCGACAGGATGGGGTGCTGCGCGGATTGCAGCGTGGTGGCAGTCGTACCCGGGTCGGGTGCCGTGCTGCGGCGCACGTACGCGGGCAGAGGGGCAGCAGCACCCACATTTTCATACCGCGAGGCCAGAAACACATTGCCCGCCCGCTGGATAGACGCCGCCAAAAGCGCATCTCCGTCCAGCGCGGCTTCTGCCTCTCCCACCACGCGGCCCAGTTCGGCTGTCAGCGGGGTTGCTTCTGTCGAAGCAGACAAGGTGTCGCGGATTTTGCGCAGATAAACCAACCCCCTGTCACTCTGGGGCTGCGTGAACGCGGGGGTGTAAACAACGGTTTGGGCGCCCGCTGCGGACAGGCGATCAATCAAGCGGGCATGGATGTCGCGCGACCAGGGCGACGGGCCCAGTGCAGCCAGGCTGGCATCGTCGATGCCCACAATCACCACGTCGGCCAGCGGGGCGGGTGACGAGGTACGGATGGCAGCGTCGTAGAGCTTGAGTTCAAGCGTGAGCGATGCGCCCGTCACTGCGCACAGGCCTGCAACAGCCAATGCCACCAATCCGCCCCACAAGCCATCGGTACGCCATCCACCCATCCGCCGCGCCGAGGTTTTTCGTCCCACTTGCTGTTGTTCCACTCAGTATGGGGTGGGTTTCAAGCAATAACCGCGCCCAGGCAAACACAGGCAGTCGGGTCAGCAGAGACAAGGGGATGGGCGGCGAATCGGCCCCCGGGGCAGCGTCAGGTGCCGTTCTTGTCACGCAGCCTTTCCATGGGAAATGACTGCCGTGCCATTTTTGTCACACGTTGTATCTGACACAGCGGCCGAGGCCTGCGCGCAAGCCCCGGCCTCAGCTCCAGCCGTCAAGTGGCGGAGGCGCTGTTCGCCCCCTTGCGCCAGAACTTGCCGACGCCCACAACCAGCGCTGCCCCGAGTGCGGCCGCCACATAGTGCAGTGCGGGATGCGCCACCGCATAGTCGTGCAATATGGCATCGCTGGCGATGGTTTCACCACCCACCCATCCAATCAGGGCAGCGCCCAACACCACGATGATGGGGAAACGCTCCATGAGCTTGATCATGAGGGTGCTGCCAAAGATGACCAGCGGAATGCTGACGGCCAAGCCCAGCACCAGCAGCACCACGTTGCCCTGCGCCGCAGCCGCCACGGCGATCACGTTGTCGAGGCTCATCACCAGGTCGGCAATGAGGATGGTGCGAACGGCGGCCATCAGGCTGCCATAGGTCTTGGACTCGCCCTCTTCCTCCTCGTCATCGCTGAGCAGCTGAAAGCCAATCCACAGCAACAGGCAGCCGCCCACGATCTGCAGGAACGAAAGCTCCAGCAGCTTGGCCGCCACCACCGTCAGCAAGATCCGCAGAACCACGGCGGCGCCGGAGCCCCAGAACACGGCTTTCTTTTGCTGATGGAGGGGAAGGGACCGGGCGGCCAGCGCGATGACCACCGCGTTGTCGCCCGAAAGAATGATGTTGATCCAGACGATCTTCACCAGGCCGATCCAGAAATCGGCGCTTTGCAGAAACTCCATGACTGACTCCACTGTTATGAATGCAAGAAGCGCCCGGAACCAGGGTTCCGAGCGCTTCTCTTTTTGTTGGAGCCGCCAGTCTAGCGGTCTGTGCCGAGCGCCGCGTCCGTAATTGTGCTTACGGTCGCGACGGGGCCAGGCAACTTACTTCAGCTGGGCCTTGAGCAGCTTGCCCAGTTCAGACGGGTTGCGCGTGATGACGAAGCCCGACTCTTCCATGATGGCGAGCTTGGCGTCGGCCGTGTCCGCACCGCCGGAGATCAGCGCGCCGGCGTGGCCCATGCGCTTGCCGGGAGGGGCCGTCACGCCGGCGATGAAACCGACCACGGGCTTCTTCATGTTGGCCTTGCACCACTGGGCGGCTTCAGCTTCGTCCGGGCCGCCAATTTCGCCGATCATGATCACGGCGTCGGTGTCTGGATCGTCGTTGAAAGCCTTCATCACATCGATGTGCTTCAGGCCGTTGATGGGGTCGCCACCGATGCCCACGGCGCTAGACTGGCCCAGACCCACTTCGGTCAGCATGGCCACGGCTTCGTACGTCAGCGTGCCCGAACGGGACACCACGCCGATACGGCCCTTGCGGTGGATGTGACCGGGCATGATGCCGATCTTGATTTCGTCAGGCGTGATCAGGCCAGGGCAGTTGGGGCCCAGCAGCAGCGTCTTCTTGCCGCCGGCAGCTTCCTTGGCCTTCATCTTGTTGCGCACCATCAGCATGTCCTTGACGGGAATGCCTTCGGTGATGCAGATGGCCAGGTCCAGGTCGGCTTCGACAGCTTCCCAGATCGCGTCCGCAGCGCCTGCGGGAGGCACATAGATCACCGACACGGTGGCGCCGGTCTGCTGGGCGGCTTCCTTGACGGAGGCGTAGATCGGGATGTTGAAGATCGACTCGCCGGCCTTCTTGGGGTTCACGCCCGCCACGAAAGCGTTCTTGCCGTTCGCGTATTCCTGGCACTTTTCGGTGTGGAACTGGCCGGTCTTGCCCGTGATGCCCTGGGTGATGACCTTGGTGTCTTTGTTGATGTAGATCGACATGTGTGTTCTCCGGGCTTACTTGACGGCAGCAACGATCTTGGTCGCAGCTTCGGCCATGGTGTCTGCAGCGATGATGGGCAGGCCGGACTCGGCCAGCATCTTCTTGCCCAGCTCTTCGTTCGTGCCCTTCATGCGCACCACCAGCGGCACGTTCAGGTTCACGGCCTTGCAGGCGGTGATCACGCCGGTGGCGATGGTGTCGCACTTCATGATGCCGCCGAAGATGTTGACCAGGATGCCCTTGACCTTGGGGTTCTTGAGCATGATCTTGAAGGCTTCAGTGACCTTCTCGGGGGTGGCGCCGCCGCCCACGTCCAGGAAGTTGGCAGGCTCGCCGCCAAACAGCTTGATGGTGTCCATGGTGGCCATGGCCAGGCCAGCGCCGTTCACCAGGCAGCCAATGTTGCCGTCCAGGCTGATGTAGGCCAGGTCGAACTTGGAGGCTTCCACTTCGGCCGGGTCTTCTTCGTCCAGGTCGCGGAAGGCCACGATTTCGGGGTGGCGGAACAGGGCGTTGGCGTCAAAGTTGAACTTCGCGTCCAGGGCCATCAGGTTGCCCTTGGAGTCGCAGTTCAGGGGGTTGATTTCCACCAGCGACGCGTCGGTGTCCATGTAGCACTTGTAGATCTTGGCGAAGATGTCTACGGCTTGGTCGATCGAGGCGCCGGTCAGGCCGATGGCGGCTGCGACCTTCTTGCTTTGCTCGGCAGTGATGCCGACCAGGGGATCGATCATCTCGGTGACGATCTTCTCGGGCGTGGAGTGAGCCACTTCCTCGATGTCCATGCCGCCTTCGCTCGAAGCGATGAGGGCGACCTTCTGCGTGGCGCGATCGGTGACCAGCGAAACGTACAGTTCGTTCTTGATGTCGGCGCCGTCTTCGATGTACAGGCGGCGGACCTTCTGGCCCTCGGGGCCGGTCTGGTGCGTGACCAGTTGCATGCCCAGGATTTCGCTGGCGCGAGCCTTCACGTCGTCAATGGTCTTGGCAACCTTCACGCCGCCGCCCTTGCCACGGCCACCGGCGTGGATCTGGGCCTTGACCACCCACACGGGGCCGCCGAGCTTCTGGGCTGCTTCCACGGCTTCTTGCACCGTGAATGCGGGAATGCCACGCGGAACGGGCACACCAAAATTGCGCAAGATTTCCTTGCCTTGGTATTCGTGAATCTTCATGAGGTCTCTCTCAGGGAAGGGTGGTAGTTACCCGTTTACCATGAACAGTTGTCTGGCCGCGGGCTTGGGACATGGCAACCTACGACTGTATCATGCTGCAACGCACCATCCTTGTGCCTGGCTTACATCCAGGGTTGGCGTCGCAGCCTTTCCCATCCCTTTTGCCGGCAGACGCTGCCGTCCCTTTTTTGCAGGAGCACCTCCATGTCCAAAGTCTTTATTGATGGCGAAGCCGGCACCACAGGCCTGCAGATCCGCGAGCGTCTGCAGGCCATGCCGCAGATCGATCTGGTCAGCATTGCGCCCGAGCTGCGCAAAGATCCTGCCGCCAAGCGCGACCTGATCGCGGGGGTGGATCTGGTGGTGCTGTGCCTGCACGACGACGCCGCGCGCGACACCGTGGCCATGGTGGACGAGATCGAGCGCAGCTCGGGCCGCAAAGTCAAGGTCATCGATGCCAGCACCGCGCACCGCACGGCCGATGGCTGGGTGTACGGGTTTCCAGAACTCGCAGCATCGCAGGCGCAAGCAGTGCGCGAAGCCAGCCGCGTATCCAACCCCGGCTGCTACGCCACCGGGGCCATTGCCATCTTGCGCCCGCTGGTCGATGCGGGGCTGATCCCTTCGGACTACCCTTTGAGCCTACCCTCGGTGTCGGGCTACTCCGGTGGTGGCCGCACGATGATCGAAGCGTACGAGGCAGGTACGGCAGCACCTTATGAAGCCTACGCGCTGGGCCTGTCGCACAAGCACATCCCAGAGATCCTGCGCTACACCGGCCTCACACGCCGCCCGGTGTTCATTCCGGCGGTGGGCAACTTCCGCCAGGGCATGCTGGTGCAGTTGCCTCTGCATCTGGACCTGATGCCCGGCAGCCCCAAGGCCAGCGACTTGCACGACGCGTTGGCCAGCCACTACAGCCGCACCAACACGCCCGAGCAGTGGGTCAGCGTGCTGCCGCCCACCGATGACTTGAAGCTGGCTGCCGACACCCTGACCGACACCAACCAACTGGAGCTGCGCGTGTTTGCCAACGAGCAATACCGGCAGGCCGTGGTCATTGCGCGCCTGGACAACCTCGGTAAAGGTGCGAGTGGCGCTGCTGTGCAGAACCTGCGATTGATGCTGGGCGTGTAACCACACCCCAGCGCTTCAGAAGGGGGCGAAAGCACTGCTTGTGCGCAGTGCGCTCACCCCTCTTCGGAATCGTCGGCGCCCTGCACGGCGCGCCGCGCCACATCGCCTGAGAACCCCCGCGTCAGCAAGAAGCGCATCTGTTTGGCGCGGGTTTGCGGGTCGGTGGCAGGCTCGCCAAACTTGCGGCGCCACACCTCGCGGGCACGCTCCAGTTCGCTGCCCTGCAACTGGGCTACTGCCTGCTGCACGGCCTCGGCGCCCAGCCCTTTGGATTGCAGCTCTTGCCGGATGCGCGATGCACCTAGGCGGCCGGCGCGCCGGTTCAGCACCGACTCCACCACCCTGGCCTCGCTGATGAAGTCCCGGGCCTGCAAATCGTCCAGCACGGCCTCCAAGTCTTCGCCCTCTTGCACATGAGGGCTGAGCTTGCGCTGCAGCTCGGCCCGCGAATGTTCGCGCTGGCTCAGCAGCCGCAGTGCACGGCCTTTGAGCGAGAGCGCAGTGAATCTCATGGCTGACCAAACGCTATATTTTCAATAGCTGCAGGCGCATATGGACTGTGCGCCTGCAGGCCATTTGGCTTAAAAAACCGTCAATCACTCGTCTGCAGCCGCTGCCGAGGCCTGCAGTGCGCCAGGCACCAGCGCAATGCCCAGCCCTTCGCGCACCTTGTTCTAGTGAAACTGCGGTCCACTCGGCTTACGCCTCGTCTGCAGCACCGGCTGACGCCAACGCTGCAGGCAACAGGGCGATGCCCAGTTGCTCGCGCACCTTGTTTTCAATTTCACGGGCCAAGTCGGGGTTTTCACGCAAAAACTCGCGGGCGTTGTCGCGGCCCTGGCCGATCTTCTCACCGTTGTAGGCGTACCAGGCGCCGCTCTTTTCCACGATCTTGGCCGTCACGCCCATATCGATGATCTCGCCTTCGCGGCTGATACCTTCGCCAAACAGGATGTCGAACTCGGCCGTCTTGAAGGGCGGGCTCACCTTGTTCTTGACCACCTTGACCTTGGTCTCATTGCCGATGGCTTCGTCACCCTTCTTGATCGTGCCGGTGCGGCGGATATCCAGGCGCACGGAGGCGTAGAACTTGAGCGCGTTACCGCCGGTGGTGGTCTCGGGGCTGCCGAACATCACGCCAATCTTCATGCGGATCTGGTTGATGAAGATGACCATGCAGTTAGTCTTCTTGATGGTGGCGGTGAGCTTGCGCAGCGCCTGGCTCATCAGGCGGGCCT
>JADHED010001081.1_pt1 | contig 25268 bp, 15 predicted proteins | sample 8952041 | NCBI WGS metagenome assembly JADHED01 (sample SAMN16124423, study PRJNA663239) | bioreactor sludge metagenome | isolation source: sludge (control) | place: India:Bengaluru | collected 2018-09-08
CCCGGGCCGGCGCGGCCCCCCGGCCCCCCCCCCCGCCCCGCGCGCCCGCGGCGCCCCCGGCGGGGGGGCGGCGGGCGCGCCCGCGGCGGCCGCCGCGCCCTCGTTCCTGCGGATGCGCGGAGACGACCCGATCGTCGCGGCCCCCGGGGTCACCGCACGCCACATGCTGTCGGAGTGGCTGCCGGCGATCGCCGCGACACCGGTGGACACGCCGGTGTTCGTGCTCGAGGGCGAGGCGCCCGGCGGAACCGTGGTGGTGCTCGGCGGCACGCACGGCGACGAGCCGGCGGGCTACCTCGCCGCGGTGGTGCTCGTGGAGCAGGCCCGCGTCGCGGCCGGCCGCCTGGTCGTGATCCCGCGGGCGAACGCGAGCGGCTTCACGCACAACATCGGCCAGGAAGCCCACCCCCAGGGGTTCGAGGTGGACACCCCCACCGGCCCCCGGCGGTTCACCTACGGCGCCCGCGCGTCGAACCCCGTGCACCAGTGGCCCGACCCGCAGGTCTACTTCCACGCGGGCTCGGGTCAGGCGCTGTCGGGGACCGAGACCCGCAACCTGAACCGCGCCTACCCGGGGCGCGCCGACGGGTCGCTCACCGAGCAGCTGGCCCTGGCCATCACCACCCTGATCGCGCGCGAGGAGGCGGGCCTCGCCATCGACCTCCACGAAGCCTCGCCCGAGTATCCGGTGGTGAACACGCTGGTCGCGCACCAGCGCGCGATGGACCTCGCGGCGCTCGCCAACGTCACGCTGCAGGAGCAGGGGGTGGCCATCGGCCTCGAGGCCTCGCCCGAGTCGCTGCGCGGGCTCTCGCACCGCGAGTGGGGCGACGCCACTCCCGCGCTGGCGGTCCTCGCCGAGACCACCAATCCGGCCCAGGGCCGCCTCCGCGGCGCCACCGGCGCCCGCCTGGTGACGGGCGGCCGCGACCGCTTCTACGCCCGCGCCTCGGCGCGCGGGCGGCTGTCGGCCCCGGTGCCGGACGGGGGCTGCCCGCTCGACGAGCGCGTCGCCCGCCACCTCGCGACGGTGCGAGAACTCGTCGCCACCCTCGCGCTCGTCGCGCCCGACCAGGCCGTGGACCTCCAAGGCGTGCCCACCTACCCAGAAGTGATGGAGGGCGGCCTCGGCCGCTGGCTGCAGCCGCCGGCCGCTTCCACGAGGACCCAGCCGTGACGCTCACCCGCCTCACCCGACACGCGATTGGCCTCGCCCTGGCGACGACCCTGGCCCTGCTGCCCGGCGCGTGCGCGCGCGGTGGGGCGAGGCCGGCGGCCGTGCCCGCGGCCTCACCCGCGCCCGCCGCGTCCCCGCGGGCGACGGCCCGCCCGGCCGTCACCTCCACGCGCGGCATCGTCGCGTCGGCGCACCCGCTGGCCTCCGAGGCCGGCATCGCGATGCTCCGCGCCGGCGGCAACGCGGTGGACGCGGCCGTGGCGGCGGCCTTCGCGGTCGGCGTCGCCGAGCCCAACGCCAGCGGCCTGGGCGGGGAGGGCATGCTCGTGATCCGGCTGGCCAGCGGGCAGACCGTGGCCGTCGACTACCGCTCCACCGCGCCCGCCTCGGCGCGCTTCCCCGGCCGCGTGCCCGACACCGGGTACGCCGCCGCGGCGGTGCCCGGCACGGTGGCGGGCCTGGCGCTGGCGCTCCAGAAGTACGGCAGCCGGCCGCTCGCCGAAGCGCTGGCGCCGGCGATCCGCATCGCCGACGATGGGTTCCTCGCGAGCGCCACGCTGGCAGGTGTCGTCACCGAGAACTTCGCGAGCCTGGTGGAGGACCCGGGCCTGAGCGCGCTGTTCTGCCCGGAGGGCCTGCCGCTCGACGCCGGCACCCGCGTGCGCAACCCCGAGCTCGCCGCCACGCTCCGGGCGATCGCCGAGGGCGGGCCCGACGTGTTCTACCGCGGGGCCGTGGCGCGACAGATCGCCTCGGCGGCGGCGGCCGGGGGCGGGTTCATCTCGGCCGACGACCTCGCCGGTTACCGGGCCATCGAGCGCGAGCCCGTGCGCGGGCGCTACCGCGGCCACGACATCGTGTCGGCCCCGCCCCCGGTGGCGGGCCTCGCCGTCATCGAGGCCTTGCAGGTGCTGGAGCACTTCGACATCGCCTCGCTCGATCCGCTCTCGCCGCGGCGCGTGCACCTCACGAGCGAGGCGCTCAAGCTCGCCTTCGCCGACTACAGCGCCTACGTGGCCGACCCGGGCTTCGTCACCGTGCCCGTCGCCGGCCTGCTCTCGCCGGAGTACGCGAAGGCGCGCGCCGCGCTCATCCGCGGGGACGCGATGATCCCGGCCGTGAAGGCCGGCACGCCGCCCGACCCGAAGCAGAGCGGCAGCACCACGTCGCTCGCCGTGATCGACGGCGCCGGCAACGCCGTCGTCGTCACGCAGACCATCTCGGACTTCTTCGGCGCGAAGGTGATGGTGCCGGGCACCGGCATCGTCCTCAACAACGAGATGAAGAACTTCGGGTCGCGCGGCATCAACGCGATGGCGCCCGGCAAGCGGATGCGCACGACCATCGCGCCGACCATCGTGCTGAAGGACGGCCAGACCGTCGCCGCGCTCGGCACGCCCGGCGCGGCGCGCATCGTGTCGGCGATGACGCTGCTCGTCTCGAACCTGGTGGACTTCCGGATGGGCATCCAGCAGGCGATCGACGCGCCCCGCTTCCACGCCCGCGACGTCGAGGAGGCCCTCGCGATCGAGGGGCGCTATCCTGCGGCGACGCTGGAGGCGCTGAAGGCGCTGGGCTACGCGCTCGACGTGCACGGCGACTTCGACCTGTTCTTCGGCGGGGCGCAGGGCATCACGCGCGATCCGGCAACGGGGATGCTGACGGGGGGCGCCGACCCGCGTCGCGACGGCGCGGTGGTGGTGTATTGACGTAGGCTTGGGGCTTGGGGCCGTGCGCCTTGGGGCTTGCGGCTTGGGGCCCTGCGCCTTGGGGCCTGCGCCTTGCGCCCTCGTCAACTCACTTCGCAGGGCACCAGGCGCCCGCAGGCAGGCGTGCATTGACGTTGGCTTGGGGCTTGAGGCTTGGGGCTTGAGGCCTGGTCGACTCCCTTCGCAGGTCGCTGGGCGCTTGCCACGTGCGACGAGAGATGTCGAGAAGGCAGCGAAGGGGAACTCGCGGCCGCCCTTCGACTCGCGCTGGGGCCCGGCGGTCGCTCAGGGCAGGCAAGGCGCAGGCCGCAAGGCGTAAGGCGTAAGGCGCAAGGCGCAAGGCGCAAGGCTGATCACAATGAGGCTTTCCACGATGACTCGACCGATTCGCGCACTCACCGCTTCGATCTCGTTCCTGGCCTTCGCCGCGCTCGCGGTGCCGCCGGCCGCGGCGGCCGCCACGCTCGCCAAGCCGGCCCTGGTCACCTCCGTCGGCCAGGCCAGCGACATCGTCGTCGTGAAGGCGCTGCTGAACACGCAGTTGAAGATGGACCTGGCGGTGAACCCGCTCGCGCAGCCCGCCGACCTCGCCGGCATGAAGACGTTGATCGTCGTCGTCGGGTCGAGCGCCAAGGGCCTGGGCGCGGCCGGCCTCGACATGCCGAAGGAGATCGCGCGGGCGCAGGCCCTGCTCGCGGCGGCCCGCGAGCAGAAGATCGCCGTGCTCGTGCTGCACACCGGCGGCGAGGCGCGACGCGGCAAGACCTCCAACGACCTCATCGACATCGTCGTGCCCCAGGCCGACCAGGTGATCGTGGTGGCGAGCGGCAACAAGGACAAGGTGTTCAACACCCTGGCCGCCAAGCGCAACGCGCCCGTGGCGGAGGTGGAGAAACTGGCGGGCGTCGGCGCCGCCGTGAAGGCCGCGTTCGGGATGTAGGCGCACGGGTGCGCCTGGTGGAGCGGCCCCGGCCTCCAGCCGCGGGCACGCCCCGTGACGCCGATGGCCCAGTTGGTGGGAGACCTCGCCGAGCCGCTCAGCCTCGCGCTGATGCTGGCGGCGTTCGCGCTGCTGCTGACGCGGGCGCGCTGGCCCATCGGCCTCGCGCTGGCGACGGCCGCGTGGCTCGGCGCCGCCGTCAACGGCGAGTGGTGGCCGTTGCGCCACCTGGTGGAGGGCGCCTCCTCCTACCTCGACGCCCTGCTGGTGATCGCCACGGCCATGCTGTTCATGCGGGCGCTGGCCGACGCCGGCGCGCTCGCCGCGATGGCGGTCGCGGTGCAACGGCACTTCGGCCGCACGCCGTCGGTGCTGCTGCCCGTGGTCATGCTCATCGTGATGTTCCCCGGCATGATGACGGGGTCCTCGACGGCGTCGGTGCTGACCACGGGGTCGATGGCGGCCAGCGTCCTCGGCGGCCTGGGGCTGTCACAGGCCCGCGCCGCGGCGTTCGTCGCCATGGGCGGCGTGCTGGGCATGATCGCCCCGCCCATCAACATCCCGGCGATGATCATCGGCGCGGGCATCGACCTGCCCTACGTGGGCTTCGCCGCGCCGCTCGCGCTGGGCGCGTTCCCGCTCGCCCTGCTGCTCGCCTACGGCCTAGGCTGGCCCGTGTTTCGCGCCGCCGGTGGCGCGGCGCCGCGCCCGCCCGACACCCCGGCCTCGCAGGGCGCGCCCGACACGCTGCCGCTGTGGCGGGCCCTGCTGCCCATCGCGGCCGTGGTGGGGCTGATGCTCGCGCCCGCCGCGTGGCCCGGCCGCGTGCGCGATCCCGGGCTGCCCCTGGTGTTCGTCGCCGGGCTGGCCGCCGTGTGGGCCGTGCGGCCGCGCCTGCCGATCGCCGCCTCGCTCGTGCGCGCCACCGAGGAGGCGCTGCCCGTGCTGGGCATCCTCGTCGGCGTGGGCGCCTTCATCCAGGTGATGACGCTCACGGGCGCGCGCGGCTGGCTCGTGGACGTGATGATGTCCGCGCCCGCGTGGGGCGTGTTCGTCGCCGCCGCCGTGAGCATGCCGCTGTTCGGCGCCGTGTCGGCGTTCGGATCGGCCTCGGTCCTGGGCGTCCCGTTCCTGCTGGCGTCGATCGGCCGCAACGAAGTGGTGACCGCCGCGGCGCTGTCGATGCTCGCCGGCGTCGGCGACCTGATGCTGCCGGCCTCGCTCGCCGCGACGCTGGCGACGCAGGTGGCGGGCCTGAGCGACCGCCGGCCGGTGCTGCGGCTGTGCGTGATCCCGGCCCTGCTGGTGATCGCGGTCGGCGCAGCGATGCTCGCGCTCGCGCCGGCGATCGGGCGGTGGTTGGGGGGGCCTTGAGCCGTGCGCCGTGCGTCTTGGGCCTTGCGCCTTGCGCCTTGCGCCTTGGGCCTTGGGCCTTGGGCCCTGGGCCTTGAGCCCTGAGCCTTGGGCCCTGGGCCTTGAGCCCTGAGCCTTGGGCCTTGAGCCTTGGGCCTTGGGCCTTGGGCCCTGGGCCTTGAGCCCTGAGCCTTGGGCCCTGGGCCTTGAGCCCTGGGCCTTGAGCCCTGGGCCTTGGGGAGCGGAGTGGGACGCCAGGAGAATCTGCGCAGTGGAACTCGAGGCCCCAAGGCGCAGGGCGCATGCCGCAAGCCGAACGAGAAGCAGGCGCAGTGGAACTCGAGGCCCCAAGGCGCAAGGCGCAAGGCGCAGGGCGCAAGCCGCAAGCCGGACGAGAAGCAGGCGCAGTGGAACTCGAGGCCCCAAGGCGCAGGGCGCATGCCGCAAGCCGAACGAGAAGCAGGCGCAGTGGGACTCGAGGCCCCAAGGCGCAGGGCGCAAGCCGCAAGCCGCAAGCCGCGAGCCGCTAGCCGCTAGCCGAACGAGAATCGGCGCAGTGGGACTCGAGGCCCCAAGGCGCAAGGCGCAGGGCGCAAGACGCAAGGCGCAGGGCGCAAGGCGCAAGGCGCAGGCCGCAAGCCGCGAGCCGCGAGCCGCTAGCCGACCGAGAATCGGCGCAGTGGGACTCGAGGCCCCAAGGCGCAAGGCGCAAGGCGCAAGACGCAAGGCGCAAGGCGCAAGGCGCAGGGCGCAAGCCGCGAGGCGCAAGGCGTCGCATGGCGTGGTTTCAAGATGCTGTTCACCTACCAACTGATCGTGCTGCTGCTGGCGGCGCTCATCGCCATCGTGGTGCTGCGCGCCCGCTCGCTCGGCCTGCAGGCCACCGGCGCGCTCGTCCTCGTCGTGCTGTTGCTGCGGCTCTTCCTCGTGAAGTGAGGGAATCGTGACTCGTGTGCGTTCGCTGCTGCTGTGTCTCGCCGGCTCGCTCGTCGCCTTGGGTGCGGCGCCCGCGCTCGGGCAGTCGCCGACCGTGGAACTGCCGCGCGGGCCCGCCATGCGCCACGACGTGCGGCCCGGCCCCGGCGTCACGGCCACCAGGCGCCTGGCCGACTACCTCCCGTCACTCTCGGGCACGCCGGGCGACACGGCCGTCTACGTGCTCGAGGGCAAGGCGCCAGGGGCCACCGCCGTCGTGCTCGGCGGCACGCACGGCAACGAGATCGCCGGCATCATGGCCGCCATCGTCCTCGTGGAGTGCGCGCAGGTCGCCAGGGGCCGGCTGATCGTGATCCCGCACGCCAACAACTCGGCGGTGAGCTACACCGACCCGCAGCGGCCCGGGCCCGAGTGGATCCACGTGACCACGGCGTCCGGCACGCGCGACTTCAAGTACGGCGCGCGCCGCACGCAACCGCAGCACCAGGGCGCGCCCGACCCGCCGAAGTACCGGCATCCGGCGTCCACCGAGGAACTCGACGGCAGCGAGGTGCGCAACCTCGATCGCGCCTACCCGGGTGACGAGGGCGGGCCGCTCACGCAGCGCATCGCGGCGGCCGTCATGCGGGTGCTCCGGCAGGAACGGGCCGCGTTGGGCTTCGACCTCCACGAGGCCGGGCCCGAGTCGCGGCTCGCGTGGATGATCGTGGCCAACCCGAAGAACCTCGAACTCGGCGCGCTCGCCGTGCTCGCCCTCGAAGAGCAGGGGCTCAGCATGAAGCTCGAGCCCTCCTCCGACACGTTCCGCGGCCTCTCGCACCGCGAGTGGGGCGATGCCACAGAGGCCCGCTCCTTCCTCTTCGAGACGCCGAACCCCGGGCAGGTGGAACAACCGGCCGGCGTGGACGTGGTGGACGACCCGAAGTTCCCGCTGGCCCGTCGCGTCGGCGCGCAGCTGGCGACGCTGCAGGCCGTGATCGGCGCCTACAACGACGGCGCCGCCGCCGACGCGCGCGTGGAGATTGCGAACCTGCCGTCGCTCGACGAGATCACCCGCGACGGATTGGGGAGATACCTGCGGTGACCGACACCGGCCAGGGACGACGTCACGTCCGAGAGGGGCCGGGCATGCCCCGGCCCTTCCTGCGTGTGACCATGCGTCGGACGCTGGCCGCCGCCCTCGCGATGTCGCTGGCGGCAGGCGGCGCCGCCGCCCAGCCGGCCGCGCCGTCCGGCACCGCCGCCCAGGCCGAGCGCCTCATGCGCGACGCGATGGACGTGGTGCGCACGGCGCGCGCACAGGTCGGCGCAGCGGCCACCGACGAGGCGCGCCGGGCAGCCATCGAGGGACTCGACCCCGGGCGCGCGGCGCTCATCGGCACCGAACTCACCCCGTTGATGACGACGATGGGGAGCGTGGAGTCGAAGCGGCTGGCGACGGACCCGCGGTGGGCGGGCGCGCTGGCGCGCCAGTTCACCGCGCGCGGCCTGCGGGAGGGCGACACGGTGCTCGCCAGCTTCTCGGGGTCGTTTCCGGGGCTGAACCTCGCCGTCATGGCCGCGTGCCGCGCCCTCGGCCTCCGGCTCGTCGCCATCTCGTCGGTGACCGCGTCCACGTGGGGCGCCAACGAGCCGGGCTTCACGTGGCCCGAGATGGAGGCGATGGTCGTCGCTGCCGGGGCGCTGCCCCGCGCGTCGGTGGCGGTGTCGCTCGGCGGAGGTCGCGACGCCGCGCGGGACCTGCCGGAGGAAGGGCGGGAGCTCGCGCGGCGCATCCAGCGGGACGCGGCCCGCTCGCTGGGCGCCGCCGTCCTCACCACGACGACGTTGGACGAGGCGATTGCGCGGCGCCTCGAGGTCTACCGATCAGAAATGGGGTCGGGGCCATTGTTCGCCCCCCGGGGGGAGCCGGGCCGCGTGCCCGTGGGAAAAACCGGCCCGACCCCGATTCTTGTGGCTGCCTACGTCAACGTCGGCGGCAACCACGCGAGCCTGGGCGGCGCGCGTGCGACGTTCCGGCGCGAGGAGGGATGGTTGACGCCGTCCGCCACACCGCGGAGACTGGCCACGCCCCCCAGTGTCACCGAGGCCTGGCTCGCCGAGGGCGTGCCGGTGCTGAACCTGCTGGACGTCAAGGAACTGATCAGGGCTTGGGGCTTGGGGCTTGGGGCTTGAGGCCTTGCGCAGCCTTGCGCCTTGCGCCTTGCGCCTCACGCCTTGCGCCCTGCCTGCCCTGAGCGAGCACCGCGCACCAGCGCGACTTGAAGGGAGGCCGGGAGTCCCCCTTCGCCGTCTTCGCCGCGTCATGCCTCGCTGAGCGTCCACGTCCCCCTTCGCAGAATCGGCGGATGGCCAAGCAACTGACCTTCGACGACACCCGCGCGAGGCTGCTGGCGGCGATGCCTGCCCTGGCCGACGGCGAGCTCGCGCCTGCGGACGCCCTCAGGCCTCCCCGCGTCCCGGCCTGGGTGAGTGAGGTCGGCGCGGTGCGCGACGGCTCGTCGCTGTGGCTCTGGCTCGATGGAGTCGCGGGGACCCGCGATAGCGAGCCGGCCATGGGCCAGGCGGTGATTGACGTGCCCGAGGGCCGCTACACGGTCGACAGCTACGACGTCGAGGCGCGAACGTGGGTGTCTCGCGAATCGGCCGCGTCCCCGCCGCTGGTCATCGGCGTGTCGCACCGCGCGGGCGCAGTCCTGCTGCGGGTGACCCGGGCGGCCGCCTGAGGACTCGTCACGATCGAATTCCGGCGCCGAATTCCGGCGCTCGTGTCTATGAAGAGGGACTCGGGGCCCCAAGCCGCACGGCCCAAGGCGCAAGGCCCAAGGCGCAAGGCTGCGGATGGCCCAAGGCGCAGGGCGCAGGGCCCAAGGCTCGAGGCCGGCAAGCCCCTCAGTGCCGCTCGGCGCTCGCCACCCGGTGCCCCAGCGTCAGCGCGACGAAGCCCATCGCCATCACGCAGCACGCCACCATCATGATGAAGACGCCGTTCCAGCCGTAGTGATCGGCCACCCAGCCGACACCCGTGCCGGCAATCGCCGAGCCGAAGACGTAGCCGAAGAACCCGGTGAAGCCCGCCGCCGTGCCCGCGGCCTTCTTGGGCACGAGGTCGAGCGCGTGCAGGCCGATGATCATGATGGGCCCGTAGATGAGGAAGCCGATGGCGATGAGCGCCGCGTAGTCGATCCAGAGCGGGCCGCGGATGTTGAACCAGTACACGAGCACGGCGACCAGGGTCAGGCCCATGAAGAGGATGTTGGCGGGCGCGCGGCGGCCGGCGAACCACTTGTCGGAGATCCAGCCGCAGGCGATGGTGCCCGGGATGGCCGCGCCCTCGTAGAGCGACCAGGCGATGCTCGACTCCGCGAAGGAGAAGCCCTTGGCCGTCTGCAGGTAGGTGGGGATCCAGTTCACCACGCCGTGCCGCACGAAGTAGACGAAGGCGTTGGCGATGGCGATCGCCCACAGGTACTTGTTGTTGAAGACGTGCCCGAAGAAGATCTCGCGGAACGTGAACGTGCGCTCGTGGTCGGCCGAGTAGTCGGGCCGGTAGTCGTTCTTGTACGCCTCGATGGGCGGCAGTCCGCAGGACTGCGGTGTGTCGCGCAGCAGGAAGAAGATGAGCACCGCCAGCCCGCTGGCGATCAGCGCGTTGAAGTAGAACTTGGCGCCCCAGTCGCCGAACAGCGCCACGCCGAGCAGCGCGAAGTTGGCCAGCAGCGTGCTGCCGACGTTGTGCGACACGTTCCAGACGGCCATGCGGCTGCCGCGCTCGCGTGTGCTGAACCAGTGCACCATCGTCTTGCCGCAGGGCGCCCAGCCCATGCCCTGGACCCAGCCGTTGAGGACCTGCAGCAGCAGCACCAGCGCGAGCGAGGTGTAGACGCCCTTCACCAGGCCGAGGGTGAGCATCAGGCCGCAGGAGAGCAGCAGGCCGAGCGGCATGAAGTACTTCGGGTTGCTGCGGTCGGACACCGAGCCCATCAGGAACTTCGAGAGCCCGTAGCTGATCGAGAGCCCCGCCATGGCGGTGCCGAGCTGCGCCTTCGTGTACTCCGGGTGCTCCTGCAGGATGTCGGGAATCGCCAGGGCGAGGTTGTTGCGGACGAGGTAGTAGGCCGAATAGCCGATGAAGATGCCCGCGAAGACCTGCAGGCGATGGCGGCGGTAGGCGGCGTCCACCTCGGCGGGCGGCCTGGGCGGAGCGGCGGGCGCGGGCTTCAGGAATCCGAGCATGGGCACAGGACCTCGGGCCTCGAGGTCGCCGAGGCCGGCACGGGATTATATGCGGGGGTGCAGGTGGTCACACCACTTCGGCCCGCCCCGCCCGGCGGCGCCCGCTTTCCCTTGACGCCGACGGGCGGGCAGTTCAGTATGGCCGGCGGCTGGGTTTTCGTCACACTTTCTTCACTGCTTGTTCGCTGTGCCGTCGCGGAGGGCTGCTACCTTGCCGAGCATGAAGCACCGTCTGATTGCCTGCGCCGTCCTGGCGCTCACGTTCGCGTTCGCCCCGGTGGCGCACGCCCAGTTCGACACCGCCACCTTCGTCGGCACCGTCAAGGACGATTCGGGCGGCGTCATCCCCGGGGTCACCGTGACCCTGACCAACCTCGAGACCGGCATCACCGCGGTCCGCGTCACCGACGAGAACGGCAGCTACGAGTTCCAGACGGTGCGCATCGGCCGCTACAAGGTGACGGCCGAGCTCGAGGGCTTCGCCACCGCGCTCGCCGACAACGTCCAGGCGACGGTCGGCGCCCGCCAGCGCATCGACTTCACGATGAAGCCCGGCGCGCTCACCGAGACGATCGAGGTGGTGGGCGCGGCCACCCGGCTCGAGACCGACTCGAGCCAGCGCAGCACGGTCATCACCGGCCAGCAGGCCGTGGAACTGCCGCTCAACGGCCGTGAGTACTCCACGCTGGCGCTGCTGACGCCCGGCGTGCGCCTGTCGGCCCTGAACACGGGCTCGTCGCAGACCAACCGCGAGGGCTCGTTCAACATCAACGGCCTGCGCAGCACGTTCAACAACTTCCTGCTCGACGGCCTCGACAACAACTCCTACGGCACCAGCAACCAGGGCTTCAGCAACCAGGTGATGCAGCCCTCGCCCGACGCCGTGGCCGAGTTCCGCGTGGTCACCAACAACATGTCGGCCGAGTACGGCCGCAGCGCGGGCGCCACGGTGAACGTGGCCACCAAGAGCGGGACCAACAGCTTCCGCGGCGCGGCCTGGGAGTTCTGGCGCGACACCAGCCTGAACGCCACCGGGTTCTTCAAGCCCTCGACGGGGCTGAAGCCCGAGATGAGCCGCAACCAGTTCGGCGGCGTGCTCGGCGGGCCGATCGTCCGGAACAAGGCGTTCTTCTTCGGCGAGTACGAGGGCTTCCGGCAGGACCGCGAGGGCGTGGCGTTCGCGACGATCCCGACCGCGGCGCAGAAGCAGGGCATCCTCACCGTCAACGTGGTGGACCCCCGCACGGGCATCGCCTACCCGGCCGGCACACCGCTGCCGATGACGGCCTTCGCCCGCAAGGTGCTCGCCGGCCTCCCCGACCCGAACCTGCCGGGGGCGGCCAGCAACTACTCCTACGTGCAGCAGTTCACCAACGACAACGACAAGTACAGCGGCAAGGCCGACTACCAGTTCTCGTCGAACCTGTCGATGTTCGCGCGCTACGGCTACCGCAAGGCCGACCTGTTCGACTCGCCGCCGCTGCCGCTGCCCTCCGGCGGCGCGGGCAACGCGTTCACCTACGTCACCAACAAGCAGTTCGCCTCGGGCTTCACCTGGGCGCGCTCGTCCACGTCCCTGCTCGAGGGCCGCTTCGGCTGGTCCTACACGGTCGCCGGCAAGAACCCGCACGCCCTCGGCACGCCCAGCGCCCTCGACGAGTACGGCATCACCGGGCTGCCCTCCGACCCGCGCGTCGCCGGCGGCCTGCCGACGCAGCTGATCACGGGCTACGCCGACCTCGGGCGCCAGGCGACCAACCCGCAGTGGCAGTACCCCGAGGTGTGGAACCCGAAGATCAACTACACGTGGGTGGTGGGGCGCCACTCGCTGAAGACCGGCTACGAGTACCAGTACATCGCCACCGAGGTGCAGGACATCAACCCCCTCTACGGCCGTGACTCCTACAACGGCCAGTTCTCGCGCCCGGCCGGCGTGGGCGCCAACAACCAGTACAACCTCGCCGACTTCATGTTCGGCCTGCGCGCCCAGTACGCGCTCAGCACCTTCCTGATCGCGAACCTGCGCCAGCAGATGCACTTCACCTACATCCAGGACGACTTCCGGGTGAACGACAAGCTGACGGTCAACGCCGGCTTGCGCTACGAGTACGCGACGCCGTGGTACGAGAAGGACAACCTCATGTCCAACTTCGACCCGGCGATCCGCACGATGGTCCTGGCCAAGGACGGCTCGATCGAGGACCGCGCGCTGATGAAGCCCGACCGCAACAACTTCGGCCCGCGCATCGGCGCCGCCTACACGATCAACGACAAGACCGTGCTGCGCGGGGGGTACGGCATCAGCTACATCCACTTCCACCGCGCGGGCGGCGCCAACGTCCTGGCCATCAACGGCCCGCAGACGGTGACCGCCGTCGCCAACCAGACGGCCGCCAACCTCGCGGCGGGCACGTTCCGCACCACCGAGCAGGGCTACCCGGCGGGCTTCACCGACCCGTCGCGGTTCAACCCGCTGCAGGCCAACATCACCTACATGCCGCGCGACTACCACTCCAGCCGCGTGCAGAGCTACTACGCGTCGGTCCAGCGCGAGATCGCGCAGAACATGATCCTGGACGTCGCCTACGTGGGCAACCGCGCCGAGGGCCTGCTGCTCTTCGCCAACTTCAACCAGGCCGTCCCGAACAACGCCGCCGGCACGCTGTCGCTCCAGGCCCGCCGCCCGATCCAGGAGTTCGGCGACATCACCTACTCGTTCAACGGGGGCAAGTCGCGCTACAACGCCCTCCAGATCAAGTACGAGTACCGCATGCGCCGCGGCCTCATGCTGCTCAGCTCCTTCACGTGGGCGGATGCCAAGGACAACGGGTCGGGCTCGCTCGAGGGCCAGGGGCAGGGCCCCCAGAACTTCTACGACCTCGAGGACAGCTACGGCACCTCGTTCTACTCCCAGCCGTACAACAGCACCACCAGCTTCGTGTGGGAGCTGCCGGTCGGCCGCGGCAAGAAGTGGCTCTCCGACGCCAACGCCGTCGTCGACGCCGTCCTCGGCGGGTGGACGGTCAGCGGCATCAACACGATGACGTCCGGGCTCGCGACCAGCCTCACCTACTCGCCGTCGGCGGCGTTTCAGGTGTCGGGCATCAACCAGGACTTCCGCGGTGCCAACTTCTACCGCGCGAACCTCAACGGCGACCCCTACGGCGACAAGAACTCGATCACCGGCTACCTGAGCACCACCACCGTCACCGCGCCGACGGACCCGAGCCAGCCGTTCGGGAACTCCAAGCGCAACTCGGTGCGTGGGCCCCGGTTCTGGAACGTCGACATGGTGGCGACCAAGGACTTCCGCCTCCCCTTCGGCGACCAGACGAGGCTGCAGTTCCGCTTCGAGGCGTTCAACCTGCTGAACAAGACCAACTTCGGCGCACCGAACGCCAACCGCAACTCCGCCAACTACGGCACCATCACCACGCTCAACGGCGAGGCGCGGCAGATGCAGGTGGGGTTGAAGCTGAGCTTCTAGAAATAGGAAATAGGAAGTAGGAAGTAGGAAGTAGGGATTAGCTAGTCGGGAATGGGAAGCGGGGGCGCGGGCGATCCGCGCCCCCCTTCTCTTTGCGGGGACCGTCATGATGATTCGTTCGCTCGCCGCCGCCACGGGCCTCGTCGTGGCTGCCGGCATCGCCGCCCACGCCGTCGTCGCGCCGAAGAAGGTCAACATCGCCCACCGCGGCGCCTCGTCGTACGCGCCCGAACACACCCTCACGGCCTACATGCTCGCCATGGAGCAGGGCGCCGACTTCGTCGAGCAGGATCTCGCCGTCACCAAGGACGGCGTGCTCGTCTGCATCCACGACGTCACGCTCGAGCGCACCACGAACGTCGAGGAGGTGTTCCCCGATCGCTTCGTCGAGGTCAAGGAGGGCCCCGGCGCCGGGAAGCGCTGGTTCGTGAACGACTTCACGCTGGCCGAGATCAAGCGGCTGGACGCCGGCTCGTGGTTCGACGCGCGCTTCGCGGGCACGCGCATCCCCACCTTCCAGGAGGCGATCGATCTGGTGCGCACGAAGCCCGGCACCGGCCTCTACCCCGAGCTGAAGGACCCGGAGTTCTACCGCTCGCGCAAGGTCGACCAGGACCAGCTGTTCATCGACATCGTGAAGAAGAACGGCCTCGTCGGCGATGCGAAGACGCCGCTCATCATCCAGTCCTTCGACGACGTGATCCTGAAGCACATGGCGAAGGACCTGCCCGCCGTGCCGCGCGTCTACCTCGTCGGCGCCGAGAACGTGTCGCGCATCGACGCGGCCGAGAAGGTGAAGGAGGTCGCCGGCTGGGCCACCGGCCTGGGCCCCAACAAGATGATCGTGGCGAAGGCGCCGGAGGTCGTGAAGTGGGCCCGCGCGGCCGGCCTCACCGTCACCCCGTGGACCTTCCGCTCGAGCAACACCGGCACGTTCCCCAACGTGCGGGCCGAGATGGAGGAGTTCCTCTACAAGCACGACGTGGATGCGCTGTTCACGGACAACCCGGACCAGTTCCCACGGAGGTAGGCTTGGGGCTTGGGGCTTGAGACTTGGGGCTTGGTCGACTCACTTCGCCGATCGCTGGGCGCTCGATGGGGCGCGAGTGAGGGCAGCGAAGTGGAACTCGAGGCCCCAAGCCCCAGGCCTGTCAGTACCGCAGCAGATAACTCACCTTCACGAACACCTGCCGTCCCACCGAGGTGGTCGGCCCGCCCGCGCGCAGGAGCGACCCGGCCGAGAAGGGGTCGACCCGCAGGTTCGCGTAGGTGTCGGTGTAGCCCACGTAGACGGCCGTCCAGGGATTCACCAGGTAGGTGGCCAGCAGGTCGACGCCCAGGCGCTTCGTGCGCTCGAGCGCCACGAGCGACGCGTTGGGCAGCACCGCCTCGTAGTCGAGGATGGCCCGCGCCGACAGTTCCCGCGTGAACTGGAAGTTCGCCTTCGTGCGGAGGATGTGGTTGTCGAACACGGGGCGGCCTGACGGGACCCCTGCCGTCGCGTCGCGGGTGGCCAGGCGCGCGAAGATGTAGCGCTGGTCCACGCGCAACTGCGACGTGGGCCGCAGCGTGACGCCACCCTCGAAGTCCTGCCGCGCCCCCAGGAACGGCCGCAGGCCTGCCGCGGGCTCGAAGTTGATGCCCGTGCCCCAGCGGTAGAACCCGTCCAGCGCGAGCCAGCGCAGCCTGGCCGTCGAGGCGTACACCGAGGAGGTGTGGTACCGGAAGTCCTCGCCGGCGAAGCGCTCCATGTCCTGCCAGTGCCGCGCCCCGATCTCCGTCTGCCCGGGCAGTTCCACCTCCACGCCGGGCTCGACGCTCCACTCCTCGAGTTGGCCGCCGTAGGCCCAGAGCGCCTCGGTCTCGAGGCCCACGTCGACGCTGAGCAGCCGCGACGACTTCGGGAACCAGCGGTAGCTCGCCTCGTGCTCGGTCTCGATCAGGTCGACCCGCGGGATGAAGCCCAGGTCGGCGCGGAACTCGGGGCTCCGCGACAGCACGCTGCCGCTGTAGTCGAACCCGCGCCCCTCGCGCGACACGCCGGCGTGGAACGACGTGCCGGCCTGCCGCGCCAGGCCCGGCGCCTCCGTCAGGCTGCCCACGAACTGGCCGAACACCGTCCAGTTGTCGTCGATCCGCCAGCGCCCGTCGACGCCCGCCACGCGGTTCGACGAGGCCCCGAACTCGCGGGTGGTGGCGATGGCCCCGACCGACGACTGCCGGGCGAACTCGCGCCGCACGCGCGCCACGGCGGCGAACGCACGGTCGCCGTGCCGGGGATCGTCGCGGGGCACCGCCTCGCCCGGTCGCCGGTCGTCGGCGACGATGCCGCCGAACGACCAGCCGCGGCTGCGGCCGGTCACGCGGACGCCGACGTCCGGGTCGGCCACGCGGCGCGAGAAGAACAGCTGCTGCGGCGTCTCGAAGTAGTTCGCGTTCTCGATGAAGAACGGGCGCTTCTCGGGGAAGAAGACCTCGAAGCGCTGGTTGACGGTCACCTGCGGCTCGTCGGACTCCACCTGGCTGAAGTCGGGGTTCACGGTGAGGTCCACCGTGACGGCGTCCTTGATCACCGCCTTGGCGTCGAGGCCGGCGCGGCCCACGGTGTCGGTGACACGCCCGCCGGCGTCCTCCAGTTCACGCGCGGCGGCGAAGCTGGCGTACGGAATCGCCTGGAGGTTGCGCCCGGGCGACACGCCCTCGATGCCCTCGAGGGTGGCCAGCTGCTGGCCCATGCTGGCGATGCGGCGGGTGACGTAGGGCCAGAAGGAGGTCTCGTTGAGCCGCGGGATGATGCGCGCGACGGCGAAGCCCCAGGTCTGCCGCGGCGTGTTCGCGAACCGCAGCGACTTGAAGGGGATGGCGAAGAGCACGGCGAACCCATCGGGCGTGAGCCGCCCCTCCGAGCGCCAGATGGTGTCGAAGGTGTAGTCGTCGTCCTGGCCCTCGGCGGTGACGCCGTCGAGCTGGATGCCGAGCGGGTTGGCCATGAACAAGTACGACCGGCGGCCATCGTGGTACGGGTCGAGCGCCACCGCCACGACATCGTCCTCGAGAATCTGCTCGCGGCGCGTGAGGTGGGCGCGCACCAGCGCCGGATCCTCGCGGCACACGAAGCCGACGTAGACGTGCTCGTCGTCGTACGAGAGATAGGCGGTGGTGTCGCGCGAGACGGGCTCGCCGTCTCCGGGTTCGCGCTGGCGGAAGCCGGTGACCGGCACGCCGGGCGGGGCGGCGCCCAGGTACTGCTCCAGCGTGGGCGGGCTCGACACCCTCGGGATGGTGAGCACGGGCGCCTGGGCCGCGGCGGGCGACTGGGCCCACGCGTTCGCCGCGAGGGCGAGGGTCGAGACGACGAGGAGAACCGGCCAACGCATTGCTGTGTCACCGTAGGGGCGGCCCTCGTGGCCGCCCATCTCTGGGCCTCACCGTCACGGTACGACGGGCATTGGGCGCCCACAAGGGCGTCGGGCGCCTACAAGGGGCATTGGGCGCCCACCTGGGGCAATGGGCGCCCCAAGGGGCCTTGGGCGCCCACCAGGGGCATTGGGCGCCCACAAGGGGCGCCCCTACGATACGGGGTTCGGAAACCGCTTGCCGACGAAGGCGTCGTAAATCCAGCCTCCGAGCACGGCGCCGACGAGTGGGCCGACGATCGGCACCCACCACCAGGCGTTGCCGGCGCGGAACACCTCCCCGCCCCACCCGGCCACGAACGTGAAGAGCCGCGGCCCGAAATCGCGCGCCGGGTTGATGGCGTACCCGGAGTTCGTGCCGTAGGCCATGCCGATGGCCACCACGAGCAGCCCGACGATCAGCGGGACGAGGCCCGCGGGCGGCGCCGAGTTGCGCGAGTCGGTGATGCCGAGGATCACGCCCATCAGGATGGCGGTGCCCACCACCTGGTCGACGAACCCGCCCGGGAACGTGCTCAGGTAGGGCTGGGGGTAGGTGGCGAAGATCCCGGCAGTCGCCAGCGGGCCGACGACCTGGCGGGTGCCCCCGTCGAAGGCCGCGAACGCCTCGGCGTACGTGGCGTAGACCACGGCGGCCGCGACGAACGCGCCAGCGATCTGGGCGAGCGAATAGGGCAGCACCTTGGCCCACGGAAAGCCGCGGTGCACGGCGAGGGCGAGCGAGACGGCGGGGTTCAGGTGCGCGCCGGAGACGCCCGCCGCGACGTAGCACCCCATGGTGACGCCCAGCCCCCACGCCAGGTTGATGGCGAGGTAGCTGCCGTTGGCGCCCTTGCTGAGCACGAACTGGGCCACCACTCCGGCCCCGAACAGAATGAGGACGAAGGTCCCCAGGAACTCGGCGAGCAGTTCACGTCCCGTCCCACGCGGCATGCGAGGCTCCCTTCGACTCGCCCTCCGGCCCGCACTCACCTGCGGGCTCGCTCAGGGCAGGCCCTTCGACTCCCCCTCCGACCCGCACCCACCTGCGGGCTCGCTCAGGGCAGGCCCTTCGACTCGCCCTCCGGCCCGCACTCACCTGCGGGCTCGCTCAGGGCAGGCCCTTCGACTCGCCCTCCGGCCCGCACCCACCTGCGGGCTCGCTCAGGGCAGGCCCTTCGACTCGCCCTCCGACCCGCACCCGCCTGCGGGCTCGCTCAGGGCAGGCCCTTCGACTCGCCCGGCGTGCGAAGCGCCGTTCAGGGCCAGGCTGGCGGAGTATATCGCGGCTCCGTTACACTGCCGTCGCAAGTCGTCCGTCCACCCGCAAGCCTCACATCCCCGGAGGCCATCCGTGCCGTGCATCCTCGCCCTCGACCAGGGCACCACGAGTTCCCGCGCCATCCTCTTCGGCCACGACGGCGCCGTGCTGGGCGTCGCCCAGAAGGAATTCCCCCAGATCTTCCCGCAGCCCGGCTGGGTGGAGCACGACCCGCAGGAGATCTGGACCACGCAGATTTCGGTGGCCACCGAGGTGCTGGGCCGCGCCCACGTGCGGCCGCGCGACGTGGCCGCCATCGGCATCACCAACCAGCGCGAGACCACCATCGTGTGGGATCGCGAGACGGGGCAGCCGATCCACAACGCCATCGTCTGGCAGGACCGCCGCACCGCCGAGCACTGCGACCGGCTGAAGGCGGCCGGGCACGAGGCGCTCGTGCGCGATCGGACGGGCCTGGTGATCGACGCCTACTTCTCGGGCACGAAGGTGGCGTGGATCCTGGATCACGTCGAGGGGGCCCGCGAGAAGGCGCGGGCCGGCCGCCTGGCCTTCGGCACGGTGGACTCGTGGCTGGTGTGGAAGCTCACGAGCGGCAGGACCCACGTCACCGACGTCAGCAACGCGTCGCGGACGATGCTCTTCAACATCCACACGATGGCGTGGGACGAGGACCTGCTGCGCCTGCTCGACGTCCCCGCGAGCCTGCTGCCCGAGGTGCGGCCCTCCAGCGAGGTCTACGGCCGCGTGTCGACGTCGCTCGGCGTGCAGGACGTCCCGATCGCGGGCATCGCCGGCGACCAGCAGGCCGCGCTCTTCGGCCAGATGTGCGTGGCGCCGGGCCTCACGAAGAACACCTACGGCACGGGCTGCTTCGCGCTGCAGAACACCGGCACCACGCCGGTGGCGTCGAAGAACCGCCTGGTGTCCACCGTCGCCTGGAGGATCGGCGACCGCACGGAGTACGCGCTGGAGGGCAGCGTGTTCATCGGCGGCGCCGTGGTGCAGTGGCTCCGCGACGGTCTGGGGCTGATCCAGAAGTCGGGCGACGTCGAGGCGCTCGCGCAGTCGGTGCCCGACAACGGCGGGGTCTACCTGGTGCCCGCCTTCGCTGGCCTCGGCGCCCCGCACTGGGACGCCTACGCGCGCGGCACCATCGTGGGCATCACGCGGGGCACGACGAGCGCGCACGTCGCGCGCGCCGCGCTCGAGAGCATCGCGTTCCAGGTGAGCGACCTGCTGGACGCCGTCCACCGCGATGCCGGCATCCCGCTCGCGGAACTGCGCGTGGACGGCGGCGCGAGCAACAACGACACGCTCATGCAGTTCCAGGCCGACCTGCTCGGCGTGCCCGTGGTGCGGCCCGCGGTCACCGAGACCACGGCCCTGGGAGCGGCCTACCTGGCCGGCCTCGCGGTGGGCTTCTGGGGCTCCACCGGCGAGATCTCCAGCCAGTGGCGCGTGGAGAAGCGCTTCGAGCCCGCGGCGCCGCCTGCCCGGATGGACGAGATGAAGGCGCGCTGGCAGGAGGCCCTGTCGCGGGCGCGCGGCTGGGTGCCGGCGGGAGGCGCGCGATGAACCGCGCGGCGATGGTGGCGCGCCTCGCCGAGCGCACCACCCCGTGGGACTTCGTGGTGGTGGGCGGTGGCGCCACCGGCGTGGGCATCGCCGTGGACGCGGCCTCGCGCGGCTACGACGTCGCGCTGCTGGAGCAGCACGACTTCGGCAAGGGCACCTCGAGCCGCAGCACCAAGCTCGTCCACGGCGGCGTGCGCTACCTGGAACAGGGCAACATCTCGCTGGTGATGGAGGCGCTGAAGGAACGCGGCATCCTGCGCCAGAACGCGCCGCACCTGGTGAGCAACCTCGCCTTCGTGGTGCCGAACTACGACTGGTGGGAGGCGCCGTTCTACGGCCTCGGGCTGAAGGTCTACAACGTGCTCGCCGGCAAGTACGGCTTCGGCAACTCCGAGATCCTCTCGCGCGAGGAGACGCTGCAGCGGCTGCCCACGATCAAGACCGAGGGCCTGCGCGGCGGGGTCGTCTACTACGACGGCCAGTTCGACGATGCGCGGTTGCTGGTGAACCTGGTGCAGACCGCGGCCGAGCAGGGGGCGGTGCTGGCGAACTACGCACCGGTGACGGCGGTGTCGAAGGGCGCCGACGGCTTCGTGGACGGCGTCGTGGCGCGCGACCTCGAGTCGGGCCGCGAACTGCGCGTGCCGGCGAAGGTGGTGATCAACGCGACGGGCCCGTTCGCCGACGGCGTCCGGCGCATGGCGGAGCCCGAGGCGTCGCCGCTCATCGCCCCCAGCCAGGGCATCCACCTCGTGTTCGACCGGGCCTTCCTGCCGGGCGACAGCGCCATCATGGTGCCGCACACGCGCGACGGGCGCGTGATGTTCGCCATCCCGTGGCACGGCCACACGCTGGTCGGCACCACCGACACGCCCATCGACGCGCCCACGCTGGAGCCCCTGCCGATGGAGGAGGAGATCGCCTTCATCCTCGAGACCTCGGCCCAGTACCTCCACCGGGCGCCCACCCGCGACGACGTGCTGAGCGTGTTCGTGGGCATACGGCCGCTGGTGAAGAGCGGGGACAGCAAGCTCACCGCCGCGCTGTCGCGCGACCACACCATCCACATCGACGCCTCGGGCCTGCTCACCACGACCGGCGGCAAGTGGACCACCTACCGCCACATGGCCGAGGACACGGTGAACCAGGCCGCCGATCTCGCGCGCCTGCCCGAGCGGGCCTGCGTCACGAAGACGCTGAACGTGCACGGCTTCCACTCGGCGCCGGAGAAGTTCGAGAGCCTCGCGGTGTACGGGTCGGACGCACCGGCGATTCGCGCCCTCGCCGATGGCGACGCGCGCCTCGGCGCCCGGCTCGACGAGGCGCTGCCCTACCTCGCCGCGGAAGTCGTGTGGGCCGCGCGCATGGAGATGGCGCGGACGCTGGAAGACGTGCTGACGCGGCGGACGCGCGCGCTGATGCTCAACGCCGCGGCGGCGGTGCGCATGGCGCCCGTCGCGGCGCGCCTGCTGGCCGAGGAGCTGGGCCGCGACCAGGCGTGGGCCGACGCGCAGGTTGCGGACTTCCTGGCCGTGGCGAAGGGATACTCGGTCAGGGCTTGAGGCTTGGGGCTTGGGGCTTGCGGCTTGCGGCTTGCGGCCTCGATCCCCACGTCGCCGACATCGCTGGCGTCCCTCTTCGCCACGCGCGGGTCTGAAGACCCGCGCCTACGTCCGGAGGAGGCGGTGCGCCTCCAGCGCGCGGACCTCGGCGTCGTCGCCTTCCCTCCAGCGCGCGCACCCCGGCGCCCTCGCCTTCCCCCCAGCGCGCACACCCCGGCGCCCTCGCCTTCCCCAACAGGATGTAGCCCGGGGTCTTTAGACCCCGGGTTGCCGACTCCCCCTGGCGCGTCCTCGCCGATGTCGCCGGCGCTGCCTGCGAGGCCTGGGGCCTGGGCCGCCCCTACAACGCCGCCGCCCGCGCCGCGGCGCGCGCCGCGGCGGCGATCGGGGCCTCGCGCGGGGCCTCGGCCGGCACGTCCCAGTTGCGTCGCTCAACGAAGGTCCGTGGCTCCATGGACCGGCCGTTCGGGAAGCGGCGCGCTTCGCGCCGCGTCGTCCACAGCAGGGCCGGGCCGCCGAGCGCCTTGGCCAGACGAGCCTTCACGCCGAACGCCCGCGTCATCTCCCGCACCAGCGCGTCCACCTCCGCGGCCACCGGCGACTGCTCGCGCCGCAGGTAGCGCGCCATGGCCCACAGCGACGCCGTGTACCCCGTCGCCAGCTGGAAGCCCTCGTGCGCCAGGCGGGCCCGCACGCGCGGGTCCGCATCGTCGTGGTAGCGCTTCCACCCGTTGAACGACGTGCGCATCAGCCGGAACAGGCTGGGGCCGTTCACCTCGTAGTCGCGCCGGAACGCGTGGTCGAGCCAGCGCTTCGAGTCGTCGCGCGAAATGGCCGCGTGCGCGAAGTTGAACCGGTGCTGCCCGTGGATGTCGGCGAGGTCGGCGTCCTCGTGGAGCCGCCCCGCCTCGCGGATCTCCTCGTAGAGCGGCGTGCCGGGCACGGGGGTGTAGAGCATGAACTGGTGGAAGTCGGTGTCGTGCGAGACGGCGTGCTCGATCTCGTCGCCGATGTTCTCCGGCGTGTGGTGCTCGAGCCCGACAATCGTCGACCCGAGCACGCGGATGCCGTGTCCCTGCAGCTCCGCCACCAGCGCCCGCGTGTCGGTGCCGTTCAGCTTGGCGTACTGGCTGCGCGGCGACTCGAGGCCCATCCAGATCCAGCTGATGCCCAGCTCCACCAGCTCGCGCATCGTGTACTTCGCGATGGCGTTCGCCGACGAGAACACGTAGAGCGTCCACGCCTTGCCGTCGCGGCGCATCAGGTCGAGCAGCTCCATCGCGCGCCGCCTGAACAGCAGGAAGTTCTCGTCCATCAGGAAGAAGGCCGACACGCCGAGCGCGGCCTCCGCCTCGCACATCACGCGGTACAGGTCGGCGCCGCCCTGGAAGAAGTTCACCACCTTCCCCTTCCCGCCGAAGAAGGCCGACGTCGTGCAGAAGTTGCAGCCGAGCGGGCAGCCCACCGACGGCACGATGGTGGCGGCCATGTTGCCGGTGCCCTGCGGCGGCGACATCCCCATCACGCGGAACCCGAACGAGGACGCGAGCGGCGGGTGCCGCACCGGCGCGTCCGCGGGCTCGCCGAGGAACTCGCGGAACCAGGCCACGCCCTCGCCCTTCACGACGTGGTCGGCGTCGATCATCGACTCGATGCCGGGGATGGCGGTCACGTGCCCGCCGACGACGATGGTCGAGTGCGGGGAGTGCTCGCGGACCAGGCGGCACATCTCGCGCACCTTGCCGACGTTGACGATGATCGACGAGATGCCGACGACGTCGTAGCGCGTCGCGGTGATCTCCTCGACGAAGCGCGCGCGCGTCGGGAAGTCGAGCACCGTGGTGGGCGCCGAGAGGTTGTGCTGGATGAGCATGATGCCCCACGAGCGGTGGAACATCCGGAGCGAGAAGGGCCCCTGCTCGCGCGTCACCTGGTTCTGGTAGAGCTCCATCGGGTTGATGGCGCGGCTGCCGAACTCGTCGTCCTGGGCGAAGGGGCCGAACACGGAGGAGAGGAGCACGCGGGCGCGGGTGCCCAGCGGGTGCGGCGTCATGGTGGCGGGCCTCGTGGCAGGGCCCTGCGGGCGCAGGATGCGCTCGCGGGCGGCCCCGCGACGGGCGCCATCATAGAGACGAAGACGGCCCGGAAAACCGGGCCGTTTCCGATCTCACGCAGACGTGACAGTGGCAACGGCGGCTGACGCACGGCACGCCGATCGCTGACAGAACGGTGACAGACGGCTTGCGGCTTGGGGCTTGCGGCTTGCGGCCTCGAGTCCCACTTCGCGGGCATCGCGGGCGTCTCCCTTCGCCTCCGCGCAAATCCCCCTCAGCTTCGCACCGTGTCGAGCACCGTGCCGTCGGCCGCCACCAGGTCCACCTGCACCTGCGGGACGCCCGAGGCGTGGGTGGAGCAGCTCAGGCACGGGTCGTAGGCGCGCACCACCGCCTGCACGCGGTTGAGCATGCCCTCCTGGAGCTTCGCGCCGTCCACGAACCGCTTGCTCACCTGCTCCACGCTCCTGCCGATGGCCAGGTTGTTGTGGCCGGTCGCCACGATGAGGTTGGCCCAGGTGATCGCGCCCCGCTCGTCCACCTTGTAGTGGTGGATGAGCGTGCCGCGCGGCGCCTCGATGATGCCGACGCCCTCGAGCGCGTTCACGTCGGCCGTGGCCCGCACGTGCGTGCTCAGGATGTCGGAATCCTGGAGCAGCTGCTCCATCCGCTCGAGCGCGTAGGTCGCCTCGATGAGCCGGGCGTAGTGGAAGTTGAAGGAACTCCCCACCACCGGGCCGAAGCGCTGGTGGTACTCGGCGAACTCGGCGTCGGCGTCCTCGGTGCCGCACCGGTCGGCGACGTTCAGGCGCGCCAGCGGGCCGACGCGGTAGATGCCCGCCGGGTACCCGTGCGGCTTGAAGTAGGGCGCCTTGAGGTAGGAGTCGGCGAGCGCCGCCTCGCCGATGTACTGGCCGTAGTCGAGCGGGTCGGCCACGTCGGCCACGACGGTCCCGGCGGCGTCCCTGACCCGCAGCACGCCGTCGTAGAGCCGCAGGGCGCCTTCGGGCGACACCAGGCCCGCGTACATCGTCGGCGCGGTGCCGAAGTGGGCGATCTCCTCGTCGAACCCGTCGAGCATCGCCTTGAACCGCTTGACGGCGCGACGCAGGATCGACCGCGCGAGCGGCAGCTCGCTGAGGATCGTGTCGCGCGCGTCCTGCGCCAGCGGCTTGTTGACGCCGCCAGGCACGGTCCACGCCGGGTGGATGCGCTCGCCCGCCAGCCGCTCGATCGCCTGCTGCCCGAACTTCCGGAGGGCGATGCCGTCCTTGGCGACGTCCGGGTGCTTCTCGAGCAGCCCCACCACGTTGCGGGTGGCCGGGTCGGCGTCCAGCCCGAGCAGCAGGTCGGGGCCCGAGAGGTGGAAGAAGCTCAGGGCGTGGCTCTGCACGATCTGGGCGCAGTGCAGCAGCTCGCGGAGCTTCGCGGCGGCCGGCGGAATCCGCACGGCCATGATGGTGTCGCAGGCCTTCACGGAGGCCAGCAGGTGGCTCACCGGGCAGATGCCGCAGATGCGCGCCGTGATCGCCGGCATCTCGTAGTACGGCCGGCCCTCGACC
>JADHED010001072.1_pt1 | contig 25267 bp, 23 predicted proteins | sample 8952041 | NCBI WGS metagenome assembly JADHED01 (sample SAMN16124423, study PRJNA663239) | bioreactor sludge metagenome | isolation source: sludge (control) | place: India:Bengaluru | collected 2018-09-08
ACGCTCCCGCTCCTCGAAGCTCGACCGCATCGATCCCGCGGGCGGCGCAAGCGCCGCCCCTACAATGGGTGCGGGAGAGGAGAGAAACGAAGATGGCGCGCTCCACGTACTACTCGATCGACGTCGAGGCCACGGGCCCGGTGCCGGGGCTGTACAGCATGGTCAGCCTCGGCGCGACCGTGGTCACCGCGGGCGCGGACGGCTTCGCCGTCGGCCCGTCGTTCTACGCCGAGCTGCGGCCGGTGTTCGGCGGCCACGACCCCGGCGCGAACGCCGTGCACGGCCTCGACGTCGCGGCGCTGACGAGGGACGGCCTCGAGCCCGCGACCGCGCTGCGCCGCCTGTCCGAGTTCGTCGCCGCGACGACGACGCCCGGAACGAGTGCCGTGTTCGTCGGGCACGTCGCCGTCTTCGACTGGATGTACGTCAGCTGGTACTACCACTGGTGCGGGCTGCCGAACCCCTTCGGGTACAAGGGGCTCGACACGAAGTCGCTGGCGGTCGGCGCGCTCGGGCTCGCGTGGCCCGACACGGGCAAGGAGACGCTGCAGGCCCGGCTCGGCCTCGCGCCGCAGGACCCGGCGACCGTTCACCGCGCCGACGCCGACGCGCGGCACCAGGCGGACCTGCTCGTCGCGCTGCTGAAGGCCGCGAAGGTCCCGGAGTGACGCGCGGTTCCGGCCGGGAGTGAGGCGCGCGCCCGGCCGGGAGTGAGGCGCGGGGCCGGCCGGGGTATTCTTCCGGCGGGGCCCGGGCTGGACACGGAGGGGAGGTCGTCAACGCAGGCTTGACGCCGTGCGTCCGCCTGCCGACATTCTCCCCCGAACCTTCGCGCATTGGTTCCCGCTCGTTCGCAGCTGCGACCGCGGGCGGCGGCGACCAGGCGCACCCACGCGTCCCCCCTCCCGGGGCGGCGCGGAGCGGAGACGCGGCCTGATGGCCCTCAGCGTTCACGCGGGACCCGGACTCCGGCTGGCGATCGTCCTGCTCCTGCTGTCCGTCCTCTTCGCCGGCGTCGTCTACCTGACGATCCTCGACAAGCGCGAGATGGAGGCGTCCGTCGAGGAGGACCTGCGCCAGCAGACCGCCGCGAACCAGGTGCGCGTCGCGCTCTGGTCCGACACGGTGCGGCGCGAGGTCGCGCGGCAGATGGCCGCGCCGTTCCTCTACAACGTCGAGAGCCTGGCCGGGGTCGAGGAGGGCACCCCCGAGTTCCGGCTGATCCAGAAGCGGATGTGGCAGTTCGTCTACGGCAGCGACCAGGAGCCGCTGATCGCGCGCAAGCCGGTCGGCCCGCTCGAGTCCGTCGTGATCGTGGACCTCGACCACCGCATCGTCGCGGCCTCGTCCACCGAGGCGATCGACATGCGCTACACGAACCCCGAGGACATCCGCGTGCTGGACGCGGCGCTCAAGGCGCCGCAGATCGTCCCGGTCGAGAACCAGCGCGACGACGGGCGCCTCGTCCAGGAGATCTCCGTCGGCGTGCCGAACTCGCACGGCGAGCCGATCGGCGTCGTCCGCATGCGCTACGTCGGCGCGCAACTGACGCAGGTGCCGCAGCTCCCGCAGACCTCGATGCCGATCCGGCCGCAGCTCTGGGGCCCGCTGCTCGCGGGGCTGCTCGCCGTGCTGGGCGTCGGTTTCGGCGCCGTCGCGACCTGGGAGGTCATCCAGCTGACCCGCCGCATGGAGGCGATGGCCAAGGGCGTGCCGCTGCCGCGCGAGGCGAGGAGCGGCGTCGGCGCGCGCGCGCTGTCGCTGATCGAGGAGCGGCTCGAGGTCCTGTCCGGCGCGGTGAAGCGCGACGACCTGCTCGTGTCGGCCCTCTCCGAGGCGCTGCGCGAGGGCGTGGTGCTGCTCGACCCGGCCGGCAAGCCGGTCGTCACGAACCGCCAGGCCCGTCAGATCCTGGGCGTGGACGGGCCGGGCGCGCCCTCCGTCACGGCGACGTTCCCGTCGCTCGTCGCGTCCAACCCCGCGCTCGACGAGCTGATCCGCGCCGGGCTGAAGGACCGCCAGGCGGTCCGCGAGCGCACGCTGGACCTCCAGCTCCCGCGCGGCGGGCGCGCCGCGGTGCAGGTCACGGCCTACGTGCTCGCGGAGGGGCGCGCGGTGACGGGCATGATGCTGGTCGTGAAGGACCGCGCGTCGATCGAGGTGCTCGAGCGGAACCTGCGCGAGGCCTCGCGGCTGCAGGCGATCGTGCGGCTCACGGGCAGCGTCGCGCACGAGGTGAAGAACCCGCTCGGCGCGATCGGCATCCACCTCGAGCACCTGCGGCGCCGGCTCTCGCGGCTCAAGGAGGCCGACCCGTCCGCCGAGGAGCGGGTGAACATCATCCGCGACGAGATCGGGCGGCTGCGCGACGTGCTCGAGGAGTGGCTCGGCCTCACCAGCCCGGAGGAGCGGGTCCCCTCGAACGCGAGCCTCGACGAGGTGCTGGGCTCGGTCGCGCGGCTGCTGCGCGTCGAGGCGCGGCACCAGCACGTCGACCTGATCGTGGAACAGGAGGGGGAGGCCGGGCCGGTCGCGCTCGGGGCGCCCCGCCTGCGCCAGGTCCTGCTGAACCTGTGCCTCAACGCGCTCCAGGCGATGCCCGAAGGGGGCCGGCTCACGCTGCGCGCCCGCACCGGGGCCGGCGAGGCGCAGATCGAGGTCGAGGACACCGGCACGGGCATCCCCGAAAGCGTGCGGGAGCGCGTGTTCGACGTGCACTTCACGACCCGCCCCGACGGCAGCGGGCTCGGGCTCGCGATCTGCAAGCGGCTGATCGAGGAGGCGGGCGGCACGATCGCGTTCGACAGCCGGGCCGGCGAGGGCACCACGTTCCGCGTCGCGCTGCCGCTCGCGGCGACGACCCGCGAGCGCCGCCCGGTGGCCGTGTCCGAATCCTGAACCCCGGGCCCGTCCGGGCATGCCCGTGGGGGCGGGGCTTTGCCCCGCCCGGGCGGGGCGCAGCCCCGCCCCCACCCGGCCGGCTCAAGTCGGCCCGGCGACAGGCCGAAGAGCCCGGTCGGGACGTCCTCGCGGGGGCGGGAGGCGTCCCGAGGGCCTCCATGTCCCTGCGCCGCGGCCAAGGGTTCACGATCGTCGAGCTGCTCGTCACGCTCGCGGTGATCTCCGCGGTCGCCGCCATCGCCATCCCGCACTACTCCTCCGCCGTCGGCAAGGCGCGCACCACGCGCGCGATCGCGGAGATCCGCCTGATGGAGCGCGAGATCGCGAAGTACGAGATGGACCACGAGCAGTACCCCGCGGCCCTCGCCGACACCGGCTGGCGCGCGAACGACCCGTGGGGGAACCCCTACCAGTACCTGCGCCTCGCCCTCCGCAACGGCGAAGCGGGGCCGGGGAACCAGCCCGCCGGGGCGCCCGCGCCGAAGGACGCCCCCGTGCCGCTGGGCGGCGGGAACGGCAACGGCGGGGGCGGGGGAACGCCGCCCGATCCGGGCGGAGGCGGCGGCGGCGGCGGCGGCGGAACGCCGCCGGGCGATCCCGGTGGAGGGGGCGGCGGCGGCACCGGCCAGGCGCGGAAGGACCGCTTCCTCGTCCCGCTGAACAGCGATTTCGACCTCTACAGCACCGGCCGCGACGGCCGCTCCGCGCCGCCGCTGACGGCGCAGTACAGCCGCGACGACATCGTGCGCGCCGTGAACGGCGGGTACGTCGGCCTGGCCTCGGAGTTCTGACGTGCCGCGCCTCTCGATCGTGCACGGCAAGCTGGCCTGGCGCGTGTACGGGCTGTTCCTCGGCTCCGCGCTCGTGCCGGTCGTTCTCCTCGCCGTGCTCTGCCTCGGGATGGTCGGCCGCGAGCTGGACCGCGCGGCCGAGCACCGGCTCCACGCCGACGCGCGCTCGTTCGGCATGGGCATCGTCGAACGCCTGCTCCTCGTCGAGTCCGAGCTGCGGCTGCGGGCCGCCGCGGGGTCCACGCGGGAGAGCGCCGACGCCGGTCCGACGACGTTCGTCGCGCGGGACCCGGGTCCAGCGCTCATCGGCGACGCCGCGTGGGCGCGGATCGCCCGCGGCGCGGCGGCGCTCCTCCGCGGCCCCGGCGGATCGGTGCGGCTCGCCGTGCCGGCCCCCGGGGGCGCCGCGGTCGCCGAGCTGACCGCGCACGGGATCTGGGGCGACCTCGACCGCCGACTCGACCAGGGCGTGGACGCGGTGGTGGTCGACGAGACCGGCGCGGCCCTGTTCGCCTGGCCCGACGCCGCGCGCACCGCCGGCCTCGCCGCCGCGTGGTCGGCCGACCCGCAGGCGGGGCCGCGGACCTGGACGCGGGACGGCGCGGCCCAGCGCGCCGTCGCGTGGCCGTTCCTGCTCGGGACGCTCGGCGGGCAGCGCTGGACGGTGCTGCTCAGCCGCTCGCAGGACGAGATCGGCGCGCCCGTGCGCGCGTTCCGGCGGGTCGTGCCGCTGCTGGTGGTGGTCGTGCTCGGGACCGTCGCGCTGCTCGCCGCGTACCACATCGAGCGCCGCCTCGAGCCGATCGGGCGCCTGATCGGCGGCGCGTCGCGGGTCGCGTCGGGCGACTTCGGGGCGCGCCTCGACCTGCGCAGCGGCGACGAGTTCGAGGCGCTCGGCCACGCCTTCAACGACATGGCCGCCAAACTCGGCGCGCACTTCGAGCAGCTCGAGCGGGTCAACCGGGAGACGCTCAACGCCCTGTCGCGGGCGGTGGACGCGAAGTCCCCCTGGACCGCCGGCCACTCGCAGCGCGTCACGGTGCTCGCGGAGATCCTCGCCGAGGATCTCGGCGTGCCGCTCCGCGAGCGGGCCGTGCTGGAGCGCGCCGGCCTCGTGCACGACGTGGGCAAGATCGGCACGCCGGCCGCGATCCTCGACAAGCCGGGCAAGCTGACCGCCGAGGAGTACGAGCAGATGAAGCGCCACCCCGACACGGGGTGGGGGATCCTCGCGCCGGTGTCGTCGCTCGCCGACGTGCTGCCGATCGTGCGCCACCACCACGAGCGCTACGACGGCCGCGGCTACCCGGACGGCCTCGCGGGCGAGGCGATCCCGTTCGGGGCGCGGATCCTCGCGGTGGCCGACGTGTTCGACGCGCTCGCGTCCGACCGGCCCTACCGCGCGGCGCTGCCGCCGACGAAGGTCATCGAGATGATCGTCGAGGGGCGCGGCACGCAGTTCGACCCGCGCGTCGTGGACGCGCTGCTGCGCGTCAGCGGCGCGAGCGCCTCGCCGGAGCCGCCCGCGGCGTCCGAGCCGGCCGCCACGCCCGTCGCCGCCACGCCCGAGCCGGCCGCCACGCCCGCCGCGAAGGAGGACGCATGCGTTCCCGCCTGACCCGGGGCCTCGCGCTCGCCGCGGCCGCCGCCGCCCTGTTCGCGCTGCTGCCCGGGTGCGAGGAGAAGCCCGAGTTCCCCCGCGAACTGCTGGGGACGTGGTCCTCGACGACGAAGCCCTACGCCGACCGCGTGATGATCGTCGAGCCGGAACAGGTCCGCTTCGGCCCCCTCGCGGGCGCGCTGGACTCGTTCCCGATCTCGGGCGTCGTCCCGCCGGTCGAGGGGGGCGACGGCTCCTGCCGGATCACCTATCTCGACCGCGAGGGCGGCGAGCACACGTTGTTCCTGATCTACGAGGACCACGGCGGCGGCCGGCTGCGGCTCCGCAACCGCCCGGGTGCGGTCTGGACCCGCCTCAAGCTGCGGAGGACCACGACGTGAAGATCCTCGACGGCGTCCTCACGCGGCTGCTGGGCCGGCGCCGGCGCTTCCTGGTGGACCCGCTGCAGCGCCGCCTGCTGTTCGTCAACGCGCTCTACTTCTGGGGGCTCGTGCTGCTGACGGCGGCCCTGCTGTTCCTCCCGCCGATGGCGGTCCTGCTCGCGGAGGACGCGCCGTTCGAGGCGCAGCGCCGCGCCGCCGAGGAGATGCTGGCGCTGCACCAGCGCTTCTGGCCCGCCACCCTGCTGGTCTTCGCGCTCTTCGCCGTGCACACCGTGCTGGTCAGCCACCGCTTCGCGGGGCCGCTGGTCCGCTTCCGCCGGATCTGGGCCGAGATGGCGGCGGGCGACCTCGGCGCCCGGGTGCGGCTGCGCAAGGGGGACTACCTCCACCGCGAGGCCGCCGCGTTCAACGAGCTGGCCGACGCGCTCGAACTGCGCGTGCGGAGCGCCGAGGCGGCCGCCGTCGCCTGCGTGGAGGGCGGCGCGCGGGGCGCCGAGGTCCCGGCCGCGGCCGGGGAGGATCGCGGATGACGCTGCTCGGGCGACGCCGGAGGTTCCTGATCGACCCGCTGCAGCGCCGGCTGCTGCGCGTCACCTCGCTCTACTACGGGGGCCTGACGCTGCTGGTCGCGGCCGTGCTCTACGTGCCGCGCCTGCTCGTCCTGCACGGCGACGCCGCGCCGGAGGCGCAGCGGCGCGCCGCCGCGGAGGTGGTCACGCTGCACCAGTTCTTCTGGCCGGCGGCCGCGGCCCTGTTCGTCCTGTTCACCGTGCACGTCGTCCTGGTCAGCCACCGCCTCGTCGGCCCGCTGGTGCAGATCCGCCGCGCGCTCTCGGCGGTCGCGGACGGCGACCTCGGGGTGCGCGTGGCGCTCCGCAAGGGGGACGACCTGTTCCTCGAGGCGGCGCTGTTCAACGACATGGCGGCGGCGCTCGAGGCCCGCTTCGGCGCGGCCACGGGCGCGGTCGCGGAGGCCCTCGCGGTCGCGGAGGCGGAGGACGACGCCGTGCGGGCGGCGCGCGGCGCGGGGCGCCGCGTGGCGGACGAGGAACCGGTCGGCGCGGGCCGCTGAGTCCGGCGCGCGGCACGCCGGGTCAGGCGCGCTGCCGGCGCCACCCGGCGTAGACCGGGATCCCGAGCGCCACGATCAGCAGGCCCGGCCAGGTGAACGCGGGCTTGACGACCAGCAGGTCGAGCGCGATCAGGCCGGCGGCGGCCATGTAGAGCGCCGGCAGCAGCGGGTAGCCCGGCGCGCGCGTCGGGCGCTCGGCCTGCGGCCGCCGGCGCCGCAGCACGAACAGCGCGCCGACCGTCAGGATGTAGAACAGCAGCACGGCGAACACGACGTAGTCGAGCAGCTGGCCGTACGTGCCGGACAGGCAGAGCACCGCGGCCCAGACCCCCTGGACGAGCAGCGCGACCCCCGGCACGCCGTGCCGGTTGAGCCGTCCCGCGCCGCGGAAGAACAGCCCGTCCTGCGCCATCGCGTAGGTGACGCGCGCGCCGGCGAGGATCAGCCCGTTGTTGCAGCCGAAGGTCGAGAACAGGATGATCACCGCCATCAGCGCGGCCGCGCCGCCGCCGAACACGGTCGCGACCATCGCCGTCCCGACCCGGTCGTCGGGGGCGTGAGCGATCGCCGCGACCGGCAGCACCAGCAGGTAGCCGACGTTCGCCAGCACGTAGAGCACGCTGACGAGCGCCGTCCCGAGCGCGAGCGCGCGCGGGATCGTGCGCCGCGGGTCGATCGCCTCGCCGGCCGCGAAGGTGATGTTGTTCCAGGCGTCGGACGAGAACAGCGAGCCGACCATCGCGGCCCCGAACGCGGCCGCGAGGCCGAGCCCGGAGAGCAGCTCGACCACGCGCCCGCCGCCCCCGGCGGCGTCGCGGACCCAGGCCGCCGCGAAGGGGTCGGCGAAGTTGGCCCGCGCGACGTCCGCGTTCGCGCCGACCAGCACGCCGATCCCGATCACCCCCGCGAGCGCCACGGTCTTGCTGACCGTGAAGGCGTTCTGGATCCGCCGGCCGTGGCGCAGGCCCGCGGCGTTCACGGCCGTCAGCAGCGCGATGCTCGCGATGCCGAGCCCCTGCGCCGCGTTGACCTCGAAGGGGCCGACCCGCGCGAGGACGTTCGACGCGGAGAAGAAGGGCACGAGCTGCGCCGTGAACTTCGCGAACGCGACGCCGACCGCGGCGATCGTCCCGGCCTGGATCACGAGGAAGAACGTCCAGCCGTAGAGGAACGCGACGAGCGGGCCGTAGGCCTCGCGCAGGTAGACGTACTGCCCGCCGGCCTGCGGCATCATCCCGGCCAGCTCGCCGTAGCAGAGCGCGCCGGCGACGGTCATCAGGCCGGTCGCGACCCAGACCGCGAGCAGCCACCCCGACCCGCCGAGCGTCCGCGCGATGTCGGCGCTGACGATGAAGATCCCCGACCCGACCATCGAGCCGACGACGACCATGGTCGCGTCGAACAGCCGGATCTCCCGCCGGAACCCCCGCGGCTCCTCGAGCATGGCGCGGATCGTAGACCATCCCGATGGGCCTGTGGGGGCGGGGCCGTGCCCCGCCCCCACAGGGTCAGGACCAGCGGCCCGGGACCGGGGTCGCGCAGGACGGGCAGGCGCCGTCGCGCACGCGGACGGCGCCGACGCGGTACCCCGACCGCTCGACGAGCACCGCCCCGCAGGACGGGCAGCGCGTCGACTCGAGCTCCGGCAGCCCGCGGACGTTCCCCGGGTAGACGAAGCGCAGCCCCTCCTCGCGCCCGATCTCGACCGCCCGCCGCAGCGTGCGCGCGGGGGTCGCCGGGGTCGCGTCCATCTTGTAGTCCGGGTGGAACGCCGTGACGTGCCAGGGGAGGTCCGGCGAGACCGAGGCCAGGAAGCGCGCGGCCTCGCGCAGTTCCCCCTCGTCGTCGTTGAAGCCGGGGATCACGAGCGTGACCACCTCGACCCACAGGCCGCGCGCGTGCGCGCCCGCGATCCCCTCGAGCACGTGCGCGAGGACGCCGCCCAGCCGGCGGTACTCGCGGTCGCGGAAGCTCTTCAGGTCGACCTTGTAGAGGTCCATCCGGGGCAGGAGGTAGTCCAGCACCTCCGGCGTCGCGTGCCCGTTGCTCACCATGCCGGTGAGCCGGCCCTGCGCCTTCGCCGCGTCGAAGACGTCGGCGGCCCACTCGGCGGTGATCAGCGGCTCGTTGTACGTGGAGACGACCGCGACCGCCCCGGTCCGGCGCGCCGCCTCCGCGATCGCCTCCGGCGTCACCACCGCCGGCGCGCCGCCCGCGTCCGGGTCGCGCAGGACCTGCGAGGTCTCCCAGTTCTGGCAGTAGCTGCAGTGCATGTCGCACCCCAGCATCCCGAACGAGAGCGCGGTGCCGCCCGGCCGGACGTGGAAGAAGGGCTTCTTCTCGATCGGGTCCACCGCGAGCCCGTAGGCCGTGTAGCCCCACGGGACGTACAGTCGCCCCGCCTCGTTGAACCGGACCCGGCAGACCCCGGCCCGCCCCGGCCCCACGGGGCAGCGGTGGGCGCACGCGACGCAGCGGACCCAGCCCTCCGGGTCCATCGGGCGGGCGAGCTCGCCCCGTTCCCGGGCGAGCGTCCGGAGCAGCGGCGCCTGTGGCGCCAAAGTCCCTTTGTTCGGCATACTTTCGGCTCGATCCCATTGTGCCGCCCCGACGGGCGCCGAACAAACGGCCCCGCCTGACATCCCTGTGACACAAGTCGGATCCGGAACGAGTAAGTTCGCCCCGTATGGACCGCATCGGAGTGATCGGCATCTCGTGGACGCGCGGCGGCACCGAGGCGCTCGCGCGGTTCACGATCCCGCTCGCGGAGCGCCCGGAGGGCGTCGCGCGGCTCGCGCGCGCCGTCGGCGCGGACGAGCTCGTCTACCTCGCGACGTGCAACCGCGTGGAGGTCGCCGTCGTCACCGACGGCCAGACGCCGGTGGCGGACTACCGCCCGCGGCTGTTCGAGGCGCTCGCGGGCCACGCGCCGGGACCGGGCGAGGCCGAGCGCACGTTCCGCGCGTGGGCCGGCGAGGGCGCCGTCGAGCACCTCTTCCTCGTCGCCGCGGGGCTCGACTCGGCGCGGCCCGGCGAGACCGAGATCGCGGGCCAGCTGCGCACCGCGGTGGACCTCGCGCGCTCGCTGCGGCTGACCGGGACGCGCCTCGAGCTCGTGCTCGAGGAGGCGCTGAAGGTCGCGGGGAAGATCCACCAGGCGACCTCGATCGGCGAGGGGAAGGTCTCGCTCGCCGAGATCGCGATCGACCACGTGCGCGCGCGGCTCGCGCGCACGCCGGGCGCGCTCGCGCTCGTCGGCGTCTCGCCGATGACGCAGCGCTGCGGCCGCGCTCTCGCCGGCGGCGGCGCGCGCCTGCTCGTCGTCAACCGCACGCCGGCGAACGCGCAGGCGTTCGCGGACGAGGTCGGCGGCGAGGTGCGCGGCCTCGCCGCGTTCCGCGAGGAGCCGGACGCCTGCGAGGCGCTCGTGCTCGCGACCGGCGCGAAGGACCCGGTGCTGACGCGCGCGACGCTCGAGAAGCTCGCCTCGCGCTGCCGCTCGGGGGAGCCGCCGCTCGTCGTCGACATGGCGGTCCCGCCCGACGTGCTGCCCGAGGACGCCGCGACGGCGGGGCTGACCCGCATCGGCATGGACGACGTCATCCGCGAGGCCGAGCAGAACCGGCGCGAGCGGATGATGGAGCTGGGCGAGGCGCGCGCCCTGGTGGACGAAGCCCTGGCGGGGCTCCGCCGGCGGCTCGCCGACCGGCTGATGTCGCCGCTGATCGCGACGCTGCAGAAGCGCTACCAGCGCACCGCGCTGGAGGGCGTCGAGCGGCTGTTCCGCAAGGAGCTCGGCGGCCTCGGCGACACGGAGCGCGCGGCGGTGACGCGCTGGGCCGAGACCCTCGCCCGCCGCTTCGCCCACATCCCGTCGGTCGGCCTGCGCTCGCTGGCCGAGGAGCTGGGGAGCGGCGCGGTCGAGGCGTTCCTCTGCGGCCTCGAGGACGAACTGGCGCGGGAGCTGCGCGGCGCCGCCGCCGGCAGCTCCGGCATGGCGGTGCCCACCGAGGAGGAGGCGACGTGAGGATCCGGATCGGGACGCGCGGTTCGCGGCTCGCCCTGCACCAGGCGCGGATGGTCGCGCGGCGGCTCGAGGAGCAGGGGCACGAGGCCGAGCTGCAGATCATCAAGACGGCGGGCGACCGCGACCGCGACAGCGCGTTCGTCAACGTCGGCGAGCCGGGCATCTTCGTGCGCGAGATCGAGACCGCGCTCTGCGAGGAGCGCGTCGACCTGGCGGTGCACTCGTACAAGGACGTTCCCTCGAAGAGCCCGGAGCGGCTGGTGATCGCCGCGGTCCCCGAGCGGGTCGACACGGCGGACCGGATCCTGGTCCGGAACGAGTCGGCCGAGCCCGGGCGGCTGCCGCTGCCGGTCCGGGACGGCGCGGTGATCGGCAGCGCGTCGGCGCGCCGCCGGTCGCTGCTGCGCTACCTGCGCCCCGACGTCTCGACCGCGCTCCTGCGCGGCAACCTCCCGACGCGCGTGCGCCGCGTGGTCGAGGGGGCCTTCGACGCCACGCTGCTCGCCTCGGCCGGCCTGACGCGGCTCGACCGCGAGACGGAGGGCGAGAGGCTCGACCGGACGGGCGTCTTCGAGCAGCGGCTCGACCCCGAGGTCTTCGTGCCCGCGCCGTCGCAGGGCGCGGTCGCGGTCCAGGTCCGGCGGGACGACGACGCCACGCGCGCCGCGGCGATCGCGCTCGACGACGTGCCCGCGCACCGCGCCGTGCGCGCCGAGCGCCGGCTGCTCGCGCTCGTCGAGGGGGGCTGCCAGGTGCCGTTCGGCGCGTGGTGCCGCGCGCTGGACGGCGGCCAGCTGCGGATGGACGCCTTCCTCGAGCGGAACGGGACGTACGCGTTCGTGCGCGGCGAGGCCGCGGACCCCGAGGAGCTCGCCCTGCGGCTCTGGGACGAGCTGCAGGGACAGGTGGGCTGAGGCATGGGCGGCGACCTGCGCGGGCGCACGGTGCTGATCACGCGCCCGGCCGAGGACGCCGGGGCGTGGGCCGCCGAGATCGAGCGGCGCGGCGGGCGGCCGGTCGTGTTCCCGTGCCTGTGCACCGAGCCGGTGCGGGACGCCGGAGTGGCCGACGCGCTGCGCGGCGCGCTCGAGGAGGCGGGCTGGCTCGTCGTCACCTCGCGGCGCGGCGTGGCCGCGGTCGCGGGGCTGCTCGAGGGGCCGCTGCCGGACCGCGTGCACGTGGCCGCGGTCGGCCCCGCGACGGCGCGCGCGGCGCAGGACGAGTGGGGCCGCGCGGACCTCGTCGCGGCCGAGGCGAACGGGGCCGGGCTCGCGCGCGAGCTGGCCGCCGTCCTCGCGCGCCACGAGGACGACGACACGCCGCGCGTCGTGCTGGCCGCCGCCGACCGCGCCGGGCGCGACCTCGAGGACGTGCTGGTGCCGGCGGGCATCGAGGTCGTGCGGATCGCGGTCTACCGCACGATCCCCGCGCCGCCGCGGCACGACCGGCAGCAGCTGCAGGACTGGGGCGTGGACGTGATCCTGCTGGCGAGCCCCTCGGCCGCCGCGGGCCTCGTCAACCAGGCGGTCGTCCCGCCCCGGGCCACGATCCTGACGATCGGTCCCACGACGACCGAGGCGGCGTCCCGGCTCGGGCTGGCGGTCACGGCCCAGGCGGCGTCGCCCGGTCTCGCGGGCCTCCTGGAGGCCTTGCCATGAGTTCCAGCCACGACCACGACCACGACCACGAAGCGTCCGTCTCGCTCCCCGGGCGCGTCCGCCCGCGCCGGCTGCGGCGGACCCCCGCCCTGCGCCAGATGGTCGCGGAGACGCGCGTCGTCGCCGACCAGCTGATCATGCCGCACTTCGTCGTGCCCGCGGACCGGCACAAGGAGCCGATCGGGTCGATGCCCGGCATCGACCGGCTGGGGCTCCAGGACCTGCTGAAGCAGGTCGAGAGCGACCGCGAGCTCGGCATCCGCAGCGTGCTGCTGTTCGGCGTGCTGCCCGACGGCGACAAGGACCCGCGCGGCGACGCGGCCGCGGACCCCGAGGGGTGCGTCCCGCGCGCCACCGCCGCCCTCAAGAAGCAGTTCGGCGACGACGTCGTCGTGATCACGGACGTCTGCCTGTGCGAGTACACCACGCACGGGCACTGCGGGATCCTCCACGGCGACGAGGTGGACAACGACGAGACGCTGCCGCAGCTCGTGCAGATGGCCCTCGCGCACGCGGAGGCGGGCGCCGACATCGTGGCGCCGTCGGACATGATGGACGGCCGCGTGGCCGCGATCCGCGACGCGCTCGACGACTTCGGCTTCACGAACACGGCGCTGCTCTCGTACGCGGTGAAGTTCGCGTCGGGCTACTACGGCCCGTTCCGCGAGGCCGCCGGGTCGGCGCCGGGCAAGGGGGACCGCCAGGGCTACCAGATGGACCTGCGCAACCCGCGCGAGGCGCTGCGCGAGGCGCTGCTGGACGAGTCCGAGGGCGCCGACATGTTGATGGTCAAGCCGGCGCTGGCCTACCTCGACATCATCCGCCGCGTGAAGGACGCCACCGACCTGCCGCTCGCGACCTACAACGTCTCGGGCGAGTTCTCGGCCGTCAAGGCCGCGGCGAAGATGGGCTGGCTCGACGAGGCCCGCATCGTGCGCGAGAACCTGCACGCGATGGCGCGCGCCGGCGCCGACCTGATCATCACGTACCACGCGCGCGAGGCGCTGGCCGGGAGATGGCTGTGAGCGCCGGCCCGAACTCGCAGGAGCTGTTCGACCGCGCGCAGCGCGTGCTGCCGGGCGGCGTCAACTCGCCCGTGCGCGCCTTCCGCTCGGTCGGCGGCACGCCGCTCGTGATGCGCCGCGGGCGGGGCGCCGAGATCGAGGACGTCGACGGGCGCCGCTACGTCGACTTCGTCAACTCGTGGGGCCCGCTGATCCTCGGCCACGCGCACCCCGAGGTCGTCGAGGCGGTCGCGCGGACCGCGGCCGACGGGATGAGCTTCGGCGCGCCCTGCCGGCAGGAGGTCGAGCTCGCCGAGAAGGTCGTGGCGTTCTACCCCGGCCTCGAGCAGGTGCGCTTCGTCTCCTCGGGGACCGAGGCGGTGATGAGCGCGGTCCGGCTCGCGCGGGGCGTGACCGGGCGCGAGCTGATCGTCAAGTTCGCCGGCTGCTACCACGGGCACGTGGACCACCTGCTGGTCGCGGCCGGCTCCGGGCTCGTCACGTTCGGCCAGCCGTCGTCGGCCGGCGTGCCCGAGGCGTTCGCCGGGCTGACGCGCGTGCTGCCGCTCGACGACGCCTCGCGGCTCGAGGAGCTGTTCGCGCGCGAGGGGGACAAGGTCGCGGCGGTGATCGTCGAGCCGATCCCGGCCAACAACGGCCTGCTGCTGCAGCGGCTCCCGTTCCTGAAGCTGCTGCGCGAACTCACGGCGCGGCACGGCGCGCTGCTGATCTTCGACGAGGTGATCTCCGGCTTCCGCGTGGGACCGGGCGGCGCGGCGGCGCACTACGGGATCACGCCCGACCTCGCGACCTTCGGCAAGGTGATCGGCGGCGGCATGCCCGTCGGGGCGTTCGGCGGGACGCGCGCCGTGATGGGGAAGCTCGCGCCGCTGGGCCCGGTCTACCAGGCCGGCACGCTCTCCGGGAACCCCGTCGCGATGGCCGCCGGCCTCGCGACGCTCGGCGTGCTCGAGCGCGAGGACGGCTGGAACCGGCTCGAGGCGGCGGGCGCCGCGCTCGAGGCGAGGCTCGCGCCGGTGTTCGCGGCGGCGCCGGTCCCGGTCGCCTCGTGCCGCGTCGGCTCGATCTTCTGGATGTGCCTGCAGGACGGCCCGGCGCCGCGCGCCGCGGAGGCCATCGCGCCCGTCGCGGCGGCCCGCTACCGGCCGGTGTTCCACGCGCTGCTGGAGCGCGGCATCGCGCTGGCCCCCTCGGCCTACGAGGTCGGCTTCCTCTCGCTCGCGCACACCGCCGAGCACCTCGACCGGCTGGCCGGCGCGCTGCGCGAGGCGCTGGCCGCGGCCGCCGACGTTCCGCACGGGCCCTGATGAAGAAGCTCCGCATCGACCCCACCCGCGCGCTGCAGGGGGGCTTCCTGGTGCTGCTCGCGATCTGCGCCGCGCAGGTGGTGTTCTGGATCCTCGACGAGGTCCAGCACACCCAGCAGGCGAACGAGCGCGTGCTGGCCGCCCTCGCCGACGAGGTCGCGGTGGCCGGGAAGCTGGTCGAGCGGGGCATGGACCCGATGGACGTCGACCGGATGTTTCCCAACCTGATCTTCTCGAGCGGCCCCGAGCGGATCACGGTCAACCCGCAGACGCTGCACGAGCTGGAGCAGGAGCGGCGCAGCCGGATCCGGCGCTACGGCTGGGAGGGGACGTTCTTCCTCGTGGTGCTCGTCGCCGCGATGGGCGTCCTCGCGCAGGCGCTGGCCCAGGACGCGCAGCTGCGCCGCCGGCAGCAGAACTTCCTCGCGGCGGTGACGCACGAGTTCAAGAGCCCGCTCGCGAGCCTCCGGCTGTCGGCCGAGACGCTCGCGCTGCGCGACCCGCCGCAGCCGGCCCGCGAGCGGCTGATGCGGCGGCTGCTCGACGACGTCGGGCGGCTCGAGGCGATGATCTCGAACCTGCTCGACACCGCGAAGCTGGAGGAGGGGAAGGTCGCGCTCCGCCCCGAGCGCGTCTCGCTCCACTCCGCCGTGCGCGCGGTCGTCGACGAGGTCGCGGAGCGGGCGAGCGCCGCGAACGTGCAGCTCGACACCCGCGTGCCGGACGACATGGACGTGCAGGCGGACCCGGTCGCGGTGCGCACCGTGCTGCGCAACCTCGTGGACAACGCGATCAAGGCCACGTCGGCCAAGGGCGGCGGCAGCGTGCGGATCGCGGCCGAGTCCGCCGGCGGCGAGGCGCGCGTGACGGTGCTCGACGACGGGATCGGCTTCCCGCCCGCCGAGGGCCCGCGCCTGTTCGAGAAGTTCTACCGGCCGGGCGACGAGCTGCGCCGGACCAGCCCCGGCTCGGGGCTCGGGCTGTACATCGTGCAGCGTTTCGTGCAGCTGACCGGCGGGCGCGTCGCGGCGCAAAGCGACGGGCCCGGCCGCGGGGCCTCGTTCACCGTCACCTGGCCGCTCCCGAACCGGACCTGAAGGAAGGGCGGATGGCAGCAGAAGAGCCACAGAAGGCGCGCCTCCTCGTCGTCGAGGACGAGGCCCACCTCGCGGCGGGCATCCGCGAGAACCTCGAGCTGGAAGGCTACGAGGTGGAGGTCGCCATGGACGGCCGGACCGGCCTCGACCGGATCCGCCGCGGCGGCCTCGACCTCGTCCTGCTCGACGTGATGCTGCCGGGCCTCGACGGGTTCGCCGTCTGCGAGATGGCGCGCGAGGAGGGGCACCGCGTGCCGGTGATGTTCCTCACGGCGCGCGGCTCCGCGGACGACCGCGTCCGGGGGCTCGAGGCCGGCGGGGACGACTACCTGCCGAAGCCGTTCCACCTCAAGGAGCTGCTGCTGCGCGTCGGCGCCATCCTGCGCCGCCGCAGCTGGTACGGCGCGCTGCCCGACGACGGCGCGCTGCTGCGCTTCGGCGGCAACGAGATCGACTTCCGGACCTACCGCGCGCGTGCGTGGGACGGCCAGGAGCAGGCACTGACGCAGAAGGAAGTCATGATCGTCAAGGCGCTCGCCGAGCGGGCCGGCGAGGTGGTCGGGCGCGAGGAGATCCTCGAGAAGGTCTGGGGCTACGACGTGTTCCCCTCGACCCGCACGATCGACAACTTCATCGTCCGCCTGCGCAAGCGTTTCGAGCGGGACCCCGAGAACCCGCGCCACTTCCACACGGTCCGCGGCGTCGGTTACCGGTTCACGCGCGACCCCGAGGAGCACACCCCGTGAACGACCTCATCCTGCGGGCCCTGCGGGCCGAACCCACGCCCCGGCGCCCGCTCTGGATCATGCGCCAGGCCGGCCGCTACCTGCCCGAGTACCGCGAGCTGCGCAAGAAGCACAGCTTCGAGCAGCTCTGCGAGACGCCCGAGCTGGCGGCCGAGGTGACGCTGCAGCCGCTGCGCCGCTTCCCGCTCGACGCCGCGATCATCTTCGCCGACCTCGTCACGCCGCTGGCCGCGATCGGCCGGCCGTTCCGCTTCGAGCCGGGCCCGGTGCTGGACCGGCCGGTCCGCACGGGCGACGAGATCCGCGCGCTGCCCGAGCCCCCGGGCGAGGAGATCGGGCCCGAGGTCTACCAGGCGCTCAAGATCGTCAAGCGCGAGCTGGGCGGCAAGGCCGCGCTGCTCGGCTTCGGCGGCGCGCCCTGGTCGCTCGCGGCGTACCTCTGCGAGGGGAAGCACGTCAACGGCTTCCCGACGATCCGCGCGCTCGCGGCCGGCCGGCCCGACCTGCTCGGCGAACTGCTCGGCAAGCTGTCGCGGCTGTCGGCGCGCTACCTGATCCAGCAGCACCGCTCGGGCGCGGACGCGGTCCAGGTCTTCGACACCTGGGCCGGCCTGCTCGCGGTCGAGGACTGGAAGCGGCTCGTGCGACCGCACCTGTCGGCGCTGCTCGAGGAGCTGGGCAAGGCCGGCGTGCCGCGGATCCTCTTCCTGCAGGACGCGCCGCACCTCGTCGAGCACTACGCCGCGCTGCCCAGCGAGGGGCTGGCGCTCGACTGGCGGATCGACCTCGCCGGGCTGCGCGAGCGGCTCGGGGCGGGGAAGGTGCTGCAGGGGAACCTCGACCCGGCCGTGCTGCTGGCCGGCCCGCAGGTCACCCGCGCGGCGATGCGCGAACTGCTGCGGCGCGTCCCGCGCCGCGGCCACATCGCGAACCTGGGGCACGGCATCCTGCCCGAGACGCCGATCGCGAGCGTCGAGGCGCTCGTGGCCTGCGTCCAGGACGACGACCAGCCCCACGAGGAGGCTCGCGCGTGAGCGAGACCCACGACAACCGGACGTCCCGCCCCGTCGACCGCGCGGTGACGGTCGAGCTGCTGCAGAAGTACGACCGCCCCGGGCCGCGCTACACGAGCTACCCGACGGCCGTCGAGTTCGCCGAGACGGTCGGCGCCGACGTCTACGAGGAGAAGCTCGCCGCCGCCGACGCGCTCGGCGACGCGCCGCTGTCGGTGTACGTCCACCTGCCCTTTTGCGAGCACCGCTGCCTGTTCTGCGGCTGCCACGTGATCATCTCGCCGGACAAGCAGCGCGTGTCGCAGTACATGGACCTGCTCGTCAAGGAGATCGAGCTGGTCGCGGCGCGGCTGCCGCGGCGGCGCAAGATCTCGCAGCTGCACCTCGGCGGCGGCACGCCGACCTACCACCGCCCGGACCAGCTGGCCTGGCTGATGGAGCACCTGTTCCGGCACTTCACGCCGCTGCCGGGCGCCGAGCTGGCGGTCGAGGTGGACCCGCGGGTCACGACGACCGAGCACCTCGACGTGCTGGCGTCGTTCGGCTTCAACCGCGTGTCGATGGGGGTGCAGGACTTCACGCCGAAGGTGCAGGAGGCGATCGAGCGGGTCCAGTCCGTCGAGCAGACGCGCACGCTCGTCGAGCACGCCCGCGCGAAGGGCTACACCGGGACCAACATCGACCTGATCTACGGGCTGCCGGAGCAGACGGTCGCGGGCTTCGAGGCGACGATCGACGAGGTGATCCGGATGGGGGTGGACCGCACCGCGGTCTACTCGTTCGCGTTCGTGCCCTGGATCCGCGGCCACCAGAAGAAGCTCGAGCCCGAGGACCTGCCGCCGGCCGAGCTGAAGGCGACGCTGTTCGCGGTCGCGCGCGAGAAGTTCCTGTCCGCCGGCTACGAGCCGATCGGGATGGACCACTTCGCGCTCCCCGATGACGAGCTGGCGCGGGCCAAGCGCGAGCACCGGCTGCGGCGGAACTTCCAGGGGTACACGGTGATCCCGGCCGAGGACGTGCTGGGCTTCGGGATCTCGGCGATCGGCGACATGCGCGACGCCTACGTGCAGAACCTGAAGAAGCTCTCGCAGTACGAGCACGTGATCCGCGAGGGCCGGCTGCCGGTCGAGCGCGGGATCGTGCGCACGCCGGACGACGACGTGCGGCGGCACGTGATCCACGAGCTGATGTGCAACTTCCGGATCGACGTCCCGGAGGTCGAGCGCCGCTACGGGCTCGAGTTCGCGACATACTTCGCGGAGGACCTGCGCCGGCTGCAGGAGCACGTCGCGACGGGGATGGTCACCGTGACGCCGGAGCGGATCCAGGCCTCGCCGACCGGCGAGCTGTTCATCCGCAACCTCGCGATGTGCTTCGACAAGTACTGGCGCGAGAAGCACGAGGGCGCCGACAAGCCGATCTTCAGCCGCACCGTCTGACCACTGGGACGATACGGATCGGACCAGAGGAACGGATCGTGCCGGGACGGACGGTGTAGGGGCGGCCCTCGGGCCGCCCTACGGGACGGAACGGATCGGACCGGCGGAACAGAGCGTGGCGAAACGGAGGGCGGCCCAAGGGCCGCCCCTACATTGGCGGAACGAGGGAGGCCCGATCCCATGAAGCGCGTCGTCGTCGTCGGGGGCGGGATCTCCGGATTGTCGGCGGCGCACGCCGTCACGCACGGCGCGCCCGGGACGGAGGTCCTCGTCCTCGAGCGCGACCCGCACGTCGGCGGCAAGGCGATCACGCTGAAGGAACAGGGCTACACGATCGAGGCCGGCCCGACCGGCTACCTCGACAACGAGCCCCGCGTGGACGAGGTCGTCGCCGCCGCCGGCCTCGCGAAGCTCCCCGCCGACCAGGCCGCCGCGCGCCGCTTCCTCGTCAAGGGCGGGACGATGCGCGAGATCCACCCGCACCCGCTCAAGTTCGCGCGCTCGGGCCTGCTCTCGCCGCTCGGCCTGCTGCGTGTCCCGCTCGACTTCGTCGTCCCGGGCAAGAAGGACGACCGCGACGAGTCGGTCTGGGACTTCGCGCGCCGCCGCATCGGCCGGCAGGCGGCCGACCGGCTGATCGCGCCGATGATGCTCGGCGTCTTCGCCGGCGACGCGAAGAAGCTCTCGCTGCGCGCGGCGCTGCCGCGCATGGCCGAGATGGAGGCCGAGTACGGCTCGCTGTTCAAGGCGCTGATCGCGATCAAGAAGAAGAAGCGCGACGCCAGCATGGCCGGCCCCTCCGGCGTGCTGACGTCGTTCCCGGAGGGGCTGCAGCAGCTGCCGCTCGCGCTCGCGGCGTCGGGCCGCTTCGCCGTCCGCACCGGCGCCGCGGCCACCCGCGTCGGCCCGCGCCCGGGCGGCGGCTTCACGGTCGAGGCGGGAGGCGAGGCGATCGTCGCCGACGCGGTGATCCTCGCGGGCGAGCCGTGGGCGATGGCGCCGCTCGTGCGCGACGCCTCGCAGGAGCTGGCCCGGCGGCTCGACGGCATCCTCTGCCCGCCGGTCGCCGTCGTCGCGCTCGGCTACGGGCCCGCGGCGTTCGAGAGGGTGCCGCGCGGCTTCGGCGTGCTGATCCCGCGCGGCGAGGGGTACCGGATCCTCGGCTGCCTGTGGGACACGTTCCTCTTCCCGGGCCGCAGCCCGGAGAAGCGGCTGCTGCTGCGCGCGATGCTCGGCGGGTCGGTCGACCCCGAGGCGCCGTCGCTGGGCGACGTCGAGCTGGTCGAGCAGGTGCGCAAGGACCTGAAGCGGCTGCTCGGGCTCGACATGACGCCGCTGTACGAGCGCGTCGTCGTCTGGCCGCGCGCGATCCCGCAGTACGAGCTGGGCCACCTCGACACCGTCGCCGCGATCGAGAAGGAGCTGGCGCGCCTGCCGGGGCTGTTCATGGCGGGCAACGCGCTGCGCGGCATCGCGTTCTCGAAGGCCGTCGTGCAGGGCCTCGACGCCGGCGCCGCCGCGGCGGTCGTCCCCGCGCTGCGCGCGGGCCGGGTGGGGCACAGCCCCACCCCCACACCCCGCGGCGCGCGCCAGGGGTCGACCGGCCCATAATCCGGCTCGATCAAGAAAAATGGCGCGTGCGGTTGGGGCATCGGCGCGTCGCGCGTCCAACGGGGGACGGGAGGCCCTGTGACGGGACCCGAGGCGGAGACCGCCCTCCTCGCGGCGTGGGCCGCCGGGGACCGCTCCGCCGCGGAGCGGCTCGTCGCGCTGGCCTACCGCCCCGTGTTCCGGCTGCTCTGCCGCCTGACGCACGGGGACGAGGCGCTGGCGGCGGACCTCACGCAGGAGGCCTTCCGCCGCTGCTGGGCGGCGCTCGACCGCTTCGAGGGGCGCTCGTCGTTCACGACCTGGGTCTGCCGCGCCGCGTACAACGCCTTCTTCGACGAGGCGCGCGCCCGGCGGTCCCGGCCCACGGCGCCGCTCGACGGGAGCGGCGACGGCGACCGCGGCGGCGACCGCGGCGGGAGCGGCGACGCCGCCGAGCGGGTCGCGGACCCGGGCGACGGTGCGGCGGCCGTGCTGATCCGCGCGGAGACCGAGGCGCGCCTGCGCCGCGCCGTGCTCGCGCTGCCCGCCGAGCTGCGCTTCGCGGTCGTCGCGCACTACTGGGGCGAGGTTCCCGTCGCGGACATCGCGCGGGCCGAGGGCCTCAGCGAGATGGGCCTGCGCAAGCGGCTGCAGCGCGCGCGGACGTTGCTCTCGGAGGCCCTGCGCTCCGACGGCGGGGGAGGCGAACGACCATGACTTCCGACACCGGGCGCCGTCATCCCGAAGAGCGTCCTCCCGGGGAGATCGAGGACCTGCTGCGGGGCATCCCCGCGCCGGAACCGCCGGACGGCCTGCTCGCGCGCCTGCAGGCGGACATCCCCGCGGACCTGCGTCCGCCCGCCGTGGCCCCGGTCCAGGATCGGCGGGTCGCCGCGCCGCTCGCACGCGTGATCGCGTTCCCGCTCGCGTCGCGCATCGGCCTCGCGGGCAGCCTCGTCGCGCACGCGGCGGTGATCACGCTCGCGCTGCTGGGCGGCTGGTGGCTGCGCGGCAGCGTCCTGCCCGCGCCGCCCGCGATCGACGCCTCCGCGACCCGCGCCGCGGGCGCCGGCCGGTCGGGCGGCGCGGCCGTCGAGCACGCCGCGGGCTACCTGCGCGCGGGCTACCTCCCGCCGCCCGACAGCGTCGACCCGGGTGCTTTCGTCCGCGGCCTCGACTTCGGCGACCTGGCGCCGCGCGACCGCGACATCGCGCTCGTCGCCGAGGGGGGCCCCACGCCGTTCCTGCCCGGCCCGGACTGGCGGCTGCTGCGGGTCGGGATGCGGGCCCGCGACGACGCCGCGCGCCCCGTGCTGGCGCGGCAGGCGGTCGCGGACGTGGACTTCACGCCCGACCTCGTGCTCGACCACCGCGCGGTCGGCGACGCGCCGCTCGCCGGCGACGGCACGGTGCGGCCGGGCGACGCCGCGTCCGCGCTGTACGAGGTGCGGCTACAGCCCGCGGCGCCCAACGAGGTCGTCGCGCGCGTGCGGCTCGACTACCGGCGCGACGCCGACGGGCTGACCGCGCGCGAGACGCGCGAGGTGCGGGTGAAGGACATCGCGGGCAGCTGGGAGGGCGCGAGCCCGAGCCTGCGGCTCGCGGCGCTGGCGGCGGAGTTCGCGGAGGTCCTGGCGGAGGGGGACGCGGAGCAGGCGGTGCTCGACGACCTCGCGCGCCGTGCGCAGCGGCTGGTCGGCGAGATGCCGGGCGGCTCGAGCGCGCCGGAGTTCGTGATGCTGACGGCGGTCGCGGTGCACGCGACGCCGACGCCGCGCACGCCCGACGCGACGCTCTTCGCGTGGGGCGAGCCGGGGCCGCGCGTGACGGTCGAGGCCGCGACCGAGCCCGTGCTCGTGCAGCGCGTCGACCCCGTCGTGCCCGACGGCGCGCGCGCGCGCGGCGCGCACGGCACCGTGCTGCTGCGCGCGACCGTCGACCCGACCGGCCGCGTCACCACCGTGGACGTCCTGCGCTCGGTCCCCGGCCTCGACGGGCCCGCGATCGACGCCGTCCGCCGCTGGACCTATCGCCCGGGCCTCCTCGGAGGCCGGCCGATCACGACCCAGGTCACCGTCTCGCTGACGTTCCTCTGATCGCGCGGGCCCGCGCCGCCAGGGCATCCGCGGGAGCGCGGCCCCAGGACCCGCATTGAGTCCCCGCGCTCGCGGGGACCCCGCACCGAGGTCCCCGGGCTCGCAGGGACCCCGCACCGAGGTCCCCGAGTTCGCGGGGACCGGCACCGAGGTCCCCGCGCTCGCGGGGACCGGCACCGAGGTCCCCGCGCCTGCGGACAGTTGCCGGAAACCAGGCGATGAACACCGACGAACGCCCTCTCGCGCGTCATGCGAGCCGCCGCGCCCGCCGGCGAAGCCCGACTCCCAAGGGCCCGCGGCGCGTGCGCGCAGGCGTCCACGCGGCTCGTGTGGCGCGAGAGCCACCCCAGCGGGGCGCGGGATCTTTCCGGCAACTGTCCGCCGGCCTCGGGGGCCCTCCTCGGGGTGGCGCACCGGTACGCCGCACCGCCCGTGGGGGCGGGGCTGCGCCCCGCCCGGGCGGGGCAGAGCCCCGCCCCCACGTCGCGCGCGCCCCGGGGCTTCGATCGCGCGCGCTGCGCGGGACTTCGATCGCGCGCGCTGCGCGGGGCTTCGATCGCGCGCGCTGCGCGGGACTTCGATCGCGCGCGCCGCGGGAGCGGCGCACGCGGGCGTGGCCGCGCTCGCCGTCGCCGCCTCCTTCGTGGTCGTCGAGGCCGTGCAGGAGCCCGAGCTGATGCTGACGTTCGTCGGCCTGGCGGGGCCTCCGGGCGTGCCGCCGCCCGCGCCGCCGAAGGGGAGCCCGCGCCCCGCGAACGTGCCCGAGCCGGAGAAGCCGAAGCCCGCGAACAACGAAACGGTCCAGCCCGTCGCGGTCGAGCGGATCACGCGCGAGGACCTCGAGCGGCAGATCGAGGACGCGGGGGACACCGTGGAGGGATCGCCTTTCGGCGTGGAGGGCGGCGTCGAAGGCGCGCCCGACGGCGGCGTCCCCGGAATTCCGTTCAACGGGCTGCTCGGCAACGGCTGGGGCGGCGGCGGGGAGGCGCCCGCGGCGCCGGAGGAGCCGCGCTACGTCACGCCCGAGATGACGCCGCCGGTGCTCGTGCACCGCGTCGAGCCCGACTACCCCGAGGCCGCGCGCCGCGCGCGCATCGAGGGCAAGGTGATCCTGCGCGCGGTCATTGCGGAGTCGGGCGCCGTGCAGAGCGTGCAGGTGCTGCGCTCGGTGCCGCTGCTCGAGGAGGCGGCGGTCGAGGCCGTGCAGAAGTGGCGCTACACGCCGGCGCGGCTGGACGGGGAGCCGCTGCGGGTGTACCTGACGGTGGTCGTCACCTTCCAGCTGCAGTGAGGGTCGGCGGCGTACGGACGGGCGGACCATCCCGCTTCGCGGGAGGCCCGCCCCTACCTCCCTCCAAAGGCCGCGAGGCCCGCCCCTGCCTTTGACGGTCAGAAGCGGGCGTCGGCCTTCAGTGCGGCGGCGAGGCGGCGGCGGTACTCGCGCGCGGAGATCTCCTGTGCGCCGAACTGCTTCAGGTGGTCGCTCGCCAGGAACTGCGAGTCGAGCAGGAGGAACCCGCCGGCGCGCAGCCGCTCGACGAGGTGCACGAGCGCGACCTTCGACGCGTCGCGCGCGCGGCTGAACATGCTCTCGCCCGCGAACAGGCCGCCGATCGCGACCCCGTACAGCCCGCCCGCGAGCGCGCCGTCCAGCCAGCACTCGACGCTGTGCGCGTGGCCCAGCGCGTGCAGCTCGACGTAGGTGTTGCGGATCAGCGGCGAGATCCAGGTCTGCTCGCGGCCGGGACCCGGCTCGGCGCAGGCCGCGACCACGCCCGCGAAGTCGTGGTCGAAGCGGACCTCGTACACGCCCTGCCGGACCGTGCGCGCGAGCCGGCGCGGCACGTGGAAGCCGTCGAGCGGGAGGATCGCGCGCGGGTCGGCGGTGTAGAACGAGATCGCGCCGTCCTCGTCCGCCATCGGGAACGCCGCCTGGCGGTACGCCTCGAGCACGAGTTCGGGCGGCAGCGTCACGTCTCGTCGGCCGGCCCCGCGGGACGGGCGGCGGCCGGCGGCCGCGGCGCCGCGTCGGACGCCGCCTCCGGGGCCGCGGCCGCGGCGGATGTGGCGGCGGCGGGACGCGTCTCGCGGGCCTGCGCCTCGAGCGCCTTGACGCGCGCGGACAGCTCGGGCAGCCGGCGCACGAGCGCCTGCATCCTCAGCTCGGCCTTGTGGTCCTGCGCCGGGAAGCCGGACCAGAACGCGCCGTCCGGCACGTCGGTCGTCACGCCGGCCATGCCGCCGATGATCGCGCCGCGGCCGATCTTCGCGTGCGGCACGGTGCCCGTGCGCGAGGCCATCGTCACGTTGTCGCCCAGCTCGGTGCTGCCCGCGAGGCCGGTGAAGGCGACGATCAGGCAGTTCTTCCCGACGCGGCAGTTGTGCCCGATGTGGACGTGGTTGTCGGTCTTCGTGCCCGCGCCGACGCGCGTCTCGCCGATCGTCGCGCGGTCGATCGTGCACAGCGCGCCGATCTCGCAGTCGTCCTCGATCACGACGCG